>Ga0209253_10000889_pt1 | contig 26044 bp, 27 predicted proteins | sample FrelakmetBRP12BR_FD_187145 | JGI IMG/M metagenome (GOLD analysis project Ga0209253, IMG submission 187145) | Freshwater lake sediment microbial communities from the University of Notre Dame, USA, for methane emissions studies - BRP12 BR (SPAdes)... | ecosystem: Environmental > Aquatic >...
TTTTTTGTTGACACCTCGCGCTTCTTGGTTTAATTTTCTATATCCGTGTATGCGGATGCATGCTTAGGCTGAACCGTGGAAGACATAGCACAAATATATAAGGCCCTTTCCGAACAGATGAGGTTGCGAATGCTGATGCTCCTCACACAAGGGGAGTTGTGCGTATGCGACTTAATGGCGGTCCTCGAAGAGCCCCAATCCAAGGTATCCCGGCACCTTGCGTACCTGAAACATTCGGGGCTTATCCAGGGCAAAAGGGTGGGAACGTGGATGCATTATTTTCTGAGAGACCCTCTTGAAGAACTGGCGGGCGCCCATCTCGAATTCCTAAAAAAAGAGCTGTCTCGTCTCGACTGGGCAAAGGCAGATGCCGAAAAGATGCTAGAAGTTAAAGCAAAGAAGCTCTGCGATGATTCCGCTGGCAACAGCAAACCGGACCCTAAAGGACGGCAGGTTGCAAATAAGAAGGAAACTACGAGGAAACGAAAGAAATAAGTCATTTTACAGGGGGGCAAACAGATGGCCACAGAGCAGCTTAGCAAGAAACTTTCATTCCTAGATAGGTTTTTGACTCTTTGGATCTTCCTGGCTATGTTCATCGGTGTTGGTTGGGGCTATGTCTTTCCCGGCGTGGTCGATTTCTGGAACCAGTTCCAAGTGGGAACGACCAATATTCCTATCGCAATAGGGTTAATCCTTATGATGTACCCTCCCCTTGCCAAGGTAAAATATGAGGAACTAGGTGAAGTATTCAAAAATTGGCGGGTTCTTCTGCTTTCCCTCATTCAGAATTGGGTGGTAGGGCCTGTGCTCATGTTTGTTCTTGCCATTCTTTTTCTAAGGGGCTATCCCGACTACATGGTGGGGCTCATCTTGATCGGCCTGGCACGCTGTATCGCCATGGTCATTGTCTGGAATGACCTGGCCCAGGGGGACACTGAATACTGTGCAGGGCTCGTGGCCTTTAACTCCATTTTCCAGGTCCTTTTCTTTTCGGTTTATGCCTATTTCTTCATCACCGTTCTCCCACCCCTCATGGGATTGAAAGGGGTTGTAGTCGATATTACGATCGGCCAGATCGCGGAAAGCGTTTTCATCTACCTTGGAATCCCTTTTATCGCCGGCGTTGTCACGCGGTTTGTGCTCATCAAAGTAAAAGACAAGAGATGGTACCACGAGAAGTTTATCCCTAAGATCAGCCCTATTACGCTCATCGCTCTCCTCTTCACCATTCTTGTCATGTTCTCCCTCAAGGGTGAGTTCATCGTTAAGATACCCCTTGATGTTGTAAGAATCGCCATACCGCTCCTCATCTATTTCGTCATTATGTTTCTCGTGTCCTTTTATATGAGCGCTAAGGCAAGGGCACACTATGGCCAGGCCGCCACCCTTTCCTTCACTGCGGCATCCAACAACTTTGAGCTTGCCATTGCTGTGGCCGTAGCCGTCTTCGGCATCAACTCGGGGCAGGCCTTCGCAGCAGTCATTGGGCCCCTGGTCGAAGTCCCCGTTCTCATAAACCTCGTGCATTTGTCTTTGTGGTTCAAACGGAAATATTTCCCTCGTGCCGTGGAGACCCCTCTCGGGGTCTGCTATTACACGTGTAAGCAGTGAGCAGAAAGCCCGTTCTTGAAACGTGGTCACTTTAACGCTATAATCATATCTATATTTTGTTGTCGTTACAATTCTAAGGTTATCGGGGGTACTATCTATGCCCATTTATGAATACTTTTGTGGCGAATGTAAGAGACTTTCCTCGTTTTTGCTCCTGAGAACCACCGAAGAGCTTGAACCCCTTTGCAAGCATTGTGGCAGCAAAGATGTGAAAAAGGTCATCTCCCGGGTGGCTGTTCTGAAAAGCGAAGAAAGAAGGCTTGAAGGCATGCTTGACCCATCCAAGTTCTCGGACCTTGACGAAAATGATCCGAGAAGCGTCGAGCGTGTTATGCGCCGCATGGGGAAGGAGCTTGGGGACGAGCTCGGTGAGGGATTCGAGGAGTCCATGGAGGAGGCCCTTGCAGAAGGAGCGTCAACCCCTACAGAAGATGCCTGAATGCCCCCTTTCCTTCCCTAAGCACCTCAATTGTATCTTCGGTAAGTCGTAATACGGTTGATGCCTCGCTTACGACAATACCGCCGTCGACAACAAGGTCGATGCTCCCCTTAAAGGTCTCATCGATTTTGCGAGGGTCAGAAAGCACCTCATCGCCGGATATTTTGGCACTCGTGTTTATAATGGGTCTTTCGATGAGCTTGGCAAGCGCTACTGGTATCGGGTGGGAGGGGATTCGGATGCCCACCTCTTTCTTCTCGGTCATGAGGAGTTTTGGCATTATTTTCTTTGCTTTCAGAACGAACGTGTAGGGGCCAGGAAGGCACTGCTTCATTATACCGAAAGCAAAGTCGCTCATGACGGCATAATCGCTCACATCTTTCAAATCACGGCAGATGATGCTGAGTGCCCATTTGGTGGGCAATCGCTTTATCAGGTAAAGCTTCCTTATGGCCCTGATGTTGAACAGGTCACAACCCATACCGTAGAGGGTGTCTGTCGGGTACCCGATTATTCCCCCATCCATGAGCGCTGATTTGATAAGCTCTGTGGCCTTTTTCTTTGGTCGTGAAGGGTCCCATTCGACTATCATCTTTTCCTCCCTACAAATTTTGCAATTGCCCTATTCCTCCCTTCTGTATCAGATATTGTCTCTTCATAAAAAAGGAGGTCAAGGCCTTTGAAATATGATATGAGCTCGCCATCATCTAAAAGAAATTCTGGGTTCCTGTGCCTGTCAATTGCGTTCTGCCTCTTTAAAAACGTCTCGTATATCAGTACGCCACCGCTTTGCAGGGTATCAGCAATCTCCCCCATAATATTTCTCATGAGAAAATAAAAAACCATCACCCCTGCCATTGAGCCACCCTTGAACGGAAGATTGTTGGCGTCTCCAAGGAGCAGGGAAATGCCCTGGCCTTTTGCAGACATTGTTTCCCCGGCTATTTTCAGCGCCTCCGAAGACCTGTCAAGACCATAGACCTTGTATCCTTTCCCGGCAAGGAATAAGGCGTTTCTCCCGTTTCCCATGGCAATATCAACCACGGGGCCCCTTGGAATAGTATTCCAGAATCTCTGCAAAAGAGGGTGGGGCTCTGTTGCGCCATCATAAAAACCTTCTCTGTATCGCTTATCCCAGTCAACCGTATCCATGAAGCCCTGTAAATGGTATTATAATCCACAGCTATTCCTAAAAAAATAGATTTCTGGTTTTTTTGATGGTATAAAGAAATCGATGGCCATAAAAGTGGCTTTTTTTGACTGCGACGGCACTCTAACGAAGGTCAAGAGCAGTTGGGAGTATCTTCACCGCAGGCTCAACATCTGGGACGATCATGCGGACCGCTATCAGGCTCTCTTCAGGGCAGGGGAGATCGATTATTACGAATTTTGCAGAAGGGATGCTCTCCTCTGGAGAGGCCTTCCCGTGTCACGCGTTGTTGGTATGCTACGGGACATTTCGTATCAGGATGGATCTGCAGAGATTGTAAGGGCCTTCAAAAAAAAGGGGGTTTTTACAGTAATATTATCAACAGGGCTTTCATTGCTTATAGAAAAGGTCAGGGATGATCTCGGTATTGACATGGCCTTGTCAAATGAATTGCTGTCAGAGGCCGGCTATCTCACGGGTGAAATCAGAATAAACGTTGACTATGATAAAAAGGGGCATATTGTCGAGAAGGTTCTTGGGGTGGTAGGGGCAACAAGAGAAGAGGCGTGCGCCCTCGGGGACGGTGAAGGCGATGTCGGGATGTTTGAGGCGGTCGGTCTCGCCATAGGGTACCGTTCCGCCGGAACGATTTCGGGGGTCGTTGACAGGGTTATATACGGCGAATCATTACTTGAAATGATCAGCATTGTCGAGGACTATGAAGGGTAGGGGGCATTGGTTGCTTCATTTACCGCGGGTAACCTGGGCGGGAATTTGCCTTCTATGCTTTGTTTTTGTTCTTTGTGGGTGCGCAACAAAAAAAGTCAGAATACCTGAACCTTTATCTGAAACAAGGGCCAGCGTTGTCAAATCGGCACTCGATCTCCTGGGAAAATCATATAAGAATGGTGGTAGGGGGCCGGACGTTTTTGACTGTAGCGGTTTGGTCTACTACACCTATAAGAGGTCAGGGCTAACCCTTCCGGTCACCGCAGAAGAACAGGGCCGGAGCGGGATCGCGGTGCAACGAGAGGCAACCCTGCCAGGCGATCTTGTTATCTTCAAGATTAAGCGCGACTTCCATGTTGGTATTTTGCTGAACGACAGGGAGTTTATCCATGCATCAAAATCAAGAGGCGTAACCGTTGACGACCTGGCCTTGCCTTATTGGATAAAAGCCCTCCACGGTTTCAGGTCCGTCCTGTAAGGACCGCCCAAGGGCCTGTTTGCGGAGAAACTCCTTAAGGTTCATTGTTTTATAATGTTTGCCCTTGACAAAGGCGAGTACTCTCTTAAAATCGTCCTTCTCTATATAGCCGGGGATTTGGGCTATCCGTTGTCCGTTGGGCTCAAGGAATGTTGTGGTCGGGTAGCCCCTAACACCATAAAAACGAGCGAGGTCATCTCTTTTTTCTACGTCTATTCGAAGATACACCGCATTTTTTTTGAGGGTTGCGCTAACCTCTTTGTCTGCGAGAACTTCTTTGTCCATTGCACGGCAATAGGAACAGTAGGCAGTAAAAAAGTATAAAACAACGGGCTTGTCCTCTTTTTTTGCCTTCTTTAAGGCCATGTCCCATTCGTCAGCACAAACAGTGGTGCTGGTAATCAAGACAACAATGAGTAACGCGATCGTTTTTAAAAATTGCTTCACGGCAAGAGATAATAACAGAACATGTGGTTGGTGATCAACCTCTTTCACGGTTCGTTTGTTGGTGATCAAGGGGACACTAAAAAAATTATTGCGAAAAGTGTAATATTTTTAGAGTGATCCTGCGAAAGAACGTCAAAGTTAATCACAATTTCCTTGGCTGGTTCTTTCCAAAAAAAAGTTGCAAAAACTTTTCTTTTATATTAATATGAGCCTTAAGCCTTTCAAGGACACTTAAAGTTTTCCACAAATGTTAAATAACTGTTGAAAAGAAGCACCGTCGATGGACGATATCCTCGCACAGATAAAGCCGAAAATCACCAAAATTATTAGCGAAGAAAGCTATAATACTTGGATTGAGCCCATTGAATTTGTTGAGTATGCTGACGACAAATGTGTACTTATGGTACCAAATGCCTTTTTTAGGGATTGGGTTGCTCAACACTTTGAACCGATCTTGATCACTTTAATGAAAGAAGTTACAAATACGGATAACAAAATAGAGTATGTTATAAAGAAAGAGCAGAGGGTTGACGGAAAAAAGGGGGTCGTTATAAGGAGACCCGCTGAGTTCAATTTTTTCAATCCAAAATATACGTTTGAGAACTTCGTTGTAGGTTCGAGTAATCAGTTTGCAAATGCTGCCTGTCTTGCCGTGGCAACAAATCCTGGCAAAACATATAACCCTCTTTTTATATACAGCGGAGTGGGTTTGGGAAAAACTCATCTGCTTAACGCGATAGGCAACTTTCTTATTAAGCACGGCAATTCAGTTGCTGAAAGAATCTGTTATACAACTGCCGAGCATTTTACAAATGAACTGATAAATGCTTTGCGCTATGAAAAAATGGAAGACTTCAGAAACAGGTTCCGGAAAATGGATATTCTTCTCATTGATGATATCCAGTTTATAGCAGGAAAAGAGAGAACGCAGGCAGAATTTTTTCATACCTTTAATGCCCTTTATGACAATATGAAACAGATTGTTGTTACAAGCGACAAATTTCCAGGGGATACAGAGAGCTTTGAAGAGCGGTTGAGGTCCCGATTTGAGTGGGGTCTGATAGCTGATATTCAATCCCCGGACATAGAAACTAAGGTTGCAATTTTAAATAAAAAAGCAGAAAAAGATAATATTGCATTACCTCTCGATGTCGCTTTTTTTGTTGCTTCACACACAGAGGATAATATACGTTCACTCGAGGGTGCTCTTATCCGCATAGGCGCATTTGCTTCCCTAAACAATAGTTCTGTAACTATAGATCTTGTAAAAGAAGTACTTGGTCATATGATAAAAACTAAAAAGAAAGAAATTACCATTGACCTTATTATTAAAGAAGTGTCGTCTTTCTTCTCTTTAAAACCTGCAGAACTGCGTTCTTCTCGCAGGATCAGATCAATTATTCAGCCCCGTCAAATAGCAATATTCCTTTCGAGGAAGTTAACAGATTATTCACTAGTCAGTATTGGAGAAAAATTTGGAGGAAAAGACCATGCAACGGTCTTACATTCTATAAAAAAAATTGAAGAGGAGATGAAAATTAAGAAGGAGTTTAAAACTACTGTGGAAAAGATAGAGGCAATAATAAAATCCACATGAATCTACAAATATCCACTCTTATTTTCACCAAAAATTCTAACCATTTTCTATTTTGTTTCAGGCAGATGGCGAGTTTTCAACATATTAACAGCCCTTATTACGACTAAGAGAGGTATTTATGAATATAATAATAGATAAAAACACTATTCTGTTACCAGTTTCTAAACTTGTTGGCATTACTGAAAAGCGCTCATTAATGCCCATATTATCCAATATTCTAATTGACTTTGGAAAACTTAACACAACGGTCTATTCAACTGACCTTGAGCTTAGTGCTATCGGAACCATTGAGTATAGGGCACCAGAAGAAAAAAAGATTGTAATTCATGGGAGAAAATTTCTTGAAATTTTAAGAGAAATGGACAATGGAGAGATTACACTGCAAATTGAAGAGAATATATTAGCTATAATACAAAAACAGACAGAGATTGTATTGAGTCTGCAAGATCCGGAGGAATTTCCGGAAGTAAAGAAGATAAGTGGAAATGAAGAGATAGTAATTGATGGGGCAACGTTTTTGGAAATGATTGAAAAAGTAAGTTTTGCAATATCTCTGGACGAGACACGATACATTTTAACCGGTATGCATATTAGTGGTCATGATGGAAGCATGGTAGTAGTAGGAACTGATGGTTTTAGAATGGCCTTCTATCAGAAACAGATAGAGGGGATGAAAAGTTTTAAGGGAATTACCATACCAAAGAGGTCTTTGTCTGAAATGGAGAGGGTTATTGATGAAGGTGAAAAAGTAATAATGACCATAGAAGAGAAACACGTTCAGATAAACACAAAAAATATAGTCGTTGTTTCGAGGGTTATTGAAGGAAGTTTTCCAGATTATGAGAATGTAATACCACAGTCTAACGATAATGTTATTCACCTTGACAAAGACTCGTTTATTAGGAGTCTGAAAAGGGTATCATCAATTATCGGAAGATCGGAGCCAATTAAGATGAGTCTCACAAAGGGAAAATTAGAGATGGAGGCAGAATCAGATATAGGAAGGGCAAAAGAAGTGATAGATGTAAATTATAATGGAGAAAATACAACAATGAATTTTAATGTTCGTTTTGTTATGGATGTAATATCACACATAGAAGGTAACACAGTAATAATGAGTGTACCAACAACATATGGAGCTGTTCTCTTTAAAGAAGAAAATAATGACTTTTATAAAAATATTGTAATGCCAATCAGGATATAACATGAGAGAATACGGAGCAGAAAATATAAAAATATTGGGCGGTCTTGATGCAGTTAGAAAAGTACCGTCTATGTATATTGGAAATACAGGAATAGAAGGTCTCCACCACTTAGTTTATGAACTTGTGGACAACAGCGTCGATGAAGCCCTTGAGGGTTATTGTAGTAAAATAACCATTACACTCCACAGAGACAACAGTGTAACTTGTCAGGATAACGGGCGGGGTATTCCTGTTGAGATACACAAGGAAGAAAACATGCCGGCCCTTGAGGTGGTTCTCACAAAACTGCACGCCGGTGGTAAATTTGATAAAGATTCATATATGTATTCAGCTGGATTGCACGGAGTAGGCCTCTCAGTTGTTAATGCCCTTTCTGAATACCTTGAGGTTGAAGTAAGAAGGGATGGAAAGGTATATTTTCAGCGGTATGAAGGTGGAAACAAAATTACAGAACTAAAGATTATTGGAGATACCGATAAGACGGGAACAAAAGTGCGTTTCAAGCCGGACGCAGCAATATTTGAATCAACGGAATATAGCTATGAAATAATTGCCCATAGAATGAGGGAAATCTCTTTTCTTAATAATGGCATATATATAATCGTCACCGATGAAAAGAAGGGGCGAAAGCACGAATTTAAGCACGAGGGTGGAATAAGGGCATTTGTACAATATTTAAATACAAACAAAAACGCACTTTTTGAGGAACCGATACATGCGGTCAGCACAAAACAACCCCTTGACCATATTGAGGTTGCCATACAGTACAATGACGGCTACAACGAAAATATTTACAGCTTTGTAAACAACGTAAACACCCAGGAAGGCGGCACCCATGTTGCCGGCTTTAGAAGTGCGTTGACGAGGAGTATAAATAACTTTGTTGCCATCAACATGCCCCAGAAATCAAAAGAGAATATATCCGGCGATGATTTAAGGGAGGGTCTCGTAGCGGTTATTAGTATTAAGATACAGAACCCCCAATTTGAAGGACAAACCAAAGGAAAACTAGGAAACAGCGAAATAAAGGGGCTTGTTGAATCTGTTCTGAACGATAAACTGACAGAATATTTTGAACTTAATCCTGATACCGCAAAAACAATTATTAATAAAGCGTTTGAAGCGAAAAGGGCCAGGGAGGCCGCGAAGAAAGCAAAGGAATTGGTAAAAAGTAAAAGCCTACTCGAGAGCGGGATACTACCCGGTAAGCTTGCAGACTGCCAAGAAAGCGACCCTGGTGTATGCGAAATCTATATTGTCGAGGGAGATTCTGCGGGTGGCTCTGCAAAACAGGGTAGAGACAGAAAAACCCAGGCCATACTTCCCCTGAAAGGAAAGATATTAAATGTTGAGAAGGCCAGGCAGGAAAAAATACTGACAAATCTGGAAATAAAGGCCGTTTACCTTGCCCTTGGCATTAATTCTGACAACATACATCGGCTCAGATATCACAAGGTGATCATCATGACCGATGCCGACGTAGACGGCTCCCACATCAGAACCCTTCTCCTCACCCTTTTCTACAGGAAAATGCCGGAACTCATAACAAATGGCTACCTGTATATAGCACAACCACCGCTCTACAAGATCAAACACGGAGGCAAAGAAACATACGCCAAAGACGAGGAAGAATTCGAACGCTTTATAATGAAGAGGGGGAAGGAAAAGATCACGTGCCTTATTGCCGATTCGCCCGTAGAAGCGGCAAGGCTAAAGGAGAGCGTTGAAAAAATAAAGAGTGTGGAGCGTTTCTTCAGAGAAATGGAAACCACCGGCGTTGCAAAGAAATTTATACTTAAGCTACTGCAGAATAATATTTATACAAGGGAAGACTTTGAGGAACAGGGAAAACTAATCGCCATAAAAGAAGATCTCGAAAAAACAGGCCACCCGGTAGAAATACTCAAAGACAGGGAGCACAACCTCTATTCTTTACAGATTAGTGATGTTACAAAGAAAGACCAACTTGTTAACATTGACTACGAATTGTGCAGCCAGAGCGATTACAGACAATGTCTGAAGACCTACGAAGAGGTGCGCCCATTCTACGAACAGGGCATCAAGGTTATCGATGGAAGCAAAGAGGTCAATCAGGAAGATCCGGAAGAACTCCTGCGCTACATCAATGAACGGGGTAAAGAAGGTATAACAATACAGAGATACAAGGGCCTCGGAGAGATGAACCCAGAGCAACTGTGGAACACCACAATGGACCCCGAAAGACGGAGTCTCATAAAGGTGTCGATTGACGACGCCGTAGAGGCCGACCAGGTTTTCACTGTACTCATGGGGAGTAACATCGAGACGCGAAGATTGTTTATCGAAGAAAATGCCCTGACCGTACGAAACCTTGATATATGATTTTGGTTGGAATAACGGGCATCATAGGCAGCGGAAAAACAACCGTATCAAAAATGCTTTCACAAGAAGGAATTCCCGTCATTGATCTTGACAGGATAGGGAAAGAAGTTACGGATTATGAGGAAGTTGTCAGAGATATTGTGGAGGCCTTTGGCGAGGAATATGTAGTAAACAATAAAGCTGATATTACAAAGTTACGGAAAATAGCCTTTATTGATGCAGAAACACGACGCAAACTTGAAAACATTATACATCCAAGGGCCGGGATTGAACTCTGGAAACGAATTGACAAGTTTAAAACCGAAGGCCCCCCCGTGGTGGTTGTCGACGCACCGCTCCTTTACGAAACAGGCCTGTATAAGAAGCTAGACAAGGTCGTTGTAGTGTCGGCAGACATGGAAAAGATCAAGGAAAGACTTAAATTACGAGGGATGGAGGAAGAGGACACCAACCGGAGACTGCCACACCAGATATCCCTTGCTGAGAAGGAAAAAATGGCAGATCATGTTTTACACAACAACGGCTCAGAAGAAGACCTCAGGAAAGAGCTAAAAATCCTGCTGTTAAGGATAAAAGAATGGGAGGTAAGAAGTTCATGCACCTAAAAGACTTAAAGAAGAAAAAGATTGGCGAGCTGACACAAATTGCAAAGGAAATGAACACAGAGAACGCTGCTGGGCTGAGAAAGCAGGAACTCATATTCTCTATACTCCAGTCGCTTGTCGACAAAAACGAGTCAGTCTACGGCGAGGGCATTCTGGAAATTCTTTCCGAGGGTTTTGGCTTTTTGCGATCCACCGATTCTAATTACCTCCCGGGGCCGGATGACATTTATATCTCTCCCTCCCAGATAAAGCGCTTTGGCTTGAAAACAGGGGATACCATTTCGGGGCAAATAAGGCCGCCAAAGGATAACGAGAAGTATTTCGCCCTCTTAAAAGTTGAGACCATAAACTACGACGACCCAACTGTGGCAAAAGACAAGATAATCTTTGACAACCTGACCCCCATTTATCCGAACGAGAGGCTCCAACTCGAAACGGTATCTGAAAATATGTCAACGAGGGTGATGGATCTCTTTACGCCCATCGGAAAGGGACAGAGGGGCCTGATTGTCGCGCCGCCAAGGACAGGAAAAACGATGCTGCTCCAGGCTATTGCAAACAGCATTACGACGAACCACAAGGAGGTACACCTTATTGTTCTGCTCATTGATGAGAGACCCGAAGAAGTGACCGACATGATGCGGTCCGTAAACGGAGAGGTCATCAGTTCAACCTTTGACGAGCCCGCCACGAGGCATGTTCAGGTAGCAGAGATTGTGATTGAAAAGGCAAAGCGACTTGTTGAACACAAGAAAGACGTGGTAATACTTCTGGACAGCATAACAAGGCTTGCCAGGGCTTACAACACTGTAGTGCCGTCAAGTGGAAAGATACTGTCGGGTGGAATAGACGCATCGGCAATGCAAAAGCCAAGAAGGTTCTTTGGTGCCGCAAAGAACATAGAAGAAGGCGGAAGCCTCACGATTGTTGCAACAGCATTGATTGATACAGGAAGCAGGATGGACGAGGTAATCTTTGAGGAATTCAAAGGAACGGGCAACATGGAAATTTACCTCGACAGAAAGCTGGCAGAAAAGAGGGTATTCCCGGCTATCGACATAAATAAATCTGGAACAAGAAAGGAGGAGTTGCTCCTTGAAAATGGCGACCTTTCGAGAACATGGCTTTTACGAAAGGTGCTTCAACCAATGAATCCGGTGGAATCCATGGAGTTTTTGCTCGAAAAACTGGCAGACGCCGAGTCCAATAAAGATTTTCTTAGTTCAATGAGCAGAGGAGGCTAACATGAAAAAAGGTATACACCCAGAATTAAAAAAGACGGTCGTAAAGTGTGCATGCGGACACACATTTGAAACGACGTCGGTAAGAGAGAAGATCAGCGTTGAAATTTGCGCAAAATGTCACCCCATCTTCACGGGAAAAGAGAAGAGGCTTGATTCGGCAGGACAGGTAGAGAAGTTCGAAAAACGGTATGGTAAAAAGAACAAATAATGTTTGAACGCTTAGCAGACATTGAAGCCAAATATGGCGAGATCGAAGACGGGATGGCGAAACCCGAGACCATTTCCAACCTCGATCTTTACAAAAGGCTTGCAAAAGAACGCACTGAGCTCAAAGAGATCGTCGACCTTTACCGGGAGTGGAAGAAAAAACGGGACGAGACAGATAAGACCATCGAGATAGTCGAATCCGAGCAGGATGAAGAAATGAGAGCCCTCGCAAGAGAAGAGGTCGCGGCCCTTGAACAAGACAAGGAAAGGCTAGAAGCCCGGCTCAGGGAAAAGCTTCTCAACAAGCAAGAAAGGCAAGCGAACAGCATGTTCCTCGAGATCAGAGCGGCAACCGGCGGCGAGGAGGCTGCCCTTTTTGCCCGTGACCTTCTGACCATGTATATGAAGTATGCCGAAAAGATGCGTTGGAAAACAGAGCTCATGAGCGCAAGCCCCTCAGACCTCGGGGGACTCAAAGAGGTTGTGTTGGTTATTGAGGCAAAAGACGCATTTAAGAAGTTGAAGCATGAAAGCGGGGTCCACAGGGTGCAGAGAGTTCCAGTAACAGAGGCCCAGGGGAGGATACATACCTCCGCCGTAACCGTAGCCGTTCTCCCTGAGCCCGAGGAGCGCGAACTTAACATAAACCAGGAAGATCTGCGAATTGACGTATACAGGTCAAGTGGTCCGGGGGGTCAGCATGTCAACACCACCGACTCCGCTGTGCGGATTACTCACATACCAACGGGCCTTGTTGTGACATGTCAGGACGAGAAATCTCAACACAAGAATAAATCCAAGGCAATAAGGGTCTTGAGGGCGCGGCTCCAGGAAAAGATGGAAAGCGAACAGGAGCAGGAAATATCTGAAGAGCGGAGAAAACAGGTTGGTACCGGTGACCGGAGCGAGCGCATAAGGACATATAACTTCCCTCAGGGCAGGGTAAGTGATCACAGGGTTGGTCTTACTCTTTATAAACTTCAGGAGGTCCTGAACGGAGACTTGGAAGACATCATTACCCCACTGATAGCCCACTTTCAGTCAGAGGCCTTGAAAAAAGGGTAAGCGTCACTTGCGCATCAAAGACATAATAGAACAACAAAAAGGCATAGAAAGGCTCGACACGGCTAACATTGTAGGCCTTGCCCTTTCCATGCGAAAAGAGGAGATTTTCACCAACCTTGAGCGGGAGGTTGACGAAGCAGAAGGTCTTCTCGTTCAGGAGCTTCTCGCTGAAAGGGAGAAAGGAAGGCCCTTAGCATATATAGCCAAAAGCAAGGAATTTTTCTCCGAAAACTTTTATGTTGACGAGAGGGTACTCATACCAAGGCCGGAAACAGAAATCGTTGTGGAAGAAGCTCTGGCCATTCTTGAAACAAGGCAGGAAATGAACAGCCTCCTGGACATGGGCACTGGCTCCGGGGCCATCGGCCTTATCCTGGCAAAGAAGACACAGAAACATGTTGTGTGTGCAGATATCTCGCTGGAAGCCCTCCGCGTTGCAAAACAAAACGGGGAAAGCCTTGGGGTTTCAAGGTTGACTCGCTTTATATGTTCGGACCTCTTCGGTGGTATCAAAGAATTGAAGTTTGACATGATACTTGCCAACCTGCCCTATGTTGCCAGCGAGGAATGGGATAGCCTCATGACCGACGTGAAGGATTATGAACCACGGGGTGCCCTTGACGGCGGCACGGACGGCACCATCATTTATAAAAGGTTTATCGAGGGGCTGCCCCACCACCTCAACAAGAAGGGGTTCGTGCTCTGCGAGGTCGGGGGCCGCAGACAAGCAAAAAAAATAGGAGAAATGTTCCGGGCAATTGGCGTCAGCGTTATTGAGAAGAACGACCTTTCCGGAATTGAAAGGGTGCTTATAGGGTCATGGACAAGTTTATCATAGAGGGAGGAGGGCGCTTAGCGGGCAACGTAAGGGTTGGCGGATCAAAAAACGCTGTATTGCCCCTTCTTGCTGCAACAATCCTTCAGAAAGGAGTCTATACCATCGGTAATGTCCCCCGGCTGAGGGACGTAAATACGATGATACGACTTCTCGGACTTCTCGGTGTCAAGACTGAGTGGACAGATAAGAACCGACTGAAGGTTGACACGACAGGGGTTGAAAACCACATCGCCCCCTATGAGGTGGTAAAGGAAATGCGTGCCTCTGTTCTTGTTCTGGGCCCGTTAATAGGTGGCCTACGGAAGGCAACCGTATCTTATCCGGGCGGCTGCGCGATTGGCGAAAGGCCCATTAACCTACACCTCAAAGGCCTTACTGCCCTAGGTTGTGAAGTTAATATCCGGGAAGGCTACGTTGATGTGACGGCAAAGACATTAAAAGGCGGAAGAATTATCTTTGATACAACAACCGTGGGGGGAACAGAAAACATTCTCATGGCCGCTGTCACCGCAAAAGGCGAAACCTTCATTGAAAATGCAGCACGTGAGCCCGAGGTGGTGGACCTTGCCCGCATGCTCAAACGGATGGGGGCAAATATTGAGGGAGAAGGCACTGAAGTGATAACTATTAAAGGGGTGGGCGCCCTGGAACCGTGTGACTACGAAGTGATCCCTGACCGCATTGAAGTCGGAACCTTTCTAGCTGCCTGCGGCATGACACGGGGAAATATTGTTATTGAAGGGTGTGTCCCCCACCACCTGAAGGCTGTTATCGACAAGCTGAAGGAGGCAGGGATGGACATCGTTGAAGATGGTGGCAACCTGCACGCCGCGATGACGAAAAAACGCCCGAGCGCCGTTGATATAAAAACCATCCCCTATCCCGGATTTCCAACAGATATGCAGGCTCAGATGATGGCCCTTATGTGTATCTCAAAAGGTGTAGGTGCAGTTACAGAAACTATATTTGAGAACAGGATGATGCATGCCGCAGAACTCCGAAGAATGGGTGCAGACTTGCGGGTGATCGGCAACACGGCAATTGTAAAGGGCAAGGATATGCTGTCAGGCGCAAAGGTTATGGCTACCGACTTACGGGCCAGCGCATCCCTCATAATTGCAGGACTGGCAGCCTACGGCACCACAGAGGTTTCCCGTATTTACCATATTGACAGAGGATATGAGGCAATAGAAGAGAAACTGAAAGGGCTTGGAGCCAAAATCGAAAGGAGGAAGGATGAAGGTATGGGATCTTGAAAAAGAGTTCGATTCATTCCTGTCCTTTACTATCGGGGGAAGAGAAAAAAAGCGGCAGAATATCCGTTCAGTGGTGGAGGAAGTTCGAGACCATCTCCTAATAAAAGGCGAAAAGGCCCTTGTGGAGTTCTCCATGAAGTGGGACGGATGGCCAAAGCCCTATAGCCTTAAACTTACAGAAGAAGAGATAGCGACCGAGGCATACAGGGTAAGCAAAAAAGACCGTTCTATCCTTCGGGGCATGATACGAAACGTCCGCGCCTTCCACAGGCAGCAGGGGGGCAGGAAAAGAACATACAAAAGTAATGGCCTTGTTGTGCGGGAGGAGTTTGTTCCTGTAGAGAGGGCCCTTGTGTATGTCCCCGGCGGAACAGCGCCCTACCCCTCGTCCCTTGTCATGGGGGTCGTTCCGGCACAACTTGCAGGCGTCAGCGAGGTGGTTGTTACAACGCCGGCACGGCATGGCACGATCAACCCTTATATACTTGCGGCCGCAGAACTTCTCGGCGTAAAGGATGTCTATCGTATCGGGGGAGCCCAGGCTATATACGCTTTTGCATACGGAATCGGGGGCATACCAAGGGTTGATATGATTGTCGGGCCCGGGAACGCATATGTTGAAGAGGCAAAAAGGGATGTCTACGGGAGGGTCGGCATAGACATGCTTGCGGGTCCCACAGAGCTGATCATCCTTTGTACGGAGCCCTTCTCGCCGAAGGCCATAGCGTGGGATCTCTTTTCCCAGACCGAACATGACGAGATGGCCACAGTGGGACTCTTTTCAAAATCGAAAGAACATCTCTACAACACGTTAAGGGCCATTGAAAAGCATATGGCATCGAACACACGAAGAGACATTATCGAGAAAGCACTGAAGCAGAATAGCTATTTCGTTTTCTATCGTGATGTCGGAAATGCCGTAAAGGCGATCAACCTGATTGCCCCGGAACACATGGAGCTTATCGGTGACGAGAAGGTGGAGAAAGAGATTCGTTACCCAGGCATCATCTACCTGGGTCCCAATACCCCCGTGGCAATGGGCGATTATTACATTGGCACGAATCACGTACTCCCAACAGGAGGGGCAGGAAGGTTTACGGCAGGACTTTCTGTCGATCGGTTTACGAAACGGAAAGCAGTTGTTAAAATAGACAAGGGTTTTCTCAACAGGTTTGGCGATAAGGCGATAAGGCTATCGGAGATAGAAGGCCTTTTTGCCCATGGAGAATCGATAAAGGCGAGAAAGGAGTTGGCGAATGAAACTTAAAATAGGCCTTCCGAAAGGAAGCTTGCAGGAGACTACATTCAAGCTTTTTAAAAATGCAGGATATGCTATAAAGCTTCTCGAGCGATCATACGTTCCGGTAATCGATGACCCTGAGCTCGAAGGGCTTGTTATAAGGGCCCAGGAGATGGCGCGGTACGTTGAGGACGGAATTCTTGACATGGGCATTACTGGCTATGACTGGGTCTTGGAACAGGATGCGAAAGTGGTTGAACTCGTGAAGCTTAAATATGGCAAGGTAGGGTTCAGGGGCGTAAAGTGGGTAGTTGCGGTTCCGAACGACTCACCCATTAAAACCATAGGTGACCTTAAGGGCAAAAAGATCGCAACAGAACTTGTGGGGTACACAAAAAGATTTCTCAAGAAGAGAGGAGTTGAGGCCACCATCGAGTTCTCCTGGGGGGCAACAGAGGTGAAACCGCCCCTTTTAGCCGATGCAATCATAGAAGTGACCGAGACAGGGGCATCCCTTAGGGCCAACAACCTGAGAATCATAGACACAATCCTTGAATCAGAGACAGTGCTCATTGCAAACCGCAGTGCATGGAAAGACGAATGGAAACGGCAGAAAATGGAGAACATCACCATGCTTCTTAAGGGCGCACTCCTTGCAGAAGAGAAGGTTGGCCTCAAGATGAATGTCCCGAGGAATAAATTAGACAAGGTTATGAAGACACTCCCCTCTCTGCATACGCCTACCATTTCAAACCTATCGGATGAGGGCTGGGTCGCCATAGAAGTCATAATTGACGAGAAGACAGCGAGGGACATTATTCCAAACCTGAAAAGGGCTGGAGCACAGGGTATTGTTGAATACCCGTTGAACAAGGTAATACCTTGAAAGACCGTGATCGGTTAACGGTGACCGGTAATCAGACAAAAGGCTTCAGAAGGCCACAAAAGAAGAACACCAAACAGGGGGAGGACATGAAGAGAACCGGGAGGGTCAGGAGAAAAACAAAAGAGACCAACATAACGGTAAGGCTGGCCATTGACGGAGAAGGGGCCTACGCTATTTCCACGGGAATCCCATTTTTTGACCACATGCTTCATCTGTTTTCAAAGCATGGTTTTTTTGACTTACAGATAGAGGCAAAAGGCGATATCGATGTAGATTATCACCACACCGTTGAAGATGTTGGCATTGCCCTTGGTAAAGCATTGAGAGAGGCCCTTCCAAGCTTTGAAGGAATTCAGCGTTACGGCCAGGCAATGGTTCCTATGGATGAGGCACTGTGTCTACTTGCCATAGATATAAGCGGAAGGCCTAACCTTGTGTGGAAAACAAAAATAGAGGGCAAAATCGGCACCTTCGATGTGGAGGTAATCAAAGAGTTTTTTAAAGGGTTCGTCAATGAATCAAAGTGCACATTGCATGTTAACATCCTCTATGGCGAGAATCTGCATCATAAGGTGGAAGCGATCTTTAAGGCCTTTGCAAAAGCCTTGCGCCAGGCGGTAACCAGGGATGACAGAATCAAGGGTGCCCTTTCAACAAAGGGAAGCCTTTGAGAAATGTAGAATGAAGAACAGTAAAAGAAGCAACGTAGGGTGCAAATTGTAAAATTCAGCAGGAATGAAGCACAAACAATATGGAAACAGAGGGCAAACTCTGGCGGTGAGGGCATGATAGCGATCGTTGATTACGGTATGGGCAACCTGAGGAGCGTGACAAATGCCTTTAAAAAGCTTGGTGCAGATGTTGTCATCACTCGGGAAAGGGAGACGATAGGGGCGTCCAGCGCAATCGTGCTCCCGGGCGTAGGAGCTTTTGGTAGATGCATTGAAAACCTGAAAGCGCTTGAACTCTTTGATTTTATAAAAGAGCTAATCGCAGAGGGTAAGCTCTACCTGGGTATTTGTCTTGGCATGCAAATCCTTTTCGAGGCGAGCGAAGAGTCCCCCGGCCTTGAGGGTATGGGGTTTATCAAGGGAAGGGTGCCAAGGTTTACTGGTAATGTAAAGGTCCCCCACATGGGCTGGAACAGTATAGAGATAGTAAAAGAACACCCTATATTTGAAGGCGTAGAAGGCGGCTCACACTTCTACTTTGTCCATTCCTTTTATTGCCAACCCGATGAGGAAGGGGTAACTGCGACAAAAACAATGTATGGAGGCGACTTTGTCTCCTCTGTACAGAAGGGTAATGTGTTTGCATGCCAGTTCCATCCGGAAAAAAGTCAGAGGATTGGCTTACGACTTCTTCAGAATTTCATCCGTCTTTCGAAAGTGTAATACGCCAAAAACATTGACTTTATACATGGATGCATGCATAATTGATTGTGGAAATTTCTCGAGGAGGGTCGGAAATGACAAAAGAACAAGTCATTAAGTTGGCTCGCGACAAAGAAGTAAGGTTTATCAAGCTGTGGTTTACCGATATTCTCGGTTTTGCCAAGAGCTTTTCCATCACCGTCGATGAACTTGAAGATGCGCTTTCCGAAGGCATGGGGTTCGACGGGTCATCGATCCAGGGTTTTGCCAGGATAGACGAAAGCGACATGATTGCTAAACCAGATCCCTCAACCTTTACGTTGCTCCCGTGGAGGCCCAAGGACGGCGCCGGGGTTGCAAAAATGTTTTGCGACATTTTCGAACCAGACGGAACGCCTTACAAGGGGGACCCGAGGTATGTCCTAAAACGTAACCTGAAAATTGCAGAAGAGCTTGGTTATACATTGTATGTGGGCCCCGAGCTTGAATACTTCTATTTCAAGTCAGACCAGTCCCCCGAGACGCTCGACAGGGGTGGTTATTTTGACCTCACCACCCGCGACGAGGCAATAGACCTTCGCAGGGACACAATCCTCATGCTTGAGGAGATGGGGATCAAGGTAGAATACAGCCACCACGAGGTTGCGCCATCCCAGCACGAGATTGACCTCAAATATGCAGAAGCCCTTTCGATGGCAGACAACACGATCACGTATAGGATTGTCGTTAAGGAGATTGCTCGTCAATACGGGGTCTATGCCACGTTTATGCCCAAACCCATTTTCGGCGTGAATGGGAGCGGGATGCATGTACACCAGTCCCTTTTTAAGGGCAAGAAGAACGCCTTCTACAATCCGAAAGACAAGTTTTTCCTCTCTGACATTGCAAAGTGGTATATTGCAGGCTTGTTGAAACATGCTAAAGAAATAACCCTGGTCACAAGCCAGTGGGTTAACTCTTACAAACGACTTGTTCCGGGATATGAGGCACCTGTCTATATTGCATGGGCAAGGAGGAACAGATCAACGCTCGTCAGGGTACCACTCTACAAGCCCGGTAAGGAAAACGCCACGAGGGCAGAGTATCGTAGCCCAGACCCGGCATGCAACCCCTACCTTGCGTTTGCGGTTATGCTGAGGGCAGGCCTAGAAGGGATCAAGAATAAATACCCACTCCCAGAACCCATTGAAGAGGATGTGTACGAGATGACCACGGAGCGGCGCAAGGAACTCAATATTGGTGCCCTGCCTGGCAGCCTCTATGAAGCAATTGAGCAGGTGGAGAGCAGCAAGCTCATTCGGGATACCCTCGGTGAGCATGTATTTGAAAAGCTGATTGAAAACAAGAAAATTGAATGGGACAGGTTTAGAACCCATGTTTCGCAATATGAGGTAGAAACGTACCTGCCTATTCTATAAAAAAAGAAAGTAGCAAGCCAAGAAGGTGAGAAGTTGTGGCTGAAAATCACGCTTCTCGCCTTCGTTTAAACCCTTTCGCGAGGAACCGACAATGATTGTAAGAAACTTTAATGATCCTGAAGTGCTGCAGACAACCTATAGAGCTCATTACGGGGCCACCGCGAGGATGGTGCTTACAAGCCAGTTTCTAGAGAGTATGGAATTCCTTGCATACGCCATGCTTCCTGCCGGTAATGTACTCGAAGAACACATTGACTCAGTTGAGGAGATTTACCTCATCGTCCAGGGCGGTGGTTTGATGAAGGTTGGCGACGAAGAGAAGGAAGTGAAGGAGTGGGATGCCGTCTGGATCCCCGCAGGTGCCCCCCACCGGCTTGAGAATACCACCGCAGACATGACAGTCATCATAGTTGTGGCCGCGTATCCAAAAAGATAACCTTTGGCCATAGGCTATCACCAATAGCCCTTCTTTCAACGAATGGCGTTACTTATAGTGTCGGGACTTCGCGTAAAGATAGTTAATCTGGGCGATGATGCGCGCCCTCTCGTCTTCTGTTGTCTCCCGGACAATCTTTCCAGGCATACCCATGACGAGGGAGTTGGGTGGAATCCTTGTGCCAGGCGGAACCACACTTCCTGCCCCGATTATAGAACCTGAAGAGATAATTGCGCCATCGAGAATAATAGAGCCTATACCCACAAGGACCCCGCTTTTAACCTGAGCGCCGTGAACCACGGCACGATGGCTGATAAGTGCCTCCATTTCAATGATTACCGGAAAGCCTTCCGGGGCCTCAACTAAGGCAAGGTCTAAGATCGCAGCGTTCCTGCCAACCATGATCTCTGCGCTATCGGCCCGAAGAACTGCCATGGGCCAGATATTCGCACCTTTGTCAATTACAACATCACCGATGATGCGGGCCGAGCGATCAACGAATGCGTCAGGATGGATATCCGGTGTTTTGTCCCGGAATGGCGTAATAAGCTTTACCATGATTATTTGTCACCGTGTTATACTTACCACAGTCCTGTGATGCTATCAACCTTATCTATAACAGAAAATCTCAACGCTGGCCAGAAAGAAGCAGTGAGAAAAACTGCAGGCCCGGCTCTGGTAGTGGCAGGGCCGGGAACCGGAAAGACCCTGACGATTGTCCGCAGAATAGCACACCTGATATATCAGGGCGTTTCCCCTGAAAATATTCTGGCAGTTACTTTTACCAACAGGGCGGCCCGGGAGATGAGGGAAAGGATACGCGCCCTTTTGGGCGATATCTCCCGAAGAGTCTTTCTCGGCACATTCCACCTCCTTGGATTAAGAATTATACGGGAAAACGCAACTGATGGATTTGTAATATATAATCGGGAAGAGCAGGTGAAGCTCTTGAAGCCCCTGCTTCAAGGCACCAGATTAAAAGCAGCTGATATCGTTGATAAAATATCCCATGTGAAGGGCCTTGCCCTGGAACCTCCCGATAACCTCAAGGCGATATTTGATGAATACCGGTCAACCATGCACGCGAAAAACGCCCTCGATTTTGATGACCTCATTCTCAAGCCAATTGAGATGTTCGGGGACACTGAATTGCTGAAAAGTTACAGGGAAAGATTCCGACACATTATTATAGATGAGTATCAGGATATAAACCCAGCCCAGTTCAGGCTTTTGAGGCTTCTTGCCGGAAACAAAGCGACTATTTGCGCAGTCGGCGACCCCGACCAGGCAATCTATGCCTTCAGGGGCGCTGATGTGGAAAATTTTCTGAATTTCGAAAGAAATTTTACCGGGGTGTCGAGGGTAACCCTAGATCAGAACTATCGCTCCTCCGGGAATATCGTGCGCTCCTCAGGCGTAATGATTATGCATAACATAAAGCGGATAGAAAAAGTGCTTTGTGCCACAAAAGAGGAGGGTTCCCGGATTGTCGTCGTATCTGTTCCTGATGAGAGGGCAGAGGGAGAATTTGTTGTGCACGCGATAGAGTCGAGAGTGGGAGGGTTGAGCCATTATCGACTATCAAAGGTTCCCTGCGGAAACGATTTTTCAGGCTCGTCCTATTGTTTTTCAGATTTTGCCGTGATTTTCAGAACAAACAACCAGGCAAAGGCAATAGAGGAGGCACTTTCAGACGCGGGAATCCCCTGCCGGGTCTTGGGAAGAGGACATGCCACGGAAGGGGCAACGCAACAAGACTTTGCCTCATCCCTGAAGGATTATGCGAACAGAACAGACAAGGGAAACAATCTTTTTGAAATGAAAGCAATAGAATTTTTACAGTGTTTTGCTAGGGAACTTTCCTTAGAAAGCGATCAGGCAACAGCATTTACCGATAATATCAAGTTGATAATTGGTGACGCCTGGGCTGAAGCAACGGCCGGTGATATTATCAACGAACTGAGACTTCTTGCCCCGGCCGATGATTATGATCCACGGGCAGACGTTGTAACGTTGATGACGCTCCATATGGCAAAAGGCCTTGAGTTCAGGGTTGTATTCATCTCGGGGGTTGACGACGGTCTTATACCTTACAAGGCCACAAAAGGCTCAGAAGACACTGAAGAAGAACGAAGACTCTTCTATGTGGGTATGACGAGGGCCAGGGATGAGCTGTTTCTCATTCATGGGAGAAGCAGGTTTCGTAACGGCAAAATGTTAATCCAACCCCCATCGCCTTTCCTTTGCGAGATCCCAGAGGAATATATCCGGAAAATAACCATCCCTGATAGGGCAAAGAAATCGAATCAAAAAAAGCAAATGAAATTGTTTTGATTGAACCAAGCTTTTTATTGCCTTAACGGTTGGTCCCCATACTCATCGAGGTATCGTTCAATATAGTCGGTCACCTTTTCGTTTGGTCTATACACACCGAAGTGACCCTCACAAAGCACGTCAGCCTTCAGGTTAAGAAGTTTTTCCATTGATGTCTGCCAAAGCCCAATATCTGAGCCGAATTCCGCGAAAAAAGGACCATGGATGTCCTGACCAAAAAGTATCCTCTTGCCGGACTTGTCCATATAGACTGAAATTGAACCGGGTGTGTGGCCTGGCGTATGGAGGCATACAATTTCGTGCTGTCCGAAGGTAAGACGTTCTTCATCCCCGGAGAGCCTGATATCTATCTTGAGGGGCGCAAATGGAACACCATACCAATATGCGGCGGTCATCTTGTTGTCGCCCCTTTCGACAACATCTGCGTCAAGATAGTGCATAATAATGCGAGCTCCGTAACGCCTCTTTAGCTCGTGGGCGCCGCCGACATGATCGATATGACAATGGGTGAGGATAATCGTTGAAAGCTTTTCAGGATCAAGACCGAAGTACTGGATGTTAGAAATAATCATGTTTATTCCTGGCCCTGTACCTGTGTCGATCAGAACAAGCTCTCCAAGATCCAGAAGGTAGACCATGCAATCTCTGGAATCAGAAATGTCCGCACCCCCTACCAGAAAAACACCTTCTTCTATTTTTTCAGGTTTCATCCAATACCTCCTTTTGGAAAGATACTATCACAGCCCTTGGGTTAAGGTCGAGAATTGCAATCTAAGATCAATTTTGGAGGATATAGGCTAGATCTGGGGTCGAGGTTGAAACAAAAACCAACCGAAAAAGGCCTGACATGTATTATGGGGAACGACCAATGACATTGGCGATAATGCTTGCTAAATCATCGAATTTAAAAGGCTTAGCGATTACACCTTTAAACCCGAACTCCCTGAAATCGTTCATCACATTATTGTCAGCATACCCGCTTGAAAGGATACCCCTGACATTGGGATCTATCTCCAGAAGCTTCAATATTGCCTCATCCCCGCCCGTGCCCCCCGGGATGGTTAAGTCGAGAATTACTGCGTCAAACAACATACCCTCTTTCAGGGCCCTTGTATATGTTTCAATAGCCTCATCGCCGTCTTTGGCAAGCTGGACCTCATACCCAAGCTGCATGAGCATATCCCCGGTTACGTCCCTCACGAAGTCCTCGTCGTCCATAAGGAGGATTCTCTCTTTTCTCGGTTTCAAGGCCGCTGGTATGTCTTGAGTTGGTCGGCAAGCTTTCTCGGCTTCCGGAAGGTAGATGTTAACGGTTGTTTTTACCCCCGGCGTGGAATCAACGCTTATAAGTCCATCATGCCTCGTAATGATAGAGTGACAAATTGTGAGGCCGAGGCCCTTGCCCTTTTCACTTCCCATGCCCTTTGTGGTGAAATAGGGATCAAAGATCCTTGGAAGGTTTTTAGGTGCAATGCCGACCCCATGGTCTTCAATTGCAATATGAACATAATTTCTACCCCTGAGAGGGAGATTGTTGTCTTCGTGTGCAGAGATGTTGCGGGTGCTTATTGTTATGTGCCCACCCCTCGTCATGACATCTTTTGAGTTGATCACAATGTTAGACAGTACCTGCTTCATTTGTCCCTCGTCGATTTCAAGGTCATAGAGGTTATCCTCGAGGATAAATTCGGCAGAAATGTTCGATCCGGATAGGGCAAGTTGAACCGCCTCCTTGAGAAGATTTGTTATGGACGTTACCCGTTTAAAAGGCTCTCCCCCTTTTGCAAATGTGAGTAAGCGATAGCTGAGGTCTTTTGCCTGGTCACCGGCTTTCTCGGCCGAGCTAAGCCAAGAAAAGGGACGACCACCCGGATCGAGAACCCTCTTTGCGAGCTGAATATTTCCAAGAATTGCTTGGAGCAGATTATTGAAGTCATGGGCAATTCCTCCCGCAAGGGTCCCTATTGACTCCAGTTTCTGCATCTGCAGCCGATCTTCTTCCAACTTTCTAGTTCCAGAGATATTATAAGCGGTACCCTGGATGCCAGATAGCTGACCAGCAGAGTCACGAATGGCAACCACGTTAAAACTGAGACGTACAGGCTTTCCAGTCATCGAGATGAGAGTGGTTTCATAGCCTATAATTGAACCGTTTAAGGGTAGTTGAGAAAAAGCCCGCCCATCCCGTTGGGCAACGTTGGGGGCCTGGAGATCAGCAATCCTGCGCTGTAATATTTCTTTCACGCCATAGCCAAGGGTGTGCTCCCAGGCCTTATTGACAAAGGTAAGGCGTCCGTTACGATCACATTGAAATATCAGGTCCTGAGAGCTTTCCACAAGGCTGCGATAGAGTTCTTCGCTTCGCCTTAACTTCTCTTCCAGTTCGCTGTGCTCATCCTGGCGCCGCTCCAGGTTGGCGATATAGTGTCGAAGACGTTCAAGCTCATCAAGGAGCCCCTTCCCTATCTCAGGGGAGTCCCCGGAGAAGCACTGTTTGTCCTCAGTAGATTTTGAATGGTAAGACATAGCTGGATACCCTTTATATATTATCGTCATACCATTGTTCGGCTTTAGAAGTTCCACGTTGATCGTTTTGCCTTTTACCCCCTGAACCCTGCCTATTAAGGGGGCTTGCGTCGCCCCGCCCCTTTTTTATCCGTATATCCGAAGGACGTCCGCTTCGCTTAGACGTCCGTTCACCTGGTTAGGCCGTCTCACTCGGACGCAACAGCAGTAAAAAATTCATTCTCTCTATGTCCCACGTCCTTCGGATTTCACTTGACCCCCCGACCCCTTTCCCTCAAACCCAGTTCTGTTCATGACAGTTGACACGCATTCCATCGCAGTGTAATATGGAGAAAAAGAGGAGGGTCTAACTATGAAGATAAAGTGGTATGGCCACGCAGCCTTTAAAATAACGACAGACGGGGGTGTTAGGGTAATAATCGACCCTTATCAGTCAGGTGCTTTTGGTGGTGCCTTATCCTATGGGAAAATCACTGAAGAGACAGATATTGTCCTTACAAGCCATGATCACGACGACCATAACTACACGAAGGATATAAAGGGAACATTCAAGCACTTTAATAAAGAAGGCGTATATAAGGAAAAAGGACTTACCA
>Ga0209253_10000890_pt1 | contig 26036 bp, 23 predicted proteins | sample FrelakmetBRP12BR_FD_187145 | JGI IMG/M metagenome (GOLD analysis project Ga0209253, IMG submission 187145) | Freshwater lake sediment microbial communities from the University of Notre Dame, USA, for methane emissions studies - BRP12 BR (SPAdes)... | ecosystem: Environmental > Aquatic >...
GTGCCATTCATTATGCCTGGCACGGATGAATTGGGTGAGAAGGTGGCTGTTGCGATCGGTCAGACCGGAATCGCGGCAATCATGCAAAACCACGGGCTCGTAGTGGCAGGCAGCAGCCTGCGGCGCGCGGCGGATATGACAGATATTATTGAGCTGACAGCCCAAAAGATTCTAACCTGTAAGAAGCTGGGCATCGAACCGGTGCTCCTGCCCGAAGATATAGTCAAGGAGTTGAAGGAGATCGGTGCCAGCATGGCATGATTAAGCATCCAATGAATCTGTGAGGAAAATCAAAAATCCGCCAGAAGCCGGATTCTTGATTTCGGAGCAAACCTACCAAAGTACGCCTTCCTAGTCCCCTGCAAAGAAACCCCCTTTCCCAGGTGAATAAGCTATCAGGATGTTTTTCGTGCTTTTTCAATCAATTCCAGGCTTACCTGCCATAACTTCTCAGCTGCAGCTCGGTCATATGACTGGGGCTTGGAATCGACAGGTTTGCAGTCGACAAAATATTTCCCGCTGATGCCCTCCACCTCGGGCGAGGATGCCAGGTAAATGCTTGTTTGTGCACCCTGATCTGGTCTGCGAAAGAAGAGCTGCCCGGCGATCCAGGTGCCGATATTATAGACAGGACCGTTGTTCCGGGCAAAACCAGTGGCAACAACACCCGGGTGAACAGCATTGACAATCACACCAGAACCTTCCAAGCGGCGGGAGAGCTCATAGGTGAACAGCAAATTGGCAAGTTTGGACTGTCCATAATTCTTTAGGCCACCATATCTTTTCTCCCCTTGCAGGTTCTCGAAGTCGATTTTTGCATTCTCGTGGGCATTCGATGATACGTTGATGATCCGTGAGGGTGCGCTGGTTTTAAGGAGGTCCAATAGTAAATTGGTCAGTAGGAAGTAATTCAAGTGGTTCAAGGCAAAGGTATATTCAAAACCATCCGGAGTCAAGCGGTATTTGGTGAACATCCCGCCGGCGTTATTGACCAGCACGTGCAGACCCTGGTGGTTTTTTCTGAAGGTTTCAGCAGCCTGACAGATTCCTTCCAGGGTGGACAGATCCGCGACAATCGACTCGATTGACTCGCCGGTCTGCAAACGGATTTTTTCAGCCGCATCAGCGCACTTGGCCGCGTTCCGCCCGATAAGTGTAACCTGCCCACCCAGGCGAGCCAGCTCACGCGCTGTTATAAAGCCTATTCCATTGGTCGCGCCGGTCACCAGAACGATCTTTCCATGCATATGATTATCCATACTCGCCTCAATGAAGAAAATCAAACATTCCAATAAAGTCTAGTATAAAACCTGTAATTCGCAAAGCGGGCAGGTGAAATAGAGTACATATGCATAAGCTCACAATTATACCTAAGAGCAATAGACTCGATTGAAATAATAAGTAGAAGCCATATGTCAGGCTGTTTTGCACATTGCCAGGTCATTTATCAAGTTTTCCCACTATTCTGCTATACTCCAAGCACTTTTTTGAGTTGAGTTATGGTAGGGAAAAATATGTTAACTGAAAGACAAAGGCTCTCTGGAAGATTTTTGACCACTCATGTTAAGGTCTCAATGGCAGACGAATCGGGCGATTTTTTGTGTGTCTTCTCCGAATAAAATACCAAATCGCCAGCACAATAATTCCAATTTCGAGGCATATGAAGAAGGTAATTTTCCCTTCTTTGCCGCTCAAATAATCGGGAACGATATAGATATTGTCCGGCCTCCTGGGATGCGCCATAAAGTAAACACCGGGAGTGAGGATTTCAAAACCCGCCACAGGCCGGCCGCGTGCCAGGGGGGTATCGTATATGGCCATACCGCGAGCGATTAAACTCACCTGAACCGGCTCCCCAGATTCAGATTGAATATTAATCCAGGGTTTACCATTAGCTGCGATGATCGCATCGTTAACGACCTGCAGGTCATAATTGTCGGTATAAAGTAAATAGCGACCAGTTTTGGAAAGGGTTATTGAGGTTGGTGATGAATGTATGTCAACTGGCATGACTTCACTGCGGGAGACGACCTGAAACAATCCTAAATGAGAAGGGATAAAGGTTAGTGTTGCCCCGACATATTTAAATAATATAGGGATATTCAGGAAAGCGAGAATCAATATCACGAGTAGGGCAATCCCACCAAAAATGGCGCGGAAGGTGGGTTGAGGAGGAAGGCCACCGTTCATATTATGGAGTCTCCATTTTATTTGGAAACCTGGCTCAGTAACAGATGAAATATACCTGAAACCAATTACATTTACAAGATATATCCGCGAGGATAAGAATAGCCTTGTTGGGTGAGAAAAAACGCAATTCATGGTCGCTGCCCGTGCAGTTAACAATCCAATCGGGCTTGAGATTCTCAGAAGATGGTCACACCCGGCGGGGGAGTTTGATAGATGGCCGGGATGGTCATCAGGATTATCCACTGGTGGTACGATAATGCAAATAGTTCGTTTTTTTTTGATTCTGGGTTATTGACGGCCATGCTATAATTACAATAGCATTTTTATCATTTTATGGAAGGTTTGAGGAGGTGATAATGAAGAAATGCTTTTCATTTATCCTGGGAGGCAGTGGAGCGCGCGGTGCATTACATGCCTTGTTCGAAGTTGATTTCAAACCCGACTTGCTCGTGGGAACTTCGATTGGGGCGGTCACGCAGCAGGTCTGGCGCTTCAGGGTGTTGACCTGACTGGAGATGATAACTTCAAAATAGCATATCAAGCCCTAAAATGACGTGCTCTGGCTCGTTTCTTACAGGAGCACAGCCTCACGCACAAAAAAATATTGATTAGTGGAAAGATTTCCCCATGATCCAATTCAAAAACAAGACAGCCAAAATTGTGTTTTATGTGATTTTTTCCCTCCTGACAGTAATATTTAGTTTTTTAGTGGTGATGGCATACATTAACCCGTCCTCCAATTTGGGTATTTTCCCAATCGTCATGACCATGTTCTTTGTTTACATGCTCCCATCGTTGGTTCTTATATTAGTATTCACGCGGCCCACCCCGCGTAAGAACAAACCGGATAAGAAAACCCGTGTGGGTAAATGGATACCGATCTCGGCATTTCTTTTTCTCAGCATTGTGTCTGTAATACTGTTGACGATCAATTCACAAAGTCGTTGTCAAGAAATCAGCCCCAATGGAAAATTATGGAAATGTGACTTTGCTGGAATGGACCTCTCTGGCCGTGATCTGAAGGGTGCCAATATGGAACAAATCAACCTGAAAGGAGCTAATCTACGTGGTGCCGATCTAAGTGGAACTAATTTGAGTAATGCGGATCTACCTGGTGCTGATTTATCAAATGCTGATCTTTCAGATGCAATTTTATTCCAGGCGAAGTTAGACGGTGCAGATCTAAGTGGAGCAGTCCTGGAAAGGGCGAATTTGATGTTGGCATCACTTGTCAACGTGAAGGGGCTTTCCGATGAGTCGCTTGCGAACCTGAGTGACTGGAGGGCGTTGAAACTGCAAGATGAAGATGAGATGCTGGCTCTTCTTTTTCCTGTATGCAGCGGGAAAGCTGTTGCATCCGCAGCCGAATACATGCCCAATAAATATGCCAACTCGATCATGCTTATTGATTCGGAAGGCAAAAAGCATGACATGGCGGGTGTGCAGGGTGTCTGGGATACTTATTGGCTGTCTGAATCAGTTTCAAACACTGAACTAGTGGCTTGCTTTTCAGAAGCGCAAAAGATTGGGGTTGGCACTTGCACCTACGATGATGGCACTTCCTTAGAACGCTACATGCAGCGGGTAGATATATTAATTTACGCAGCCAAAACAGGGGAATTAATCGAAACCATCACACTCGACGGTCCCCGCCCGACTTCCTGCCCTGAGAAGAAAGTTGCTGGGGGTGAACAACCGGATTACGTGGGCGATCCGCCGTACGGAAAAACGATCATTGAAAATCTGAGGCCATTCGTCAATGAGGGTGGAGAACTTCCTCCTCTTAATCTGCCTTGATGACCACATAATAAGTAAGTACTAGGAAAGTTCTATATTTTAAAGGGATTTATATGAGTCCGGAAATTCGTAGGCATATCTCCAATGAGTTTCTTGAACGGGAACCCTACATCTTCCATTCCAGAACTGCTTACCCTTCAGAAGAGATCTGGTTGCCTGATAGATTGATTCGCATTGGTAATTGTGGTCCAGAATTTATTGGTGATAGTTCGTTGACGATTTTACTTGGTGAGATGGGGATACATCGGGTTAGCAAGAATATTAAAGGCATGTATTGGTATTACAAACACATAGATTTGATTCAAGATGCATTAAGGTCTGGTTACGCTCGTGCGTCCGGTTATTTGGGATCTCCACCAATGAAATGGTCTCGAAATGATAGTTCACAAAAAACATCACTAATTAATTCGGACACGCAAATCTATATCGAGAACGATGGAGTGGTTATTGATGTGGAAATGGGACCAAATTATAAAATACTCCTTGAAACTCTGGCACAACCTGGTGAAATTCTGTTGCCAAGAACCCAAGGTGGAAGGGGAGAGACAGGATTAAAAGCAGGACTTGATTCTCGAGAATCTTTTGAAAAATCAGGATTTCACGATTTTAGAACAATATCCTTTACGGGTATTCACGATGGAATAATTGACGAGAAGATGTCACCTGAACGTAAACAAGCCATAATAAATGAGAATAACGATCTGTTAACTTACGCTTCACGTTATGAACGTAATTTCTATCTTTGCACGCCTCCAGCAAACTCTGAAGTTAATGTAAATTCAATAGGAGCGATTATAAAAAACACAACTGATTTATACGCGGATCATATCTCTATTATGTGGAGACCGAAATGGAAATTTTGCGGAGTCTGGGTTGATGCCATGTGGTCTGTTAGGCACAAGCGTATTGAGATACTTCCTGAAGTATCTCTGTAACTGTTGCTTGAAAATAAAAATGCATTGAATAATAGGCAGGTTGTTCTTCCTTTTCAGTTTAATGCTATTGAACTCATTGAATTTCCGGAATTACTGAAATTCAGGCGAGAAATGCGGAATTTGAATACCCTTTCAATATTTCCAGGCTTAAGAATATCTGGAACTTACACAGATATTTAGAATTTCTCGGTTTTACAGATATTAATAAAAAATCTAATCAACAAATATGGGGTCAATTTTTTCCTTTCAACTCTTCCCGAAGAATGGGGGATGAAAATGAACCATAATTATCTTTCTGTGCATGATGGAGAAGGATCAAAGGTAATAGAAGTTACACTTAAAGAAGTTCATGGTAAAGGCAGTATCAAGGCAATTATTAATTATGTACCAGAAAATAAATTCCTAATGGCTATCTACATAAGAAAAGAGAAAGCCTCTCGGCGAATCAATAAAATTAAGAAAATTTTCAAAAAATGACTGTTCAATTAATTATTGCCATATTTTAGATATGCCAAACAGAATATTATTGAGGTATATATATTTTTGCCGAGGAACCTGTACAGAATTTTAGAATAACAATAACCTGTGAATGGCCACTCCCCATAAAGAAATAATGTAAATCATAGACATAATAAAATTAATAAGGAAGGAACGCAATCTTAAATCAATGCGTCCCCGAGCGTCCGATGTATATACGGCACAACCGGTCTGGTGTGCGCGAGGTGAAGCCGTCCGCTGCTGGCCAGGGAAAGATCACTGCAGCCAATCAGAGGCAAGCAATAACATGAGCGACCCGCAGGATGCCGCGGCACGTTCTTCCACGTCGTACTTTAAAATGCGTAAGAACTGGGACGATTTGAGGTAACGTTCATTCGGAAAAGACTCTGGCTGCCCTTAGTTGCTCTGCCAAGGCGAGCGTTTACGTTGTACTACGAAGGATGCCTGCCCGTGCGGGTAATACGGCGCCTCCTGTCAAATCCTGCACCTGATCCAAATTGGTTTGATTATTTGTCAAAATCTTGCACTTATAAAAAAAGGGTCGGGATGGAAAACCATCCCGACCCTTTTGGTTACTGAATGTAAGGCAATTATTGGGTGGAAATGGCGGTCCAACCGCTGACAATATCCTGCATTGCCTTCGTGAAGGAATCGAAGCTGGTCGGGAAGTGCAGGTTGCCGTAGGCACTCTCCGGCAGCAGTTTGGCAGACACATCCGCGGGCAATTTTACATCGCTGCGGGCGGGATGAGCATAGCCCTGTGCCAGCATGACCTGGCCTTCATCAGAAAGCAGGAAATCCTGCTCAAGCTTGGCGGCATTGGGGTGCGGTGCAACTACGCTGATGTATTCGGCAAAGAGCATGCCGACAGTGGCATCCGTGGGGATGATCACCTGCAGCGGCAGACCGGTAGCATCCCGCTTGGCGAACCCGTCGAAATCATAAACGATCGAGATCGGGCATTCGCCTTTCTGGACTGCGGCCACGTTCAAAACCACGCCCTGGCGCCAGTTGCCGTTATCGCGCAGCGTCTTAAAGAAATCCAGACCAGGTTGGACATTGGCTTCGCTCCCGCCGTGTGCGTAAGCAGCCGCCAGCACCGATCCCGTGGCATAGGTGGACTTGTTCGGATCACGGCTACAGACCATGTCCTTGTACTCGGGTTTCAGCAGGTCATCCCACGTTTGTGGGGCGTTCTTGACCAAGTCGGTGTTGACCAAGAAGCTGATGGCGCCCCAGTAAGCCACTACCCAACGGCCATCGGCATCTTTGAAGTTGGCGGGGATCTTGTCCCATGAGGTGTTCTTATAGGCCAAGGCCAGATTGTTCTCGATCAATTTGCCAACGAAGTCGAAGCCAATGTCAGCCACATCCATTACCGGCGCGTTCTTTTCGGCCAGCAGGCGTGTGATCTGTTCCGCGCTGGTCATGTCGGTGTCGGTGTGGACCACGCCGTAGCGCTGCTCGATGGTCTTCCAGATCGCGCCCAGGTTGACCCAGTCATCCGTCATGCCATAACTGACGATCTGACCCTCTGCTTTTGCACCAGCGACCTTATCGGCCTCCGACACGGCGCCTGTAGTGGTTTTAGCAGCAGGTGCACAACTTGACAGCAGTATAGTCACCATGACAATCAATGTCGTGAATGTAATGAGCTTTTTCATTTATTTCTCCTTTTATGGTTGATAATATCCACCAGAATGGGTGGTTTCTCCAAGGAATTGATCTTACAGAGTAGGGGGATTATCGTCCAACAATATGAGTGGTTTCTCGACCTCCTTTACTGGTCGCCCAGATGATCAACAGCGAGGTAATCCAGGCGACGACAAAACTGATCACGGCCAGAGCGCTGGCCTGACGCCCATCCTGGCGGGTGAATTCGACCAGGTAAATTGGGAAAGTTTTGAGGCGTGTTCCGACCAACAGGTTTGTCAATGTATATTCGGTAAACACGGTGGAGAAGACCAACAGGCAGCCGTTGATGATCCCAGGCATGATATTGGGGACGATGACGCGCCTGAGGACGACCCAACTACTGGCGCCCATGTTCTCGGCCGCCTCCGTCAGGACACGGAAATCGATCGCCTCCAGGGAGTTAACGACGGGGCGGTACATGAACGGCAATGCGAGTACCATGCAGGCAGCCACCAGGATTGCCGGATGGTTGATGATCGGCAGGGGAATATTGGAGTAGAAGCGGATTAAAGCCAGGGCAAGTACCACCCCCGGAACGCCAAAGGAAAAACTGGCGATTAATTCAACGATCGGTTTTCCTTTCGGCACGCGCAGTTTCATCCAATAGGTGGTCGGCGTGACCAATACGAGTAGGCCAAACATGGTGGCAAAAGAAACCAAAAAAGAGTTCTGCAAGGTTAGCAGAAATAGCTTGTGGGAAGTCACCGCTTTCCACCAATCCAAAGTCAGACCCTCCGGCCACAATGTGCGATCCCAGCGGGTCGAGAACGAAAAAATGAGTGTGGCGATTACCGGCACGACCATGAATAGCAGGAATAAGGTGATGACAACGATGCGCCAAATAGAACTTGTTTTCATGCACTAACCTTCTTGGCCCGGTTGGAAAGCCACATGTAACCGATGACACAGGCAGACATAATTAGCAATGAAATGATTGACAGGGCATCCGCGAGTTCAGGCGCCAGCTGTACCTCCCCGCGGATGAGGGCGGCGATGCGGATGGTGATCAGGTCGACATCCGATCCGGTCAGGGTCCAGGCCGTGGCATAGGCGCCGAACGAATTGGCAAAGAGAAGAAGGAAGCCACTCGCTAACGCAGGGAACAGGATCGGCAAGGCCACCCGGATCCAGTATTGAAAAGTAGAGGCACCCAAATTCACGGCGGCTTCATGCCATTCACGCTTCAATCCGAGCAGAGAGGGAATGACCAACAGGATCATCAAGGGCATCTGGAAATAAAGGTAGGCGATGGTCAGGCCAGAGATCGAGTAAATGCGGAAGTTTGGATAAAGGTGAATGCCAACTTGTTTCAAGAGCATGGTAATAATGCCGGTTGAGCCCAGGATGACAATAAATGCAAAGGCGAGCGGAGCACCACCAAAATTGGTGGTCACATCAGAGAGTGCCGTCAGGGCATTGCGGACAAACCTGTTCCTGGTTGTGATGATGGCGTAGGCCACCAAAGTCCCGAAAACCACCCCGAAGAAAGCGGTCGTGGCGGAAAGTTTGATGGTGTTCCCAAAGGAGCGTAAAAAGAGCGGATCCAAGGCCTGGCGATAAAACCCCAGTGTCATGGTGCCTTTGTCTGTCAGACTGGAGCGAATGGTGGTGAGGAGCGGCAGAAGTTCGAAAGCAAGACCGAACAAGATGAGAGGCAGCAGGCCAAGCCATGCAAACCAGGAATTGGGTGCTCTCTTTGCTTGCGCAGGCGTGGACGTGATGGGCGTCATCTACTCTTCTACCTTAAGTTGCATACCGTCGACGGCCAGACGCACGGTTCCGTCATAAAACCTTTGGACTTGAGCGACAAGGTCAACTGCCTGGGCAGGCGGGTAGGTGTGCGTAAGGACAAGAGATTTCACTCCGGCCTGTTGAGCGATCATACCAGCAGTTTCGGCGTTCAGATGGTCTTCCGTTTCCCAACCGGCCGGAAAGGAGCATTCGCAGACGAGCAAGTCCGCTTTGTCTGCCAATTGAACGAGCTCGCCATGGGAGCTGGCATCGCCGGAATAGACCAAGCTATGGCGGCCATCCTCCAGCCGGTAGGCAATGCTCTCGGGTGTATGTCCGGTTGGCGCACAACGGATCTTGAGCTTGTTGATGGAAAACACATCTTGAAAAACCTGTCTTAATTTGAGCTCATAAGACAATGGGGAGAGATCCGGATAAAGTTCCAACAGGCGCCGGTAAAAATCTTCAATTCCGGGACATGCAATGATTGTAAAGGGAAGCCTGCGCTCTGCCCCGGGAGCATAATTAAAAACTTGCAGGAGGGTTGCCAGGTCCAGAGTATGATCTGGGTGGAAGTGTGTCAACAGCAAATGGTGGAGTTGAGTGCAGGAAAAGCCGGCCGACTCCAGTCGGCTTAATGTCCCGGGTCCGATATCTAGTAGGATTGGCAGTCCGGTTGCAACTACAAGCAGCCCGGCAGGCGCATGGTGTTTGACAGGAACAGCTGTACCCGTTCCCAGGAAGTATACTTCCATCATTTTCTCCGATTAGAACTGATGCAAGTCAAGCCAGTCAGATCAAGGATGCACGAATAGGATATGAGGTCAATCAAGATCTCTGTCGAAGAGAAATGTTTTTTTCTTTCAAGTGCCGGAAGATATATAAATTATAGCTAAAATAATATGAAAGTCAATCATTATCCAATAAAAATTGATGTTTACTGCTTCCTGCAAAAATAACTGAACTGAAGCAGCCAAAATGCAGAGAAAAGCCGACGATTTTGGTTCAATTATCTACGCAGTACTCTGTAGTTACAAAATTAGTATGTAAAACAAAACAATAAACAACTTTTGATATATCGTTTAAGCACATGGAATATATCGTTAACCTAAACCATCGCGTAATTCTTCTCGAATTATTTTGCAGCCGGATGATTTCTGTGGAGAAGAGCGCAGAGACCAGTTGAGCGAAGGTCAGGTTCCCAATAGCTCAGGCGTAAGTGACGCGCAGAATCCCGAAATTATCGCTCCCAACGGAAGACCCGTCAAAAATATATGGCTCGGTCTTGCTCCAGGTGGCGTATTTACCAGTTACACGTCGGAAGGCCAGCTCTGCTCGGGGTGTATTCCATCCCAGGACGGCGACAGTCCCACCGGCACCGCCGCCAGTAATCTTGGCGCCGAGCAGGTCATTGGCCTGTTCTTCACGGACCAGGTCAACCAACATGTCGGTGGCCGCAGATCCAAGCCCGCACTCGCTGTAGCCGCGATGGGAGAGATACATTAACTCGCCCAGGAGGAGACCCGTAGAGGCATCGAAGCTCTCGACAGGTCTGGCGAGCAGGCTGACAAGATTATGCACACGCCAGTTTTCTTCGACGGCATAACGTATCGCCGCACGCACGGGATAGGTCACTTCGGGTCGAACAACCGTGTAGGGATCCAGGTGGACCGAGTACACCCGGTTGAATTCACCACCATGGACCTGCTCCGGAAGCAGGTTTTCATACCGTTCTCGGAATAAGGAGGGAGTAAGGTTGGCCAAGTAACCATTCCACTTAGGCTCCACCCATCGGGCGATGATACCGCTCTCGTCCAGCCGCGGTTCCAGTTTTTCAAGGGTGCAAAGGTATCGGTAACCCATGAAGGTGGCGGCACGGGCCGCCTCGTACTCGATACCAGCCACGCTGTGGCGAACTCCCGAGTCGATCCCCCACAACCGCAGGTTGGAGGGCAACCTCACCAGCGGGTGGGGAATACAAGGCTGGCAGAGCAAGGGAACAAAATAATCCTCTTCGCCTGCCACGACCGCATACTGGTCCATGATACCAGCCGCCGATTGCGTCAGAGCCACTTCGACCCATTGGGTCCATGTTGCCAGTTCAACGCCGTCCACCTCGATCCCATACAGTCCGGCCATGCATTTCATGGGAGCCACTTCCAGGGCAGCCGATGAGCTGACACCTTTTCCGAGAGGCACATCAGAATCGAGATACAGGGTAAGGCCAGTTTTTACCTTCTCCGGGTATTCTTTCAACAGGAAGTATAAACTGCCGAGGATGTAGGCACACCAACTGCGTCGTGGGTCGGCATTGATCCAACTTCGTACGTTTTCCAATGGTTTCACAACGCTACCATCCGTCAGGTCGTCCAGGGAGAACTCCAGCAGCTCACTCCAATCCAGGTCTTTGACGGCTGGATTATAGAAACGAACCGTGGTATCGGGGCGCGCCTGTACGGCAACAAGGGTGGCCTCCCGGATGGTGGTCTCAAAAACCAGGCCGCCGCTATAATCGTCATTGCCGCCCATCAGGTCCAGGCGGCCTGGGGTGCGATTAATCAGGATTTCGTTGCCCTTCTGGAAATAGCCCTCGCCCACCAATTTCTTAATGCCTTCCTTGAATCTTGCCAGGTCAGGGAAACGCGCATCCGATCGCCTGTCGTTATTTGCCATAAATTTGATAACTCCTATATCTGGGAATATTAGAAAGCCATGAGCATTGGATTTGTATTATTTTTTATTCTATCATTCATAAAACAATTGGTCAAACGAATTAAAACGAAACAAAAAAGGTTGACATCCAAAACATGCGGTGTATAATATTAATGGAATCCCAAAGTATGCCAACACTAAAAAAAGACACACAACGAGTTTCCAATTGGCTGGGCTTTCTACCGTTCCTGCTCTTTTGCCTTGTATTCGAGGTTGTACCGATCATCTTCCTGTTGCGAGGCAGCTTCATTGAAAAAACGACCCACCAATTCACCCTCCAGCATTATCTGGATCTGCAGCGTCCCTTGTATGTTAATTCGTTTGTGAACAGCATTAAAATTTCGGGGTTGACGGCCTTTATTGGCGTGATCGCCGGCACATTCATCGGATACGCCATTTACCGCTGGCCTTCAGAACGCGTACGCGATGCTTTAATATCCTTATCCGATGTGACCACGAACTTTGCTGGTGCTCCACTGGCCTTTGCCTTCGTGGTGATCCTGGGAATGAACGGGGTCATCACGCAATTCGTATTGCAATACTTAGATTACAAACTCTATCCCAAGTTCAGTATTTACTCCTTCTCCGGATTGAGCCTGGCCTATGTGTACTTCCAGCTTCCTCTCATGGTGTTGCTTATTCTGCCGGCTTTTGCAGCCATCAAAAAAGAGTGGCAGGAATCGGCCCAGAGCCTGGGCGCGGATACTTTGCACTTCTGGAGTCGTGTTGGCATCCCGGTATTACTGCCTTCCCTGATCTCCGGTCTTACGCTTCTTTTTGCGAACGCATTCGGCGCCTATGCCACCGCCTATACTCTGGTTGAGGCCAAGTTATCGCTGGTGACACTCCAGATTGGGTACATGATCGCTGGCGAGGTGCGCCAGGATCAGGGTGTCGGTATGGCGATGGCGATGCTCTCCCTAGTCATCATGGGTTTAAGCATTGCCATCTACCAGGTGACCACCCTGCGTGCCCGGCGATGGTTGAAATCATAAAGGCATCTTTCTGAAATCAGGGAAGAATAAGTGGCGAAAAGTCGTTCCACCCCAGCCCATGCGTCGAATAAGAAAGTTCGCTCTTCCGGCTGGCAAATCTTCATGGTGGGATCCTTCCTGTTCTATATGCTCGTCCCGATCATCTCAACTTATATCTTTTCAGTTGCCACCCGCTGGGATCGTACCATCCTGCCGGAGGGCTTTACACTCGAGTTTTACAAAAGGGCATTCGCCGCCTCTTACTTTACGATCACCCTGAGGAATTCTTTGATCCTATCTGTGGCGACCGTCCTGGTGAGCTTGTTGGTGATAGTACCCACGGTATACTGGATCCATACCCACTTGCCAGGCGCCAAGCCTCTACTGGATGTCTTGATGATCCTGCCTTTTGGGATCCCTACGGTCGTTCTAGCCCTGGCACTGGTGCAGGTCTACAATTTCCCCCCACTGGCCCGCTCTCCTTATTTGTTGATCGGAGCGGTCGTAGTTTATTCCATGCCATTCATGTACCGGCCGGTCTCGAATGCTATTCAGGCGGTCGATGCGCATGTCCTCACTGAAGCCGGCCAGAGCCTGGGGGCTAACATCTTCCAAGTCTTGTCCCGGATCATCATCCCTAACATCCTTCCCGGGATTCTAAGCGGCAGCTTGCTGGTCTTCTCGACAGTTTTTGCAGAATATACCCTTACTTCCCTGATCGTTGGAGCCAGATTTAAAACTTTTCCTCTGTTACTGGTGGAATTTACCCGCATCAATGGGAATGTCGCTTCGGCCTTTTCGGTAATCTCCTTTACCATCGCGTGGCTGGCATCAATCTTGATCTTGTGGATTGGGACGAAAGGGCAGACAGCGAAAACCGAATCACTACGAGCTCGTTAAATAAAGGACATAGATATGGCTTATCTTGAGCTAAAGAACGTGACCAAATCATTCGCTAGTACGCCGGCAGTTCGCGATTTCACTCTGGATATCGAAAAAGGATCACTGGTTTCATTTCTAGGCCCTTCAGGCTGCGGCAAAACGACCACGCTGCGCATGATCGCTGGCTTCGAGCAGCTTGACACCGGGACAATCCAGCTCGACGGCAGTGACATTACCACTATGCCACCTAACCGGCGAGATATCGGCATGGTCTTCCAGGCCTACGCCCTCTTTCCCAACATGACCGTTCGTGAAAACATCGCCTTCGGCCTTCAAATGAAAAAGACGTCGAAAATGGAGATTAAGAAGAGAGTGGATGCTGTTCTGGAAATGGTGCGGTTACAGGATACGGCCAAGCGTTACCCCCACCAACTTTCTGGTGGCCAGCAGCAGCGGATTGCCTTGGCGCGTGCCCTGGCTGTCGAGCCGCGCGTCCTGCTCCTGGATGAACCCCTTTCCGCCCTGGACGCCGAAGTGCGTGTCGTGCTGCGGGGCGAGATCCGGCGCATTCAATCCGAGTTGGCCATCACCACCGTTTACGTGACTCACGACCAGGAGGAAGCTTTGTCTATCTCCGATAAAGTAGTGGTGATGAACAAGGGTTTCATCGAACAGGTTGGCACACCCGAAGAGATCTACCGCGCCCCCAATACACGCTTTGTTGCCACGTTTATCGGCACCGCTAACCAGTTTTACGGAGTGGTGACGGGAAAAGATAGCGTGGATTGCACGAATATCAAGCTTTCCGTCGAGGACTTGAATGATTTCAGCAATGGGCAATCCGTGGTTGTGCTTGTCCGCCCGGAAAATATCCAGGTGCAATCTAAACAACCTAAGCTCAACAATTGGAACATCATGCAGGGTGAAATCGAGACGATCACCTTCCACGGCGCTATCACCCGCCTGGGTGCCAACGTCAGTGGTCAACGCGTGGTGGCAGATATCACCGTAGCCAACACCGAGGCGGTTTCCTTGAACCAGAAAATCTGGCTTTCGTTTCCATCCGATGCATGTCAGGTAATGGCAGTCAACGAATGATCTTCATCAATAACCACGAGATTGTTCTCGACAAACAGGAGAGGTTGGATGCCTGGACCTCTTACCATGCCGTGGTGCGCCTGGCAATGAATTTCATCCGGGACTGCCCAATTGATCCGGCAAATGGGTTGCCCTGGTACTTGCAGTATTCCTGTTTCTGGACTGATCCGTTGCGTCCGGCAATCTGGCCGGATAACCCGGCTGGGAAATATGCCTGGGCAGTTACGACGCTGCTCAAGTACTATCCCTATTCCGGGGACGCCAGCCACATCGCTATTGTACGCCGCATGCTGGAACGGTTGTGGGATTATCGCACCCCGTGCAGCTATGCCTGGCCAGAGGTCCCATACGCTTCCGCCTTTCCTGGCACAGGTATTTACTTTGGGGCGCGCGCGGACGGGGAGTATGTCACCGAACCTGACAAGGTTGCCCAGGTTGGACGGGCATACGTGGATTTTTACGAGGTCACCGGCGAGACGAAATATCTGCAGATCGGACGACGGATCGCAGAGGTGTTAGCCCAAAAGATCCGCCCCGGGGACGAGGCCCATTCGCCCTGGCCTTTCCGTGTGGACGTGCGCACCGGGCAGATCGTAGAGGAGTACAGCTCTCATTTCGTTCCAGCCGTCCGATTATTCGACGAGCTAATCCGCTTGGGCGAGGGCGATTTCCGTGTCTTAAGGGATCAGGTTTGGGCATGGCTTGAAGCCTATCCTCTTAAAAATAATCTCTGGAAGGGACATTTCGAAGATATCCGCCTTGATCCTGCCAACGAAAATCGGGACCAGCTTGCCCCTCTGGAGACCGCCCGCTATATTCTTCAGAACATAGACCGCTTTCCAGCAGGTGCGGAAACGGCGAAAAAGCTGATCGATTGGGTCCGGGAAACTCTGGGCGGGCACCCGTTTTTCACGGCCATTCCGATCCATGAGCAGAAGTTCTGTTATTTCCCAATGGGTAGCCACACCGCCCGTTTTGCCAGCCTCTCGGCCCTGTATGCCGAAGCGGTCGGTGACCCGGCCTACCGGGAGCAAGCCCTACGCTCCTTTAATTGGGCCAGCTATATGGCGAACGTAGACGGCACGGTGAAGGTTGGGGTGGACCGCCCGGACTACTTCAACCAGAGCTGGTTTACAGATGGCTACTTCGATTACGTTCCTCATTTCATTGAGGGTATGGCGGCCATGCCGGAGTGTGCCCCGGCCGATACTGACCATATGCTGCGCTCGTCTTCCATCGTGCAGGAGATCAGTTATCAACCTTACCAGATCGCTTACCGGACCTTCGACGCGGTCGGCACGCAAAGATTCCGCCTGACTTTCCAACCAAAGCTGGTGCAGGCTGCCGGCAAGCCGCTTCCCCAGCAGATTCTCCCAGCGGACGAACCCGGCTGGAGTTTTGACCCAGCCCTGCAGGTGTTGACTGTCTGGGCTGGGGAGCGGGAAGTAACGCTCACCGGACGGTGAGTTATTTTCGTTGGAGCGTCCCGGCTAATGGCTGAGTGCTCCTGGTCGTGATGGATTGGACTGACTTTACCATCGGCGAGCCGAGAAAGGAGGTACCCAGCAGATAAATTATCGAAATTTTAAAGATTGGTTGGTTAAACCATCATATGGCTGACTAAAAATTCTAAGAATAGGAGAGTTGAGATGTCAAAGAAAATTTCACTGTTTGTTGGATTGTTCATGGCGTTAGTGCTAGGTGTGTCGGCCTGCGCACCGGCGACCACACCTGCACCTGCCACCGTTGCGCCTGCAACTGCTGCACCTGCTACCGCTGCACCAGCCACCGCTGCACCTGCGACTGCTGCTCCAACCGAGGACCCCATGGTCAAACTGGAGGCGGATGCCAAGGCTGAAGGCACAATAGTATCTTATGGGCTTCCGGCCTCCTGGGTGAATTACGGTGGTCTCATGCAGGGCTTTACTGCCAAGTACGGTATTACACAACAGGACACTGACATGGACAGCGGCACGATCATCTCCACCCTGCAAGCGGAGAAAGCTGCCCCTGTTGCCGACATCACTGACCTGGGCTTGAATTTTGCAAAGCTGGTCGAAGATGATGGCATGTCCATGCCCTACAAGAACTCGCACTGGGCTGAGATCCCCGATTACGCCAAGGATCCACAAGGTCGCTGGTCAGCCGCTTACTACGGTGTGATGGCGTTCCTGGTCAATGCAGACAAGGTCACTCCTGTTCCTCAAACTTGGGAAGACCTGCTGAAACCAGAATACGTAAACACTGTCTGCATGAAAAACCCGGGCTCTTCCGCCACAGCCCAGATGACCGTCCTGGCGGCGGCTTTCGCCCATGGTGGCAGTGAAACCAACGTCCAGCCCGGTCTGGATTTCTTCAAAAAGATGATCGATGGTGGCGTGCTGAACGGTGTTTCACCATCCTCCTCCACTATTCAGAAGGGCGAATGCCCAATCGTTCTCCAATGGGACTTCGATGCACTGAGCAACAAGGACCAGAATCCGACCATGAACCTGCAGGTGGTCATCCCATCCGACGGCACGGTAGCCGGGATGTACATCCAGTTTGCCACTGCGGGCGCACCGCATCCGAATGCGGCCAAGCTCCTGTTGGAATACGAATACTCCGATGAAGGCCAACTGGCCTATGCCCAGGGCTTCGTGCATCCCATCCGCACCAGTGTGCAACTGCCGGCCGATCTGTTAACAAAATTCCCGCCAGCTTCGGCCTATAGCGCAGTGAGCTTCCCAACCAATTATGGTGCTCTTGACGCGGCCAGCGCTGCAATTGCAGAAGGCTGGGCTGTGATCCATCCATAAACTATTAAATTCTTGTTCTTGGGATGGAACAGGCCCGCCTGCTCCATCCCAAGTCAACCTGGAATTATGGAAAAACCCGCACCTGGCATTCAGCCCGAAGAGAAGCGTTTGTTCACATGAAAAACCATTCATTTTTGGAATTATTCTCTCTATAAAGGAGTTAGCAATGCCCATCACAGGTGAATCAATTCGTTTATCAAGATTATTTTCGGAAGGAAAGAATGCCGTCGTTGTTGCCGTAGACCACGGCCTGTATTTTGGTCCATTGCCGGGCATGATTAACCTGCCCGAGAGCATCGACCGGGTTTCCAAGGCGGATGCCATCCTGATGGCGCCTGGCATGCCGACCCACTGCCAGTCGGTATTTTCGAAGCGTGGCGCACCAGCCCTGATCATCCGCTTGAATTGGGGCTCCAATTACGCTGCCATGTGGAAATACCAGCACTCCTACAGCGTCCCGATGATCTCCGCGGCAGACGCAGTCGCCCAAGGCGCCGACTTGGTCATTAGCAGCCTGAGCTTGAAGAATCCGGATGAAGCCGAGGATGCTCATAACATAGAGATCTTCTCTGCCTGTGTGGCGCAAGCGCGTGCCTTGGGCATCCCCATGATCGGTGAAGTCTATCCAACGGGCGGAGACGACTATCAACCGGAGGACCTACAGGACGAAATCTTCATCGGCTGCCGTATCATCGCCGAACTCGGCGCCAACCTGGTCAAGACCTTTTACACCGGCAAACGCTTCAAAGAGATCTGCGCCGCCACTCCGGTGCCCGTTCTGGCGTTAGGCGCCAAGAAGCTCCCAAAGGAAAGCGATGCGCTCAAGCTGGCAGCTGTGTCGGTTGAAGCCGGTGCGCGCGGCATCGTTTATGGGCGCAACGTGATCCAATCCAAAGACCCCAACCGCCTCCTGGATGCCCTCAATGAGGTGGTCAAAGACTTCCAGGCACCGGACAAGATCGCTGCCAAGTATAAATTGGAATGAGATGGAATACCTGCTCGGTATTGATGCTGGCACCACTTCGGTCAAGGCTGGCTTGTTTCATCCAGACGGCCGTTGCCTGGGTATCGGCCGCCAGGAGTACCAGCTCGAGACGCCTGCAGCGGACCAGGCCCAGCTCGATCCCGAAATTTACTGGCAAGCCTGTCGGAAAACCGTCCGGGAGGCCCTGCTTCAGTCGGGAGTACAACCGGAGCAGGTTCTTGCCTTGGCGGTTTCCAGCCAGGGAGAGACCACCATTACGCTGGATGCGCATGGGAAGGCCATCTATCCAGCCCTGATCTGGCTGGATAATCGTGCCACTAAGCAGGCCGCTTTCCTGGCGGAGCGATTCAGTGATGAAGTTTATATCCGCACGGGTATCCCGGAGATTCTACCCACCTGGTCTGCCTGCAAGATCCTGTGGATCAGCCAGAACGAGCCAGCAGTCTTTGCCAGGGCGAGCAAGTTTGTGCTGGTTCAAGATTTCCTGATCTTCCGGTTGACTGGCCAGATCGTCACGGATGGCTCGGTTGCCTGTACATCACTGAACTACGACTTTTCCAGAAATGCCTGGTGGAAAGAAGTTCAGGAAGCCATCGGCATCCGGACCAGCCAGCTGCCGGATATCGTACCTCCAGGGTCGACGGTCGGCATGCTAACCCCTGATGCGGCCCGGGAATTGGGCCTCACAGTACATACCAGCGTAGTCACGGGAGGTATGGACCAGTCAGTAGGCGCCATTGGGGCTGGCAATATCTCGCCCGGTATCGTCTCGGAGGCAACTGGAGCCGCTTTGGTTGTCCAGGCCACCATCCCGGATCCGCTGATCGACCGGTCGAAGGTTGTGCCGGTGTATTGTCACAGCGTGCCGGGAAAATTCCTGTTCGCACCTGTCTGCCCGACCGCCGGGATGGCCTTCAAATGGCTCCGAGATAATTTCTTCCTGGATGAAGTCGAAGAGGCTGCTAAGGAAAAGACGGATGCTTATGACCGGCTGACCCGGCTGGCGCAGGAGGTTGCACCTGGGGCGGATGGTCTGGTCATGTTGCCTCACCTGATGGGCGCTTTCAGCCCTGAGCCGAACGCAGCCGCCCGTGGAACCTTCACGGGTTTCACCCTCAGCCACACACGCGCACACTTTGTGCGCGCCCTGCTGGAGGGCGTGGCTTTCATGCTCAGGCAAAATCTTGAGAACATCGAACGAACTGGACTGGAGATTCACGAGATCCGCTCGATGGGAGGCGGGTCGCGCAGTAGCCTGTGGAACCAGATCAAGGCGGATGTGTGCAACATCCCGGTGGTCACCCTGGCAAATGAGGAGACCGGTCTGCTCGGGGATGCCATCCTGGCGGGTGTTGCAAGCGGCGTCTTCCGCTCCATCGAGGCGGGCTGCCAGGCGATGGTGGAGATCAAGCAGGTCATCCAACCCAGTGAACATGCCAGTGCTTACGTCCAGCCGTACCACCGCTACCTTGCCCTGGATCGTCAGCTGGCTGGCTATTTCAAGCACAGTTATGCTAAAAGCGAGTAAAAATCTTCACGGTAATCCGACCTTGTTTGCGAAAGGAGAAACGAGATGACAAGTAAACCGAAAGTGGGTGTCCTGGTAACAGCCTTACTGGAAGACGACTACAACAAGACCGCTCATATCCGGCCGATGGCTCAGAAGGTGGCTGACAAGATTGGGGGGATCATTGCCAAATATGCCGAGATTGTCTGCCCAGCGCTGGTGGAAGAAGAGTATCAGGCTGAGGCCGCCGCGCAAATGTTCAACGCGGCTGGCGTGGACCTGATCGTAGCCGTTGAAATAGCCTATACCAAGGGACTGGTTCCGACGCGCTGTTTCCTGAATACGACTGCCCCGGTCCTGGTCTGGAACACGCAGCAGATCGAGTATCTGCCTGAAAACGCCGATTTTGATCTGATCATGCTCAACTCGGGGATGGCTGGTGTGCCTGAGATGACCTCCGCCCTTTTACGCATCGGCCGACCGTTCTGGATGGTTACATCGTTGATGGACGATCCCGAGGGCCAGCAGGAACTCGCCCGATACATTGCCGCTGCCGGTGTTATGCGCCGGCTGAAGACCGCCCGCATTGCCATCTTCGGACACGCATTCGAGGGCATGACCGACCTGATGGTCGACCAGCTCAGCTTGCGGCAGTTCGTCGGTCCAGCTTGTTGGCCAGTGGAACCCGAGAAAGTTTCGGTTGCCATGGGCGAGATTCCCACAGAGCAAGTTGATGCGCTGGTGAGGGGAGAGAGTGGACGCTACAAAATCGATATGGAGACCGCCCAGCTCGAACGATCCTGTCGTCTGGCCCTGGCCCTGGAAAAGGTCACGCGTGCTGGCAAGTTCGAGGCTGTGGCTTCCTTCGACCAGGTCTGGTTGACCGACCCGCGTGTCGGTATCATCCCGGCCTATGCCACCGGGCGCCTGTGTGAGCTTGGACTGCCGTGCTCGACCGAAGCGGATATCACCACGGTGACAGCCATGTTGATGCTGCAGGAGATCGCTGGCAAGTCCACCTTCCTGGAAAATTACGTCATCGACTTCAAGCAGGATGCCATCATCCTGTCCCACGATGGGCATGGCAATCCTGCCCTGGCTTCCAAGCCTTCAGATGTGACCCTCAAGCATAGTATTTACTATCAAGGCGTGAATGGTTTCGGTGCCAGTTTTGAGTTTGCATACGCCCCCGGCCCAGTGACCAACCTTGCGCTGGTCAACGTGGCAGGGCGCTGGCGCCTGAACATTTCCGAGGGAGAGTCAATTGCAATCCAACCCCGCCCGGTGGCTGCGCCGCAAATGTTGTTCAAACCCAAAAACCTGCACATCAAAGAGTGGTGTGATGCATGGTGCATGGCTGGATCCCCGCATCACATGGCCCTGGCGTACGGGCACCTGGCCAGCCAGATCAGGATCTATGCCGCCATGCAGGGCTTGGATGTGATCGAGGTGTAGCCTGATAGAAAAATATGGTGCTCATCCAGCATATGGAGAAGTTACTATGGAAGATCTAAGTGCTGCCGAGAGAAGATCCCAGATCGCACAAATGGTTCTGGAGAACGGTAAAGTGTTTGTGTCCCATCTGGCTGACCAGTTCCAGATCACGGAGACATCCATCCGCCGGGACCTTAGCATATTGGAGAATAATGGCCGTCTGAAGCGTGTCCATGGCGGGGCAATCCCGATCACGGGCAGTTCACGTACGGATTCGTTCGCCGAGAAAATGAATCTGCATAACAAGGCCAAGGAACGCATTGGCAAAGTGGCTGCCAACCTGATCAAGCCAAAGGATATTTTATTGTTTGACTCGGGTACCACCACCCTGCAGGTCATTCGGAATATACCTTCCTCGCTGCGCGACAGCAACCTAGTTACACTTGTGACCAATTCACAACCGATCGCCCAAGAAGTCCTGACGTGGCCATCTCCCAACCTGACCATCCTCGGAGGGCTGTACCTGGCGGATTACCAGGCCACTGTGGGCCCACAGACCCTGGCACAACTTCAGGAGATGCGCGCCAGCAAGGTATTCCTTGGGGCGGATGGTCTGACCCTGGAGAGTGGTGCGACTACAGCCAATGTTCTCATGGCGGAGGTGGACCGGATGATGGTCGAGCATTCCCAGCAGGTCATTTTGGTGACAGATAGCAGCAAGCTCGGGCGGATAGGCTTTGTACCAGTCAAGCCGGTTACTGCCTTCCATGTGATCATCACCGACACCAATGCCCCACCGGACATGGTACAGGCGTTCCGTGATCTGGGTGTGGAAGTCCTGTTGGTTTAGAAGATGTATTCACTCTTTAAGATCAAGCCTCCTTTTTTCGAAATCGGCCCCAAGGCTTACCTGTATGATCGGGCAGTACTTGCGCTCGCCCGGCATGCCGATGCGATGAGTCGCAAATACGATGTCCGCATCATTTTCACCCCCCAAACAGTCGATATCCGGCTGGTGGTGGAAGGTACCAAGGACCTGCTGGTCTTTGCCCAACACATGGATGGGCTGCCGGTCGGTCGTGGGGTTGGATCGGTTCTGCCTGAGGCAGTTAAAGCAGCCGGAGCGGTTGGCGTTTTAATCAATCATGTCGAAAAACGCCTTTCCATGGACGAGTTGGAGCGTACCATCCGCCGCGCAGACGAAGTGGGTCTGGCATCCATGGCCTGCGCCGACAACCTGGATGAAGCAGTGTTCATTGCCCGCATGGCTCCCAATATCATCATTGTCGAATCACCCGAACTGATCGAAGGAGGCAAGCGGGCCGAAAACGATCCGGAAACTGTGGCACGCATCAATACCACCCTCTGGGACATCAACCCGGAGATTCGAGTATTGCATGGGGCGGGGATCAACTCTGGCCGGGACGTCCACAACATCATCATGGCCGGTTCCCAGGCTGCCGGTTCAACCAGCGGGATCATCAAGGCACCAGACCCGTTCGCGATGCTCGAGGAAATGATCCGTGCCGAGCGGGAAGCCTGGAATCAAATTCACTAGATTTGGAGGCTTTTTATGACGGTGTATCATGATAGTTTCAAAATCCAATCGGACCGCCGGCCGACCTTCCACGATGTGACCGAACAGGTGCAAGGTGCTTTACAGCAATCCGGAGTTTCGGAAGGCATCCTGCTGGTCTTTTCCCAACATACCACTTGCAGCGTGATGATCCAGGAAGCCTCCGATGATGTCAATTACTGGGGCACGGAATTGTTAATGCAAGACCTGGTAAACGTGCTAACCAAGATCATCCCCGCCTGCCTGAGCGAGGGCCAGTACCTGCACCCCGGCCCCAGGCACATTCAGGCGGCTGCCGGTCGTGATGAACTGCCCTCCTGGTCGCTCAACACGGACGCACACCTGCGATCGGTTCTGCTGGGCCGTTCGGTCTCCATCCCGGTTAACGATGGCGTCATGATCTTGGGTGATTTCGGAAGGATCTATTTTGCCGACTTCGACCAGGTGCGAGCGCGCGAGCGAACCATCCGTGTCCAGATCATTGGTGAGTAATCGAGGTTGAGGCTAGGACAACCTACATAGGCGAACTACTTGACCGGGCTCTTATTATTATCTATACTTATTTGAGCAATAGCAGGTTCAAAGGTTTATGCAAGAAAGAGAATTGGTATATTTACTGCTTCCTGCAAGAATAACTGAACTGAAGCAATCAAAATGCAGAGAAAAGCCGACGATTTTGGTTCAATTATCTACGCAGTACTCTGTTGTTAGGGCAGACGCCATGGGCTTAATATCCGCCTAAAAGGCGATTCCACGATAATGTTCAGAATGATGATTTTATAAAAGAAAGAAGGTGAGAATCGAAAATATAATCCAACAAGATAAAAAGCACGGATTACATAAAGACAGCCGCAGGAAATATTTGTACTGGAAAAGCAAATTCATGAATTCAATCCATGATGAAAATGAAAGGATGCCGAAATGAAGAACAAAATTCAATTATTAATCAGCGTGTTGGTCGTCATTTCAACCATAATGCTTAGTGCGGGTTGCACCGCAGCCCCCAAAACACAACCCATCAAGCTAACGGTATGGATCAACGGAAGAGACAGCTTCATCGGTCCGAGTGAACAGACTCTTCCCCAGGACCAGTGGTATATCTCGCAGGCGATTAAAAGATTCGAGGCCGCCAATCCAGGGGTAAGCGTGGAATTAGTCGTTCAATCGGACGCGTTGCTGGCACACCAGACATTCCGAACGGCGGGACTCGCCGGTAATGCTCCTGATATTGCCAACTTGTGGGCGGGTCAATTTATCTTTGCGCTGCGGGACGTCACGCAAGATATCTCCAAGTATATCCCGGCAGATGACCTCAAGAATATCACCGGTTGGGATACGGTCATGCTTGATTTTAAAGCCGGGAATCCCATTATTGGATATCCATCTCCAGATAACCAGATGTGTTTCTTCCTTTACAACAAGCAAATCATAAAAAAGGCCGGTCTGGATTGGGATACTAACCCGCCCAGGACGATTGATGTCTTCATGGCGGATATGGAAAAAATCAAGAACGCCGGATATGTCCCGATGGCCGCGGATGAGGGTGCCGGATATGTCTATTATTTCTTCTACATCGCCGGTTACTGGTGGGTGCAGCAAAATGGCCTCGAATCGATCCTGGCGGAAGATACCGGGAAAGGCAACTTCGCGGATGACCAGGCGCTCTTGAGCACCTTGAAGCTTTATAACGAAATCTGGTCAAAAGGTTACATGAACCAGGATGCGGCAACCTCAGGAGATTCATATAACAAATTCCTGCAAGGGCAGGTCGCCATGTTCCCGAGTGTCAGCACATTTATCAAGGATGCCCAAGACGCTCTGGGCGTTGATAATGTTGGGGCGATCCTACCACCTGACATATCCGCGAATTCCAAGATCAAAAACAGCTTGATCGGTGGACCTGGTCAAAGCCTGGTTGTATCAAAGAATTCCAAGAACCCGGAGATGGCCGTAAAATTTCTGTCCTTCCTCAATTCAAAGGCTGAAGTACTGTTATTGAACAAGGTCCAGGTAAAAGTCCCTATCCGCACGGACGTGACCGCGGCTGACTTGGGATACCAATCCGGATCCATCGGCTCGAAATTAATTGGATGGAGCTCCAATTATATTTTCTGGATTGATAACTCGCTCTCCCCAACGGTCGTCGATGATTTCAACAAACTATTGCCGCTGGTGCTGACGAGCAAAATGACCCCGGAAGATTTCGCCGCACAACTCGATAAAGATAAAGTGGTGAAATAAGTTTTCGTATTTGGTAAGGAACCGTCTCAGAAGTATTTTTTGAGACGGCGCAGCCATTTATAGAGGATTCTTGGGGAAGGACAATCCCCAAGGATCCTCCTGTTGGATAAAAGGTCTACATCTCGATGAAGATAGCCGGCAGCGGTTATTGGGGTAACAGTATACGAAGAACAAAAACGACCCAAGGGATCTTATCGATCCTGCCGGTCATTATTATTTTGTGTCTTATGCGTTTATACCCGATATTAGCCGCGATCTATCGAAGTTTTACGAATTGGAACGGATTATATCGAAACGACTGGGTCGGTCTAAAGAACTATATAGATATCTTTACAAACAGCCCATTCTGGACATTATTAAGAAACAGCCTGGCACTGCTTACGAGTGTGCCGCTTCAGATTTTTATTGGGCTAATGGTTGCCGTGCTGCTCTACGAAGAAGTAAAAGGCTGGAGATTTTTCAGGGCGATCGTTTATCTTCCCCAGATCATTTCGGCGGTGACAATAGGATATTTATTCCGGGTGACTTTCGGCCTGGACGGTCCCGTAAATGTTCTCCTGCGCAAGATCAGCCTGGATTTCTTGGCAATCGAATGGCTGGGCAACAGCGCCACTGCGCTGGGAGTTTTGATATTTTGTCTCACTTGGTTTTCAATTGGCTGGCAGGCGATTGTTATCCTGGGGGGCATGTCGAAAATATCTCCGGACGTCTTTGAAGCTGCCAAGATGGATGGGGCTAATTTCTGGCAGAGAACGTTTTATGTTGTTGTCCCGATGATCTCAAGAACGCTCGAATATGCCTTGATCATGTCGATGGTGTGGACGCTTACCAGTGTTTTTGCCTTTATTTATTCCATCACCAGCGGGGGGCCTGGATATGAAACTTCCACGATCGATTACATGATCTATACCAAGTTCTACCAGGCAAGCGCAAATTACGGTTTTGCTACCGCATTGGCAGTCATTTTATTGATCATTATCCTC
>Ga0209253_10000891_pt1 | contig 26026 bp, 22 predicted proteins | sample FrelakmetBRP12BR_FD_187145 | JGI IMG/M metagenome (GOLD analysis project Ga0209253, IMG submission 187145) | Freshwater lake sediment microbial communities from the University of Notre Dame, USA, for methane emissions studies - BRP12 BR (SPAdes)... | ecosystem: Environmental > Aquatic >...
TTTTTTCAGCGCATTTTCGCTCGCCTGATGTAGCGCGTCTGTTCCGCCTTGTGCATTAGGGGAGGCTGAGGCGGCGCTTTCCGTAATAAGTTGCGTTGAGATGATTTTCCTGGATTTTTTTTCAATTAGTAATGCGCTCAGCTGAACGACGCCTTCACTGGCAGTTGTGGTCTGAAACACGTGGTCAAAAGCTTCTATTTTTAGTTCCAAGCTGCATTTCATAGGATTATTTGTTAAATTTACCATCTTGCTCAGCTTGCCATAAAGCAGCTCTGAAGGCGTAGCTGCCCAACGGCTTTCTGCATAGAAAAATACACGTGAAGGGTCTTGATAATTCAGTCGGTAACGAATTTTATTATGGTTTAGAGATTCTGCTGCAACCGGTTGTTCGAACAATATTTTTGAAGCAATTTGTTGATTGCTTTCGCTAGAAACAGACAAACCAAAATCGTAAATGGCAGTATTTTGTTTGGCTTTGTTTGTGCCAATGCAGGCAGCTAAAGTGCTTGCGATCAGGCCGCTGATAAATAGTAAAGAGAAAGTGCGCATTCTGGTCCTCATGGCTTGGTGGCAAAGCCTTCTTCACCAGGGCCTGCCGGGACCGCTGGTTTTCCAAAAATGATGCTTTGCGGATTGTCTTCTAAACCCTCAATGAGCTGGTTGAAATGAATGGCACTTCGATTCATGTTTTGAGTCAGTGAATGTAACTGCGGTAAGGTTTCATTATCCAGTGTGCTGGTAAGCTGATTGGTGCTGATTTCAATTTGATTGGCTGTGTTGTGGAATTTTTTTGTGGTCAGGCTCAGTTCATTGATGAGCGGTCTTGTAGCATCAAAAGTCTGTTGCACGCTTTCTAATGACTTTACGAGTTGTGCTTGATTTTTCTCGGATACCATTTTATTAGCATTGTTGAACATATTTGCTGCAGAATTGATTGCTGGCAAAGCTTTCTCCGAGGCCTTTTCTAAATTTGCAATGGCGTTATTCAATTTCTGAACATCAACACTTGTCAGAACTCGGTTGGCCGATGCAGTGAACTGGCTACTGTTTTTCAAAAGCGCTTCAAGCTGTGCTAAGAGTTCCGGGCCTTTGGATATTAAATCATCCACAAGGGTTGGCCGAAGCGGAATAGTGCTACCAATGGGCAGGGCAGGCGCATTTTTGCTTTCATCATTTAGATCTATATAAGCAAGTCCGGTTATCCCTTGCCGACGAAGCTCAGCATAAGCTTCAGTACTGAGCTTTAAGTTTTTTGCGACCGCAATCTTAATCAAGATGGTGGTTTGCGAGGATGGGTCTAGTGCAATTTCTGTTACTTTGCCGATATCTACACCACGAAATTTAACGGTGCCTTCTGAGCTTAGGCCGGTAACAGGTAATTGAGAGCTTACAATGTATTCTGTGCGAGCCTGCTGCGAGCCGCTAATCCACCAATAGGCAAATGCCACGCCTATCCCAAGCATCAGGGAGAATATACCAACTGCGATTGCATAAGCTCGGTTTTCCATGGCTAATTATAATCTTTCGAGTCTGCTACGGATACTTTGGAAGAAATTGATTACAAAAGGATGATCAATTCCGGCCAGCTCTTGTAATGAACAATCTGCAATAATATGTTTCTCTTCTAATACAGCCACTCGTTCGGCTAGCGATGCCAGAGTATCCATATCATGAGTAACAAAAAGCACAGTTAATCCCAAGGATTTTTTGAGCTGTTTAACAAGATCGATAAAATTATGGCTGCGGTCAGGGTCAAGTCCCGCAGTGGGTTCATCAAGTACCAACAGTTCAGGCTCCAAAGCAAGTGCGCGGGCTAACCCTACGCGTTTCACCATACCCCCTGAAAGCTCAGCAGGAAGCAAGTCTGCATTGCGCGGCTCAAGCTCAACCAATGCTAGTTTGTGCATCACCAATTGGTAGATGGTGGACTCATCCAGTTGTTTCAATTCACGTAACGGAAAAGCAATATTGTCGTATACGGAAAGCGCTGAAAATAAAGCGCCTTGCTGGAAAAGCACGCCAAATCGATTCATCAGGCGTCGTTGTGCTACTCGCTCCATTGCGTGCAGATTTTGCCCAAACAATAGCACCTTGCCACTTTGGGGCTTAGTCAACCCTATGATATGGCGCAATAATGTAGTTTTCCCACAGCCTGACCTACCTACTAAAGCGAGAATATCACCACGCTTAACCTTTAAGTTGAGATTATGGTGAACAATATTGTCACCAAATTCTGTGCAAACATTCTGTATGTCACAGATGACATCCTGATCTGGACTATTTTCCCGTGGGGTATTTTCGATGGAGTCGTCGTTCATACGCCGATACCGCGCGTTAAAATTGCAAACCAGGCATTGACTAGAATCACTCCGGATATCGCTGTTACCACTGAGCTTGTTGTGCTGTTGCTCAAGCTCTCGGTATTTGGCTTGATGCGTAAGCCGAAGTGGCAGGCGACCAATGCCACAACGAAACCAAACATAAGCCCTTTGATTAGACTGAGCGTAAGATTTACGGGCTGAACAACCAATGGCAGATAATCAAAGAAGAAGCGAAAGCTAATACCTAGCTCTAAATTGGATGCGAAGGCGCCGCCAGCAAGCGTCCAGCTTGATGTCCATAGCACGAGTAAAGGCGCAACAAAAGTCAGTCCCAGCACCTTTGGTAGAACAACTCGTAAAATACGTGAAATACCCATTGTGGTCAGTGCGTCGATCTCATCGGTTACCCGCATCACGCCGATTTGCGCCGTCATCGCAGAACCTGATCGACCCGCAACCAGCACCGCCATTAGCACGGGACCAAGTTCGCGAATAATACTGAGCCCTAAAATATTCACAATATAAATGTCTGCGCCAAACGTATGCAGTTGCTTCGACATTAAATAACCCATTACAACGCCAATCATAAAGCCTAGCAGCGCCGTCACTGGCAGGGCATTCACGCCACTCTTATAAATGTTGGCGCTGAATTCGCGCCAGGGAAAATCTTGTGGACGGCGAATAAGATAGGCAATTTCTATTAAAAGTGAGCCGAACAAATGAATAAACTCTGTGAAGTGGTGCATGATATGAAGCACGCCTTTGCCTAAGCCATTAAGCGGTGCGAGCCAGTTACGCCCAGTTTTTTTAGCGGGTGGCCTTTCTAAATTGATTAGCGTATTAAATAGCACTGCATGTTCAGGCCTGAGCGATATATTGCTGTCGAGTTTGTTGCCCCAGCCTGATAAAAGAGTAGAGGCGCCGGCTGCGTCTAGCTGCTCAATTTCGTTTAAATCCCATCTTGTGGAAATATCTATAAAAAATGGCTGCAATAATTTTTTAAGTTTGGCAAAATCATTTGAAGGTACTCGTAATGACCACTGACCAAAAAGCTGGACATGATGTCGACCTTGGTTATCTTGAGCAACACGAAAGCTAGCTGCAGCCATTCAATCTCCCTTTTAGAAAGATTATACGCAGTGAAAAATTGAAAAGGCAAGCGATGAGTTGTCTGACTTGAAGCAAAAGACTACCAGCGGTGTGCTGGGGAAGATTTAGTGGACGGACGGGCTAATAATCTTATGCAGTAATGCGGCAGTTAGGATGTAGCCGAGTCGCAAATTAGCTGAAATTCTATAAAAGATTGGCTTCAGATATTGATTTTGAGCAGTTTAATTGGAACATGCGGATAGTCGAAAATAGCTATTTTATGTCTAATGAAACGCAGGGGAACAAGGCAGAAACTAGGAGAACTTAAGCGAACTAAGTAAAAATATTAGGCACGATTTTCTAGAATATCGTTATATTTGAAGTGGTTCTTAAATTAATGGCAATATTCTAACGAATTAAATAAGCTGTCATGGGGCGGAGACATAATCAGAGTTTTTTTGCTGTCTGCAAGATTATTATGTTGTTTAGAAGCTTACATCGCTTTGAGGATATCCTCAATAACGTGTTTAGCATCGCCAAATACCATCATGGTTTTGTCTAAATAAAATAATTCATTATCTAAACCAGCGTAGCCAGCTGCCATCGAGCGTTTATTCACGATAATGGTTTTTGCTTTGTAGGCTTCTAAAATAGGCATTCCATAAATTGCAGTACCAGGTTTTTTTGCAGCGGGGTTTACCACATCGTTAGCGCCAATCACAAAAACTACATCAGTATGTCCAAATTCATTATTTATATCTTCCATCTCTACCACTTGCTCGTAAGGCACATCTGCTTCGGCAAGAAGCACATTCATATGTCCGGGCATACGCCCAGCAACGGGGTGTATTGCATATTTGACATGCACACCCTTGCTGATTAATTTGCTGGTAAGTTCTTGCAAGGCATGCTGCGCCCGCGATACCGCCAAACCGTAACCTGGCACAATAATTACAGAGTCAGCATTGGTCATTAAAAAGGCGACATCATCAGCAGATCCAGACTTCACGGCTTTTTGCGCACTATTTGCAGCAGTATCTATTGCAGAGTCACCGCCAAAACCACCAAGCATAACCGATAGAATATGTCGATTCATGGCTTTACACATGATGTACGACAAGATTGCACCTGATGAGCCCACACAGGCGCCTGCTATGATTAATACTGAGTTATTCAAAGTAAAACCAATGCCTGCTGCTGCCCAGCCTGAGTAGCTATTAAGCATGGAAATCACCACTGGCATATCGGCGCCACCGATTGGAATAATAAGGGTGATACCTAATACCAAGGCTAATGCACACATAATAAGAAATGCAAACTGGCTATCTTGAATGTAATAAACTATGCCGAAGCCCAGCAATAACAGAGCAATAACTAAATTTAGCAGGTGCTGATGATTAAAAACAATGGGTTTAGAGCTGAATTTTCCTGAAAGTTTTCCAAACGCGATAATAGACGCTGTAAAGGTGATTGCGCCAATAAAAGCACCAATAAATAACTCGATGCGTTGCACGGCAGTATGTGTCTCGGCCGTGTTATAAACAGCTGCTATTGCGATAAGTACTGCCGACAAGCCTACAAAAGAATGCATTAAGGCGACTAATTCTGGCATTTTTGTCATCGGTACCCGTTTTGCAGCAAGAACCCCTACAATGGCTCCTGAAAGAATAGCAAAGCCAACCAATGAATAGATAAGATGATGGCCTACAAACAATGTGGTTAGAATGGCTAGCACCATGCCCGCCATGCCGAGTGTATTACCTAATCTGGCGCTAGTGGGTGATGCCAAGCCTTTTAATGAGAAAATAAATAATACCGCCGATATTAAATAGGCGGAAGAAGTTAAGTTAGCATTAACAGCAATCATTTACTTTGCTCCGGAATATGTTTATCTTTCTTTTTAAACATCTCAAGCATTCTGCGCGTCACCATAAAACCGCCAAAAATATTAATCGCACTTAAAAAAACCGCAATTGTCCCTAAAATGCTGGTTAAGTTAAGGGTTTCGCCGTCAATGGTTACTGTTTGCAGCATTGCACCAACAATAACAATGCCAGAAATCGCGTTAGTTACCGACATTAGCGGTGTATGCAATGCGGGCGTTACATTCCAAACTACGTGATAGCCTACAAAAATTGCCAACACAAAAATTGTGATATTTTGCATGGTTAATAATTCGTTCATGTGAGCCTTCCCATTATTTTTCTGTAATTTTGTTATCTTTACAAACCAAACAAGCCGTTACCAATTCATCATCATCTGGAATTTGAAAATTGCCCTCTTTTGAAACAACTAACTTCAAAAATTCCAGTATGTTGCGTGCGTAAAAAGCTGACGCATCTGCGCTCACTAAGCTTGGCAGGTTGGTATAGCCAACGATAGTGACATTATGTTTAACGACAACTTGATTCGCCTCTGCCAAAGCACAATTCCCTGCTCCATTCTTACCTAAGCCTGCTGCCATGTCGATGATTACCGAGCCAGGCTTCATCTGAGCAACCGTTTCGGCATGTAGCAAAGTAGGTGCCTCTTTATTAGGTATTAATGCAGAGGAGATAACAATGTCGGCTTCTTTCGCACGCTCAGTCACTAATTTAGCTTGGCGCAACATCCATGATGCTGGCATTGCACTCGCGTAGCCTGATTCCCCAGAAGCAATTTTAGCCTCTTCTTCCGTTTCATAAGAGACGTCTAAAAATTTGGCGCCTAGTGATTCAATTTGCTCCTTGACCTCAGGCCGTACATCCGAGGCTTCCACCACCGCACCTAAGCGCCTTGCCGTTGCAATAGCCTGCAAACCTGCAACACCTGCACCTAAAATCAACACACGTGCTGCTTTCACGGTACCGGCTGAAGTCATTAACATCGGCATAAATCGTTGATAAAAATGGCTGGCCAACAGCACTGCTTTATAGCCCGCCACATTGGCCTGGGACGAAAGCACATCCATGCTTTGTGCTCTGGTATTTCTAGGCAAGTCTTCTAAAGCGAAAGCAGTTATACCTTGTTCTGCAATCATTTTTAATAAAGTTTGATTGCCGGGATCCAGCATGCCGATTAAGACTGTGCCAGGCCTCATGGCTTTAATCTCGTCAAGGTCAGGCGCACGTACTTTTAAAATCAGTTCGGTTTTAAGCGCTTCTGTTGCCGAAGCCAGTTCGGCACCTGCGGCTTGGTAGGCTTCATCAGTAATGCTGGCACGCTCGCCAGCACCTTTTTGAATGACAACTTGACAACCAAGATTGATTATTTTTTTAACAGTTTCCGGTGTCGCTGCTACCCGATGCTCATCATTTTTAATTTCAGTAAGTATGCCAATTTTCATTTTTTGTCTTTGAATTAAAATTATTTATCGACAGGCGGATTTGCAAATTTCCACAAAAGCCTTAGCATCTAATGAGCAACGCCCTACCAACCCCCCATCAATGTCAGGCATCGCAAATAATGCATCTGCATTATTTGGCTGTACGCTGCCTCCGTAAAGAATGCGTACATTTTTAGCAACTTTTGCATCGCATCTGGCAATACGGTCACGAATAAATTTATGCACTTCTTGAGCTTGTTTTGGTGTGGCTGGAATGCCAGTACCGACCGCCCATAGGGGTTCATAGGCAAGCACTGCCTTATTAAGCAAGTCTGCGTCAAAGCGCCTGATGATTGAATCCAGTTGTCGTCCAACCACATATTCCGTCCAATCAGACTCTCGTTCTTCTTTCGATTCACCCATGCAAAATATTGGCATTAATCCAGCCTTTAGCGCTACGCTAAATCTGGCTGCGGCTGTATCGTCGGTCTCGTGTAACTGAATGCGACGTTCGGAGTGTCCAACAATTACATAAGTGCACCCATAATCTACAAGCATATTAGGGGATACAGCCCCAGTTAGTGCAGTATCTTCATTAGCACATAGATTTTGTGCACCCCAAGCCACATTTGAACCTTGCAATATAGTTTGAGCCTGACAAAGGTATGGGTATGGAACACACAACACATAATCAGCATTTCGTAAATCACGCACGCCGGCAATCACGCCTTCAAATAGCAGTTTATTCCTTGCGATACTGCCGTTCATCTTCCAATTGCCTACTACTAACTTGCGTCTCATTTTTAACCTTGAAATAACAAATGAAAAAACTATTTATCTAACGATTGCTGCCAGCTCTCCTTTAGCATATCGAGCCGCCATTGCTTCTAAAGAAATTACTTTGATTTTTGAAGCATGGCCAGCACTACCAAATGCCTCAAACCGATTTTTACAGACACTTCTGGCTGCAATAGTTGCCGCTTTTAGAAATACACGCGGATCAAACTCTTCAGGGTTTTCAGCCATTTTTTTTCGCATAGTAGCAGTCATGGCCAATCTAATATCTGTATCAATGTTGATTTTGCGCACACCGTTTTTGATACCTTCAACAATTTCAGAAACCGGCACTCCATAAGTCTCTTTAATCTGTCCGCCGTAATCGCGAATCATTTGCAGCCATTCTTGTTCTACGCTTGAAGAGCCATGCATTACCAAATGGGTATTAGGAATACGCGCGTGAATGGTTTTGATTCTGTCGATAGCGAGAATATCTCCAGTAGGAGGGCGGCTGAATTTGTAAGCACCATGACTTGTTCCAATCGCAATAGCCAAAGCATCAACTTGTGTTGCTTTCACAAACTCGGCAGCTTCATCTGGATCGGTAAGTAATTGTGATTGATTAAGAATGCCCTTTGCACCGCTACCATCTTCTTCCCCCGCCTGACCGGTTTCCAGCGAACCTAGACAGCCAAGCTCGCCTTCTACAGAAACCCCTACGGCATGGGCGGATTCAACTACGCGACGGGTTACATCTACGTTATAGTCAAAAGAGGCTGGGGTTTTGGCATCACTTTCTAGCGAGCCGTCCATCATAACACTGGAAAATCCGCTGCGAATCGCCACCTGACAAACGGATGGTGAAGCGCCATGATCTTGATGCATACACAAAGGAATATGCGGATACTGTTCAATAGCCGCTTCAACCAATCTGCGCAAAAAAGGTTCTCCTGCATAGCCTCTAGCACCCGCTGAAGCCTGCAAAATAACAGGACTGTCTACTTCATCTGCGGCTTGTAAAATCGCATGAATCTGTTCCATGTTATTAACATTAAATGCTGGCAGCCCATACTGATGCTCAGCTGCATGATCTAGTAACTGTCTAAGTGAAATCAAAGCCACTATTTATATCCTTATGCAGAACATGCCAATAAATCAATCTCGGCGATTCATTAAACGCAGAATCATCGGTGTGAAAATAAGTTGCATTGCCAATCCCATTTTTCCGCCCGGGACAACCAAGGTATTAGGTCTGGTCATCATGGAGTCATGTAGCATGTTGAGCAAATATGGGAAATCAATACCCTTGGGCTGGGCAAAGCGAATGACTACCATGCTCTCATCTGCACTCGGGATATGTTTAGCAATAAAAGGATTTGACGTATCAACTGTAGGCACACGCTGGAAATTTACATGCGTTCGAGAAAACTGTGGGCAAATATGATGTACATAGTCGGGCATGCGACGCAAAATAGTATCTACGACAGCCTCATGGGAGTAACCGCGCACTTTTTGATCTCGATGCATCTTTTGTATCCACTCAAGATTAATAATAGGTACAACGCCGACCAGCAAATCAACATGTTTTGCTACATTGGCATCTGGTCCAACATATCCACCATGCAAGCCTTCATAAAACAAGACATCGGAATCAGGCGCGCTATCGCGCCATGGCGTTAATGTGCCTGCAGGCTGGTTATAAGGCGCTCCTTCAACATCGGTATGGATATATTTACGAACTTTACATTGTCCCGTTTCACCAAATTTTTTGAAATTATCGGCAAGTACAGCCAGCTCATTGGCTTCTGGACTAAAGTGGCTAAAATGACTGCCAGGGATTTTATTGTATTTCCTTAATTTTGCGTCCATTTCCTTGCGCTCATAGCGATGCATAGAGTCACCCTCAATCGTTTGCGCCTTAATACCTTCTCGTCTAAATATGTATTCAAAGCTTTCCATCACAGAGCTAGTACCGGCTCCAGATGAGCCAGTTATTGCAATAATTGGATATTTTCTAGACATGTCGACCCTTTAAATGCTTTACCTATAAAATGAACGTTCATTAAACAACGGCAATGCTTCATCTGCACCTGTGTCATAAGCGGTATGGTAACGCTCTACCCGCAACACTTCGTTACGTGATCCCATAGCGATAGGGATGCGCTGATGAACGGCATCTGGTTGAATGTCTAAGATGCGTGTCCTTCCTGTAGAGGCCAATCCGCCTGCTTGTTCAACCAGCATCGCCATCGGATTCGCTTCGTACATTAGCCGTAGTCTTCCAGGCTTCGTGAGATCTTTTTTGTCTTTAGGATAGAGATATATCCCGCCACGCAATAAGATGCGGTGAATATCCGCCACCATGCTAGCTACCCAGCGCATATTGAAGTCTTTCTCGCGCGTACCCACTACCCCTAGTTTGCATTCCGCAATATAGGATTTAATCGGCGGCTCCCAAAATCGCTCATTGCTGGCGTTAATAGCATATTCCACAGTGTCTTCAGGTATCGACATATTCGGATGCGTCAGCAAAAATGCATTATTTTCACGATCTAGCGTAAAGCCATGTGTTCCCTTGCCGGTTGTCAGCACCAGCATAGTACAAGGGCCGTATAGAGCATAACCGGCAGCGACTTGTTGGTTGCCCGGTTGCAGATAATCGTTATCCTCTGGTGTATGGCTTTTTGGCGAATTAAGGATAGAAAATATTGAACCTATAGACACATTAACTGGCACATTTGACGAGCCATCCAATGGATCAAAAATCACTAAAAAATCACCTTTGTTGCCGTCGCCTGCAATTAGTAATGGTGCGTCCATTTCTTCAGATGCCAATCCTGCCACCAAACCGCACCTCGTTAAGTGGTCAATAAATAATTGATTAGTCGAAACATCCAGCTTCATTTGCGTTTCGCCTTGAATATTTTGGCTTTCTAATTTGCCATAAATATCACCCAAATCACCCTTTTCGGTTAGCGCAGAAATCGCTTGAATAATATCTGCGATTGTTAATATTAAAGTAACTAGATTTTTTGGCGCCAAGTCTTGGCCAGAATCAACTAAAAAGTTAGCTAATGAGATGTAATGTGTATTCATATTTCAGGCTCTTTTTCTAGATTCACTCGGCTAAATATTCAATTACTAGTTAAACCAGCAAACACACGAGAAGCGCGAATATCAGCTTCGGTAATCGTAGATAGATCTTCCATTGAAGCATCTGCGTTAGTGTTTGAGGCAAGTTCAAACACTCGATTAGCATGTCTTAGCCTTGCTCTATCCAGCGCATTTCTAATCGAGCGTGCATTGGCAAAGTGTGGCTGTGTTTGTCTATGTTTAATATATTCGCTCATAGCAATCAGTGCTTTTTCATCAAACTGATAATGCATTGTAGCAACCATTTTCCTGGCAATGTCTAACAATTCAAGTTGCGAATAATCAGGAAAATCAATGTGATGTGCGATGCGTGAAGACATGCCTGGATTCGATTGAAAGAACGTATCCATTCTGTTTTTATATCCCGCCAGAATCACTACCAAATCATCGCGGTTGTTTTCCATCACTTGCAGCAATATTTCGATAGCTTCCTGCCCATAATCGCGCTCATTCTCAGGGCGATACAAATAATATGCTTCATCAATAAACAGCACGCCACCCATTGCCTTTTTGAGTACTTCTTTAGTCTTAGGAGCTGTGTGACCGATATATTGTCCAACTAAATCATCTCGCGTTACGCTGACTACATGACCTTTGCGCACATAACCTAAGCGGTGCAACATTTCTGCCATACGCAATGCAACTGTAGTTTTTCCTGTGCCGGGGTTACCTGTAAAGCACATATGTAAATTTGGCTGAGAACTTTCAATACCCAACTGCATTCGTGCTCGCGACACGACAAGAAAAGCAGCGATTTCTTTGATTCTCTGCTTAACTGGTGCAAGTCCTATTAGGTCTTGATCCAACTTATCCAATACCTCAGCGATATTGGCATCTTTGAGAATCTGCTGTAGGTCTATACTAGCCATGTGGCGTATCTTGGCTATAAGCGCGTGTAGTATAGCGAATCACGCGGCCTTCAGCTTCTTGACGGATTAAAGCAAAACCTGGCTCACTCTCTGGACGATTCACAATAAAGCTCATCACCATCGATTCAACACCACGGGTATTGTCAAACGCATTTACTTTAATATAGGCATTTGGACAGGCTTTACGACAATTCTGCAACTCGTAAAGCACTGCTGCGCCATCTTTGATCTCAAACATGGGTAACTCCCACATATTCCAATAAACATTCCGCGGATGTGGATCATTTGTCCATTCAACTGAAACTGCCCAACCTTTGCTAATCGCATAATCGACTTGAGTTCTGATTTCATCATCAGTAAGCGGAGGTAAAAAAGAAAACTGACCTTGGGTAATATGCATATTTAGCTCCTTTGCTTAATTGGAAGTTGTAGGCGTGTTAACAAAATCTGGCGTATCGGTTGATGAATAGTTGAACGATACATCTTTCCAAGTTTCCAGTGCCTGTTCTAATGGCTTGCACCACTTGGCTGCTGCACGCAGGATATCCGGCCCTTCATTGAGAATATCTTTACCCTCGTTGCGAGCCTTTACCATACACTCAATGCCCACACGGTTGGCGGTAGCGCCCGCTTGTATGCCTGCAGGATGGCCAATTGTGCCGCCTCCAAATTGCAGGACTACATCATCTCCAAAGAGATGCAACAATTGATGCATTTGCCCAGCATGTATACCACCTGATGCTACAGGCATTACTTTTTTCAAATCGGCCCAATCCTGATCAAAAAATAGTCCACGTGAAAAATCTTGCTTTGTGAAAGAATCGCGACATACATTGTAGTAGCCCTGAACAGTCATGGGGTCGCCCTCCAATTTGCCTACAGCCGTGCCTGCATGCAGATGATCCACGCCAGCCAGACGTAACCATTTAGCCATGACGCGGAATGAAACACCGTGATTTTTTTGGCGTGTATAAGTGCCATGACCAGCACGATGCATGTGCAAAATCATATCGTTTTTGCGCGCCCAATTGCTGATAGATTGAATTGCTGTCCAGCCGATGATTAAATCAACCATGATAATATTTGAACCTAGGTCCTTAGCAAACTCTGCCCGCTCATACATATCTTCCATAGTAGCTGCGGTAATGTTGAGATAATGTCCTTTAATTTCGCCGCTATTCGCTTGCGCTCTATTGACTGCTTCCATACAAAACAAGAAACGATCACGCCAGTGCATAAATGGTTGGCTATTGATATTTTCATCATCTTTAGTGAAATCTAGCCCGCCAGTAAGTCCTTCATATACCACACGACCGTAGTTTTTGCCGGAAAGCCCAAGTTTTGGTTTCATGGTTGCCCCTAATAATGGGCGCCCATATTTGTCCAGACGTTCGCGCTCAACGATAATACCTGTAGGCGGCCCTTTAAAAGTTTTCACATAGGCTACAGGGATGCGAATATCTTCCAAGCGTGCGGCTTTGAGTGGTTTAAAGCTGAATACATTGCCAATTAAAGACGCAGTTACGTTAGCAATGGAACCTTCTTCAAACAGAATAAGGTCGTAGGCAATATACGCAAAATACTGCGCCTCCTTGTCAGTACCCGCGCCTGTGCCCGGTACTTGGTCTATACGATATGCCTTACCTTGATAGTCCTCATAAGCGGTGAGCATATCTGTCCATACTACCGTCCAAGTCGCGGTCGATGATTCGCCTGCTACTGCAGCCGCAGCTTCTTCTGGGTCAACACCCTCTTGCGGCGTGATGCGAAATACACAGATGAAATCAGTGTCTTTAGGCTCGTAATCTGGGCGCCAATACCCCATTTGCTTGTATTTAAGAACTCCACCTTTATAGCGCTCCTTAATATCGGTAATTCGTCCGTCCGTTTGCGTACTCATTATTTTCCTTCCACTATAAATTCAAAAAATCATGCGAGCATCATTGATTCGTTACTGTATAAAAGTTTTTAGTTAAGTTATATTAATAAATACTTTGTTTACAATTAAGTTTTACTTATGCGAAACCTAACGATACGGCAAATAAAAATCTTCTTGAGCGCAACAAAGCACATGAGTTTTTCACGCGCAGCAGAAGAGCTACACATAACGGCACCTGCTGTTTCTCTCCAAATTAAGGAAATGGAGGAGGATATGGGTGTTAGCCTTTTTATAAGGGAGAACAAAAGGATCGGACTTACAACAGCAGGAGAGTATTTTTTACTTTATGCGCGCCGAGTTTCAAGTACTCTAAATGAAGCCAATACAATGATGGAGCGTTTACGTGGCACTCCAATCAGTATTCTCAAAATAGGATTGGTAAGTACGGCCAAATACTTTATACCTCAAGTGTTAGCAGAATTTAAAAAAGATAATCCAAACTTGCAAATCAAGATTGAAGTTAGAAACAGACAGCAGCTTGTAGAATTGCTGCGAGATGGTGAAATCGATATTGCAATTATGGGGCAGCCTCCTAAAGAAATTGATACGCGCGTAGAGCCGTTTGCTAATCATCCACATGTGTTTATTGCTAGTCCTCTTAATCCTCTAGCAGGAAAAGTAAATCTGCCTCCAGAAGCTTTAAATGAATTTGAATTTATTTCTAGAGAGCCAGGTTCAGGAACGAGATTCATTATGGAGAGGTATTTCACCGAACATAATATCTCACCAATTGTTAGCATGGAAATGTCCAGTAATGAGACCATAAAGCAAGCTGTAATCGCAGATTTGGGCGTCACGTTCGTATCATTGCATACGATAGGCAGCGAAGTGACTAATAAGCAAATAGCTATTTTAGATATTCAAAGCACGCCAATCATTCGCACTTGGCATGTGGTTGCCTTGACCAAGCGCAATGCTTCTCAAGCAGCAGAAGCATTCAGGTACTTTATGTTAGAAAAGGGCGGGGAGATATTGTCGAAAATGTTCCCTGTTATTTTTTAATTTTTGTTTTAGCTTGGCGCTCATCGGGTTTCATTAATATAAAGGCCCGTCGTAGTTTTAATTCTATCGAATTCCTTATCGCTCTCAACTTGAAGTAGCCGCGGCCTTAAGCTTTATAAGCCACCCGGAATTCCGATTTCAAGATACTTCCCATTGATAGCCTGCTTTTTAACGGTTATAGTATGTGTAACAATAATAATCGTTTTAAATTAAAAGGATATATCAATGGCTGAGCCTCGTCCGGTGCTTATCATCATTGATGATGACCCGCTCATTACAGATACTTTGCACTATGTGCTTAGCAAACACTTTGAAGTGTGTGTGGCAGATTCGCGTGCGCAAGCTAAAAGCTTATTGCGTCAGTTGGAAGAACCACCCTCTCTTGCTTTGGTTGATTTGGGTCTGCCTCCCATGCAGCATAAGCCTGACGAAGGTTTCAAGATGATTGGTGAATTGCTGGCGCACTCGCCCAGCATGAAAATCCACGTGCTTTCTGGCCAGAGTGACGATGTAAATGTGAAGCACGCACTGGCCTTAGGTGCGCTCGATTTTATTCCTAAACCTTGTGATGTTGAGCGTTTAAAAGAGCTGCTACTTAATTCTTTAAAGGTTCAAAGCGTTGAATTAACCGAGCAGCCAGAAGATAAAAATGGCGGCATGATTGGAGAGAGTTTGCCGATGCAAACATTGATTACGCAAATTCGCCAATTTGCTGATTCGCCTTTCCCAGTGCTGATCGAGGGTGAATCTGGCAGCGGTAAAGAACGTGTCGCCAGTAATTTTCACCGCTTTAGCAAGCGCGCAAAACAGCCTTATTTATCCATTAACTGCGCGGCTATTTCACCTATGTTGGCGGAGTCCATTTTATTTGGCCATGCCAAAGGCGCCTTTACTGGCGCGAATACTGCCAATGCTGGTTATTTTGAAGAGGTGGGCGAAGGTACGCTTTTCTTGGACGAAATAGGCGAATTGCCACTGGAAATGCAGGCCAAATTATTGCGCGTGTTAGAAAACGGTGAGTACACGCGCGTTGGCGAAACACAGGTGCGCAAAAGCAAAGCGCGCGTAGTGGCCGCGACCAACCGTGATTTGCGTGCAGAAGTGCGTGCCGGTAATTTCAGGTCTGATTTATATCATCGCTTGGGTGTATTTGCCGTCAAGGTTCCGCCATTGCGTGATTTAGGTGAAGATAGTCTGATATTGCTGGAACACTTCAATGCGTTTTATGCGCGTGAAACAGGTCAGCAGCCTTTTAAATTGGATGATAAAGCTAAATCCCGTTGGTTGAGCTACCATTTCCCTGGCAATGTGCGCGAATTACGCAATATTATTATCCGCTTGATTGCAAAATATGCCGGACAAACGGTGAATGAAATTCAGCTTTCGGCAGAACTTGATTTGTCACGCCAGAATGAGATGGATGGTGGCACAGCCATCGTCACTAACAGTGGTGATTTATCAAGCTATGCCATGCAACATTTGCAAAATGAGGCTAATGTGAGTTTGGATCAAGTATTAAAATCGTGGGAGAAAGCATACGTCAGTGCCGCTATGCATATTACTCATGGTAATTTAAGCCAAGCCGCTAAAATGCTGGGTATTAACCGTACCACCCTGTATAGCCGCATACAGCTTCAAGAAGAAATAAAATAGGATTCGATGTACTACTCCCATTTTGGCCTAAAAGAGCCACCATTTAAAATTACTCCGAATACTGAAGTTTTTTACACCGGCGGCAACCGGGGTGCGGTGCTGGAAGCATTAATCTACGCAATTAATAATGGCGAAGGCATTATCAAAGTGGTGGGCGAAGTGGGTAGCGGTAAAACCATGTTATGCCGCATGCTGCAGACCATGTTGCCTGATAAAATTGAAAGCATTTACCTCGCTAACCCAAGCGTCGCCCCAGAAGACGTGTTACATGCAATCGCTTTTGAACTACAGCTAAAGTTGCCAAAAAATGCAGATCGCTTAAAAGTCATGCAAGTGCTCCAGAATCATTTGCTGGCGAGGCATGCCGCGGGTAAGCAGGTGGTGATTTTTGTAGAAGAAGCGCAAGGTATGCCACTTGCAACACTGGAAGAAATCAGGTTACTTTCAAATCTGGAAACCAAGCATGATAAGCTCCTGCAAATCGTGTTATTCGGCCAGCCAGAACTAGATGAAAATCTTAATCAAGTCAATATCCGTCAACTACGTGAGCGTATTACCCACAGCTTTAATCTAGCGCCTTTACAAACCAAAGAGATAAGCGAATACCTTATTTTTAGACTACGCTCTGCTGGTTATTTTGGTCCGCCTCTATTTAATACTGGGGCTATCAAAAAGCTGGCTCATGCTGCAGATGGCCTCGTGCGGCGGGTGAATATTTTGGCAGATAAGGCTTTGCTAGCTGCGTTTGCGGAAAATGAGTATCAAGTGACACCTAAACACGTGCAAGCTGCAATTGCTGACAGTGAATTTGGTTTGGAAAAAGCAAAATCTATTGCCAAACGATCTCAAGTGTTAATGTGGGTGGTCTTGCTGGCATTGGGTTTGGCGCTTGGATATGCGGTGAGCATGTGGGCACAAAAACAATCTTTAACTCAAGTTGCTAATCCTAAAATCTCAGTAGCAGAGAGTCAGCCAAAAGTAGGCGCACCTGTAAGCGAGGCTAAGCCCAGTGAAATGCAGCTAGCAACACCTTCGAGTGTGCCAATGGCAAATGTGCCAACAAATTTGCAAGCGGATATTTTGACGCAACGTTTAAACGCTACTTCAACTTGGCTTGCTAGTCAGCCACCTGATACAGTGAGCATTCAATTAATGGGCGCAAGCAGTGATGTGCAGCTTAAAAATGATCTGGAATTATTAAGCCAGCAGATCGAGTTGGATAATATTTATGTCTATCGAACCAAAGTGAATAACCAGCCATTTTTAACTGTGTTGTACGGAAGTTTTGCCAATCGATTCGAGGCGACGCAAGCTTTACAGAAACTACCTGCAGAGTTACAAAAAAATCGTCCGCAACTACGCACTATTGCAGGGGTGTTACAAGAAACCAAATAAATTTGCAAAAAAGCCAAGCCCGCGAGTAAATTTATAAAACTTTCAATAAGTTAGTATTGCAATTTAATCTAGATTATGCGATAACAGTCAAAGTATAGAATCTTTGGGAGTGGGCACGTCGTGCTTAATAACAATATTAAATTTTATTTTGGCAGATTTAGCTTAGTAGCCGTTATTGGTTTTTTAATCGCTTCTTGTGCGCACCAGTCTAAAGTGCAGCCTTCAGCAGGTCATATTGATAGCAAGGCCACTACACAAAATGCTTCTCAACTTAATGCAGCAGCGCCTATTCCCAAGCTGGTAAAAAGTGCGCCCCAACTACCACCACCCAAAGCTACCACAAAGGCACAAACCTATAGCGTGGTGGTGAATGAAGTGCCGGTGAAAGAAATCTTATTTGCGCTGGCACGCGAAAGTAAAATCAACGTAGATATACATCCCGCTATCCAAGGGCGAGCGACATTGAACGCGGTCGATCAAACCTTACCTGCAATTCTGGAGCGGTTGGCTAAGCAGGTGGACCTAACTTACAAAATGGATGGCGATGTGCTTTATATCGCGCCAGACCAGCCTGTTTTGCGCATGTATAAAGTTGATTATGTGAATATGAACCGCGATACCAAAGGCTTTATTGGGGCAGCGGCCGAAATATCTAGTACTGGCCAAAGCGCGAGTACCGGTGATGGCGGCTCAAGTTCGACTACCAGCACTTCTGGCAATGGCGCTAATAATAGCTCGCGAACATCTGTCGATAGCACTTCTAAAAACCACTTGTGGGAATCATTGATTCAAAATATTAAAGAATTATTGGCAGAAACTGATAAAGAAGTAATCGTTTCGCGCATCGGAACAGACGGTGAAATTGAGGATGAACCCGAACAAAAAGCCGGCGCGAATGGCACCACTATTAACATTAACGATAGCAGGCGCAGAGAAACAGAACAACGCGATCGTGCAAAATCGGAATATAAAACGTTGCTGGCAGCAAATGTAATCGCCAATCCGGAAACCGGCGTGATTAGCGTGCGTGCGACGAATAAACAGCATGAGAAAGTACAAGAATTTATTGATAAAGTGATGGGTAGCGCGAGGAAACAAGTGCTGATAGAAGCAACGATTGTAGAGGTGCAGCTAAGTGATGGGTTTCAAGCTGGCATTGATTGGCGTCGCTTAGGAACTTCAGCAAAGGGCAGTGGATTTACATTCAGTCAGGAATTGAATGCGGATAATTTTACGACTGGCGCTTTGACATCTCGCGCTACTGGCAGCGGTATTGTTGCTGGTTATTTTAATCCAGTAAGTGCATTAGGTGATATTGCGGCTTCGATTAGATTGCTTAAGCAGTTTGGTGATACTAAAGTGTTATCCAGCCCTAAATTGATGGTGCTAAACAATCAAACTGCTGTGTTAAAAGTGGTAGATAATCTGGTTTATTTTACTGTTCAAGTGCAGAATAACCTGGTTCCAAATGCAGGCAGTTCAAATTCAATTACAACCACACCAAACACAGTGCCTGTTGGCGTTGTAATGAGCGTAACACCACAAATTAGTGATTCAAGCATTGTAAATGTTAACGTTAGACCTACTATTTCCAGAGCTGTTGGTAAGGGAGTACAAGATCCTAATCCATTACTCAAAGAGACAGTGCCTAGTTTTATCCCTCAAATACAGGTGCGAGAGATGGAATCGATGTTGCAAATCAGTAGTGGTAGCACCGCGGTTTTAGGTGGGTTGATGCAAGATGAAATTCAGCGTAATTCTGACCAAGTACCAGGATTGTCTAGTATTCCTGGAGTGGGTAATGTGTTTAAAGGTCGTGATGATGCAAATAAGAAAACTGAGCTAGTAATATTCTTACGCCCAACAATTATCACTAACTCTAGTTTAGAAAGTGACGAGCTACAAAGTTATAAACAATATCTGCCGGCGCAACAATTACAAAACGTGCTTGAAGAAACGAATTGATTCGTGAGTTTGCCAACCAATGAGTCTTTTAATTAAAGCGCTGGATAAAGCTGAGAATGATAAAGTCGAGCATTCTACTACTAAGCAAAAACAAGCCGAGAACAATCAAACCAAAGGGTTGGTAGGTAAAGATTTAGAGCTGTCATTGAGCCCTACTGGCAGTCCGCTTGTTGAATCCGACGCTTCCAATGTGAAAGGCGGCTACTCTATAGAACAAAACAGTAGCGTTTCAGTAGCGTCGATCGTTACTACAGATTCACCGAAAAATGCTGCCAACGTATTTTCTGCTAAGGGCGTCGAAGCAAGAACTGACAATAAGCGACTAGCCTTAATCGCTGGTGCTGGTTTTCTGGCGCTGCTTGCAATGGGGCTTTATTTTTACCAGTTTGTAGATAACACGCCAGATGTTGTGGTTCCACAACGGCCTATTGCGATGCAGTCAGTACCTCCTCAGGTGCAGCAGTCACAAGATAACGCAGATGAAGTCGTGTCTTTGCCAAATCATAACATCGAGCCCACCACGCCAGTCTCTGATTCTGATGAAACAATTCAGCTGGACGAAAAGCAAGAGAGCGCATCTAAAAAAATATCGAAAAAAACAGCCAATGCGGAAGATGGGGAATTTGTTGAAGCAGAGGATATAACAGGGGTAGGTGAGCCCTCTGTTTCTACAAAGACAAATAAAAAATCCGGCAAATCAAAATCCATGCAATTTGGCGAGTCAATCGCCTCTGCCAGCGCTTCAATTACAGTGACTAAAAGCATGCCGCAGACTGGTGTTAACCCAACTCTAATGAGTGCTTATGAGGCATACAACGCGGGTAATGATGGCGAGGCACAGAAGCTCTACAAACAGGTTTTACAGCGCGATATACGGAATGTCGATGCCTTGTTAGGGCTGGGCGCTGTTGCGTCGCGACAAGGCCGTATGGCTGATGCAAATGGCTGGTACGGCAAAGTATTAGAAGTCGACCCGCGAAACAATATAGCACAAGCTGCCCTGTTAGATAGCAAGTCGCAAGGCAATGAAACGGACAATGAGAGTTATCTTAAAAACATGTTATTCAAACATCCGGAGGATGCAAATTTACATGTAGCACTTGGTAATTTGTATGCGGAGCAGAATCAGTGGTCGGCAGCACAACAGGCCTATTTTGATGCTTACAGATTGAATGCGAGTGCAGATAATGCTTTTAATCTGGCGGTAAGTTTAGATCAAATGGGTAAACCAAAATTAGCATTGCCTTATTATCAGCGCGCGCTTGAACAAGTATCCGGAACAAGCAACATAGATAAAGCCGCGCTAGAAGCGCGTATTGCCGCAATTCAATAATTATAGAATCTAATATGGCAGAACTTAAATAATGGCTGAGCAGCGACGTAAATTACGCTTAGGTGAATTAATGATACAGCAAGGCCTGATCAGTCAGGATCAGCTACGTATCGCTTTAATCGAGCAAGATCAAAATAACATCCCACTTGGCCGCCAGCTGGTGCGCTTAGGGTTTGTTTCCGAGAACATGGTGCGCGATTTAGTCGCGCACACCATTGGCCAGGAAAGTATTGATTTAACCACTGTAGTCGCAGATGTAGATGCGTTGGGCATGGTACCGGAAGACTTTTCACGGCGATATCATTTGCTTCCAGTGGCTTATGAAGATGCTACCAAAACCATGATTGTGGCGATGGCGGATATGTTTAACGTCGTAGCACTAGATCAGTTACGCGCAATGCTAGGCGGACATATCCAGCTTAAACCTGTATTGGCGGCAGAGGCGCAGCTTGAAGAGCATATCGACCAATTTTATGGTTATGAACTCTCGGTAGATGGTATTTTACGCGAGATAGAAACGGGTGAGATTGATTACCAAAGTTTAACCGCAGAAGGGGATGAGTATACTCAACCGGTCGTGCGGTTGGTAGGCGCATTGCTGATGGATGCGGTTAAGCGTGGGGCATCGGATATCCACTTTGAACCGGAATATGCTTTTCTGCGCATTCGATACAGAATCGATGGTGTGCTACAGCAGGTGCGCAGTTTGCACAAGAGTTACTGGCCAGGTGTTGCAGTGCGGTTAAAGGTGATTAGCGGCATGGATATTGCCGAAACGCGCGCACCCCAAGACGGTCGTTTAAACATGAATTTGTGCGGTCGCCCGATTGATTTCCGGGTGTCTTCACACCCTACTATTCACGGCGAAAATATCGTCCTGCGCGTGCTGGATCGCGAAAGATCCATTATTCCGCTAGAACGTATGGGCTTGCGCCCGACCACATTAGAGCAACTTAAGCTGATGATGACGCGCCCAGAAGGGATTTTGGTGGTTACAGGACCTACAGGCAGCGGTAAAACCACAACGCTATATTCATTACTCTCATACCAGAATGTCGAATCAGTTAATATTATGACGTTGGAAGATCCGGTGGAATATCCTGTGGCACAAATGCGTCAAACTTCTGTAACCGAAGTGAATAAAGTAGATTTCGCAAACGGCATTCGCTCCATTATGCGCCAAGACCCGGACATAATTTTGGTGGGCGAGGTTCGAGATGCAGATACTGCTACAATGGCTTTTCGCGCGGCTATGACAGGGCATCAGGTCTTTACTACACTGCACACCAATTCGGCTTTAGGCGCATTCCCAAGGTTGACAGATATTGGCATTTCGCCAGATATTATGGCTGGCAACATTATCGGTGTGGTAGCACAACGGCTGGTGCGCGTGCTTTGCCCGCATTGTAAAGAGCCTACCAAGCCGAGTGACGAAGAGCGCAAAATTCTAGGCGTTAAACGCAATGAAGCGATTCAGATATTCAAGCACAAAGGCTGTAAACGCTGCAATCAGACTGGCTATCGTGGCCGCATGGCCATTATGGAGTTATTGCGTATCGATAGTGATATGGATTCGCTTATTGCACGGCGTGCACATTTTGATGAGCTACGCAAAATGGCGCTTGAAAAGGGTTTTTCTACTTTGGCGGATGATGGAGTACGGCGGATTTTAGAGGGTTATACGAGCATCGAAGAGGTCATGCGCGTGATCGACCTAACTGCGCGTATCTTTCATTAGTTAGATTTGGCATCAAGCAAAATAGAAACATAATCGAATCATGGCAACCTTTAATTACAGGGCAATCGATCAAACTGGCCGCCATGCTCAAGGGCAGATAGATGCTATTAATGAGGTAGATCTGGAAATTCGCCTCGAACGTATGGGTTTGGATTTAATTACCTTTAAATTAACCGAAAAATCTAGGAAAGCATTCTCACAGAATAAAGTCAGCAACCGTGATCTCGTCATGTTTTGTTTTCAGCTCGAGCAACTTACCAGTGCCGGCGTACCGATATTAGAAGGTTTAAATGACCTGCGTGAAAGTAATCAAAATCCATATTTTAAAAAAGTATTGGGTGCGATATCAGGTGAAGTGGAAGGCGGTAAAATGCTTTCACAGGCATTGGCAGAACATCCGGACGTATTCGATGAAGTCTTTGTAAATTTAGTCGCTGCCGGTGAACAAACTGGCCAATTGCCAGCAGTGTTCGATAACTTGAGTAATACCTTGAAATGGCAGGATGAGTTGCTTGGGCAAACCAAGCGGTTACTCGCATATCCATTATTTGTATTAGTTGTAGTGATGGCAGCGGTAACCTTTTTAATGATTTATCTAGTTCCGGAAATGGTGAAATTCTTGAACAGCCTGGGCCAAGAATTGCCTTTGAATACCAGAATTCTAATTTTTATATCTGATGCTTTTGTAAACTATTGGTGGCTAATTTTAACTGTTCCAATAGTGGTTATTACTGGTCTAGCCGCCTATATAAGACAAAGCCCGGAGGCGCGTTATCGGTTTGATTACATTAAACTCCAGCTACCTTTAACGGGTGAGATTTTGCAAAAAATAATTATGGCGCGCTTTGCACGCTACTTTGCGTTAATGTATCAGACAGGCATTCCTATTTTGCAGGCGATTAAAACTTGCGAGAACATCGTTGGTAACCGGGTTGTAGCAGATGCGCTTAGCCGTGTGCATGCACAGATTAACGCAGGCGATAGCATGAGCGACAGCTTTCATAACGCGGGTTTGTTTCCACCCTTGGTAGTACGCATGATAAAAGTTGGTGAGAATACTGGCGCGCTCGATAAGTCGCTACTTAATGTTAGCTATTTTTATGATAGGGACGTGAATGAGCTAATGCAAAAAATGCTCAAATTGCTAGAACCTACACTTACAGTGGTTTTGGGGTTGATACTGGCCTTCATCATGATGTCTGTACTTGGCCCCGTATACGATTCATTTGGTAAAATGAAGCTCTGATGAATGAATACTTATGTTTGAAAATTCTAAAAAATTAATTTTATGTGCTACCAACAATAGTTTAACAGTTGGTTTATGGCATGGAACGAAATTGCAAACATATGTCATTTTTAGCAATTCGGATCAAAATTACACAGCATTTAGTGAGTATTTATCGCAACATGCTAATACCAATATTTATTTAATCGCAGATGCCGTTGAAGAAGATTACAAGCTGGAAAGTTTGCCCCATACGACGGGTAGTGCGCGGCGCGAAATAGTTGATCGCAAACTTAATCAATTTAATCGCAATAGCTTGTATCGTGCGGCGCACTTTATCAACCGCGCTACAGACAAACGTAAAGATGATAATTTTTTGTTTGTGGCGCTAAGTAATGCAGATTTCTTGCAAGGCTGGATGGATGTTATTCAAGCTAGCCACGCGCCACTTGTAGGTGTGTATTTGCTGCCCATGATCAGTCAAGTGGCAGTGCGGCAGATGAAACTAATGTCACCACATATATTGTTATGTGAGCGGTTATCTTCAGGCCTGCGTCAAACTTATCTGCATAACGGCCGTTTGCGCATGAGTCGCTTAGTGCCTATGAAAGACGTTAAGCCTAACCAGCTGGCGTATTTTTATCTGGTCGAAATCGACAAAACCCGTCTCTATTTGCTGAGCCAGCGTTTAATAGCAAGTGAAACATCGCTACAAATGTTGTTGCCGGCAGTGGATGGCTCTTACGAAGAAATTGCCAAAAGCATTAGTCAGGAACAAGGTCTAGAGTGTAAGGCAGTGGATATTTTGGCATATGCTAAAAACATTCATCTCACTGAAGATTTGGTTAAAACACATCCTGAATTTTTGCATATGCAGTTGCTGGCAAATGGCAACGTGCCCGATAATTTAGCTCCGGCTACATTTAGCAAAATTCATAATTTAAACAATATTCGTCGCAAAATAAATATTGCAACTGCCTGTGTTACTGCTGTGGGCATTGGTTTGGCAGCATTTTATGGGTGGCAGGGCAAGCAGCAAAAAGACCAATTGCAGTTTATTGCTGCACAAACGCGATCGCAGCAGCAGCAGTACGAAGAAGTTGCGAAAAACTTCCCAACCACACCAATTCCTAGTACAGAGCTAAAAATTGCCGCTGAGCTGGCAAAAACAATAAAAAACAATAATCAAACTCCGCGCCAGTTTATGCAATTGCTTAGCGGAGCTTTTGAGGGGTCACCGGAGATTTCATTAAGCAGAATACACTGGATGCAAACCAATGATAGAGAAGTTAAGGATGAAGATGCGAGTCAAAAAACCGATCTTAACCAGAACAATCAAACCACTGGAGTTGTAAGTAGTGACCCTACAAAACTCATTCAAATAGGGTTTGTGAATGCAGAAATTAAAGGGTTTACAGGCGATTATCGTTCGGCGTTAAATAGCGTGAATAATTTTGTGAATCATTTGCGAGGAAATAATCTGGTTGAGCAAGTTGTGGTGCTACAAGAGCCTGTAAATGTGAGCTCACTTGCTAACTTGCAAGGCAGCACCACGGATGAAAATGCCACAACAGAGCGCCCGCCTGCGATATTTAAACTAAAAATAGTGTTAAAAACCGCTGATGCTGGAGTTAACCCATGAGCTTAAGTCAGCAAGATTGGCGCAAGTTACAATTCCCAATTATAGGTTTGGGAGGAGCATTAATACTGGTGGGTTTGCTGGTCAGCTTTGCAGACCAGTACCGCACAAAAAATGAAACAGCCTTGCAAACGCAGCAGAATATGCTTAATCAGGCGCGTCAGAAATTTCAATCTTCCGGGTTGGAAAAGGAAATGATTATCCAGTATCTGCCGATCTATAATGATTTGCTGGCTAGCGGTTTTATAGGTGAAGAGCGCCGTATTGAATGGATAGAAGCTTTGCGCCAAATTCATGCACAACACAAATTATTCAGTATTGATTACAGTATCGGCTTGCAAGAAAGATATAAGCCTGGCTTTTTGCCTAATCTGGGTAATTTCAGGTTAAACCGTTCTGTGATGAGTCTTAAATTAGACATGTTGCATGAAGGCGACCTGTTAGCGCTCTTAGATGGCTTGCACGAACAGACAACGCCATTCATAGTGCGCGATTGTGAAATAAAACGCCCAATTGGCGCATTTGTTAACACAAAAAATATGACCTCAAATATGCAGGCAAATTGTGAAATTGATTGGCTGACTTTACGTGACCCACAATTGTCAGGAGTTTTATGATGAAACT
>Ga0209253_10000892_pt1 | contig 26005 bp, 17 predicted proteins | sample FrelakmetBRP12BR_FD_187145 | JGI IMG/M metagenome (GOLD analysis project Ga0209253, IMG submission 187145) | Freshwater lake sediment microbial communities from the University of Notre Dame, USA, for methane emissions studies - BRP12 BR (SPAdes)... | ecosystem: Environmental > Aquatic >...
CTGATAAATAAAAAAACCGGGGGCGTTTAAAGTTTCGAGTTTAAAGTTTAACGTATAAGGTTCAAAGTTGTGATTTATTAGTCTATTGCCTTTTGCCTTTTGCCTATTGCCTATTGCCTGTTGCCTGTTGTCTGTCATCTGTCATCTTTTCTTAAGGGTAAATTATGCTCTCTCCCCTCCTTATCGGCATCTGCGGCGGTACCGGCTCAGGAAAGACAACCCTGGCACAAAAGATTATTGCCGATTTTGGTGAAACGCGCGCGAAGCTGATTGACACCGACTCATATTATCTTGACCGGTCCCATATACCGCTGCATGAGCGGCACCATTTCAATTTTGATCATCCTGATGCGCTTGATATACCTTTGCTCATAAAACACCTACAGCTTCTACGGAAGGGGCAGTCCATTGAAAAGCAGGTCTATGATTTTACTGCCCACACCAGGAAACGGGAAACCGTCAGGATTGAGCCCGGAGAAATAGTAGTGGTTGACGGTATCCTTATTTTTGCCATTGAAGAACTATGCCGGCTTTTTGATTTACGAATATTTATTGATGAAGCAACAGATATCCGCCTGCTGCGAAGAATAGCACGTGATGTGCAGGAACGGGGAAGAACGGTTGCATCCGTCGCACAGCAGTACCTTGAAACAGTCCGGCCCATGCACCTGAAGTATATAGAGCCATCAAAAGAGAAAGCGGATATTATTTTAAAACCGGGAGATAACTGGCAGATCGTCATTGCGGCAATACGGGAGCTTCAGACAACCAGGCGGCCCGGCACCCATTGAACTGCATGCACTGATAGTGTATAGTAGCTTCATGAAGGTATGTTACTCCTGCAAAAAGCAGATCCCGGTCGTAGAAAAGCCGGGCAGAAGCGAGACCTGCCCGCACTGTGAAGCGGATGTGCGCTGCTGTCTCAACTGCCGTTTCTACGATCCAAAATCTTCTAACCAGTGCCGGGAAACGCAGGCTGAGAGGGTGCTCGACAAGGACCGGGGAAATTTCTGCGAGTATTTCTCCTTTAAGGATTCTTCAGACACTGTGGCACCGGATACCCTCAAGCAGGAAAAGCAGAACCCGCTGGATACCATCTTTAAAAAATGAAAGTCGTATGGAGCAGCCCGCCAGATATCCCATCCATCTCTGCCAGCCTGATGATACAAAATCCTGCGGCGCCTGCTGCGGCCTCTATAACTGGTTAGACCACTCAAAAGAAACGCTCACCTTACTTCTTGAGAGCAATACCAGCTTGTTCTTTTCTCTCGGCGAAACCCCCGACCCTGATGTGTACCTTGATTTGCGCAGCGAGTTTTCGCCTCAGCATAAACTCTGCGACACAATCTATAACTGCGAGTTCATCGGCTTTCTGGACAAAAGCAGAAAAAATATCGGCTGCCTGCTGCACCCTGCCCTTCATCACGGCGTTGACCTGAGAGTCTGCTCATTCTACGGAGTTGAGATGTGTGACGGACACTTCTGTCCCAGCTACAGCTATTTAACGGTGGCGGAACAGGCTGCCGCGGCGGCAGCACTTGATGACTGGTACCTGTACGGGCTGGTTATTACGGATATTGATTTTATCAAGGAATTTTTCAGCATTGTCCAGAACCGGCTCGGTGAGAGTCTCAAGCGCGAGCTGTTCACAAAGCCGGCAATAAAGAAGGCCCTGCAGGACTATTTTCAGTTGAAAGCGTGCTGGAAATTTGCTTCCCGCGGGAGCCGGCTCGGCAAGTACTATTTTTCACGGGCAGAATATCATATCGCGCGCATTGAATATGAGAAGAGCTGGGCGATAAAGCCCTCCCGGTTTGACAAAATCCTCGTAAGCCTTGCCTCTGAGTTTAAAACTGCGTCAGATGTTATTGCGGCTGAATTGATAATAGAAGAAAAGATTAACGCATTGATCGCAGCGTATCAGGAGGGGTAATGGTGCAGGAGAGCGTTATCCCTTGCTGGTCGCGCTCCGGGCGGTGTGGGCTGCCTGCTGCTGTCTGAAATAAGAATAGATGACGTTTGACAGATGGCGGATTACCTCGGTCTTGCGTCTTCCCCATCCATTGGTCGGCCGGTATGGATTTTCAATAATGATGGAAATGACATAGTCAGAGGCATTCCGGTTGATATTGCGCAGGAAAACAATGCCGCTGTCACCGTTCGTCCCGCACACATACCCGGTCTTGTCCGCAACCGGCACGCCATCCTGAACCAGCACCGCTGTTTCGATGCGGCGCACATGGTTATCAAGCAGAACATCGATCATCTTCTGGGAATAATGGGGTGAGATAATGCTGCGCTTGTAAATCTTCCTGAAATATTCGCTCAGGTCATAGGCAGATGTCCGGTTGCGGTAGGTCCTGCCGCCTTCAGGAATAGCTTCCACAAGATAGGTGTCCCGGAAACCGTATTTCCTGACAGTAGCATTAATCTTCTCCAGCCCCCGCACCGTACTGCCGTCCCCGACCAGGCGAATCAGGCTGTTGGTGGATTCGTTGTTGCTTACGGTGATCATTTTATATATATGCGTTTCTATTGAATCCGTGAGGCAGAGTTTGTTCTGAAAGGCAAGATCATACACGGTAAGCATGACAAGCGGTTTGATAAGGCTTGCGGCATTGCGTATCCGGTCAGCCTTTATGTTGACCACCGTCTCATCCTTTTTCAAGTCGTGAATATGTATTGATATGTCATCGCTATTGAGGAGGTGGCGGGTGTTCCGCAATTTACTGATTTCCGCAGCAACAATCTCCGGGAGCGGGCCCTGAAGCTCTTCAAGACTGCGTGCATAAATAGGCCGGCATATTTTTCTGGAAATGTTCGAAGCACGCTTTGGGGCAGCTGCCTGCCTGTGGTACGCAGATTTAGCGCGGTGTTTCCGATACGCTGTTTTTTTTATCGCGGCTTTTTTATTCTGGCTGTTTGCTGCAGATGCGGCGGTCTGAATCTTTTCAGGGGACGGGGGAGCGGCCACTTCCCGGGGCTTGGCCCCCTGGCTCGCCAGCGGAGAGATAAGGACAAGAGAGAGTATCAGTAAAAAAGTCTTCCCTGCTGCTATGACTCTCTGCATCAAACTCCTCCCGTTATTATATTGGTATCTACTCCGGCTGATTACCCTGCCATGGAAAAAGCCGGAATAAGTGATACTCTATATGGTGCAGAATAAATTAAATGCGAATGTTTCCAATTATAATAAAATAGCGGCTCAGACATAGCTGCCCAGAGAAAGGAAGCTGTTAAAAACCCAGAAAAGCCTAACCTAATAAAAAAGGATAGTCAATAAAAAACTATATAAAATTTATATAAAGTTTCCTTCTCTATCAGGTAATGATTAATAAATTGGGGGTTCGTGAGGGCACAATTCACCTTCCTGAACACGGAAGGTACAGAGCAAACAAACAGTTTTAATTTCACAAATGCCTCGTTCCAATATAACCAGTTAGTGATCGTCCACGCAAAGCAATTGGTTGAAAACAGCCTTAACCTTGAGTGTATCCCCGAGGGTGCCTGTTGGAATTTTCTCAAAAATAATTTAATAACACGTTGAAATTAGATACATCTTTTTATTCTTGCCGGTAAAATGGGCAGTATCTCTGCAAATGGCACAGTCGTTGCTCAACTGAATGTTAGAAAAAAAGAGCGCGCGCTAAAGAGAAGCAACCAACTGAAACAGGTTCATGTTTTATGACTTCTACGGGAGGAGAGTCATGGTAAAAGTTTGCGCTAATAAAAAATGTAACCGACCCCACCATGTATTTGGCTGTGTATTCTACACAGGCAAAGCCCTTACCTGTGATGACTGCAAAGATACAATGCCGGGTATTTACAAGCACTGCTCGGTACGAATGATTGCACCGCCACCGGAAGATTCAACCCGCGGCCTGTGCCGCTCCTGCGCTGACACTGTTATTAAAAGTTCTAAAACCGGGCGTCGGCACAAGACCAGCATTGGACACCAACCAGCAGCGCCTTTCTGAAACTTTTTTCATGAGGCACAGTAGGTAATAACAACAAACACAGACGTAAAAGGAGAAGAGTAATTATGAAAAGCAGAAAAACTAAATCGATCGTTATGTTGGCAGTTTTACTGGCAGTTTTAGCAATAGCCGGACTGCCCCAGGCACAGTCAGCTTCTGTTAACCTTAAACAGCTGGCAGCGCTCAACACAAAAATCTCACCCCAGGCATCAGGAGATGGGTTAGCCGTGGGCCTCTGCATTCTCAGTGCGGCTAATCAGAATCTCGGTAAACTCGATGCATGTGGTGAAGATATAGTATGCAGATCAGCAATACTTCTGGATGCGCTGCTGGATACTCTGGTATGCACCAATCCGGATGACCCGAATCTTGCCTTATATTCCTGTATATCTGATACCATAGTGGCTGTAGCGGAAATAAGGGCGACCTGCGGCGAGGACCGGGCGTGTTCTCTGCCAAAGTTTATCCCGGTGATACTCAATCTGTCAAATTGTTTTGGCCAGGAGAATACAACGGCCGGCCAGTAAACGAAGCGTTACAAAAATAAAAAATTGCGCATAATATCCAGCAGGTTTTTTTAAGGGCAGGGTCAGGTAATGGCCCTGCCCTTTTTTATTATTGCTGTCTTTTTTAAACTGTTTAAAATCTCTGCCGGTTTCCATACAATTTTCCTCCCAAACAAAAAAAGCCATCTCATGCAACATGCTGCATTGATGCTTGCTTAATGGTATTTATGCGTTTCAACAGACTAACATGCCGTTATATCTTTTTTAACTTGACACTTGGCCGCATTCGCCGATAACAATACTACCGATAACAATACTATAACTATAATGCAGTAAGACAGGGGTTATTCAAACAAGGTATTCAGCCAGGACGTGGACCAATATGCAGCAGGCAGACAGTATACTGGAAAACAATAAAGGATTACTGGCTCAGACATTATTATATGTGGCAGGCGCTTGCGCGATTGCTGCCGCTGCCATTGCTGTGCAGCAGGGGGGAACTGCGCCGACTATTATTGTTGCTGCCCTGCTGGGCATGCTTGCTGCCGAGATAATAACATACGGCTTTACGCGCTGCCACCTTACCATGCCTGAAGCCCTGCAGGATGCTCTTATAGCCGGCGCGCTGGCAGCCGCTGCCGCCCCAGATTTGAAGATATGGCAGGCGCCTGTTGCCTGGCATGAGCTGTTTTCCATAACCAGCCCAGCCGCGGCAGCAGCATGTATCATCTATCTTTTAATCATTGCCTACTGTGCTTCCTCCAAAGGCCGCCATGTTTCTCCTGTTGCCGGCAGCTTTACCCTGGCAGTGCCGTTGCTTTTCAACTGCCTGCTCGTGCTGCAGTCACCAATAATGCTTGAAAGCACCGGGCGGTTTTTTGCCTTCAACGCAAAGCTTACCCCTGATGTGCTGCAGTGGATGGGGAAAGCGGCTGTTCTTATCGTTATCAATGAAGCGGTCGCTAACGGCCTGACCCTGCTGCTCGCGGGAAGGCTCCTTACGGATGCACGGATGCACGCGCTTCTTCTCGCGAGTGCCCTGTTCTCATCCGCCACTCCCGCGATCGCGGGCCTCGGCTCAGGGGCCGGGGTAGCAGCTCTTCCGCCTGTCGTCGGCGCGCTTGCAGCCATTGCCGCGGCGACTGTTTCGCAGGCAGGCCTGTGGGGGCAGACGTTTCTGCTCACCGGGCTTATTATGGATTCCCTGCACTCTAAGCACCCCGCCTGGTACTGGGGGCCGGGACATTATAAAAGCGGCTTCACCCAGGGCGCTGTGTACAGCGCGGTGTTTATGGGCTTGATCCACGCGACTGCCGGAGCGCTCTCAGTTCCGGGCGTCCGGACCCTGCTCACAGCTTATCCTGTTAGCTGTGCCGGCATAGCAGGCGTCATCATCTTCCCGTTCATTAAAAATATTATTGAAAGCTTTGAAGGCAGCCTGCCGTTTGTCATGCGCCTCAGAAGCAACTATTCCCGCTGGGATCACTGCCTGCGCGGCGGTGTTGTCGGTGCGGTAGTTGCCTTTGCCGTGCGCGAGGGTCTGCCCGCCGCAGCCCCTGCAGCCCGCTTCCTCTATGGAATCGCGGCTGGTGCCGCGGCCTACGCTGCCGTCAACCTGCTGCGTGATGTGCTGAACGTCACGCTCCTTGGGAATCGGCTGCGCGTGCAGGCCCCGAGAATCTACATCACCGAGGCGATTATGGGCGGCCTTGCGGGCGGGGCGCTCTGCTGGTACTTTGACACCATGCAGGCGGCAGTGGTGGCGGCAAAATTTAAAAACTACGCAACCCTCTTTTATGCTTCCGCAGGGATTAAAGTCGAGGACTATGTGATCTACCCGCTGTTCAGCAAGTGGGGCGCGATGAACCTCGGCGCGGTGACCGGCGGCGTGCGCCTTTTCTTCAACGAATCGCTCTCCGGCGTCATCAACTGGTCGATCGCGGCGCCCCTGTTCAGCATCAACCTGGTGGCGCTGACAGCGCTGGTCCAGAGAAGCACGGCGCCGCTGAAAAACCTTTTTACCCGGCAGGGTATCGTGGCAATGGTCGAGCAGGCTTTCCGCGTGCAGCGCTGGGGCCTGTGGATGGCGCCGATCATCTATTCCTTCCTGCGCATGTCGCCTGATCCGTCATGGTACAATCAGGACGGCGCGCTGCGCACTGCTGTCGCGACAATGAAAAGCCTCACCTCCTCGCCCGCGGCGTTCCGTGCCTGGAGCCTGCAGACCTTCACCAATCTTCTGGCCTACGACTGGGTGCGCATTGCCATCTTTATAGATCACATGGGCCTGCGCGTGGCAACGCTGGTGAATTTGTCGTTTGTCGGCATGGATGTGGTCGATGAAAAGACGGCGCGTTTTCTCGGCCATGCAATGAGGACGCGCGTGATACCATCGGGCCTGCGGCGGTTTGCCACGTGGGCGCCGCTGTTAATCCCATTTTACATTCCCCGCGGCAGTGACTGGAATGTTGCCTGGGATGGTGCTGAGGCCATAGCCAAAGCTCATCCGCTGGCACTATTCCCGCAGGCACTCCTCCCGGGAGTATTCTTGACAATTTCATTATTCATCGGGGTTGTGTTGCTTGCGCGGCAGCTGAATAAAGACCGGCTTTCGGCTGGTGCGCATCCGCAGCAGGCAGCCTCACAGGAAAAGGCAACAGCCAACCCGGGTCTTGGCGGCACAACCTTTGTCATACACAACGGCTTCTATACCCTGACGCTTGCAGCTGACGGGCGGGGCTGGAGCAGGGTGTTCAGCTCAGTGCGCCCGGGCAATGAAATTGATCTTACCCGCAGGCTCCATGACCCGTTGCAGCTGCGCGGTAAATTTTTCTATCTTAAAGACCTGGACATGCCTCCTGATGCGCCTGCACGGCTATGGTCTCTTACCTGCCAGCCCATGCGCCGGGTGGGAGAGGACTACTGCGTTACCCAGCTTGACCGGTCTTCGCTGCGCATGGTGAATACCTGGAACGGAATCAGGGCGGAAGCAATTGTGCGCATTGACTGCCAGGACACGGTTGAGCTGTGGACACTGAAGCTCACCAACCTTGAAAGCCGGGCCCGCACCATAGAGTTGACCAGCTACCGGGAGTTTGCGCTGAATGTCTCAGACGCGTATCTGCGGCATCCTGACTTCAATAATATCCATATCGGCACATGGTTTATTCCGGGCCTTAATGCCATCATAGCCCGAAACCGTCTCCTGAAAGATTTAAATTTTGATCCAATACAAAGAAAAGTATCACCCGAGGTCGCTTTTCACGCGGTGGGGGAGAACCCGGGCGGCAATATTCTGCTCACCGGCTATGAAGATTCGCGGCTGTTCTTCATCGGCCACGGCAGCCTGCGCATGCCTGCGGGCCTGCAGGAAAGACCGCGGAGACTCTCTGATGAGGGGCTCCTGTACACCTTTGACCCTGCAGCCAGCCTGCGGCTGCACTGTGGACTTGCCCCGCACGGCTCCACGGAGGTTGTGTTTGCCGACGGCTATGCAGCCAGCATGGAGCAGGCACAGCAGCTGATTAAAAAATATCTGAAGCTCCCGGTCAGCTCGCAGAAGGCGCTGCAGGCCTCCTTTGACAAGCGCCGGATACTGCACGGCTTCGGCGCTCCGACAGATGAAGCAGAAGAGGCCGGGACAAAACCCGGCAGAAAAAAAACGCTTTTCTCTTTTTCTCCTGACGGCACCGAGCTTTCCATGAACTGGGACACGCCCCGGCCATGGACCCATGTTATTGCCAATGAACGTGAGTATGGCGTGGTGCTCAACAATGAGGGTGAGATCTATTCCTTCATGGGCAACTCTCAGCAGAACGGCGTTACGCCGTTTTCGCTGAACAATGCCCCGGTGCAGGTCCCCGGTCAGGCGCTCTATCTTTACAACATGGAAACAGGCGCTCTTGACAGTCCGACCTTTTTGCCGTTTCGCAGAATTGATGAACCCTGCGACATCACCTTCGGCCGCGGGTATGCTGTTTACCGGAAAGAGACCCCTGACGTTGACCTGGAATACACGCTCTTTGTGCCGCCGCACGAACCGGCGGAAGTACGGCGGCTGAAAATAAAAAATAAATCTTCCCGGACCATGATGTACCGGGTGGTGCCCTACCTGCAGATTATGCTCGGGGAAATTCCATCTGACACGCGCGGGAAAATCAGCGCCGAATATGATGAGAGCACCCGGGCTTTGTTCTTCTCAAACCCCCAAAACGATTTTTACCGGGGCACGGCGTTTGTGGCAACAAGCCTGAAGGTTTTGGCCTATGAAACAGTACGCTCCCGATTTGTGGGCGGCAATGGGCGAGATCTTACCAATCCTTTTATGGTCGAGCACGGCATACCATGCGCGGATGTATTGGATGACGGCTATCGAATAGCTGGCTTCTGCGGAACACTTACTATTCCCGCGGGCGCTGAGGAGAACATGGTCATGGTTGTGGGTCAGGCCGGGGATGCGGATCAGGCACGCACAATTATCCGTGGTCTTCTGGACAAATCAGCGGCCCATGCGGCTCTGAAAAAAACAGAGCGCTGGTGGGCGGAAACCCTGTCCGTGATGAGAATTGAAACCAGCGATCCGGGCTTTGACCGCATGGTGAATGACTGGCTTCCCTACCAGGTGCTTGCCGCCCATTTGTGGGGCAGAACCGGCCCCAACCAGAGAAGCGGAGGGTATGGGTATCGCGACCAGCTGCAGGACCTGCTGCCGTTTCTCTACCTGCACCCTGAGATGGCGCGCAGTCAGATACTTCTTCATGCCGGGCAGCAGTTCTTTGCCGGCGATGTCATGCAGTGGTGGCACCAGAGCTGGGAAGACCGGACCGGTCTGGGCGCGCGCAACCGCGCGTCTGACCCTCATCTGTGGCTGGCCTATCTGGTGTACCAGTACGTGGAGGCAACCGGAGATCTGACCATACTTGATGAAGAGCTTACCTATCTGGAAGGAAGGCGCATTCCGCGCGACCGGGAAGGCGTGATGTTTGCCCCCCGGCTGTCACGTGACCGCGAACCGCTCTATTGGCACTGCGTCAGAGCCCTGGATTTAACACTGCAGCGGCTTGGAGAACACGGCCTGCCGCTCATCGGCACCGGGGACTGGAATGACGGCCTGAGCCTGGTGGGCTTCCGGGGCCGCGGCGAGAGCACCTGGCTGGGGTTTTTTCTCTACGATATTCTCACGCATTTTGCAAACATCGCAGGGCTCAAGGAAGGCGATGAAAAGAAAACCTTCTACCTTGACCGGGCGGCAGAGCTGCGCAAAGCACTCGCTGCCATGTGGCGTGATAAGCAGCGCTACGTGCGCGCAATCACCGACAGCGGCGAGGAAATGGTTTTAAACGATGCCCTGAACGCATCCTGGCCCGTGATTTCGGGTGCCGCTGATTTTGACCGGGGAGCCTGCGCCGTGGAGCAGGGGCTGAAAGACCTTGAGCAGGAAAACCTGGTGCTGCTGCTCTCCCCTGCTTTCACTGAGAGCTCTCGCCCGAATCCCGGTAAGCTTTCCGACTATCCGCCGGGGGTCCGGGAAAACGGCGGCCAGTATTCACACGGGGCATCATGGCTTGTGGACGCCCTGGTGAAACTTTCAGAGCTTTCCCGTTCTGCGGGCGACGAAAATCGCGCCGGGCAGTATTTGGCAAGGGCATTGAAGGTGTGGATAAAGATTTCGCCGCTTGATGATATCACTCCTGAGAGGATTGACCGCTATGGCCTGCCGCCGCATCAGCAGCCGGCGGATGTTTACTATGGCTACGGCTACGCCGGCCGCGGGGGATGGAGCTGGTACACCGGTGCGGCAGCCCGCATGCTTTTTACCGCATACAAAATCCTTGGTCTTACTATGCAAAAAGGCAGCCTTGTCGTCCCGGATACGCTTTTTCTGCCGAAAGGAACGCTCACGGTGAAGCGCCTGGTTTATAAGGGCAGGGAATATACAGCAGCGCAGCAAGACGGGAAAATTATACGCGACAGTGCCAGCGACGCGTCTTCCCTGACGAGATAAACAGTAAAATCATATTTGACTCAGCAAAAACAGTTAGTATAGTATATATGCTGCTGTGAGCAGCAATAACTGCGGCAGGAAAGCTCATAGCCGGCATAATGAAAAGCTATTCTTATTTCTTCACCAGGAGACAGGAAAAGATTATGAAAATGCCTATGAACAACACAACGCTATCAACGACAGCTCTGCGTGTATCAAAAACTGTTTTGTTCTTCGCGATTCTTGGTTTTATATTTTTTTCTTTCTCGCCGGACATCCATGCCCGGGCAAAAGAAAAACAGACAAAAAAGACGCAGCAGTCGCCGAAGCCGGAGTACGGCTTTAACGATGTTGTCGAGAAGGCCCAAAGACTTTCTTCCGCAGCGTATGAGGACCCGCGGGGCAAGATGCCGCAATGGCTTCTTGACATCACCTATGATCAGATGCGCGATATCCGCTTCATCCCCGACAAGTCTCACTGGCGGAAAGAAAACCTGCCGTTTGAGCTCCAGTTCTTCCATGCCGGCCTCTATTTTGACCGCACAGTAAAAGTAAATGAGATACTGCCTGCAGGGCCGGTCCCCATCAGTTTTTCCACTGACCTTTTTATCTATGAAAAAAGCGCGCAGGAGCTTAAGACAAAAATTCCCCAGGACCTTGGATTTGCAGGCTTCAGAATTCATTACAACTTGAATAACGAAACCTATAAGGATGAGGTGGCGGTTTTTCTCGGGGCAAGCTACTTCAGGGCTGTGGCCAAATCAATGCACTACGGCCTTTCAGCGCGCGGCCTCGCGGTTGACACGGCGCAGCCATCGGGTGAGGAGTTTCCCTGGTTCCGTGAATTCTGGGTGAAGCGCCCCGAGCCCGGTGATACCACGATAACCGTCTTCGCCCTGCTTGACAGCCCGCGGGTAGCAGGGGCATACTCATTTGTGATCACGCCGGGCAAAGAAACCCTGATGGATACGCAGTGCACCATCTTCCTGCGCAAGGGCGCTGACAAGCTGGGCATTGCTCCCATGACCAGCATGTTCTTTTACGGTGAAAATAGTAATATCCGGCCCAAAGACTGGTTCCGGCCTGAAATACACGACTCAGACGGCCTCATGATTCACATGGAAAACGGCGAATGGCTCTGGCGGCCGCTGTTCAACCCCAGGGGGCTCTGGGTCAACGCGTTTCAGGCAGACAGCCCTGCAGGCTTTGGCCTTGTCCAGCGTGATCTGAATTTTGATCACTATCAGGATCTGGAGGCACGGTATGACTATCGCCCGAGCCTCTGGTGTACCCCGAAAGGCAAGTGGGGGAAGGGCTGGGTTGAGCTGGTGCAGATTCCCACTGATGATGAAATCCATGATAACATCGTTGCCTTCTGGCGGCCGGCAGCAGCACCTGTCGGGCAGCCGCTATCATTCGCCTACACCTTAAGCTGGCATTATCCGGATCAGTCCCGCCCGCCCGCGGGACGCGTTGTCGCAACAAGGACTGAAACGCCGAAGCAGCCGGATATTAAAAAATTCATTGTCGATTTTGAAGGCAGCGAGCTTGAAAAGCTGAAGGCGGGAGACCCGGTGGAAGGCATTGTGAGCGTTGGCTCCGGCGGACGGCTTCTGGAGCAGCAGGTATATAAAAATAGTGTTACCAACGGCTGGCGCCTGGTGTTCACCGTGAAGCCTGAAAGCGACCCGACCCTTGTTGATAAAACCCCGCCTGACAGAAGGCCGCTGGTGGAGATGCGGGCCTTCCTGCGGCATAAAGACCGCGGGCTCACGGAAACATGGACCTGCGGCGCACAGCTTTAGCAGTGCCGCGCAAGGCATACAGAGGGGCTATATCCTGAGGCTGATACGATGTATCTAATTTTGCTGCCAGGTAACAGCCCCTTGCTATGCTTCCTTCATTATGGTTTTGCGCTCAAGGGAAATATAAAAACAGGCTGCAGCTTATTGAACCTTTATTACCCCGCTGAATCTGTCTGACGTACTGGGCGCGCCAAACTGATCCATCTTGATCAATTTATACTTAAACTCTCCCTTCTGCACGAAACACAGGCTCGCTACGCCTCCCAGAGGAATGCCCGTGGAGATGAAGACCTTATTTTCATCCAGGGCAAAATTTACCGGCGCAGCACATGCCAGTGAAACCTGCTGATCAGGAAACTTCAGCTGCAGGCGGTAATCAGAATTATTGATCCATATTACCGTTGTACCGGGCGCAACGGTAATGACGTGCGGATCAATTCCCCGCTCGGCATTGATGTATACAATCTTGTGCATGGCCTTACTGTTCCCGCTCGCCGCTTGTACAAACGCTGCAGTTCCCGTAAAACAGATGATGGTAAGCGCAAGCATCAACACGCAACATAATCTTAGCCTTTTCTTTTCCATAAAACCCTCCTTTAAAAGTTAAAACAAGACAGATTAATTATAGCGCCTTCTCAATCAGTTCAACAAGGCTAACTACTTTGAAAGTGCCATCATTGGCACTCACCGCATCCCCGAGGTTTGATTCACACCATGGGCAGCTGGTAACAAGGGCCTCAGCTCCCGTTGCCTGCGCCTCTGCAATCCTTTCGCGTGCCGAAAACAAGGCAAATTCAGGAAATGCTGACCGCACCCCGCCTCCGGCCCCGCAGCACCAGGAAAACTCGCGTATCCGTTCCATTTCCGCAAACTCTATCCCCGGTATTGCCTTGAGGATTGTGCGGGGAGCGTCATATATACCATTGGCGCCGAAGTTTCTTTCCCGGGGCGGATCAGACAATCCCCACCTGATACGCGTCCCTTCCCACAGATCCTGCCGCTCGCCACCTCTTCCCAGATGGCACGGGTCGTGCCAGGTGACCTTCAGCGGAACACTCCGGGTAAATTTCAGCTTCCCTTCCTGAATGAGCTGCGCCAGGAGTTCCACGCTGTGGACCACTTCATAATTCCGGTCACCCACACCCGGATAGTGCCCCTGAAATGCACCATAGCATCCCGCACAGGAGGTAATGACCTTCTTTACTCCCAGCTCATTAAAGGTTTTAGTATTATTCCGTGCTATTTCCTGAAACATGTCCTCCATGCCGACCTTCAGGACCGGGCTCGCACAGCAGGCCTCGTTATTGCCCAGAATTCCCACGTCAGCGCCTGCCTCCTGAATGATGCGCAGCGTGGCCTGGGCAATCTTCTGCAGGTTGGCATTATATGAATAGGTGCAGCCGGCAAAGTACAGCATCTCGGCTTTTTCTTTATTGAGATCCTTCACCTTGAGCTTTTTCGCCCACTGCGCGCGTCTGGTTTTTGGCTGCAGCCACGGATTACTGTGCTTTTTGATACTGTCCACAGCCGGCATGTGCCCAGGCAGCGGCCCCTTTCCCTGCTCCACCACATATTTCCGCAGCTCGTGCAGAACCTCCAGCGGCTCCATGTCCCGGGTAAATTTGCAGGTGACATCGCACCCGCCACAGAGCGTGCAGGCATAAATCACCTCGAGCACCTTGTCGGTAATCTCTATTTCATGTTCAAGGAGCGCCCGTGCGAGATCAAATCGACCCTGCGCCGAATACGCATCAAAGCAGTATTTCTGCATCGACGGGCAGATCCGTGCCCGGTCAGCACTTTTCACACTCCACGGATGCACCCATTTGCACATGGAACAGCGCTCACAGTTAACCAGATCCCATCGGTATTTTTCAAGACTCATACCCTGCTCCCTCCCCTCTCTTTAAAATCCGAGTTTCCCCGGGTTCATTATGTTGTTAGGATCAAGCACCTCTTTGATCATCTTTGCCGTCTGGTACTGGACCGCATTTCTCCCCTGTACCAGCTCGGCCCACATCCCGTAGGCCCGGGTGAACAATGCCCCGAGCGTGTACATGGTGAGACTTGCTGCGGCGTGCAGTCTTCTGACCTGCGCACACTCTTCCGCGTCCTGGGGATTGTAGGGGATGCTGAATTCAAGATGGGCAGCCCGGCCGTTCTCTAAGGGCTGCAGGTACATGCCGATATCCTGATAGTTGTAGCCGGCACGCATGCATTCCTCCTGCATGGCAGTAATAAATAGTTTTGCCCTGTTCATGGTGGTTATAAAAAATATATCAGCGCTTGCTCCCCGGCAGGCATCTTTCCAGTACGGGTCTTTATCCCAGCACCTTCGTAAATTCTTCATAAAAAATGAAGCTGCCCGTGGTGCTTCAGGCATTGAGAGCTGCGGGTTCACCCCGCATTCCTGGGCAGCATCTAAAAAATCCGCTTCCTGATACGCGATCCGCTCCTCCGGAAACCGCTTCAGCCCGCCGATACAAAATACCTGCACATACTCCGGCAGTCTCCTTTTCAGCGCTGCATAATCCGCCGGCATCTGCTCAGCAAGAATCCAGGCAAGCGCAGTGCGATTCAGCGCAAAACATTCATAGCCAATCCATTTTCTCAAAATCCGGTAGGTGAATGAGGCAAGGCCATCGATGCCTTCAAAGGCGGTAAAGTATATCTTCTGTTTCAGCGGCAGCTCCTCTGCCATGATATTTACCCAGGTCACAATCCCCAGCGTGCCCTGCGCCCGCGTGTACAGACGGTTCCAGTCAAACCCCGGCCCCCAGGGCCCGACCAGGTCTGTCTGGTTTACTTCCGGTGGACCTAACGAAGCAGTTCCAGTCCGGAATATCTCCCCTCCAGGCATTACAATCTCTGCCGTGTATATGGGCTCGCTGTAATTAAATTCAGGAATCGTTACCGGCTGAGCCTCAAACCGTGAGGTAAGTACCGACTGGTCCCTGCGCGGAAGAAGCGGCATTACAGACCTCAAGCCCTCCTGCTCAAGGGCTTCCTGAAGCTGTCCGAAGGTCACCCCGGGATCTATCCGGGCAGCACGATTGCGATAATCAATTTTGTAAATTTTTTTCCATTCCGAAAGATCAACCACTACCCCTCCCATCCGCGGTATGGCACACCCGCAGGTGTGAGTGCCGGAGCTCGCCGGCACAACAGGCAAGAGAAACTCATTGGCAAGCTTCACAATCCTGCAAACCTCTTCGGTATTATTGGGGAATACGACAAAAGATGGCCTGCCTGGCTGCTCCAGGCTTATGTCCCGGGAATATTTATTGACGGTTTCCGGGTCATCCTTTACGTGTTCATCACCAACAATTGCCGCAAGGCTGTCCCTCACTTCTTTGTGATAACGCTCCCTCTGCACAACTACTTCACTATAGGGAATATCCTCCAGGGGCTTGATATAATCTACTTTAGCAAGAACTTTTGCTGACATGGGGTTCCTCCAACATGCGTTTTTCTGTGAAATTTTTTCTATTTCTCGGGTGGTGCCGGTGGTGCCGGCGGTACCGGATACCCGGGATTTGACGTCAGGCGCGGGTCAATAGCCTTCTTTATGTTCAACAGCAGCTCATGGTAGTTGCACATCTGCGGCCCGGTAATGTAGGTCATGGGACCCAGCGGCCAGGTCGGGCACATCTTCCGCTTCACCGCTTCTACAATGGTCTGCACGTAGCTGTTCAGAAACGTGGCTCCCGCACCGAGATCGTGCTCAAAATAGATGAGCGGCTCGGTCTCGGAAAAATGACCCATCTGGTAGGAGTTCAGCCAGTCATTCTCCGTGTCATCCGGCACAAAGTGCCCTTTTGCAATCCCCTCATTAATGATCGGCCACATATACTCTTTACTCATCTTCAGGCTCTGATCAAGAGAGTCAAAGGCAAAGCCGCCAACCACAAAAAAATCTCCTGCGATCCGGAACAGCCTGTTGGACATGCCGGTCCGTATCTGTTCCCCCAGATTGCCCATGGCTGCTATCTTCCACAACTCAGAGTCTTCTTGTATGTATTCGCCTCCAAGCTCCTTAACAATCGCATCAAGCACGGTGCTCTCATAGGCAATCTGCCGGGGAGATGAAAATCCTATGAGCGTTACCGATAAAACATTCCGCCACTCTTTCTGAAACTGCGGCCAGTGCTCCCAAAAATATTCAACCGAGGGCGATTCGTACGATAAAATCATGCTCGCCGGCTCCTCATGCACTGCTGCCGCGATTTCCGCGTGCCCGATCTCATACATCGCGTCAACCAGCTTCTCCCGGCTGGGGAACTTTATGAGATTCACCTTGAAACGGTCTTGGGGAAACTCTGCGGAAAAATTGGGGTTTGCCCCTTTTACCGGAAACTGCCGCGGTCCCGGATACGGAAACAGCTTTACCGCCATTGCCGTGACCATCCCCAGCCCGCCGCAGTGGCCGGAGTCGGCGCGCAGCAGTCCCTTGAGATTCAGTCCCGCGCAGTCCCCCCAGAACCAGTCACCGCCGGTATTGCCCCGTGAGCCGATACGCAGCAGTTCACCATTGGGTAATACCCAGTCACAGCCCAGTATCCCCCGGTTGTAACCGAATTTGTGCCCGGTCCCGCCCATTCCCTGAAACATGTTGTTGGCTACCACCGATACCTGGGCACCTGCCTCTGCCACCGTTATGGTAAGACCCCGCTTCTGTGTTTCTGCCTGCAGCTGCGCGTAGGTGACATAGGGTTCCACCACCGCATACATGTTCTCCTGATCAATCTCAAGAATTCTGTTCATCCGCTTCGGATCGATTACCACCGTATCTGCGCGCGTGGGAATGGTGGGAGGCAGAAGGTTGGTGCCGACGGGAATATAATTAAATTTGTAGCGGTTGGCAATTTTGATTATCCTCTGGACATCATCGGTACTTCCCGGCAGCGCAACAGCCGCAGGCCGGTATCTGCCGGACTGAGCATGGGTGCTGTATATCAGCCACATGTAACTGTAGCCGCTCGTCACCGCAGGGTCATCGCATACCTGCTCCGGGCCCAGCACATCTGCTAATGCCTCATATGCTCCTTTGGGTAAACTCATGTATACCTCCTTATAACTGTGCTTCTAATGTAAGTTTATATAGCATGACAGCCCTATCCGATTCCCGGCTCTCACTATTCACGGGGATATCAGCCCTGTCAGCGGTCCGCGGACAATCACCTGCTCAAAATTATCCCGGTGGCTCTCGTGGTATTGGATATCCGGGATTTGAAGTCAGTTTTGGATCAAGTGCCTTTTTTATTTTTAGAACAAGCTCATGATAGTTGCACATCTGGGGTCCGGTTATATAATTCATGGCTCCTATCGGCCAGGAGGGCATCATTTTCTGTTTTATCGCTTCTGCAATTGTCTGGACGTAGCCTCCCATAGATGCGGCTCCCGCGTTAAAATCATGCTCAAAATATATGAGCGGTTCGGTTTCAGAAAAATGCCCCATTTGCGCAGAGCTCACCCAGTCATTACGGGTGTCATCCGGAACGAGGTGTCCCTGTGCTATGGCCTGTTCAATTAACGGCCATGAATAATCAATGCTCATTTTAAAACTATGGTTGATGGAGTCATAGGTAAAACCGCCCATGGTAAAAAAGTCCCCGGAAACCCTGAACAGCCGATTAGAGAGGCCGCACCGGGTATATTCCCCCAACAGGTTTTCCCCGATCTCCCACAGCGGAGACTCCTGTCCGATATATGCTCCACCAAACTCCGCTACGATGGCATCAAGGACTTTTTGCTCATACGCAAGCTGCCGGGGCGAAGAATAGCCCACCAGGATAACAGAAAGAACATTCCTGAATTCCTCCTGAAAACGCGGGTACTTTTCCCAGAAGTATTCAACTGACGGAGATGCGCCGCATAACACCATGATGGCCTGCTCTCCATGCACGCCGGTTGCTATTTCAGCATGTCCTATTGCATACATCACATCAGCAATAATTTCTTTCGCGGGGAACTTGATAAGATTCAGCCGGAAGCGGTCATCGGGGAATTCAGCGGAATAGTTCGGGTTAGTGCCTTTTACCGGAAATGTCCGGGGGCCCGGATAGGGAAAAAGCTTCACCGCCATTGCCGTAACCATTCCCAGGCCTCCCATATGACCCGAGTCAGCTCTCAGCAGCCCTTTCAGGTTCAATCCCGCGCAATCCCCCCAGAACCAGTCAGCCTGGGCACTGCCCCTGGAGCCAATGCGCAGCAGCTCTCCATTGGGCAGCACCCAGTCACACCCAAGCACGCCCCGGTTGAAGCCGAACTTATGGCTTGTGCCGCCCAGCCCGAAAGACAGGTTATTGGCGACGACCGATACCTGCGAACCAGCCTCAGGGGTATTCAACGTCAGCCCTGCTTTCATGGTCTCTGCCTGGAGCTGGGCGTAGGTTACATAGGGCTGGACCACCGCGTACATGTTCTGTTCATCAATTGCAAGGACCCGGTTCATGCGTTTCGGGTCAATGATGATCGTATCGGGACGGGTGGGAACCGTGGGGGGGATGAAATTAGTACCGACTGGAATGTAGTTAAACTGGTAGCGGTTTGCAAGTTTGATTATTGTCTGTATATCCTCAGTTGTGCCGGGAAGCACCACCGCCGCAGGAAAATAGCGTCCTGATTGTGCATGGGTAGCATAGATAAGCCACATATAGCTGTAGGCGCCGGTCACAGCAGGATCATCACAAACATGTTCCGGACCGAGTGCTTCTGCCAGAGCCTGATATGCTCCTGGTGGCAAACTCATTGCCTCATTCTCCCAACAGCGTTACTATGAATTCAGTCCCCGGCATCATAAACAACAGCGGGTACTGATGGCTATTAAATTAGTTAGTACACTGACCAGTCAGTTTACTTTTATGGTGTTACCGCAGCAACAAATTATCCTGTACTGTTTTATCTTCTGCAATAAGGCATGCACCGGCTATGGGGTGTATTGCGCCGGCATGGTGGTAATGTTACTTTAGTTGGGCAGTTATCAGCTTCCAGTTCTTACCCCCGTCCTCGGTATGATAAATGGTACCGGAATCTCCTATTGTCCAGCCATTAGTTGCGTCGCTAAAGCTCACACCGCAAAGCCACCGTGACAGCGCAATGTCATATTTTGACCAGGTTTCGCCGCCATTCTCAGTGTGAAGGATACATTTATGGCCGACAGCAAATCCGTTCTTCTCGCCGGCAAAGGCAATGCTGTTAAGCATAAAGTTCACCCCGCTCTTTTGCATCACCCATGTTGCACCACCATCCGCAGTGTGCAGGATAACCCCTCCTCCGCCAGCTATCCAGGCAGTGTTATGGTCAAGGACCGCTACCTTGTATAATATCGCGCTGGTTCCGCTTGACTGCTGCTGCCAGGTTTCACCTCCATCAGCAGTGCGAAGGATAATGCCGGGATGCCCGATTGCGTAGCCATTGCGCGCATCACTGAACCTGACGCCAAAGAGCGAGGGGAGGAATTTCCTGTTTAGCAGCCTGAGCACATCCTGCACCTTTTTCTGCAGTATCCATGTTTTCCCCCCGTCCACTGTTTTTAACAGGGCGCCTTCATGGCCTGCAGCCCAGGCAGTGCTGGCATCAAGGCACTGAACGCCCCGCAGGTTGCCGGTGAGCCCGCTCTGCTGCGGTGACCAGGTAGTTCCCCCGTTTGTGGTATGGAGAATAATGCCGCCTTCTCCCACTGCCCAGCCATTAGAGTCATCACAAAAGCTCACATCATATAAATGAAGCTTCTCACCGCTTTTTTGCAGCGACCAGGTTTTGCCTCCGTCCCTGGTGCATACGATGGCACCCCCCTTCCCCACCAGCCAGCCATTATTCTGGCCGCTGAAACACAGGGCAAACAGGCTCGAGTTCATAACCACAGAGGAAGGTTCTGCCTGAGGTGCTGCGGTATCAGGTATTTCTGATTCGCTCTTTATGCTGACTGGCGTCAAGCCAAAAACTAAACATATCGCTATCGTTAAAACCAGTATGTTCGCCGGCAAAACTCCTGCACGAGATTGTTTATCCATCACCATACCTCCGTATTCTACTTTTTAACAAATCGATGCATGAACTTGGGCTTTACTAACCAACAAAGGTTTGGAACAAAGATGATGGACCCCAGGCCGTTCAGGAAGATAATGGTACCCACCATAAGCCCCAGTTCCATGTGGAATTTCAGCGGAGAAAAAATGAAGATTACGCATCCAAGCACAACCGCCATCATGGTAAAGAAAACCGCTCTTCCCGTGGTGGTCAGGGCTCTCTCACTGGCTTTTACATAATCACCATTTGTGTCGTTCAACTCCTCCTGCATGCGCACAATCACGTAAATTACATAATCCACGCCAATGCCGATGCCCAGGGAGGCTACCGGCATGGTATAGAGGCTTAAGGGAATGCCGGCAAAGCCCATGACGCCATAGCACACCAGAACCCTGGTATACAGTGAGATCATGATAAGCGTTGCGCCCACTATCGAGCGCAGCAGCACGGCACAGAAGAAGAAGACAATGGCGGTAATCTGGAGCATGTTTTCGAGCAGGCCGGTTCCCAGCTCTTCATTGATTGCGCCAACCACCCCGGCCAATCCGCCGGCTATCTCCACGGTCACCCCTTTAGCGGTCCAGTTTTTGGCAACATAGTCTTTGGTTTTTGCTATGACATCCCGTATGGTCTGGGCTTCCATGTCTTTTAAAAAGACGTTGATGTTGGTGTTTTTATATTCGTAGTCTATGAGAAAATCAAATTCACCGGCAGTGCCCAGGCTGTACATGAAGAGGTATTCTCCCACCGCCCGCTGCACCATCTCAGTGTCCTCATAATAGCCGATGTCCGGGTCTCCAATACGGGGAATGTGGTAATACCGTTCATCGCCATCGTGGATAACAACATTCATCCGTTTTAAGAAATCAATAACCGACAGGCTGCCGCCGACTTTCGGGTCCAGGTTGAGATAATCCTGAAGATGTTCAATGTTTTTAAGAACATCCTGCCGCTGAATGTCATTCTCCGCAGAGCCTTTTATGATGAGCGAGTAGGATATGGCGCCGGGGAACTTTTTGGCGATATTTGCCGTCTCCATTGCATAGGGTGAATCCATGTAGAACGCTCCCGCGCCCGGAGCCTGGCCGCCGATCTGCATTTTGCTGGTTCCTATGAGCCCTATCACTACCAATACTGCCAGCAGCGCCATAAATGACCAGGCACCTTTTTTGTTGGTGGAATGGCGCGATATCCATTCCAGCGCCCTGTTCAAGAAACCGCCCGCCTCTTCCTCGCGCCGCACCGTGCTCGGTTTTGGTGTTGGCAGAAAGGAAAAGCAGACCGGCAGAAATATGAGCACCATGAACGTGATGCTGGCCAGGGAAAGGGTGCCGATAATGGCCAGCAGTTTCAGCATGCGGATTTTAACCGTTATCATGGTGAAAAAGCCGAAGGCATCCGTTATTACCGAAACCAGGGCAGGAGCCATCAGTGCTGCTATCGATTCCACAGCAGCAGCCTTTGACGTACAGCCCTTGGCACATTCTTCGTAATACCGTTTCACAACCTGGACGGAATGACTTATCCCGATGGCCAGGATGAGAAAAGGTATAACCGCAGCCATGGGGTCCATTGAATACCCGAGGATCGCCAGCAGTCCAAGACCCCAGGCCACGCTGATGAGGGCTGTCACCAGGGGTAACACAACACCCGCGACGGTCCTGAAGCACAAGTACAGCAGGCTGGCCATTACCAACAGGGAAATGCCGAATAAGGGGATAAGTTTATTCTGGTAAAAATCGATCCAGCCCAGCATAATCGGCCTGCCGGAAATGTTGATAATGGTGTTCGCGTCTGTTTCTTGCTCCTGAATTTCCCGCAAGTCCTTAAACAGTTTTTTGTAGCTGATATCTTCTTTAAAATCCGCCCTGATGATTGCCGCTTTAAAGTCAGTGGAAACATACTGGCCGTAAATAAGCTCGTCGCTTAAAATGGCTTCTTTTAATTCCTGCGTTTGTTCCGGGGTTTGCGGTATCATCACGAGCAGGCGTTTGCTGATCCATCCATCGGGGTATCCCTTGGTCATTTTCACTTTTGTATCAGCGATAGAATGAAGCCGGGCAGCAATGACCCCGTCCAGAAACATGATGTCCCGGTTGATGCGCAGGATTTTTTTCAGGGTATCCTGATTTAAGATGTCGCCTTTTTTTACCTCCACTTCAACCTGGATCATATTGCCGCCTTTAAACCATTTTTCCATCAGCTTCTGGACCTGTACATACGGATGGCCCATGGGCGCAAAATCATCCAGGTTGGTGATGACCGCTATGCCGGCAAACCTGCTCATAAAGAAGACCGAAAGCCCGCCAACAATTATAAGCAGCAGAACCCTGAATTTAATAATAAACTCGGCGGTGATCCTGCTGTACGTTTTCTTTATCATGTGCTAATTCCTTTCTCTGCTCCGTCTCAAGCTTCTGCGGTCTCTCACTAAAAGCTGTATTTCAATTGCGTGTAAATCTGGCTTTGCCGGTTAAACTGGCCAAGGGTATCATAATGCTGGCCTAAAAAGATTTGAGCCCCCAGGCTTGCTTTGACGTTCTGAGTCACCTCCCACCACAGCTTAGGTGACATCCACCATTCACCAACTGTTCCATAGGCAATAAGAGCTGACATACCCGCCTGATCGTTAAACCGCTTGAAGGGTTTTGACACCACAAAGGTAAAATGAGTGTCGAGGGCTTTTTTCTCTTTCAATGACAGGCCCTTGACCATATGTCCGGGAGCTTCAAGGACAATATTCTGGATAATCTGGCCGCTGAGGAACCAGTCGGTAAACACCGTTCGGTCAAATCCCAGGCAGTAGTCCAGGGTATTTTTCTTCTTTTCCATGGACTGCGATGATTTACCGCCGGTCAGCGGATTAACCGCCACGTATTTATGCAGGGTAAGGGCGCCCTCACCCCTGAACGCCCATTTGCCAATGACCTTATTAAAGGTGGCTCCAAAAACGTGATTTCGGGTATACTTACGCTCAATGGTTGTAGGCGCGAGAAGAAATATATCAGTAACCCCCGGAATCGAATGGTGAGAATTGACATTGCCGACGCCCGGCATAAACCAGCCCTTGACAAAAGGCGCCCAGCTGTAATCCCAGGTGTACAAATAGCTGAACGTGTATGAGAGCGCGCCGCGTTGCATCTGCTTGACTCCGCCGTAGCGTACCCCGAAGTTGGAGTTCTTAATAGTTTCGGCAGGTTCTTTGTACTTATTCTTATAGTGGTAGCCCCGTCCAAACAGATTATATTGATCCACATATGAAAAGGCCCTGTCGCCCGCATAGTAAACGCTAAGCTCATCTACTGCCCACTGGCTCCCTTCCTTCATTATCTGGTTTGCCTCAAAATCAGGGATCCAGATAAACTCAAGGTACTGATCAGGCTTGTCCTCCAGAAACCGCCATTTAAGGTCCACGCTCCACTGCGGTATCCGGCTGTCCTCGTAATCATCAAGAATGAACTCCCGCAAATCAAAGGGATTGACCAGGTCCAGGAGCCTGAATCCGTCGATCTCACCCCACACAATCATCTGTTTCCCGATGCGCAGGTCCATCTGCGGAATGTTATAATCCACATAAAACTCCCGGGGGATCCGCTTGGAAGCGCGCCAGTGCAAATCATTCCGGTAATACCGCCCGGCATTGCCTTTCCCATGATACGCGCCGGGAAGTCCGCCTGCACGCCAGCCCTGATCGTTGGTCAGATCATACATTGAATCGACCAGCGTGTAGATGCGGCCGAAAATTGACAGTTTTTCATTATCGCAATCCTTAATCTTGTACAGCATCTTCATGTTAAAGCTGTTTTCAAATTTCTCCAGCGAGTCCCTGTGTTTCACTATGTTTTGCCGCGACAGCCCGTTCACTAAAAAGGCCGCAGGGTGACCGAAATTCCCCAGCCCGGGGGCAACTGTTTTGTATTTGAAGATATCTTTCAGTCCGGGATTTGACGTGTAATGCCATGCGGTATCATTCTGAATATAACCCCACACTTCCAGTCTTGGGTCCCCGGTATCTAACGCGTAAGCGCCCTGGCACATACAAGCCATCGCCAGGCATGCTGTTAAGAATAATACGTGGAGCTTTACGCTGAAAATATTTTTCTTTTGTTGTAGCATTGTTTGCCCCTCCCTCGCTGCCCTGGAATATATGATCATCTCCAGGGCAGGCGATTAAATAAAAACCCGTTAGTTACATCTCATCTGCCTGTGCCAACCATAGATGACTGGGTAAACTGGTACTCCTTTATGGCCGGGGAGTTTGCCACCTGGCTTATAACGTCGTGAAACGTGGAATGTCCCGTTGTAAGAGTTTTGATGAACCACCAGTTCTGGGACCAGGTGGGGCCGGGCACACCCGGCTGTTCGCCGATTTTTATATAGGTTCTTTTGAAATATTTTATGTGTCTTCCTTTTTCATCATAGTAGTCCTGGCACAGAGAAAATTTAAGGTCCTTATGATACCAGGTAACTTTCTTGGCGTAATAGGTAGGCCACTGGGGAATGCTTTCCACCACGTAGCACATGGGACCCAGGTTATCCGTCTTCGGTTTTCTCCCCGGATCTAAAGGGAACTTGAAAGGATATTTGTGCTCGATACCAGGACATTTATCACGATCTGCTCCGACTTTACCGGCACATCCGGGTTCAAAAACGTGTTCCCATGCCGCAGTGCCAGGCTCATCATATATCTTTTCGTCCCATTGTGTGGGGTACGGGGCCTCCCGTAAGATGCGGTGCTTTTCCTCATCCACTTTTATATCAGCGGCATCCGCCCAGGTACAGTCAGAGCCGAAGAAGGAGTCATCCCGGTCCGCAGCAGATATGCGTCTGATCTTCCGCAGAGAGGGCACATACATCCAGTAATCACTTTCTTTCTTGGGATCGTAATAGGTGATCATCAGGGCTTTCATGCCCTTCACTTCATTCGGTGATAGAAAATTAAAATTACCTTTAACTTCTATTCCTGATTCCGGCGGCATGGTCATCTGCTGCCTGGTAACCACCCGTTCACGCACCTGCCCGTCCTCCCTGAGCAGCGGCAGCCTGCCGAAAGCAACATCCCAGGTTTTAAACTGCATGAACTTCATGTAATACAGGTTCATAACCTGAATATCCCTGGCAGAAATGCCGTACTGCTTCTTTTCATTCTCCAACTGCGCAATGTACGCGGGATCCTTTATAGCGACGCCCTTATATTGCTCTAAATATTTTTCAAGCGTTATCCCCATGACCTCCTCCGCCAGAGCCTGTGTCGATAGAGAAAAACTGAGCATGATGCTCAAGGCTATAATGGAAAATAAAAAACCTCTTTTCGTTTTCATTATTTCTCTCCCTCCTTTTCAAATTAGATTTTCTGATAATTTTTACTGGCTTAAAGCTTCACAATGATATGAATAGCCCTCCTTTCCCTGTTTATAATATCAATTAAGACCGTTACTCATTACTCGCTAAAAACATGCCTTCAGTGCAGCGGGCCGTTTCGTATCCAGACGCTGCTTGTGCCGCCTCAGCAGGGCAACACCGTGTGATATGAGAGCCGGCGACGCAATAAAAAACCGCCGACAGGGATATAGTGTCTATACCCTGAAGACGGTATCTTGGTTCCTAACCCACTTTCTGGTGCAGAGTTATTCATAATTTCTGCCTTTGTGGTGCTAAGGATAAAGCGTGCTGCATTATTTGGTTATGTGCTTTACGTTGCTC
>Ga0209253_10000893_pt1 | contig 25999 bp, 21 predicted proteins | sample FrelakmetBRP12BR_FD_187145 | JGI IMG/M metagenome (GOLD analysis project Ga0209253, IMG submission 187145) | Freshwater lake sediment microbial communities from the University of Notre Dame, USA, for methane emissions studies - BRP12 BR (SPAdes)... | ecosystem: Environmental > Aquatic >...
TCCACCCGATCGCCGATCGACCAGCCGGTCACACCTTCGAGGTGGCCCTCGATCCACCAACCGTCGAGCACACTCAGGCTGGGCACCCCGTTCATCGCCGCCTTCATCCCGCTCGTCCCTGATGCCTCCAGCGGCGGCAACGGCGTATTGAGCCACACATCGACACCGGCACAGAGCATCTTGGCCACTTCCATATCGTAATTAGTCAGATACGACACTGCGATCGTACCCTGCAACGCATCGCGCATCTCATGGATGTGTGCGATCAGGTCTTTGCCAGCGCGATCGTGCGGATGCGCCTTGCCGGCAAAGACGATCTGGATCGGCCCGGCCGCTCGGACAATCTGCTTGAGCCGGTCGAGATCCTGAAAGATCAGACCGGCACGCTTGTAGGCTGCAAACCGACGGGCGAATCCTATCGTCAACACCTCGCGATCGAATCCCGCGTTCGATTCCCGATTCACATGCTCGACCAACGTGCGCTTGGCATCTACGTGCGCCGCCCAGATCTCCGAAGTCGGAATACCCACGGCATAGCGTAGCGAGAGTTGATCGCGCCGCCAGTCCGGCAGATGGCTATCGAAGAGCTTCTGGAACGACGGAGCGGTCCACGTGACTGCGTGCACTCCGTTGGTAATGGAATGGATCGGGTAGCCTGGGAACATACTGTGCGAGACCTCCCCATGCTTCATCGCGACTCCGTTGACATACAGGGAGCCCCGCAGGGCCAGTTGCGTCAGATTCAATCGCTGCTCGATGCCGCAGGACTTCAACCTCACCCACCGATGCGCTCCCAACACCTGCCGAGCGAGTTCCTCGGGAAATTGATCGTGCCCCGCCGGCACGGGGGTATGGGTCGTAAAGACACATTGTTCACGAACGGTGTCGATAAGATCGTCCGATACGGATTCTGCCTGGCCCTGCACAGCCAGCTTCTCTTCCACCAGCGCGAGAACGAGTAACGCCGCATGCCCCTCATTCATATGGAATCGGAGAATGTCCTGATATCCGAGCGATCGCAACAGACGGAGCCCCCCGATCCCCAACACCACCTCCTGACACAAGCGATAATGGTCGTCGCCTCCGTAGAGCACATCAGTGAGGGTCCGGTCCCAGGGCTGGTTCTCGCTCACATCGGTGTCGAGCAGATACACCGGAACAACCCAGCCGGACTCACCCGTTACGCGATAGCGCCAGGCCCTGACATGGACCGTGCGACCTTCGATATCGACCGTGACCCGCTCATCGATCAGTTCCGCGAAGTCATCGACCGGCCAGGCGACTGGCTCCTCGCTTTGATGCCCCTGCCCATCCAGGCGCTGAAAAAAGTATCCGCGCCGGTGCAGCAACGACACCGCCACCATCGGCACATCCAGATCCGCAGCCGAGCGAATCGTGTCGCCGGCGAGCACACCAAGCCCTCCCGAGTAGGTCGGCATCCCGGACTCAAGACCGATCTCCATAGAAAAGTACGCGACGAGCGGTGGTTGCACCATTAGTGGTCCCTTCAGTGACATCACTTCAGTAGGATAGCCGCGCGAGACAGGCGGGACTGGCAAGACGTGAGAGTTCGAGATTTCTGGAGCGTCGAGACCCGACATCGCGCCTTAGCCTTTGCCTGACACGATACTCCCCCATCTCGCCAGTCTCGCCTTTCCCGCTCGTCGCATGTCGTTCGCGTCTCACGCACTCAACGTCGAATGAATCCAGTCGCCCACATAATGCGTGATCGCGATCACGCTGACGCCGATGACTAAATGCTCCGCGATGACTGTCCAGGCCGGGATCTGCTGGGCTCGCGCCAAGCGATAGCTTAGCAATGCGAGCAGCGAGAGGCCCCATCCCACGCTCACCATCATGGCCTCCTCCAGGGGCAACAGCAGCACCGGCACGACAAAGGTCAACGCGATCAAGAACTTGGCCCAAAAGGTGGCAATGGTCGCTTCCCAGATTTCAGACACGGCTCCATTGTTCTTGGACTCCTCCGCAACATGAATACCCAGCGCATCGGAGAGCGCATCGGCCACCGCGATGGTCACAATCCCGCCGATGACCGCGAGCCTCGAATGAGTCCCGGCGTGCAGTCCGACCATGAGGCCGAGCGTCGTGATCACCCCCGAGGTTAATCCGAAGCTGAAGCCGGTCTTGAACGATTGCTTCATCGTGAGCAGCCGGTCCCCTGGCTGCCTGAAACACAACCGTTGAGCCAGCCGGCAACCTCTTTCAGGAGCCTCTCGACCGCCCGGTTTGCTGCAACCGCCCCGCCATAAGCATCGTCATTTGATGCCTCTTCGACCATTTCAAACAGGCGGGTGCCGAGCACTAGATATTCAGGCACCTTGATCACCTGGACACGCAGCGCGACGCGTACCTGACTCGGTTTCTGAAGAAAGTCCTGCAGAAGCACTAACTGGTCGATATCCACTCGATGGTCGCCGCGCACGGAGGTCGGCATCGGAGCAATGGCGCGCCAATAACCCGTCTGCTCCAGAGCCTGAACCAGTAAGGGGGTCAACATCCGGGCCGGGGGTTCCGCCCATTGATGGGTCGCGTAATAGCTCACTTCATAGGGCCGTTGCGTGTAGGCCATCCGCGGGCTGTCAAAGCCTGGCTGTGCGACCGGCACGTTCACCATGAGAATCCCGGTTCCTGATTTCAGTTGCTGGATAGCAGCCCCCCCAGCCGAACGGTCCGAGCTCAAGATAAACGTATGAATTGGTCGCTCTTCACGTGGAAGAGACAGACAACCGGCCAGCGCTAGCGAGACGATCCCGACTCCCATCAATCTATACAGTCGTACCTGCATCGTCCTCATCGGTTACTCTCCCGGTCCTCGCTGGGGACTCTTCCTTCCCAGCACGAGCGAACTTGGTTCCTGTTCCAGCTGGCGTGCCACTCGCTGCAACGTTCCCGTGAGTGCCCGGAGTTCGGTCACCAGCGCGCCGGTCTCGCTCAACGTCTGTCTGGTGAACCGTTCAATATCCGGGCGGCTTTCCTGCACGGCTGACCGCACAGCCTTTCCCGTCTGAGCCAATTCTTCGGTCATGGTTTGGAGCGCCGCGGCACTTTTGTTGACTCGCTCCAGCAAGACGGGCATCTGCTTGTTCATCGTCTCGGTCATCGTCGCGACATTCTCCGCCGCTTGGGAGGCGCTGCGTACCCCCCTATCCACTCCCTCACTGCGCGCGGCAAGTGTCTGGGTCAGCTCAGACACATCTCTGAGTATCTGCCTGAGCGCGGCGCGATTCTCTTCGTCCACCACGGCCGTCGCGTTCTGGCTGAGGATGTTCAAGTTGGCCAACAGCTTGGTGAGGCCCTCCTCGGAGAGCAGGCGCGAGATGGCCATGTCGAGGCGAAAGAACAGCGAGGGCCCGGTCTTGATGACCGGATATTCCTGGCCCGGTGCAAGCTCCAACGCCGGCGCCTCTCGACTGCCCCCGTTCAGATTGACTGTGGCCAGTCCTGTCAGACCCTGCGTTTCGAGCACCGCCACCGTATCCACTTTGATCGGTGTGGCACGGAGGATATCGAGGGTCAACCGGACCTCCTCAGGATTCTCAGGATTCAAGACGATGTCCTTCACGCGCCCGACGTCGACGCCACGGTATTTCACCGTAGAGTTGACGCTGAGCCCGGCCACGGACTCCCGCATGTAGGCATAGTACCGGTCATAGACCCCGCGGTAATCTGACTTCCCCAGCCAGAGGATGATCGCCAGGACCGCCGCCCCCAAGACTGCGACAAAGGCCCCGACCACGACGTAATTGACTTTGGTGTTCATAGTTTCGATCCGTGCTGAGCTTCCGCCGCCCGGCCGCGCGGACCATGGAAGTATTCGTGAATCCGAAGATCGTTCGAGGCCCACAATTCCTGCATGGTACCGATCCCCAAGACCGTTCCGTTGCCCAGCACCGCGACACGGTCTGAAATTCGCCAGAGCGAATCGAGATCGTGGGTCACAATCACCACCGTAAGCCCCAACAACCCTTTCAACTGCAGCACCAACTCGTCGAACCCGGCCGCGATAATCGGATCCAACCCGGCGGTCGGTTCATCTAAGAACAACAACTCCGGGTCCATTACGATCGCACGGGCGAGTGCGGCCCGTCGTCTCATGCCTCCGCTCAGTTCGTTGGGATATTTTCCCGCGCTGTCAGGCGGCAGCCCCACCATCCCGATTTTCACAGCCACGATGTCCCGAATCAATTGAGGGCTGATCCCGGCATGTTCGCGCAACGGGACCGCCACATTCTCTGCCAAGGTCAATGAGCTGAACAAGGCGCCCTGCTGAAACATAACTCCACAGCGGCGGTGAATCGCGTTGTCGTCAGAGGCTTCAAGTTGACGGCTATCGACGCCGAAGAGACGAATGCTTCCAGCTGAAGGCGTGAGCAGGCCGATGATCTCCCTTAACAGCGTAGACTTCCCGCACCCGTTTCCCCCCGCGATGGCAAAGATTTCGCCCCGCTGTATCGCAAGGCTGACATCGTCATGCACCACCGCTGCCCCGAATCTCGTTGAGACATGGCTAACCTCAATCACCGGTGGCTCAGTCTGTGTTAGCAGCGACATCGCGTGCCGCCCCTCCCACGGGCTGAGGTGACGGTCGAGGATGTTCCTGGATAAGTCTTAGACTGAACCTCAGCTCTCATGTTCCTCTCCCGCTATAAGGACCACCAGTTCAGAAGAATTGAACAGATCGCATCAAAAATGATGACCAGGAAAATACTCTGCACGACGCTGATCGTCGTATGCCGGCCGACATCTTCCACTCCCCCTCGAATCTGAAACCCTTGATAGCATCCGACCAGCGCAATGATCATGGCAAAGAACGGCGCCTTGCCGATCCCGATCAGAAAATGCCGCAAGGCGACGGCTTCCTCGAATCGAGCGACAAACTCCTCGAAGCTCACGTTGAGTTGACCCGAGGCGATCAGCATGCCGCCAAAAACCCCCAACACATCCGCGTACACGGTGAGCAACGGTAATGCGATCACCAGCGCAATCGTCCTCGGGAGGACGAGTAGATCGATCGGCGAGATGCCGAGGGTCCGGACTGCGTCCAGCTCCTCCGTCACCTTCATGGTCCCGATCTCGGCGGCATAGGCCGAACCCGAGCGTCCCGCAATCACTATTGCCACGATCAACGGGGCGATCTCCCGTAACAGCGAGATCCCGACCAGATCCACAATGAAAATGTTCGTGCCGAACTTCCGCAGCTGTTCCGCTCCTTGATACGCGATCACGACACCGATCAGAAACGTCAGCAAGCCGGTGATCGGCAAGGCGTTGAAACCGTCCAACTCCAAGCTGCGGAACAACGCCCGCCACCGGATCCGCGCGGGAGCCGTCAGGGACCGAGCCAGCGCAACTGCGCTCTCACCCAGGAAGGCCAGGGCTTGCTGTCCGTGCCGGATCAGGCCCTCGACCAGTTGAGTGAGTTGGGCCATGGAGCTCGGCCTTGTGAAAGCCGCCGGTGTGGCTGTCGGCCAGTTCGACGTGACCATGTCGAAAATCTCCCGGACCTCCGCCCGGAGCCCCTGAACATGCACGCGCCGTCCCTGCTGTTCCAGCCGGATCACAGTCCTGCGCAAGAGCACAGCCCCTGCTGTGTCCATCGCCGTAATACCAGCGCCGTCACAGGTGAGTTGTCGCCCGACAGGCCAGGCCACCTTGTCCACGATCCGTTCGACCTCCGCCACGTGGGGCAACGTCCAGGCACCCTCACAAAGAAGGGTCTGGTCTTCGCCGATCCTGAGATGATCTCCCTCGCTGCCCTTCTGCTCAATTCGCTTCATGTGCTGGTCGCCATGGCCTAAAAGAACAAGTACAGACCGAACCCGACGCTCTGAATCTTTTGGGAGTAAAACTGGCCGTAGGGATTGTAGCCCCAATAGTAGTTGAAGAGCAGACGCAGGCGCCTGGTCGTGCCAGGCCGGAACCATTCAAGGCCCCCTTCGACATTCGAATTGATGACCCACTTCAACTCCTCAAAGGCCTTGAAATCCGCCCCGAATACCGGGGTCACGCTCATCCCGCCTTTGAGCGTATGCCCGAGCAAGGGCGAGACAATCTCAGGCCCGCGTAGTTCGACACCCCACTGGGCTTTGAGCCGATCGAGGGTGGAGGGTTCCCGGCGGATAAGATACCCGCCCCCCCCATAGACTCGGCCCCATCCGCCTGGCGTGTTGAACGACAGAATCCCATCGATTTCTTCGAAGCTCAGCTCCACCGCATTGTATCCGGGTCTGGCCAAGAGGAACTGGTCTCCCAGATGGCTGCTCTGGTGATAGACCCGCACCCGTGCGGAGACGAATTCACTTCGCCATGACAGGGGGAACCCGACAATAAAATCCGTATTGATGAGCTCCGTGGACGGTCCGAACAGATCGAACTGCGAGAATACACCCATCAGCAGACCGACCTGTACTCCATTACACGTTCCTTCTTTGCGACGGCTCCAGAGGCCGAAGGTTTCCCCCAATGCGACCGAGCCGATCGTGCTTGAGGTCCTCGATTCCAGTGCATCGGTCTGCTGGATGGTCGCGAAGGTTTGCGGTTGCTTCGGATCGGCCATCAAGGGGCGAAAGACATCGCCCTCCGGCAAAAACACGTTTTCCCACGCGGCCTTTTCCTGTCCTGGGTGACTCACCATGTTCGGACTGAAGCGGCAATCCACATCCACCCGATCCGCCCCCCCTGGTGCAGACTCCGCTCCTGCAAGAGTCGCCAGGAAGAACCAGGCCGTGCAGGCACACAACCATACGGCCGCCCGGCTAGTGCGCCGCCATGATATCCTTGAGATCCACTCCACTCATTACCTCTTTCTCGAGCAGAAGCGTGGCACCCCGGACAAGGGCGCTGTGCTTCTCGGCCAGCAGGCGCTTCACGCGCTCGTATTGCTCATCGATGATACGTCGCACTTCACAATCGATCTCACGGGCGGTCTCCTCTGAGTAGTCGCCTTTTTCTTGCGACACTTGCATGTGCATGAAGAGGGGCTGGCGTTCGCGATCGAGCGTGACAGTCCCCAGCTTGTCGCTCATCCCGTAGGATTTGACCATGCTCTTGGCAATATCGGTCGCTTTGACCAGGTCGTTCTGTGCTCCCGTGGAAGCCTCTCCGAATGTCAGCTCTTCCGCAATCCTCCCTCCCAGTAAGACGCCAATTTTATTCTCCAGCTCCGTCTTGGTCATCAGGAAACGATCCTCCGTCGGGAGCTGAAGAGTATAGCCCAACGCGGCAATCCCGCGAGGAATGATCGAGATCTTCTGGATCGGATCCGCGCCCGGGAACGACAGGGCCACTAATGCGTGGCCCACTTCATGATAGGCAACCCGTTCCTTCTCCATCTTGTTGAGGACACGATTCCTCTTCTCCAACCCGGCGACGACCCGCTCGACCGCTTCTTGTAATTCCGAGAGACCGACCTGCTCCTTGCCCCGTCGCACCGTCAAGAGCGTCGCTTCGTTGATGATATTGGCGAGATCGGCGCCCGTGAAACCTGGGGTCATCGCGGCGATCACCTCAAGGTCCGCATCGGGGCCCATGACCACCTGCTTCGCATGGACACGTAAGATGGCCAGACGGCCGATCTTGTCCGCACGATCGACCAACACCTGACGATCGAACCGGCCGGCCCGCAGCAATGCTGGATCAAGAATCTCGGGCCTGTTGGTCGCCGCCATCAGAATGACGCCGATGCGGGGATCGAAGCCATCCATCTCGACCAACAACTGATTGAGTGTCTGCTCCCGTTCCTCATGCGCCATGGGTCCCATGCCGCGCGCTTTTCCGATCGCATCCAGCTCATCGATGAAGATGATGCAAGGCGCCTTGACCTTCGCCTGCTCAAAGAGGTCCCGCACGCGGGCGGCCCCGACGCCCACAAACATTTCCACGAACTCGGACCCGCTGATGCTGAAAAACGTCACCCCGGCCTCCCCGGCCACGGCGCGGGCTAGCAGTGTCTTGCCGGTTCCAGGCGGGCCGACAAGTAAAATCCCTTTCGGAATCTTTCCTCCAAGTCGCGTGAACTTTTCCGGTGTCTTGAGAAATTCGATCACCTCGCGCAGTTCGTCCTTCGCCTCATCTACGCCGGCCACATCCGCAAACGTGACCTTTGTATCTTTCTCCGCATAGATCTTCGCTTTTGACTGCCCCACCGTCATGAACCCGCCCTGGCCCTGCCCTAAGCGACGGAAGATGAAATACCAGATGCCCACGAAGACCAGCGTCGGCAGCAGCCATGAGACGATGTCCTTCAGGAACGTACTCTCAATCACCCCGGTGAACTTCACGTGATGTGCGTTCAGCTCTTTGACAAGCTCCGGGTCCTCGACTCGAATCGTCGTAAACGGCTTCTGCTCTTTGGCTCCTACCTCCTGCTTCAGTTTTCCGCTCAATCGCTGTTGAGTGACCGTGACTTCCTCCACGTTGCCGGCCGCCATAAGCGTCTTGAATTCGCTATACGGAATCTCTTCAAGCTTCTGCATGGCCTGAATGAAATCGTGCACGAGAATGACCGCCCAAATGGCGAGAAAGACATACCAGATCGAAAAGGAAATCTTCTTATTGACGGGGTCAGCCATGACTTAGAGTGTCTCCCAAATTACGCGACATTGATATCGCGAAGTCTGCCGTATCTGTACCTTCACGCACCAACTCAAAACGCCAGATAGATACCGAGACCGACGCTTTCAACCTTCTGCCCATAGAACTGCCCATAGGGATTGTTGCCGTGATAGTAGTTGACTAGAACCCGGAAACGGCGAAGCGCTCCAGCACGCGCAAATTCCAGACCACCTACGACATTCACGTCGAGGGTCCAATTCAATTGTTCGAATGATTTGAAATCAGCCCCAAGGACAGGGGTCAAGACGAGCGGCCCACTCACGAACCGCTCAATCGGACCGCTGCCCCATGTCGGCCCTCGCAGTTCGACCCCTGCCTGTACTTTCAACCGGTCCAGGTTGGCCGGCTCGCGACGCAGTAAGTATCCGCCACCGGCATACAGGCGCCCCCAGCCACCAGGGGCGTCGAGGGACAAAATCGCTTCCGCTTCTTCATAGCTGTAATTCACCCGGTTGACCCCTGGATTGTTGAGCACAAACTCATCACCCAAGTGCGTGCTCTGATGATAGAGGCGCACACGCGTCGAGAAGAGGCCGCTCCGCCAGGATAGAGGTATACCGACTACGAAGTCGGTATTGATGAGGTCTGTGGACGGCGCATTCATATCGAATTGAGAGAAGATACCGGCGAGAAGCCCCACCTGCCACCCGTTACATCCGTTGCGGCGCGAATAGAATCCAAAGTTCTCTCCGAACGCGACCGACCCCACCGTGGCCGAGGTCTTTGAGTCTCTGGCTTTCGCGGCCTGTAAGGTCGCGAACGTCTGCGGCTGCTTCGGGTCTGCAAAGAGCGGACGAAAGACATCGCCACCGGGGAAGGGAATACTCACCGTCGAATCAGGGCCTTCTGCCGCAGAGCCCTGAGTGGCTGACTCGTATCGACAATCGACAGGAGGAGCCACCTTCTCACCCTCGGCTTCACCCGCCAGGGCCACAGACACCCCGGTCACCCACAGCACAACCCCCGTCACCAACACCCAACAGACCTTTACCTGAATGGCTCGAATCTTACAAAGACCCCACACGGTTATCTCCCACTCCATTCGAGCTGCTTGCACAAACCCCACGGCAGTTGTTGCCGCATGTATATGTTCCTTAAGGGACCCTACACGCGTCGACCTTGAATAACACGAACCAGAATCACCACGATTGCAATAACCAAGAGGGCATGAATGAATCCTCCCATGGTGTACGAACTGACAAGACCCAGAATCCAGAGGACAACCAAAACGATAGCAATGGTCTCAAGCATGTTTCTTCTCCTTCAATGAGATTTTTCGCGACACGTGAACCCGGTTTCTTTACAACAGGCGACACGAAAAGAACGGCTCCTCGAACCTCCGCATTGGTACCCATGGTAGAGGCCAAGGGGCCAACTCACTCGTCAGGAGCTTTAGATTTCTTGAGAATGAATTCGGCCTTCGAGGTGATCACGCGGATCGTGGCATCGAAGGGCTGATTCGGAAAGACGCGGGCTTGCTCCGCTGCAACGATGCGCTCTCGGGAGGAATGCACGTTCGCAATGTTGTCGATCACCGACTGAATGGCACCGTGAAGACTGAGGCGAAGTTCGGGAAGTTCCTGCAGCCAATGTTCCGCCATCGATAGGATCGGGACAAGCAAGAGCAGAACCATCCCTGCCGTATTCATGTAAGGAACTCGCATGCTCTCCGCCCCGGCCAACGTAAGGAGTCAGCACAACCCACCAGTTTGTGGAAAATGCAAAGACGAGACCTCGCGGCACATCACTGAGGATGAGTCCTACTTGCAGCAATATTAAGGGGTTGGAGCGTCAGGAATTCACTTCACGGTATTGAACGGGGAGTCTTGCGACAGCCCCGCAACTGACTACTGTCGCAGAACGCGACAGCGGCAGGCGCTAGGATCGAGCGAGCATGACCGCCGCGAAGAGCACTCCAAGCGCAAGCAGGACTCCGACACGAGGCACCCAGGAGGCGAAACGCACAAGCGCCTGCTCCCTTCTCGATCTGGCGCTAACTGAAATCGCGCTGATCCTCCTCAACTGTGGCCCGAGCAGGAGATCGTGCGCAAAGGTGAGAAAGAGGAGTACTGCGACCAATCCTAGCTTGATCCGCAATATCTGAGGCCATTCGGTTGAATCGAAGACCGATAGACCTCTCTGATGAAGAAGCACGGGGCCTGTGGTGAGAAGCAGGGCGATGGCACTCCAGACAATGACTCGGAATCGCCGCGCCGCCAAGCGAAACAGCGCCATGAATTCAGGCGCAGCCTTGCGACTTCTGACAAGGGGAGCCAAGACCAGCGACAGGAAGATCGTTCCGCCGATCCAACTGACCGCTGCGAGCACGTGGAGCCAGACCAGCAGAAGCATCATCGAAGGCGCCGATCCATCGATCAACCCTTCGTCGATCCGGGGTCGATGGTGAGGAGCGGTCGCCCAGCCTGGCTGCCTGGTCCTGAGACCTTGAGGTTCGGGCACCAGGCGATTTCTGCCAGTTCCGTCGCCACCGCAAGCCGATTGTCGATCTCAAAGGCGGACTGGTCCTGAAGCATGTGCCGGCAGGGGGTGCACAAAAATTGGCATGGGATGGGACACCGATGCCCTTCGCACCCCACCAGGGTATTGAAGAAGGCTGTTTTCTGCAGACAATACCGCTCGCGATCCGGCACGTTCAGGCTGTCACGATAACAGTTCAGTCGCTGCCAGAGCTTGGTGACACTCGAAATTCGCTCGGAGTTGATACTTGCCCAGGCTCCGGAGAGTCGGACCGACTCACCCACGAGCTGAACCGCCAAGTCGATACCAGACGGCAGCGAAGGGAACATACCCATCGCCACCTTCTGGTCATCGACCCATTTAATCGTGAAGCTCGGGGCCTGCTGGGCCAGACTCAACGCTCTTGCGCTGTCTTCGTCGACCCGGCACGGAATATGGACGGCGAGGTTCATCGTGGCTCCCGGAGATATTCCTACGCTCACCATGATGGAACCGATCACCACCTATCAGAATCCGATTCCTACATAGGCCCCAACCGTGCCGTAATTGTTCACGGTGTTGGTTTGATTGGCGGTCAAGTGGTATCGGGCATCCACGCCGAGCCACAGCTCTTTCCAAATCCGATATTCCGCCCCGGCTCCGAACTGCGCGCCGATGTCCAAGTAAGTGGTCTGATTCGACGGAGGGCTGATCACATGGAAATCCAACCCGACCGGGATGATCCAGGGTTGGAAATCGGTGCCCTGCATGAACTTCACCTTCGGGGCGATGTCCACCGTCAACATGGTGACCTGCACCTTGCTCAGACCACCATTGCTCACACCCGTAACTGTTCTGGTGTCCGAATTTGCCACGGTTTGTGAATCGAATCTCTTGAACTCCACTCCGATCTCACCCACCAGCGCGATGCTTTTCATCATGCCCCAGAAATCTTTTGACAACATGATGTCCTCACCGGCACCGACATAATAGCCGCCCGTACTATTGTTCAGGCCGGCTGCCCCATGCCCATCGGTGAACAACTCGCCCCCACGATTACTGCTCGTTTCCGTGTAGCCGCCACGAAAGAACACTCTGTTGCCTGTTGCTGTTGCCTCTTCAGCCGAAGCCGGCAACGCACCACAGACAACGAGCCCCCCGGCGATCGCAATCGCGGCACCCCACACTCCAATGTTCCTGCTGCTCTTCCGAATCTGCATGATGTCTCCCTCCCTGAGCGATCATCGGAAGACAGTCCTTGTCCTCCGACAGTTCCGCTGACTTGCGCTCGCCGGCTCGAGACATCAGCCTGGTGAATACACCCTTCACAAGTACCTTCCCTTACGGCACGAGCTGCGACACCTTCGTCCCTGCTGTTTCCTGCGCATCCTTCGCGCAGCGGAATCCCATCCAGTTGATCTTCGTATTGGGGTCGGTCCCGTTCCGCATCGCGACCCGCATGGTTGTGGTACTGTCCATCCACCCACCGCCACGGAACGCTTTCTGCGTGCCGATCTCAGGGCCTTTAGGGTTCCGATCCGGCGCCGTGGCGTAATAGTCCTGGTCATACCAATCGGACACCCATTCAGACACGTTTCCGATCGTCTGATACAGGCCGAAGGGGCTCACGGCATTCTCATACTTATCGACCGAAATAATCGGGGGATAGAGCAACAACCGCTCTGGACGATCCCGCACTGGACCGGACAGGCCGGTTCTCCCGAAATTCGCCCGGCTCGGTCCCGCATATTCCTTGCCCCAGGGAAAGAGCCGCCCGTCCACCCCGCGCGCCGCCTTCTCCCATTCCGCTTCGGTCGGCAAGCGCTTGCCCTCCCACTTGCAGAAGGCATCGGCGTCATACCAGGACACATGCATGATGGGATGGTTCGCCATTGTCTCCTGGAAGTTTCCCCCGTCATACCGCCAGTCCACTTGCGGCGGGCGGTTCGTGGCGAGCACGAACTTGAGATACTCCAGCGCCGTCACTTCGTACTTGCCGATCTCGAAGGCATCCAGATAGATGCGCCGCTGCGGAATCTCGCCGCGATAGGCGAGCCGGTCCGTCTTCTTGTCGCTGCCCATGATAAACTCACCGGCCGGCACGAGGACCATGTCATCCTTGGCTTTCCACGTGGCCACCCGTTCTACGGCGATCTTTTTACCGGCCTCAGTCCACTCCATCGTCACGTCCTGCGTATCGAGCCCCCAGGCGACGTTCGCGATCACCAGGGCCACGGCAATCGCAATGACCCCATTCACCACCCGATTGACTGTGACCAATTTCTCCACTCGCGTTACACTCATCATCCGGCCTCCTGGTTATAGGCTAGTGGCGTGAGGTAAGAGGCAAGGGGGAGACAGACTCCACCCTCTCGCCTTTCGCCTCGAGCCCCTTGCCCAATGTTGATTTCGCACATCGCAATCCCGTTAAATAACTTCTACGGTCCGGGGTGCCGCCATTCCGGCCGGCGGATCGCGCGACCTCTGGATCTTCGTTCCAGGAGCCGCCACGGAATACCTTCAGTTCGCCGGTAGCCGGTCCGGTCGGATTGTCCGACTGATTGCTCCGGTAATACTCGGGATCGAACCAATCCGACACCCACTCACTGACATTACCGGCCATTTGATGGACACCGTAAGGACTGACACCCTTGTCATACCGGTTCACATTGGCCAACGGCGGATACTTGAATCCACGCTTCGAACCGGAATGTGCGATATTACTTTTCAGCCACCCGGCCGGTTCGTTCCCCCATGGGAACATGCGACCGTCCTCACCGCGCGCGGCTTTTTCCCACTCCGCTTCAGTCGGAAGCCGTTTCCCCACCCACTGGCAATAGGCAGTGGCTTCTTTCCAGCTCACCCCAATGACTGGATGCGACGCCACTTTTTCGAGAAACGGATCCTGCATCCAAAACTCCGGCCAGGCCGCTCCTGTGCCCAAGACGAATCGAAGATAGTGGGCGTTGGTCACTTCATACCGGTCGATCTCAAAGGCATTGAGGAAGACAGGTCGCTGCGGCTGCTCCTGAGGACCTGCCGCACGATCCACCTTGGGATCGCTGCCCATCAAGAACGGTCCTGCCGGCACAGGAACCATCCCCTCGGGAACCTCCAGCAACGCCAACCGCTCCAGTTCCCAGGGCTGCGCCCAGGGGTCGTGCTTGGGAGATAAATGATCGGCGGAGGCAAGCCTCAGGCCAAAGGCGAGAGGCAAAAGGCAAGAGGCGAACCACAACGCTCGCATCCACCCTCTCCCGCAGATCCCATCTAATTTCTTCATGCCGGCCCTCTCGCCCATCGCCACTAGCCACTTGCCTATCACGGTGCCTTGCTCCCGGCGTCAAAACAACCGACTCCCGTTCTTCTTCTAAGAGAACGGGGGAGCCACACATTACGCGCAGCTCCCCCGTCTTGACCGAGACTATTCCGCTGTCGACTACTTCATCGCAGTCGGAATAGCGCGAGGCTCTGGCTGCACATCCGCATGCTTAGCACCCATTCCATGGGCACCCAGCGGTTGGATCCGTGAGTCACCGGCTGGCAACACACGGAGGTAGCCCCATTGTCCTGACTGCGTGTAGGGCAGCCGTGCATTGGACCACACGAAATCTCCCACCTGACGGTACGGGCCGCCCGCACCGCCGCGGATGAAGACATCGAGGATCTCAGACCCGGCATACTCCACGACGCTGATCTGGTCGGCGCCGGGCATGTAGGGTTCGATCGGCCATTCATGGCCTTCGACCGCAAACATCCCGTTCTGTTCGCTGTTCGCGCCGATCACATGGATACGGACCGCGTCACCGGCATGCGCCTCGATCAGAGGCGTAACCGGATCTTCTGGCTTGTCCACTACGCAGGGCTGGAATATCTTGCCCAGCGAGCAGCCTTGCTCCTCACGGAACTTATAGGGTTCCGCGCGGTAGTTGACTGACGTCAACCCGGCCACGTTTTGCACATACGGCATGAACGCGGTACCGATGATGTTGTCCTCGTCTTGGAAGAAGAGGGCCACGTCACGGTAGTTCCGCTTGCCCATATTCTCTGGCAAGTTGACGTCCACAATGACGTCAGCACGCCACGAATTCTTCAACGAGATATCGGCTCCGGTGACAGGATCCCGATACTGGGAACCCTTCGGACCGATGACCACCGCTCCGTACAATCCGTTACGCGGATTGACGACGATGTTGCCACCGTCCCACACCAGCGACGTCGTTTCCTTGTTGGAAGGATGCGCGTAGTAGGTGTAGGTGCGGCTCTGGCCCGGGGCAATCGTCTGATCGCCGGGGTTGTTCCCGACGTTCAAGCCCTGGCTGTCTCTCGGATCGAAGGCCAGGCCCGGCGCAAAGAATGACGCCCGGCTTGCCTTCATCTTGTTCGTCAGATTGACCTTGATGCAATCGCCCAGATTGGCACGCAACGTGAGCGGGTTCGGCATCAGATTGCCAGCCACCGTGGTCGCTTCTTCTGCAAGCGCGTAGATCTTGCCTTCCGGCACGGTCATTTCGATCTTGCGTTCGAAGTCCACCTCGATCGTGTCCGGCGCCTTCGGATGGAGCTTCAACGGACGGTCCAACGACACGACGTTGAAGTTCTTCACCGGAGCATCGGACGGACAGACTGAACTTGGCGTAGCCGGAATCCCGAGAGGATTCGTTCCCCTGGGCAATGGCTTCAGGTCCGCCACTTCCTTGTCGAGCACACGGATGATGCTCCATCCACCTTCGGCGAAGTGTGACGTTCTGCCGTTGAAGTGAATGTAGTCGCCCGGCATGCCCTGGAATCCACCCGCCTTGGTCACGAGGTCATACCGCTCGGCGATCCCGACGTGAATCGAGTTCTTCCGATTGGCATCGCTCGCATACCGTTCCGTGAGGAAGGTATGGCCTGAAATCGTCCAGACGTGGGACTCGTTCATCAGCTGATGCAACAGACGGAACACCATGGTGTCCCCTGTGTACGCCCGCAAGAGCGGCGTGCCAGGATCGCCATGGATCGCGCTGCTGAACAGCTTGGACGTATCCGGATTATTGGACAGACGTTGTGCAAACGGTGCCGCGCGGAAGTTGAAACCGCTACCGGTCGTATGCGTACCGCCATTGATGTACTTGTTCGGCGAGGCCAAAATCTTATCCGGCATTTGGAAAGAAATGGTCTTGCCTGCTTCTAGCGCCACTTCGATGGGCTGCCCAGGTGGGTTACCCGCTTCGATGGTATTGACCGTGTGCGGAACGGTGTCATGGATCGACACCATCAACTCACGGAAGCTGCCACTGACACCGGCTCCGATCGGCTCGTTGCTGTGAATATCGGCAATTGGGCCGCTATACACGAGCTTGCCGTTCTTCGGATCGTGATAGGTAGACCCGAATGGCTCCACGATCGTCACGCCGAACCCGCCATGCGGCCAAGTCGTCGCGCCGAACGCGTGGTCATGCCAGAACACGGTCCCCATATCGACGTCCACCCACCACCGGTACCGCACGAACTCCGGCGACACGAGATCGCCCGCCGGATGGTTCTGCTTCAGTCCGGTGAAGAACGTCACCTCATCACCCTTGATGCTCTTGATACGGACAACTTCCTGACAGCTCTTGTCCCGCGGCAGTGAAGCCGTGGCATCGTGACCCTTCTCCAAACAATCCATGCCCACCATCAATTCGGTGTTCAGGTGGAAGGGCGTGGCGCCCGGTGCCATCTGAATCTTGATGGACTTGGCACCTGCCTTCACGGCACCGGTCAGCTTTCCGACCATCGGCGCCGGCAACCCATGCTTGGTCTTCTTACCCCACATGGTGAACGGACGGACCGACATTTCATATTCCATCCCTGAAATCACACCGTCCGAGTTCCCTGTATCGAACTGGAAGAAGTGGGGATGGATATTGATCTTGGACGACTGGAAATTCGTGTAATCATCGTCGTCCCACTCGCTCGTCAACAACAAGTCCACGCAATCATACACGTTGGCGCGGATGACCGCCGGAAGCTTGAGGTCGTCGTTTGCTCTGGTCAGGTTCTCCTCTTCATGGAGTACGTAGATCAGACCATCCTTATCGACCATCGCCGGCTCTTTCCCCTGCTTCTTGGCCAGGGTGATCGGCATACGGACGAAGTGGATGTTGTAATGCTTACGATTGGCATTGTCGGGGCAGAGGCTCCAACGGCCCTGCTCACCCGGCTGTGCCGGCTCGGATGTCCGCTCACCATTGGCGTCCTGGTGAATCGGTTCCAGCCATGGCGCACCGCTGTGGTTGGCAGAGAACGGTACCCGCTTGCCGAAGTGCGGCTTGAACAGCGGCCAGGACATCTTGCCCGTCGTCGGGTCAAAAAGGATCGCTGGTCTGGTGCTATCATCCCACTTGGCTGCCCATGGGTACTTCGGATTCTGTGCGGTGCTTTCCCGCTCACCCTTGGCAACGTTGCCGTCCCACTTCCAATCCCACACGGTGGAATCGTAGGATATGATCTGAGCCTTCTCATCGTTCGTGTGGCCAGGCTGACCCTGAGCCGGCACAAACATCTCGACCCAATCCTTGACGTTCACAATGATGGGATCAGACTTCCAGTTGGTCTTCTGGCTCTTGTCGACAATCTTGAACGTCTTTCCGAACCAATCGACGGTCGTCCCGATCAACTTGTCGGACGACACGCCCTGCTTCATCCGGCCCTGCCGATCCGGCAACTCCCGGAGATCCGGCATCGTGTCAGTATGCACGCCGCCAGCTTGCAGCGTGTTGTAGAAACGGGCATAACCCCACATGCCTGCCACGTAGTGATGCGCGACATGGCAATGGAAGAGGAATTCACCGGCCAGATGCTGGCAGCCACCGCCACCGCATTCCGGTTCGAGATCCAACGCTTCTGAGGGCCCGATGACTTCCACGTCCACGCGATCGGACTTGGTCCGGACGACCGGATACTTCACCGGACCATCCTGACCCTTATACCAATGTTCTTCCTGATCGGCACGCGGGCTGCGCTGCCAACGAATCGTTCCGCTGTGCGGATGGTGGGAATGGAACACTTCCGATCCACCATGCACCAACCGCCACTTGACGGGATCGCCCATATACCCGCGAGGAATCGTGGTTGGCGGATCGCCGAACGTATAGGCGCTGTAGGCCATCGATTCGTCTTCGAACCCGAAATACTCATGCTGCAAATGCATCTCGTCGATGCCGAACGGCTCACTGCGATAGTTCAACGCACGACCGCCCGGACGATACGCATCGGTCAGCGGATCGCGCTGGGGCAGGAAGTCGCCCTTCTTGTTCAACGGACGGAAGGCTTCATCGCCGATTTCGTGATAGAACAACACGAACTCGCGGAAGTCCGGTCCGGACCCGTTATCGATATTCACCTGCCAGCCGCTCTTGGTCTCCGGCGCAACGCCTCCACCACCGAGCGCATCCACGTACTTGGAACCCTTCGGCTCCACCACCAGCGCCCCGAAGAGACCCAACACGGTCAACTCACGGTCATGGCTGTAGGAGTGAAACTGCCGGACACCCTCCTGCATCTGCGGGTGGATGTACCACTCGAACTCCTGCGCCTTGCCAGGAGCCACGATGGACTCAGGATTCGTCGTCAGGGCCGGCTTGCCGGTCGCGCTGACGATCATGCTGGAAGCGCTGATGAACAGACTGCCATCCTCGCCTTCCATCTGGTTGCGGAGGGTCATCTTCATGCAGTCGCCCTGGTTGACACGAAGCACCAGAGGCTGAATCATGTCGCCCTGTAAACCGGTCGTCACGGCTCCTGGATCGAAGCCATCCTTGTCACGAGCCGCCTTGTTCTTGGCTTCTTCAGCCCGCACCTTGTCGACATCCTGGGCCAACACGTACATGTAGCCTGGATAGAAATCGAGCCAACGGTTCAACGTGATCTCGATGTTGATCATCGCGACATCGTAGTGCTTGACCGGCACACCGGCCGGGCACTTCCCGCCCGACGTCATCACCGGCTCGCCCTTGGTCCCATCCGACATGAGCAGGAAGCTGCTGCCATCCTGGCCCATGTACTGGTGCATCATCGACATCTCGTTGAACGCACCGGACGTCTGCTGCGCCTTGGCATCTTTCTGCGCCTGCTGCTCGAGCTTCTCCATCAGGCGATGGTGCTGCATCTCCATCTTTTCTGCATTACCGGCACGACCCTCCATGGCATTTTCCACCACGGTCTGGCCCTTCAACTGCTGAGTCCATCCCGGCATTGCGACCGGAGTGGCATGCCCCTGATGGGACTCCTCTCCTGATCCCGCCGCAAACAGCCCTGGTGTTGCCACCAGACTGCCGGCCAGCAAGACGCTCTGCAGCATCAGCGCCAACCTCGTACGGCGCCGCTTGCGCGTTGGTTTACACACATCACCCCTCATAGTACGGCCTCCCCCTGTTATGCCGCCTCACCTGGCGGATGGTTGAATCCACTACTCGTCGCCCATGAACTAAATTCAGTAATCTGTTGATCTGTTGAATTTCCGACCAATCAACAGATGCCTTCCGCTTCACGTCTCTTGGCCTTCGTTAGGTGCTGGTGAAGGGGACCTCCTTACGGAGGATTAGGGTCATTCGGAGGCCGGTCCTAATCACCCAGACCTCCACCAGCAACGCTACGTATACGCAGCTTACATGCCTCGGTACAGAAACCGGGAGGAGTAGCGAGTGACTCCGCTCCAATCGTGACGAATCGCCATTGACGACCCTGTACAACGCATACCGAGAATTTGAGCGGTTTCTACATTACTAGACAGTCCATGGCAAGCTAAATCATGAAGCCTTGCAATTTCAATGAGATAGACTGTCCAATGCATTGGACAGCTGACTGGTTGATATGGGGCAGAAACGGGCAGCCATCTGACTCCTGACCAGGCATACGCAGCGTGAACAATACGGATGAGCGGCAGAAGAAGGTCGGGGGAGGGTGGCGACTAAGGGAGCGCTACGGAACAACAACGAGTACTTCTCGGAGAGCCGATCGAGGCGTCACATCCCGTTCATTTCATACGCACGGAGCTTGTTATAGAGGCTCGCCCGGCTGATCTTCAGGAGCTTGGCGGCCTGTGCACGATTGTTCCCTGTCTGCTGGAGCGCCTGATGAATCCGCGCACGCTCCGCCAGGCGGGTCGCCCCGCGTGCCACGGTACGGAGGTCGTGCTCTGCCGGTTCCGATCCCATTGCCACGATGTCCTTGCAACTCAACGTGGGGCCAGTGGTGGTCACGACGGCCCGCTCTATATAGTGCTGAAGCTCCCGCACGTTGCCGGGCCATGTGGCCTGGGTGAGCGCCTGCATCACATCAGGCGAGACCTGCCGGACTGGTTGCCGGTGGCGCTTGCAGGAGGCCGCCACGAAGTGCTGCACCAGGTACGGGATGTCTTCCCGGCGGTCACGGAGCGGAGGAAGAGACAACGGCAGCACCGCAAGCCGGTAGTAGAGGTCTTGCCGAAAGGTCTTGGCCTTGACGAGTTCAACGAGGTCCTTGTTCGTCGCCGACACGACCCGCACGTCGATCTTGATCGGTTGATTGCCTCCGACTCGCTTAATCTCCCCCTCCTGAAGCACCCGCAGCAGCTTAGATTGAAATGTCGCTGTCGTATCGGCAATCTCGTCCAGAAAGATCGTCCCGCCATCCGCCTCTTCGAAGAGCCCACGCTTGGCCGCATGTGCGCCGGTGAAGGAGCCCTTCACATGGCCGAACAGCTCACTCTCCAACAGGGTTTCCGGCAGCGAACCACAATCGACCACGACGAAGGGTTTATCCCGTCGATAACTGGTCTGGTGAATCGTTTTGGCCACGAGTTCCTTGCCGGTGCCACTTTCTCCTTGAATCAACACGGTGGCGCAACTGTCCGCCACGAGCCGGATCATGTCGAGGACTTCTCGCATCGGCGCACTCGAGCCGATCAGCTCACCCAGTTTCGACTCGTGTCTCACGACCGCCTGCGCACCGCTCGCCGGCTTCTCAACTTTTGGCGAGGCCTTGAACAGGACCAGTACCGACTCGACCTCGCCGCTGCTTGAGACAAGCGGAAAGGCCTGATGCATCCCACAGGCCGTGCCATCTCCTCCGGAGGCACAGGCCACGGAACGGACCTCAGGCGATTCATACATCTTCGTCGCGGGACAGGTGCCACAGGGATCGTTCCGGTGCGCAAAGGCCTGATAGCATTTTGCCGAATGGCCGGATAACCGGGATGTGTCCTCGGACCATGCAGATTCATTCGCGTAAATCACGTTGAGATCGCGATCAACGACCGCCACTCGATCGGAGAACCCACCTGCCAACTGCTTGATGGCTTCCAGTCGAGCGGCGAGGATGGGATCCGTACACGAGGGAATAACGATAGGATATTTTTGAGATCCGGCCATCTCACACCTCTCACATGCTGAAGGGCCCCTAGCATACAAGGTCTCAGTCTATTTTTCCATCCAATGCCGAGCCCAAGAGACGCCGCACGGCCCCCTTGAGCTCGCCGAGGCGAACCGGCTTGTCGAAGTACGCCTCGACGCCGATGGCCAAGATATCGGCTTTTGTCTTGGGATCGCCAAATGACGTCAGCAGAACAATCGGAACCCCGGGAGCAAACGTCCGAAGCCTGGCAATATAGTCTAAACCACCCGCCGGCATACGAAAATCCGTAAGAATCAATGTGGGACGAGCATCGAGCACCGATCGAAGCGCCTCATCCCCATCGGCAGCTTCCCGGATAGAGACCCCCAGATCCCACAACTCATCGCACAACAGACTCCGCATTTCCTGATCGTCTTCGGCGATGAGTAGCACTACTGGCGTCCGTTCCTGCAACATTACCTACCCCCCTACCTCCAGCCCCTTGGCCCGCGTGAAAGATAATTATTCACAACCTATGCCAGCTTGCTTCCGATCGGTCGTGAGGTCATGGAGTCCGTAAGTGTGCCAATCCACTTAAAATTCCCACAAGATCACGTGGCTCGTGGCGGTGGGAGCAGTTGGAGCTGATGAGAATTGGGACAGACGTCATCCTGCTGCTGTCGCAGATCGCGACAGGGGGGCTCGCCGACAATCGATGTCCTGAAGGAATTAGGGGCCTATTGATGAAGACGTACCAGCAGTCTGAGGCGGGCCAATAGGGAGTCGGATCGTAAACGTCGTCCCCTTCTCGACGGCACTTTCCAGGGCAATGGTCCCGCCATGCTCCTCGATGATGCCTTTTACGACCGTGAGACCCAGGCCGGTCCCCTTTCCAAAATCTTTGGTGGTGAAAAAGGGATCGAAGATTTTCGCGAGGATCTCCTCCGGCATGCCATGTCCGGTATCGGCAACCTCAAGGCGCACGTAGCGATCCTCACGCGCGAGGCTCAGCCCCAGCCGGCCCCCTTCCGGCATGGCATGGAGACTGTTCATCACGAGATTGATGAGCACCTGGATGAGCTGGTCCTGGTCGGCATGGACAGGAGGCAATGACGATTCAATCGTTTTTGCAACCGTGATGTGGCTTTGGGCGATCCGCTCCTGGAACATCTCCAGGGTATCGTCTACGATCTTCGCGAGATCGACGGCCCGCCGCTCCGGCGTCCTCCGCCTGGCAAAGGCCAGGAGTTGGTTCATCACCTTGGTAATTCGCTCGACCTGCGTAATGATGGTGGCAAGGCCCTTCTTCATCCCTTCATCGGCTGCGCGTTGGAGGAGGTATTCCGCGCGCCCGAGAATTACGTTCATCGGCGTACCGATTTCATGCGCCATGCCGGAAGCCAATGTGCCCAACTCCGCCAACCGCTCAGCCTGTCGAAGTTGTATCTCCAGACGTTTACGCTCTGAAATATCCACGACCGACGCCACCACCCCCATCCCCTTGGCCGTCTGAATAGGCGTGAGTCCGATTTCCACAGCGAACTCGCTCCCATCCTTCCGCAAGGCATACAACTCGCGCCGGCTCCCCATTGATCGTGCCTCGGGAGCTCTCAGGAACCCGGCATGGTGCTGCCGGTGATCAGATCGAAACGGCCCTGGGATGAGCATCTCGACCGACTGGCCAAGCAACTCGTCCCTCTCGTAGCCGAACTGGTGGAGTGCGGACGCATTCACCATCACCATCGTTCCACTCTCGTCAACGAGCAGCATCCCATTGGGAGCCGCCTCCACAATGAGACGAAACATTTGCTCACTATCGTACGACTCTGGGGTCACGCTGGCGTCTTCCCTTCGATCTCGCCCAGCTTCCGATAGAGCGTCTTGCGATCGATCCCAAGCACCTGGGCCGCCTGGTACTTATTGCCGCCAGTCTTTTCGAGGATCTTGAGAATGTATTCTTTTTCCACTTGGTCCAGCGGGAGGGTCCGTTCAGCCGCCTCATCGAGGAGGCGCCGATCGCCGCGGGCGCCCTGAAGCGTCATCGGGAGATCGTCCGGGACAATCTTTTCGCTCCGGCTGAGCGTGACGGCCCGCTCGATCACATTTTCCAATTCACGGACATTGCCCGGCCAAGCATAATCCGCCAACATCGCCAAGGCAGACTCGCTCACGCCCTGGATCTGCTTCCCGCGAGACGCCCCGCACTTCTTCATGAACGTGTCCACGAGCAGCGGAATGTCCTCGCGGCGCTCACGCAAAGGGGGAAGGCGCAGTTCGATCACATTAAGCCGATAGTACAGGTCCTCCCGGAAATGTTTCGCCTTGACCTCCTCCGTCAGGTTGAGATTCGTTGCCGCAATGATGCGAACATCGACGGCAATCGGCTTATTCGCTCCCACACGACGAATTTCCTTCTCCTGGATCGCGCGCAGGATCTTGGCCTGCAGCATCAGCGGCAACTCACTGATCTCGTCAAGAAACAGCGTCCCCTTCTGCGCTTCTTCAAAGAGGCCCCGCTTATCCACCTTCGCATCCGTGAACGAACCTCGCATATGGCCGAATAGTTCGCTTTCGAGCAATTGCTCAGGAATAGCGGCGCAGTTGACCGCGATAAACGGCGCATCCTTACGGTCACTATTATAATGAATGGCCTTGGCCACCAATTCTTTGCCGGTCCCACTCTCGCCGGTGATCAACAAATTCGTGGGACTGTCGGCCACGCGCCGGATCAGGTCAAACACCTCCTGCATCGGTTTACTCTTGCCGATAATCTGATAAAAGCTATACTCCTTGTGCACTTCCCTCCGAAGCCGGTTCACCTCCCGCCGTAACGCCGCTTCGCGGATCACACGCTCGACCACACGAACCAACTCCTCGTTTTTCACCGGCTTGGTCAAGTAGTCGCTGGCGCCCCGCTTCATGGCCTCGACCGCGGTGTCCACCGTTCCGAAGGCGGTCATGAGCACGACCCCGATGTCCGGATACAGACGCCTGATCTCGCTCAATAACTCCGTCCCTAGCATGCCTTTCATCCGCAGATCCGTCAGAACGGCAGCATAGTCTTCCCCCTCCAACAGCTTGAGGGCCTCGTGTCCGCTCCCTGCCGTCGTGACTCGATGCCCACGATCCTTGAGCACATCATGGACAAGCTCTCGCATTTCCGCATCGTCATCGACGACGAGAATCGCGCCCCACTCTTCGGTCATACGGCACTCCTTCTCTGCTGACTGGAAATCAGACGCTAGCCCTTTGCCCTAGTGAGGGTCAAGCCTCCTGTCGCGAAATGCGACAGGCACACACCCACCTATGGGGACAAACGCCTCAATGTTCCAGCTTTTGTAACGGTTTAACCAACTTACAGAAATGAAAGTGCAAGGGTAGGACCAGACAACTGACGGAACGGCTACGGAGGAACTCCCCTGACAGCGGACATGCACCGCTGTCAGGGATAGGATCGAGGAGATCTCGCTACTTCACCTTGGAAAAATCAGCGGCGATTCTCGCCTCTTTGCCGTCCTGAAAGTTCACGACAAACAGGGATACCGCATGGGGATCAAATTTTTCATACGCAAACAGTGCGGTAAAACGCGACCGATAGGCAGGCCCGCTCCCCTCATTCTTTCGGCCACGTTCGGCTTTTCCGATATCGATGGGCTTGATCTTCTTGGAGCCCTGCTGTAGCTCGATCAAGGCGCCCTCCGCAAAATATTCGTCATCGCCACAGAGCTGAACCTCAATCTCCATGTTTGGCATGTCCACCACTTTTTTGATGAACTCTGCGGGCATACGCACTTCTTCTTTCCGCTTCTTGGACTCCGCCGCTTCCTGTCGGCCGAAGGCTTCCAACCGATAGCGTTTAGTTCTGAGAATCGCACTGGCTCCGCAGGAATCTTTTTCCGGGTCGGCTCCGACCCGCGTCACCAGGGAGGCTTGCTGAAGGACTTTCTTGACGTCCTCCGGGCTGTTGGCCTTCTCCATCGGCGCCCGCCCGGCTTCCAAGGCCTTCTGTGCCTCTTCCGGAGACAGCTTCACGTCAATCGCCAAGACCGGCGAGGGACTAACGGCCGTCAACAGGCTTACGACTGCACAGGTGGCCAGGCCACCAACCCACGCCGCGGATGTCACGCTTCGCACGCTCATAACTCCCTCCGTAAGCAAGAAAACGAATGATGGGGCGGCATTGTACGAAAACCCTCCCCCCTTTGCAATTAGCCGGAGAAGCGGGCCCAATTGGCATAGGGCTTGGTGGCGTACAGTTCCTCAAGATCGACTGGCACGAACATGCCGGCCTGCGTCAGCAACCGGGCGACCAACCGAAGCGGCAGGCCGACCACGGTCGAGAAATCACCAGTAATGGAATCGATCAGGTCGCCGCCTGCGCCCTGGATCGAATAGGCACCGGCCTTTCCGAAACTTTCTCCGGTCGCCAGGTAGTGTTCGTGCACTCGTTCATCGTACGGCTTCATCCGAACAACGGATATCGAGAGGGCGACGACATCGATCGTGCGAGCTGGACAGACGATTGCGACCGCCGTGAGGACTCGATGGTCACGACCGGCTAGGCGCCGGA
>Ga0209253_10000894_pt1 | contig 25997 bp, 20 predicted proteins | sample FrelakmetBRP12BR_FD_187145 | JGI IMG/M metagenome (GOLD analysis project Ga0209253, IMG submission 187145) | Freshwater lake sediment microbial communities from the University of Notre Dame, USA, for methane emissions studies - BRP12 BR (SPAdes)... | ecosystem: Environmental > Aquatic >...
AAATGGCAAGTAGATCGGTTGCAGTTTCCCATTCATGAAGAATGGATAAATTATCGCAATCTATCCCTTATTGAACATCCTCATGGTGGATTAATCGCATTTGTTCGGTTCCAGCATCCTATATCTGAAACTAAACAAACGAATATTATATCGGGGTACTATTTTGAGGAAAAATCCAGTACATGGAATAGAATCGGGGATCTCATGCCGTATTCATCTTTCCATGAATCTTTTAGCCAAATAACCTATTTAAATTTGATGGGAAATCTTCATATGATGGTAAATTTCGAGCATCAACTGACGCAGCAATTTTCCTACGATTATGGGAAAAGTTGGCATCCATCCGAGATTATTTTGGAGGATATGATATCTTGGGAATTAAAAAACCGCCCATTGTTTGTACAACTGGGACGAGTATTACTCCCCGTGTTTGATGCTGGATCGGGTCGCAGTTTTGCCTATATCAGTGATGATACGGGAAATTCCTGGTTCCCTTCCGTGTTTATCGAACCCTCGGAAGAATCAATGGAGGATTCTGATTTTGAAGAAATTTCTCCTCAAGGTTTGCGATCACCAGTGTTCATCCAAGCAGGGGAGCGAAAAATCCTCTGTATTATGCAATCCCAGAACCGACCAAATCTCGCACAAGCGATCTCCAATGATTTCGGAGAAACATGGTCTTCTGCAGTAGAGATAAAAATCCCATCTGGAAGTGGAGGGATCGACGCCATCCGATTACGGGATAGAAACGGGGATTACACACCAGTAGTTGCATTAGCGTATGGTGAAAAGAAGAAAAATGGAAAATATGCTCTGAAATTAGCTATTTCGACGGATGTAGCAGACACATGGAGCGAGACGGAGGTAATTGAAGAATTTTCGGCTCTTTATACAGATGTTGCTCTATTGCAAACGGATGATAATAAATTGCATGTATTATATTCAACCAGCATACAAGTAAGACATCTGATTCTTCATGATTTTGTGATACTTTAGAATGAGTTTTAAATTGGTATATTAAATTCAAATACTCTATTGCCGTTCAAACTAATTTTGCTACTCTCTCGCAAGCCCTTCGGCAATCGAGAAATACCAGACCCAATTTAATATCCTTGGTAGTCTCCACGGTAAGGACCGCGTTCATTCCGGCAGACATTACAAGCACATATCCTTTTTGACCTCGAACGTAAACTTGCTCCAAAGTCCCTTTATCGAGTTCATGACCGGCCCGTTCACCCAAACTCAACAACGCGGCAGTCATCGCAGCTATTCGTGTCTCATCCACATCTGGTCGTAACGCACTTGCTATGGGGAGCCCTTCTGGACTTACTATGGCAGCACCTTTTATCTCTGCAATAGAGGAGAGTAGATCCCGGAGAATTTTGTCTAATGAATCTTCCTTGCTCATGGTATGTGAAACCTATTTATGTTATTTGAATATTGTGCCCTTTGTTCTTATATTATACTAATATAATATCTTTCTGCTTTAAGTCTTTTTTAATAATTCGGTTTTTAAGGATATATCGATCCAATCTGCTTAATTCGTTCTCTTTAAGGATAGGATCTCATATTGAGAGTGACATAAGCCACTAGATTGTATCGATAATTTACCTTAATGATCCAAATTGTAGGATATAAAATTATCCCATATTTAAATACGAAAGTGGTGAAAACACAATATTGTAATAGCTTAGTTTGACCTCTACGCCCCTTATGCTGGGAATTGTTGGGTGGAAACTTAGAAAAATTAAAAAGAAATGCAGTTTTTTGAACAATCACCACTTATTTTTCGGTTAAGAAAATTGTATCATTTATACACCTTATCGCATATTGTGGAAATTGCTCCAGATTTATTTGGTTTGCCAAAGGAAGAGTCAGCATACCAAATTCTCTCGAGATCCTATCATGGTTTGTTAGATCCCGAATTGGGCTTTATTATCGCTATATGTGATATCATTGATGTAGGACCAGGAAAAATCATCCATGGTTCAGCTGGTACGTTCCATCCCGTTACATTCACAGTGTTAACCTACACCCCCATTATGCATGAAATCGTAGAGGGAGAAGTAGTGGAATTGGTCGATTTTGGAGCGTTTATCCGATTGGGACCATCTGATGGTCTTTGTCATATAACTCAAATATCGAATGATAAATTGAATTTCGAAAATGTAAATGCTCGATTTACCAGTTCAGAAACCGGTAGATCCATGGAAGTTGGGGATTTGGTTAGATCACGTGTGATTGTTGTGTCTGTGGGAAGTGGACGATCCGGTAAAATCGGTTTGACAATGCGACAACCCTTTTTAGGAAAGATCGACTATATTCAGCAGGAATTAGACGCAATTTATCAAACCGCAGCAAAAGGAACTGGCACAGAAGAGAAAAAAGCGAAAAGTAAGAGTAAGGCATAATATACAGATAGAAAGTGAGATAAAAAATGGCAAGAGATAAAGAACGTGCATGTAGAACGTGCCATCTAATAACTCGGAAAAATATTTGCCCCCAATGCAAGACGCACACTTTAAGTGAAAAATATGACGGGATTTGTATTATTTTAGACCCGAAAAACAGCGAACTTGCGAAAAAAATGTCAATAACCATAGCCGGAAAGTATGCATTGAGAGTAAGGTAAATCGGGTGTTAAATGAACTCGCAAATATCGTATAAAATTACTCCTTCTGTTCGTAAAAAACTCGCTCATCCGATTGGAACCTTATTAGAGGGAACAATCGAGCAAAACATCCAGAAAGTTATTTCGTGGTTTAATGACCACTCCATCCTGCATCCTGATATTATTTGCGTAGGGGATGTCGTTTCCCATGCATTTTTGACCAATCCGCAGCTATCTGCCTGTTTAAAATTGTGTGTCGTTGATGAACACACGAAACGTGGCAAATTTGAGATAAAAAATGCAGTTTCTGGTTTTAAAATTGCCAAAATCAAAAATCCCGCTGGATTAATACAAGCGAAAGCCATTGAGCTAATAAAAGACACACTGCGATCTAACATGAAAACCATGATTCTTGTGGACGGGGAGGAGGATTTGCTTGTTCTGCCAATTATTCTTAATTCGAATCCAAACACATTTGTAATATACGGACAACCTCCCGTGACGGATTTGGAATCTTCCATCCCTGCAGGTCTTGTAATACTTGCTGTCACGGCTTCCACTCAAACTCAAGTTGAAAATCTTCTAGATCAATTCGAAAAAGTGTAACGGTTCACTTTTAACTATACATTTATTTAGTCCATTCACTAAAGATCAGACTAATCACTTTTTGGATGTGAGAAAAACATGAAATGGACTAAAGTACCCAAAGTTGAGATGCCTTGGTATGAATACTGGCCCAAGGAAACTCCAAAGAATTTAGTTTATGAAGAAATAGCGCTGGATGAATCCCTACGCAGAAGTGCGAAAGAATTCCCGAATTCCCCTGCAATTCACTTTTCTGGTTTAGAAATGACCTATGCAGAATTGGATGAGCAAGTAGATAAATTTGCTACAGGATTGCACTTTTTAGGAATTAGGGAAAAAGATGTGGTATGTATAGATACTCCGAACATTCCCCAATATATAATAGCCTTTTATGGCATTTTACGAGCAGGAGCGATAGCAAATCCCATAATTCCGCTTAATAAATACGCTGAGATTGTCTACCAAGTAAATGATTCTAAAGCAAAGATGTTAATCATTTTAGACTATCTATATGAGGAGAACTTGCATGGCAAGGATCTTACAAAATTTGAAACCCTCGAGACAATTGTGTTGTGTGGTGTAGGTGAATATGTATCCTCTATTAAACGAGTTTTAGGTAATCTGTTGGGGAAGATCCCTCGAATGAAGGTATGGCCGGAAGGTAAGGTTAATGGAATCCGATATCGCAAATTCCAAGAAGTTTTTTCTGTAGGTACCCCCGTAGCATTACCCAAACGGAAAGTAGATCCCATAAATGACATTGTATGTCTCATCTATACAGGCGGTACTACCGGAACCCCCAAAGGAGTGCAATTAACCCATCTAAACCTTGTTGCAAACTGTATGCAGGGTCATTCGTGGATTTCTTCACAATTACCAGATGTGGAAAAACAGCGAGGAAAAGGGGGAATGATTGTTGTACTCCCCCTTTCACATGCATTTGCTCTCACCATTGCAATGAGTATCGGAATTTGGCTGGGATATAAACTGATTTTATTTGCAAGCCCCCCAAGTCCCATTTCAAATATCTTAAAGACGATCTCCGAGCAAGGTGCTACGTTTGCGCCAGGAGTTCCAACATTATGGCAAAAAATCAATCAAGATCCGAAGTCAATCAAGTATAAGGGAAAAATGAAAAATTTTGTGGCGTGTCTGAGTGCTGCAGCACCATTACCTTTTGAGGTAAAGAAAAATTTTGAGGAATTAACGGGTGCATTGATTATCGAAGGTTATGGCATGAGCGAAGCCGCTCCCATGCTTACTGCCAGTCCATTCCACCGTTCCAGAAAGAATGCTGTAGGATTTCCTGTTGCTGACTCCTATATTAAAATTGTAGACTCTGAGACAGGCACAAAAATCCTCTCACAATTCAAAGGAACAATGGAGGAATTTGAAGCGTTAGAACCCGAGGAACAAGAGAAATACGTGGGAGAAATATGCGGATCTGGTGTGCAGATCATGAAAGGATATCTGAATAAGGAACAAGAGACAAAATACGCACTGAGAACAGATAAGGATGGAATTGTTTGGTATTACACAAGTGATATTGGAATGATCGATGGGGAAGGCTACTTACGCATTCTTGATAGGAAGCGTGACATGATTAAGTATAAAGGACACAGTGTATTTCCAAGGGAGGTCGAGGATCTCATGTATCAATATGAACCTATTTTGGAGGTTGGAGTTTATGGTGTAAAAAGCGACGATCCCGAAATAGGTGAGAACATCAAGGCTGCGGTTGCACTTAAACCTGCTTACGTTGGAAAGACAACAGAACAAAATATTCTGGACTGGTGCAAAGAAAATCTCAGTTGGTACAAGTATCCGAGAGAAATTTCAATCGTAAAAGAGCTTCCGAAGTCTCTCGTCGGAAAGGTATTGCGACGCGTGCTGAGAGAACAAGATCAATAAATTCAATTCTTTTTTTCCTAATTTTTTTTAACTTCCAAACCTCATCATAACTATGGAAAATAGTGCACTCCCACTGGACGGAATTCGAGTTCTCGATTTTTCGCGAATGCTACCGGGTCCTTATTGCACCATGATTCTGGCAGATTTAGGAGCAGAAGTTATTCGTATAGAAGATCCGACGTTCCTATGGGGAAATCCTCCACCATTTTATGAGGGTACTTCGGTTAGTGCTTTTAATGCAATTTTAAATCGCAATAAGAAATCCATCACCTTGAATTTAAAGAAGAGTGATAAAGGAGCTTTAGATATTCTATATAAGTTTGTAGAAACTACAGACATCGTGGTGGAAGGATTCCGACCGGGAGTTACACAGAAACTGGGAATTGATTATGAATCACTTATTAAAATCAATCCTTCCATTATTTATTGTTCCATAACGGGTTACGGGCAAACTGGTTCAAAATCCACTGAAGCAGGACACGATATCAACTATTTGGGATTAAGTGGATTACTTGGGTTGAATATTCAAAGAAATGGTGGAAATTCGCAACCCGTTATTCCATGCGTGCAACCGGCAGATATTGGAGGTGCATTATATGCGGTCATTGGTATTCTTGCAGCTTTAAAGAAACGAGATAAGGATCCAGAGATGAAAGGAGAATACATTGACATTTCTATGGCAGATTGTGTCCTTTCAATGAATCCCATGGTCGCTGCATTCGAATTCACAGGAAATACACAAGAAGATAATATCCTACATGGCGGAAATCACCCCTATTATTCAGTTTATCGCACAAAAGACGATAAATTTATGGCTGTAGGCTCCATTGAAATGCAATTTTACACGAATTTGTGCAATGCTTTGTGTCTTCCTCAGTATATACCGCATCAATACGCGCGGGGTGAACAGAGAAGGGAAATCTATGAAGCATTCAAGAAGGCATTTTTATCCAAATCCCAAGATGAATGGGTGCAGATATTCGAAAATTATGAAGCATGTGTTACTCCACTAAATTCTTGCACCCTAGCATTACAGGATCCTCATTATTTGAGTCGAAATATCGTAAAAAACGAAGTCCATCCTATTGCAGGCAAAATACGAAATTTAGGGAATCCCATCAAATTCTCCACCATAAAACTCTCGATTCGTTCCAGTGCGCCCTCTATAGGACAAAATGAGAAAGAATTACTTCATTCGGTGGGCTATTCAGAGGAAGAAATACAGATAATGAAAAAGAAACGATTATTTCGTTAAGAATTAACAGGCTCTTCCACTTCCACAGAATGGCTTACGGAGAAAAAATTCCAGATTTTTCAAACCCTTAATTATATCAGTATCCGAAGAGAGTTGCAGATCCACAACATCTTCACTATTCTCATTATTTCTACTATTGTTGGGATTGTGGTTGGAAAACTTCATTGTCAATATTCTGCATTCGACCATAATATTAACATTTCTGCTTGTTATTTATTTCAGTAAAAAAGTCATATGATTAGGTAAATTGAGAAAGACAATGTGTAAGGTTTTAAGAATGACATTGTATATCCAAAGAAAAAAAAAGATGAAAAAAATATAAATAGGTAATATGTCTATTTTCATTCCTTTTTTCCCAAAATTGTGACAGCTGCGACAGTGAATGCTCCACCAAGGTTATGAGCCAATCCTAATTCGGGATTTTTTACTTGCAACCCATCTGCGCGACCTTGGAGTTGTTTAGTTAATTCTACAAGCATTCTCGCCCCTGTTGCGCCTATGGGGTGTCCAAAGCATTTTAAGCCTCCCGAAATGTTCACGGGTTGTTCTCCCTGGGCGTCATAGCGACCGTTTTTCAAATCCTCTGCAGCTTTACCGGGCTTAGAGAACTGTAAATCCTGAACATCAATCAACTCGGTGATCGTAAAGCAGTCATGCACTTCTGCAAAAGAGATCTCTTTGCTCGGATTAGTAATTCCTGCTTCTTTATATGCCAGATTTGCCGCTTTCATCGTAGAATTGAATTCCGTGAAAGTAAAAGATGGTTTATACCACGGTGTCATCGTTTCGACAGCAATTGCATTTGCCTTAACGAGGACGTAATCATTTGCATGCGCATAGCTTTCTGCAATTTCAGGTGTGGTGACAATTAATGCCGCTGCACCATCAGACATTGCACAACAATCTAACCGCCCGAGTGGATCTGATATCATGGGAGCGCGTATTACATCTTCAAGACTCACTGCTTTGCGGAAATGAGCCATCGGATGATGCACACCATTTGCATGGTTTTTAACCGCCACACGGCCGATATCTTCTTTGGTCCACCCCCATTTGTGGAAGGAACGGGTAGCTGCTAAGCTGAACATTGCAGGCGCAGAAGGTAACGGTAACACGGGATGCCCGAATTCACGAAATCCGGGAAGACCGCTACCTCCTTCGTCCATGAGTTTTTCCACGCCAGTAGCCAATGCAATATCAACTGTTCCCGCAGCTACGGCATTTGCTGCATTACGAAAAGCATCCATTCCAGAAGCACAGAAATTCTCCACACGAGTCATGGGTTTGCCATAGAGTTTTATGTAATCTGCCAGAGAAGCACCCGAGAGACCCGTAAAATAATATTGAATTCCAACCCAACCAGCGTCAATTTCCTCTTGCGGATCTTTGATCCCAGCATCATTATATGCATTATATACGGCTTCTATAAGTAGATCTTCTGCATTTTTTTCCCAGCTCTCGCCAAACTTCAAATATCCAACTCCCATGATCGCTACACGATCTCGTATTCCCTGTCTCGGCATTATTCTTCATCCTCCTCTATGTTCTTGGAAAATCGAACTGGTTTACATTTCCAGTAATAATTATGAAAATTTGCTCCAGGATGCACCCAGCGGAAAGTGAGTTCCACATCCATTCCAATATGCACTTCCTGTTCAGGATTCTCCACATCTGTCATATCACAGAAAATTCTCCCACCCTCCTCAAGATCAATCACACATCGAGGAACAGGGGTGTCATAATATACTCCTCCCACAAGATGATCGAGTGTGAAAGTGAAGATTTTGCCCACTCGTCTCATTTTAACTTCTTCCAAATTATCTTTCGCACCGCATTCGATGCATCCACGGAAGATGGGATATTGTACTGTACCACAATTTTTACATCTCATTCCATAGAGTCGATATATGAACTTCTCGTCACGCCAAGTTCGCACTGGGGAAGCCTTACGCGTATATCGCTCGGTATTGAGTAATTTTTTCTTTGCAAGATAAGAGGAGTAACTTTTTAAGGGAATCATGGTGTTCTTGTAACCAACGATCCCATGCGATAATTTTCTCAGATTCAGCAGAGCATTCTTATCCAACACTTTTAACAAAAATGCATCCGCTCCATCCCCATAATTACCAAATGCAACTAGATCATCGGTTTTTGCACGCTTGATAGCCAGCATAAGTATCATTAAAGAAAACGCATTTCCTGTGTTCCCGAATTCCAGAAAGGGGGATCCCTCTATTGCATTGGATTTAAATCCGATTTCTTTGCCAATTGCAGCTGCTGCCCGGGGATCGGTTGCATATAATGCTGCTTTACGGATTGTTCCTGGATCCACTTTTAATTTTTCAAATAATGCGTTAAAGGCTGCAAGCATATTTCGGTTATATCCGTATAATGCCTCGTGCTTCACTTCAAATTGTCGAATATAATCATCCGATGATCGCTTCCACGGTCCTATCACATTATCTGCGGTAGAGGAGTATCCCATGATAGATAATACCACATCTGAATTCCCGACAAGAACTGCTGCAGCCCCATCCCCATATTGATACTCAAACATAGATTCGGGCATTGGTTTTTGTGTATCTGCAGCTATCACTAAAATCAGGTTAGCGTTGCCAGATTTGATCGTTTCATAAGCACGTGCAATAGCAATACTCGATCCTCGAGTAGAATCGGTTATATCCATGCTTATTATATCATTACGTAAATCCAGCGCATTTGCAATCACTGTAGCACATTGTTTTTCCGTGTATGGAGGAGTCGTACTGGCAAAAAATAAACCGTTGACTGAACTTGGATTAAGATCCCCCAAACAATCCAATCCTGCTTCTATCGCCATGGTAATGGAATCCTCGTCATTATTTGACACCGATATCCCACCCGGGATTGATGGAAAATCCCAAGCTTCTGCGATCTTTTTACGTTCCAGTAGATATTTCGGCATATAGGCACCATAGCGTACTATTCCTATTTCAACCATTTCCAATCAACAAAAAATTATCAGTAGAGTTAAAAAAAATGATCCCTTGATTGAGTAAAATAAAGTGAATTCAATCGTTGCACTTGTTTTTTGGAAAATTTTTTTAATTTGGATTCTTTATCCTAAAGAACGAGCTAATGAAAGAGTTCCATGCAACATGAGTATTAAAATTAATATAATCAACGAGAAACAAAATCCCTTGATCAAACGCCGAGAGATCCATTTCAAGGTTGATCATCCTACTAGCGGGACTCCAAACCGTCTTGAATTAAAGAAAAAAATTGCTGCTCTCGAGACCGTAGATGAAAATTTGGTTTTTATCAAAAATATACGGACTGTTTATGGAAGCCGCTATGTGGAATGTAAAGCAAATGTTTATGAGGATACCCAAACTGCTACAAAATTTGAACCCAAATATATTGTTATTCGAAATATGCCGAAAGACCAACGAGATGAAGAGTGGAAAAAAATCCGTGAAGCAAAACGGAAAAAAATATAAAAGGTGAATTTATTGGCGAAAAAGAAAGCAGTAAAGAAGAAAGAAAAAGCACAACGAGTACACCGCCCTAATAAATCGAAACTCTGGGAAGTAAAGGATGGAAAGGTCATTCGAACAAACCGGAGCTGTCAACGATGTGGGGAAGGTGTATATCTAGCGCATCATTACAATCGATGGAGTTGCGGTAGGTGCGGGTATACAAAATTTGATAGTCCAACCGAAACGCAAGCAGAAGTCGCCACCACCGTCGGTGGAGTAAAAACAACCTCTCGTCGAAGACGAATCCAACGATAATTCAATATTTTTTTTTAATTGCATATATTCCCTCATTTTTCTTAAAGAAATATTCGAAAACCACAAAAAGAACGCTTTATTTTGTTAAGTATGCGTTATTGTCTGGGAATCGAAAGCACAGCTCATACATTCGGCGTAGGCATAGTTGATTTCGAAGGGAATGTCGTAAATGATGCTGTTATAAATGATGCCTTTGTCCCAGAAACTGGGGGATTACATCCCCGAAAAGTCGTAGAGCACCATAATGATGTATTCTTAGATGTAATCGAATCAGCATTAATGAAAGCAAATCTATCTTTAAACCAAATAGGTCTTATTTCTTTTAGTCAAAGTCCTGGTTTAGGGCCATGTTTACGTATAGGAGCAGCAGTTGCCCGTACACTGGCACAGAAATTAAATATTCCAATTGTAGGAGTAAATCATTGCATTGGACACATAGAAATTGGGAGAAAATACTGTAATGCTTATGATCCGTTAACATTATATGTATCCGGAGGAAACACAATTGTAAGTGCATTTGAAACGGGGCATTATCAGATATTTGGGGAAACTCTAGATATTGCAGTGGGGAACTTGATCGATATGGTGGCTCGAGATCTGGATTTACCCCATCCTGGAGGACCAAAAATCGAAAAATTAGCATCACAATCCCGTAACTACATTGATTTACCTTATATTGTTAAAGGAATGGACCTATCCTTTTCGGGAATATACACTACATGCCGAAAGCTGATTAAATCTCCAAAGTTCGGCAAATCCTACACAAAAGAAGATATATCCTATTCCCTTCAAGAAACCGCTTTTTCCATGTTAACGGAAGTTACCGAACGAGCTCTAGCTCATACTGAAAAACAAGAAGTTCTCCTTACAGGGGGAGTAGCGGCGAATAAAAGATTGCAGGAAATGATACGGTACATTTCGGAGGAACATGGAGCAGAATATTTTGTTGTACCTCTAAAACTTGCTGGTGATAATGGTGCAATGATCGCATGGACAGGGATTCTCCAATACCTTAATGATAATGACATGCAAATAGAGGACACGAAAATTCAACCTAAATTTCGAATGGATCATGCACCCATCCCGTGGAGAGCTCCCAATGCAAAATATCCAGCGATATATTCTCGTAAAAATTCAGATATCAAGCCTAAAAAGCAAACACCTAATCGTAAAGGTGCGGAAGCAATATTAATTCAATCCGTTTGGGAAACTAATGATGTAATAATAAAACATCGAATAGGAAAAAAGTATCGAATTAACCAGTTAGACAATTTATTGAGAAACCAACGAACTATTGCCGAATCCCGCGCAATAATTCGAGCGAAACAGTTTTTAGTTCCCGTTCCGCTCATCCATGATATTAATCTGGTAGATGCGGCAATCACGATGAGTTTCATCAAAGGGGAAAGACTAAAAGATAAGATACATCATTTAGAATCAGAAAAACTTCATGATATTTTTACCAAAGTGGGCAAAATTGTGGCTCAACTACATAAAAACGATCAAATTCACGGGGATTTAACAACCTCCAACCTGATCCTCACCCCGGATGAGAATCTTTTTTTGATTGATTTTGGTCTTGCATTCATGTCATCAGCTGACGAAGATAAATCAGTCGATTTGCATTTATTCAAAAGAGTAGTTGTGAGTACACACGGTGAGTTTTTCGAGGATATTTACCCGTGGTTTTTATCGGGATATGCCAAGGAATATGGTAAAGGACACAAACTGATACTACGAGGAATCGAAGAGGTAGAACTACGCGGGAGATATGTTAAAAAAGATGAGAGAAAAGTGGACAATTAGGTTAAATTGTTTATTATGTGCTGTAAGGCAGCAATGTATTTGTTAATTCTTGCATCATTACTATCGGGAACAGCGATTCCCAAAATCCGCTCCTCATCAATTTGTTGAATAATATACGAGCCATAATCTCCTGAAATCAATGTATGTTCAACTTCATTTTGTAGTAAAGTAGTTGATAAAGAATGCAGAGCGTAGATGAATGCGGAAATTTTGGGTTCTTCCATAGTGGATTCCACTTTGATGGGTAGACCCTCTTTGTTAATTATCACGATCGAAACCGCATTGGGAATTGCTCTTTTGATTTGTACAAACAAATCTTCCTTCACAACTGAAGTTTCTACAATGGCGGATATTTTTAAAAACAGATCGGTTAGGATTTGTTTTTGTTCTGTAATTCCAACCAAGTCTACTATCTTTCGGTCGAAAATTACCGATCCAGTCACTTCCTTCGTAAGGATTGAAAAGAAAATACTTTTTTGTCCCTTGACTTCAGTATGGGAGATTTCCAGACCAAATGTCTTCTTAAACATCGATCGTGCAATAAAAATTAGCGAGGCTGTTATCGCAGACAATTCATGTTCATTAAAGAATTGAGTTTGACGAAACTTGGTATAGATTTTTTTCCCCTCATGGGTTGCAATAATTAAAGCAGTGATTCCACTGTGATTTGCGAATGTCCGTGTTACAAGACGATCTATCTCTTCTATTCCTTTTTCAATCACCATAAGGAAAATAAGAGAGAAGATTGCCTAAATACTCAACTTTTCGTAAGAATTTTTGAGAACCTATGCAAAATTCACATATGCAGAATTTTCCAAGAGAACTTATTCCGGTTGTCATTTTAGCTGCAGGGCGTGCTACCCGATTGCAACCCCTTTCTGACGTTATTCCCAAACCTCTTATCCCGATAGCGGGAAAACCACTTATAGGCAGAATTTTGGAAGCATTCCGGAAAGAGGGAATGCGACATTTCTTGCTTGTACTCCCGCCATATTGCGATAAAATTAAGGACTATGTTAATTCCATAGCTGAGACGGAACCGAAGTTAACGATCACCTATATTACCCAAAATCAACCTGATGGAATGGTAAATGCCATTAAATGCGCAAAAGAAAAGACGGAACAATTATTATTAACACATTCCCGTCGATTTGAAAATTTTCATTGCTCTCCTTTTTTCATGCTATCAGCTATTGATGTATTACTGGATCAATCGGATTTGACTAAGTTTGTGAATAAGCATTTAGAAACAAATCCAACATGCTCTCTTGCGATCTATAAATCGGAAGATGCTCGAATGAGTGAAACACATGGAAATATCAGATTAAGGGACGATAACGTTGTGGATATTATTGAAAAACCAGGTCCCGATAATAAAATCGATGATTATTATTCCATACCTCTATATGCATTTTCTAACCAGATTTTCAAGTATTTGGAAAAAGTAAAAAGATCTTCTAGAAATGAGTTTGAATTACCCTCAGCAATTAAATTGATGCTTTCTGATCAATTTAAGGTTCAGGGGGTTTCATTATGCACCAAACGAAAGATTACTCTTGAAACCGCGGGGAAATATCACATTACCTATCTAAAGGATATTTTATTAGCAACATTTCGATACCTTGAAAATGAACCTTTTGAATATACAGGAGAATACCCCACTTTGATTGAACCTGTGTCTGCGAAAAAGTGCGCGGTAGGAGAAAGTGTGTTAGTAGGACCAATGGTTTACATCGGGGAAGGATGCGAACTAGACGATTATTCAGAAATTTCTCGATCCATTCTGTTCGGAAATAATAAAATTGGAAAACATGTGAGTCTGGAAAGTGTAATTATTGGAATGAATGTGGAGATACCCGATGGAAGTACAATTAAAGATTCTCTTTTATTGGAAAACAATCAAACTCACGATATTTAATCAAGTTAAGGCTTAATCGTTCAACCAAGTGTTTAAGAGGGTGTTCTAACTCACTTTTTTTAGATTGTACGGGGATCCCCCATAATTGTCTAAAAATATTTAAGATTCTCTTACAATTTCATTGTATAGACTAACTGAACCGTGGTAAACTTAATGGAACTTGCAGATTGTAGAAAAAAACTTGAACAAAAACAAGAAGAAATAGCCGAAATCACAATTACTTTTAACGAATTGAAAAATTCCATAGAGGGACTTAAAGCACAGCTCACAAGTAAAGATAATCTCATAAAAACCCTTGAATCCAATTTAAAAGCTAAAGACGATCAGGTAACAACCATCTCTGGTATTGTACGAACAAAAGATGACCAAGTCCAGGCAATTAAGCATTCCCTCGAGATGAAAGATGAACAGATTTTCTCGTTAAGAACTACTCTGGAAGCAAAAGAACACGAAATCCAACTCCTAAATCAGAAAGTAGATATTTCGAAAGGGATGGTCTCAAATACATTTTTAGAAGAGAAAAATAAAAGAATTCAGGAGTTAGAAAAAGAAATTAAACTGCTTAATTTAGATCTTAAAGCTGCTGATGATCGAGAAGCTAAAATGGAAGCGAAACTCAAAAACATGTCTAGTCCTGCAAAGGGAGAAATCGTAATGACAACAATTACACGGGCTCAGATCATCGAATTTCTTACCGATATGGTTAAAAGATCGGTGCATAATTTAGTAATTACTACTCCCTCCATCACCGATCTTGCGGAATTGGGACTATATGATGCGAGAACGAGTGTGAATATAAAAGCAAGCTGCAGTGTGCGGTCTAATTCCGAAGATCAGCAGTTATTACAAGAGTTCGAAGCATTGGATAATATTACCATACGAAACTTTGATTCCAAGGATCGATGGGTTTTGCTGAAAGATAATGAGGAAATGTTTGTCGCAGCTATTGGGGAAAAAAGCATTGGAGCAATTTTCTCGAATGATCACGCCCATATCAAGTTTTTTAACTCTTTAATGATGGAGTCGTGGCTTCTCGCAAAGAAAATTTAACCAATTTTCCTGTTATCTATTCAAATTTAAGAAAAAATATACAGCTCCAATAACTGAACATACTTTTATAATAGTACCTATAATATTTTTTTAAGATGGATCAGTGTTTTTTTGGGATTATAACTATCGAACATGAATATATCTGCTTTGGCATATTTCTTGAAGTTGTCCCGGATTTCTTGCATTGTAAAAGGATTGACCCCTAAGTATTGAATTGCTTGCCCCTTCTTAGGCATCATGATTAGCACACGTACTTTTTGTCTACCGAACCTTTTGGCTATTTCTTTTAATTCGGTCGAAATAGCTAAAAAATCCTCTTGCGATTGCGGCATCAAGTCGGGATTTTTACGAGAAATATTCGCTCCTAAATCAGAAAATATCACAACTACAGGCAAGAGATCTTTGTTTTTCATTCTCTCTGCTTTAATCATGTTTTCTGCTTTAACTAAGGCTTCCGCAAGAGGAGTATAGGAAATGCCTTCGATGGAGGGTAGTTTAGCAATGATTCGATTCAAATTCGTGGTAGGACGTTGTAAAATATGTGCATTTCTACCTTTGAATACGATTACACTTGTCTTATCTTTTTTTTTGTATCCCTCACGATGCAGTGTGCGTATTACGTCCGTCATTTGGGTTAAATATCGTGCCATAGAACCAGATGCGTCTAATATAAAATATAAAGAAAGTGGAGCTTTAAATTCAAACACTTTTTCCATGATATCGGACAAATTCATATGAATGGGAAATTCCGCGGTGCATTCATGATTGTTCCCATTGTTTACTGCACAGTGATTTCGCACTAAATATCGCTTTATAGACGCATCAAATGCAATATTTTTCGGACTTCCTAGTGGATATTTAAATGCAATATATCTACCTTTTTGAGTGGAAGTAATACGGGTTCTTCTTCCTTTTCCCCCGTAATCCGCTTTTTTTCGAGTTCTCGAAAAAATGGATTCGATATCTGCGATGCGTTTTTCATGTAGTTCGGTAATGGATTTCAGTTCATCGGGGGAGAATTTACGAATTCGATGCAAATCAAATACTTTATAACCATCTGATGGATTTCTGAGCCAATCTTGAATTTCTTTATCGCTAGGAATCCCTTGATCCTTGATTTCGGGTAAACCCTGTATTTTATCAGAATCATAAGGTTGCTGTTTGTATTCGGACTGGGGTTCATCAGATGCTTTCATGGGACCTTCTTGATCTTTATTGGGTTTGTAAGCATCCATGCTTTCATACGCATCTTTGATTTTTCCATATATATCTCGGATTTTATCTTTAATCTCTTGAGGTTCTAGTTCATCTCGTAATGCACGGATGCGGTGTTCAAACACTAGATCAATTGCAGCATCAAGATCTTGCAATTCCACGACTTTTGAGCCTCTAAAGGCTGCATTTGCTCGTGCACATCGGATAAATGTGATATCTGCACGTTGTGATGGTATACGCAGTTCTGCGACATATTTACTAACGAATGCATAGATTCCCATTGGTACCGTAATGGAATAGACGATCTCTCGTGCTTTTTTTATGCGATTTTTTAATTCTTTTTGTGATTTTTCATATAATTTAACGAATTTCTTAGGATCATTCGTGAATTCGATTACTCTGCGCGTGATTTCAGCACGGACTTCCGGATCAAAAGGTGCGCTGATATCCACTTCCAATCCTAATCGATCATTAATTTGTGGTCGTAACTCTCCTTCCTCTGGATTCATGGAACCCACTAATATGAAACGAGCGGGATGAGAGATGGATACGCCCTCACGTTCGATAATATTCACTCCAGAGGCTGCAGCATCAAGTAATATGTCCACAATATGATCTTGTAGGAGATTAATTTCATCAATGTATAATATACCCCGGTTGGCTTTTGCAAGTAATCCAGGACGAAGACTTTTTATACCTTCCTTTAAAACTTTCTCCAGATCAAGTGAACCGCACACCATGTCTTCGGTTACCCCCAGTGGAAGGTCCACAAATGCGATCGGTTTTGTTTCTGTGTCAATGGTAGATTTGGATGCTTCTAGAATTATGCGACATGAATCGCATACATTTTCGGGTTCTTCTTTGGGATTGCATGAAAATGGACATTCTTTAAGTACTTCGATATTAGGTAGAAGATCGGTCAAGGAACGCACCGCCGTGGATTTGCCCGTCCCTTGGGCACCAGTTAGGAGGACTCCCCCTATTGTTGGATCGATAACGTTCAATAATAGAGCTCGAACCATACGGTCTTGACCAATCATGGCAGTTATCGGAAAGTTGCATCTTTTCATCTTACGTCATTCTCAGAAAGTGAGATTATATTTAGAGTTTAACCGAAGCGATGATGTGAATTACACTACATAGTATAAAAAATTAGTTTTTCAATTTATTCAACCAAAAAGTGATTTTTTCATCTAGATTTTGAATATCACTTTCCGATAAGGATTCTAATTTGGTGAGTTGCTTTATTGTTTCACCGATTTCAAATAGAACACGATGTCCACCCGTCAGTTCGTAAATTTTCTTCTTAATCTCCTCAAGATCCCGCGATAGAGAGGAACTGCTTGTGTAACTTCGTAAATTCTGTTGAAATGTCTTTAATCCTTCAAGATATCCTGATGAATCATCCTCGCATTTCATTTTTACCACATCTGAGTTTTTGAACGAAGTAGCTTTTATCTGTGATTGCAGATAGTGCAACTCCGTCATTAGGTCATGTTTCATCGACGTGATCTCATTCATTTTTGGCTCTAATCCTTTGACGGTGATAAGAGCATTATTCATTTTTTCGACTTGATCTGACAGAACACTTACTGCATGCTTTAGCTCACCGATTTTTTGAATGAAATTCAACCCAAAATTCTGTACAGCAGCAATAATTACATCAATTTTCTTTTCAAGTGGATTTCCCATTGGTTTTCTATCGTCTGGTGAACTCACTTTGGATCCCTATGTTCCCTAAGATCCCTTGGAAAATAAATATATTTTAAGGAATCATGCCCAATGGTTTTAGTAATGATTCAGCATCTCAGTATTTTAACCTCACAAGGAAAAAACATTTTATTCCGGGAATATGGTCCAGTAAAGATCGATCACGATCTACTCGCGGGGTTTCTGAGTGCATTTAGTGGATTTTTTAAAGAAATCAGTCAATCAGAAATTAAATCCACACAAACCGAGAAAAATAAGTATTTTTTTAAACTAATTGACCATCCAAAATTAATCATCGCCATATGTACTGATCTCGAGGATGAAAATGAAAATATTGTTCACAAACTCGAGGAAATCATCAAGGAATTTGGACAGCAGTACGGCGATAAAGTTCCAGATTTTGTAGAAAATGGAAATCGAACTATTTTTCAAGATTTCATGGAAACAATTGATCGAATTGTGTTAGGTCCCATAAAAATATCGATCATAGGATTTGGAGGGGTGGGAAAAACATCTCTTCTCCGATTGATTTGTGGTGAAGAAGTAAATTTGGAGTATCAACCCACAATAACCGCTGATATTGCCAATTACGATAATTTGGACACAAAGGGAAAACGAAATATTGTATTGTGGGATTTTGCAGGCCAAATCCAATATAGTGACTTATGGAAATCACTTTTAAAAGGAACACGTATTGCTTTGTTGGTAACGGATTCCAGTTTTACCAATGTGAAAGAATCGAAGAAGATTATAACGGATCTTGTGCAAAAATATTATAAGAACTGCACGATTGTGGGCATAGCAAATAAGCAGGATCTCGATAATCGATTAACCCCAGAATTTGTCGAAAAATTATTAGGAATTCCAACTCATGGGATGATCGCCATTAAATCCCAATACAGAATAAAAATAGTTGATATTTTGAAAGATTTAATCTCAAAAGTCAATAAAGACGATGGACTATTATAAAAACCGTCGCAATCGTTCATTTCCTCCTCATTTCTAAAACCTTTTAATTGGAGAGAGACAGATCCTTAAGTATGGATTACACCTATGTGTTCGAGTCTATTCCAGAATTTCCCGAGAAGAATCACAATCTTATCATGCTTGATCCACTAACCGATGCGGAAAGACTAATCATCGATCCTTTGGTGCCACCAACTTCCGGCTTGCGAATGGAAATTTTTGATGTGAAAGAAAAGAACTACATCTTGACTCGAAAACAAACGTTTTATTTCCTACGTGTTATAAAGGGAATCGCTATTGTAGCGAAAGAAGAGTTAAAGAAATCCAAACTGAATGTTCTCATAGTAACGGATGATCGTCCTTCTGCAGATGTCTTATTGGATTTTGCAAGTCGTATTTTCACGCATGATGGGTACACAGTTTATCATCAAACAGGAAAGGGAGAGAAAGATTCCCGAAGCGGTTATATTCGGGGTTTATCGAAAATGGCGACTCCCTATGCAGCAGCATCTATCGTTCTGTTCAATGAAATAGATGTTGTCCTGATGATTACTGCTAGTCATAATTCCCTGAAGTGGAATGGATTAAAATACTATATCCAGCGTCCGATCCCCATTTCAGGAGATATTATGAAAAAAGTTAGCGATTATGCTTTGAAATTTGATCGAATTCCTCTTTCTAAATCTTATACTCCCAAAATGATCGATGCAGATAAAGCAAATAATAAATATGTTCTCTCTTTAGTTTCGAAAATCGTTGATTTGACCGTCTTGAAAGGAAAAAACATTGTTGTGTGGCCATTTTTAGGAGCTGCACCTGAATTAGTAAAATTATTGGAAGCATGTGGCGCAAATGTTGTAATAATCGATAATAATCTCGATCCTCCCGATCCTACCGAAGGATTTGAGGAAGATATTGTCAAGCAATGCATGATCGAAAATAAGGCAAAAATATCGATCATGTTAGATGCTGATCGCGATCGAATTGTCTTCATTATACAAATCGGAGGAAAATTTTACAATCTCGAGCCCAACCAGTTATATACAGCAATGCATAATATCCTTGCTGATAAAATGGGCAAGAATATTGTGAATGTGAAAACTATTCCAAGCGATCCCGGATGTGATAAATCCTCAAAAATTAATTTTATCTGCGGTGTGGGATATAAACACTTAGGTATTCTTCAATATTTAGCAGCTGATGTCAATATTCCTCAATCTCAAATAGACCTTTCTGTATTATATCATTTAAAGAAAAATAAATACATTAAATTGCATTCTAAAAAGGAAATTAAAGCAATTATCCAACAAGCATTTACTGATGCTGATGAAGTTATTTTTACAATTTGGGAAGAAAGTGGAGGTCATACGTTCAATTTGTTTCATATTAATGCTAATGGAAAACTCACCAGTGAATTCCCCATATTAGGAGATAAATATCCCGTTCCTGCAATCCTATGCCTATGCAGTTTACTAGAAATGAATTATGATTTTAATGAATATATTGCTGATATTGGAAGAGATAGAACTACCATCTCCGCTACGGATGAGCAAAAAATTCGTTACATTCAAAACTTAACCAATCTGTTAGGTAAGTCTATCTCTATCGAGAAGTTTACGTATGAGGTAAAATCATTTACTGATATGAACGGTGAAGTAGATGTGGTGTATTTACAATCCGAAACCAGCGTGTTGTTCATCAGACCGTCGGGAACAGGACCAAATATTCGGATATATGTATTCGGACCCAAAGAAACTTATGAACAAGAACTATCCGCTGTTGTAAAGTATATTGAAAGAAACTCGCATTAAGTAGAACTAATAAGATTTTTTTATCCCATTATGCATATGTGTGTTGAGTGTCTGTGTCAGAGAAGGAAACCCCATCCAAGGAAAACCGTATTAAAACATTTTTCTCCCATATTTTCAAGAAACGATCCCGCTCTGATCCAGAACCCGAACGTTCGGAGGTAGTCAAAGCTCTTAATGGAACCACATTAATGGTATATCTCCTCTTGATCAATAAAAAGGAAATAGGCGTTCGGGAATTACAGCGGATATTAAATCTTTCCTCTCCTTCCGTGGCGAAATATCACTTGGAAAAAATCGAAAAACTCGAACTGGCAGAAAATCGAAATGGAATCTACCACCTTATCAAAAAAGCAAAAATTCCTGCATTAACTTCATGGATTTTAGTGGGGCGAAACCTTCTTCCACGGGTTTTATTCGCAGCAGTTTTTTTTACGATCTTATTTGCTATTTATCTGGTGTTCTTTTTTACCATTTGGATAAAAGATGCGTTTTTTGTTGTCATATTTGGGAGTTTAATAACGTTTTACCTTTGGTTCGAGGTCATCATGCGTTTTAAGAACAAACCCATTTAAAAAAAAGTTTAAGGTTAATGACCAGGACCGCTTGGTTTTGGCATGAGTCGATATAACCACATAGCGAACTCTCTTGGGTTGCGCGATTGGATAATTACTTTACCTGGTCCGGTGAGTCGACACATAAAACCTTCCCCTGATAGGAGGGTAGTTTTTAGATTTCCTGCGGCACGAAACTCCATTTGTACACTGGAGTTCATAGCTACGAGATGTCCGTTATCAACATTTAAAACTTGACCAGATTGAAGTGTCCATTCCAGAAATGCACCATTAGCCCCTACAAACAAGTCTCCTGGACCTTGGTCAGCGCGTACATTTAAGATAAACATTTTTTCCTGACTCAAAATACCACGTGCGATTCCTTGAAATTCAGTATCTTGAGTTAGATTCATTGACGAGGCAATATATCCACCCGAAAATACAATCCATGAATCATTTGGTTGCATTGGAATATGACGTATATCTCCTGCGAACGAAGGACATAAGGCTAACCACCCATCTTGATGTGCGTAATACACATTTGCGAAAAATTTCTCACCGGCAAAAGTTCTTTTAAGCGATTTAAAGAACCCTTCCTCAGCTCTTTCCGTTCGTAGCTCTAATGTAGGTTCAAAGAACATCATCGATTGTGGTTCGGATTTGATTTCTTGCCCCTTTCTGAGAAGTACTTTTAAATATGAGAAGGTTGGTCTATCTAAAATATCAAATTCGTAGTGAATTCCTTTTTCCATTATTATTTTCACTTTTTTATTGTTGGAGAAAAGTTTTTCTCTGGAAAATACTCTTTTATTCGTGCTAAAAAACATATCTATCCAGAACTATCAAAAAGACAATTTTCATGAAGAACCTATAATTTAGAACACCAAGTTATCTACTTAGAACGAATGTTCGAATCCATAGGATATTGATTGTTTGTGAGTGATACAAAGATATTGCAATTCTCGGTGCAATCCAATGAAACTACTAAAAAAACGTCATTTTATGAGTATACTTCTCTTATTCCTTGTTCTTCCTATGTCTACTCTCTGGTTAAATGTTGCTTTAGCTGGTACTACAAGCCCACCCGAACAAGAAATAGAAAAAACAAGGTTTACGCCTCATTCTTCTCCCTATTTTTTTCACGTGAACCATTCTTCCCCTCTATTAAATTCGGATGAAGATCGTGATGGAGAAGAAAACACAAAATTACCAAAATCATCCCAATACTATTATTCGGATTATGATTATGCTCTTACCCTCTATATGGACAAATACGCAATCATTCCCGGAGAACCAATTGAATTAAACCTAAAACTAACAGAAGGCTTTATTCCCGTTCACGATGGGCTTATAAACATCATGATTTACAAGGGATTTTACCGTTATTACTATTATTATTATCCCGGATTTTATGATGCTGAATTGGTTTTCACAGATCAGTTTTATACCGATGAAAATGGAGAGGTATCATTCATCTTTTCCGATACTTCGGAGATGGGAACCTATACGATTTTTGCGTATTATGAATCCTTTGTATCCTATGCCTCTGCATATAGAGAATTCAGTATATCAGAAACTGGTGTGTTCTTGAAAGGGTCGAAATATTATGTTGAAAACCAAGGATATCATGCTGCTGTGCATTTAGTAAATATAACCGATTTTACTCCTTTGTCAAATCAAAATTATACCTATTCGATTGATACCTATGCTGACAGTCTGGATCATTGGGTGACATTATATACGGCGGAGGAACAGACTGATGTTTATGGATATGATGTGTTCCACACGAATCCAATTATCATCTCTGAGAATGATTATATCTACTATTTCTGGAATGCTTTACGATTAACAATCGAATCAGAAGATGGAACGTCTTATAGCACATTTCTCTATAAGGATTGGACACATTATTATTACACACTTTGGGGGGGTCAGGATGATTTAAACTACGATGCATATCAATTTGTTGTAACCAGTGATAAAACCATTTACAGTCCTGGAGAGACAATCAAACTACGGGCCTTAGTGTTTCAATATTCCTACCTGAATGAAACACGAACTCCCTACATCAACCAGGACGTGGAACTAACTATTTATAATCCAAGCGAACTGGCTGTATTTTGGACCCAAATTCAAACCAATTTTGAAGGCATTGCAGTAATTGAATTCCCATTGGACTATGACAGTGCAACAGGATCCTATGGATTTGAATTTTCAATCAAAGAAATCTCCTATCTTCATTCGATCCGGGTGGATTACTATGAAAAACCAGTATTTCGGGTAACCATTGACACTAATGGGCAGGAATTCTATCCCAAGACTAGAGGACTACAAATTCTGTATAAAGAAGAGCTATTTGAAGGATTTGTTGAAGTAGAATATTATTTCGGTCAACCTGTAATCGATGCGGATGTAACTCTTACGCTTCTGGATTATTATGAAAGCGATATTGTTACTCGGGTAACAGGAAAGACAAATGGGGAGGGAAAATTCAAATTTTCTATTGATCTAAAATGGCTTGAGGGAATTGATTGGTCTTTTAAAGCTGAAGTAGTCGTAATTGATACCTATGGTAGAACAGCTGAAACTAGTAAACGATATACTCGAATGGAAGACATCTTTGCATATGGGTATCTTTCAGATTGGGCGCCATTACCAGATGAACCCCTAGAGTATTATTTCAATGTGTACCAAATTCTATCGGCAGATGTAAATAGGTATTTCTATGGTTATGAATATAATCCCCTTGCGAATGTGCCGGTCGAGATTACTATATACGGTATCAAGGAATATCCGATTTATATTACAACGATTCGAGGAAGAACTCGCTTGGATACTTTTACAGGAGTCACAAACGAATATGGGGCTGGGAAAATTGAATTTTCATTACCTATGGATAACGTGATAGCTTATGATCTGTTTGAAATTCGATTGGATGTAGAATTAGAAGACGGACGATCCACGACTTGGTCTACTTATTACCGGTATCGCAAGTATCGCTTAGATGTGCAAATAAAAACTACGGATATAGATCCAGGAGACACTCTCGAATTAACTGCAACCTACATGGATGCGTTAGAGGGAGTGACCAAATCAGGAGAAGGGTATATTTACATTTATGATGCAGTATATAATTTACTAGGTCAATCATATTTCGAAATTAATGGTTACCGCAATTTCCAAGTAGAGATTCCCAATTTTGCCCCGGAAGGAACCTACTTTTTGTATTCTTATGTGTATTCTCGAAGCAATGATTACTATGGAGGATTCTATTATCATTCAGTGTACAAGGAATTTTCTGTGGGATCTATTCATGAAATTATTCTTTCAAATAATGTAACAGCTGATTCCAGCTATGCAATTGATGTTACACTTGGAGACACCATAGAAATCACTGGAACAACTAACGTGTCCACTAACCAACCATACTATTTCGAAATTTATAAGCGTGGTTTATTGCACTCCGAGAGGTTAGAATTAATGGAGAACCAATTTTCCAAGAAATTACCGATTACTTCGGATCTAGGACCAGATTTCACCGTAATGGTATATACAATTTCAAATAGCGGTCGATTGTACGAAAAATACTTTATCGTACATGTAGAATTCCCGAAAGGTTTTGAAATCCGAACAGATAAAGAAGTCTATGAGCCCGGAGACATGGTAACTCTCACGATCCTTCCCAAAGATAATAATCCGATGCTTATTTCCACAACTTTTATTGACAGTGCGGTGTTAGCTATCGAGCCAGAAGATGATTCTGAATTGGGTTATTTTGAACGAAGCTCTTATAATGCATATATCGGAAGTGGAAGCAGCTGGGGAACAGGCATATTTTGGGAAAATTATGCATGGATAAGTTATGATGTGCCAACTGGAGGTTTTTATTATCCCTATTATTACTGGGAAGACTCAGCACTTGATTTTGAAGCATTCGCAGAAGCGGGAGGAAAAAACAAAATTGACATTTCGGAAATTGTAAGAGCTTATGATGTGGATATCAGGAAGAATATAACAGAATCTGCAAATTGGATACCCTCGAGAATTATCTCGGGTCCAACCGATATCACATTCCAATTACCTGACAATATTGGGGAGTGGACTATACGAATTGTGGGGAATGCGTTGGACGAGTCAAATATATTATGGGGAAATGTACAGTCTACAGAGATTAAAGCGTATTTACCTTTCTTTGTTGAATTTGAACCTCCATTAAATGTAAGACAAGACGAAATCGTTACTTTGAAAGCATATTTGTATAATTATGTTGATATGAATTTGATTGCGGATGTAATGATAGAAGCACCGGGATTTGACATTCTAAATGATCCTATCCAGACAGTTCAAGTTCCTAATAATTTTGTTTCCGAAATTGAGTTCACTTTACACGCTCGAGAACCTTTCCTTCAGAACATTACAGTTCTTGCACTGAGTGAAAGTGAAGACCGTATATATTCTGATGCAAAGCAAATGAAAACCTATATTCATCCCAATGGATATGAGATAACTGAAAGAGTGGCAGAATACCTTAATGAGTCCATGGGATCGTATTTATTTAATTATAGAATCGATTCTGATAGTATTTATCACCATGCAACTCTTGCATTTTATAATGATCTAATAGATATCTCGATAGAGGGGTGGGAGCGGTTAATCGGGTATCCTTATGGGTGTGTAGAGCAAACCACCTCAAAATTAATCTCAACCGTGTTAATATATCAGTATTTGAACCAAACAGGACAACTAACTGAAGAATTAATTAACGAACTCACTCCTATGATAATGCAAGGATTAAGTAGACTCTACAATATGCAAAATCAAGATGGCGGTTGGGG
>Ga0209253_10000895_pt1 | contig 25987 bp, 22 predicted proteins | sample FrelakmetBRP12BR_FD_187145 | JGI IMG/M metagenome (GOLD analysis project Ga0209253, IMG submission 187145) | Freshwater lake sediment microbial communities from the University of Notre Dame, USA, for methane emissions studies - BRP12 BR (SPAdes)... | ecosystem: Environmental > Aquatic >...
ACGTTTTTTGGCTTCATATCGGCGGGTTTGCCCTTTATTGCTGGATAATCGGATACTTGATGAAGGGCTTGGCGGAACGAGGCGCGCCATCGTTAATAATGTTTGTCTTCGCTATGACGCTGCATTTCAGAGTCGTGGACCACGAGCTCAGGAACGAGCATAAGCAGGCCTATGACCGCCTGGGCCGCTGGATCATGGCCGCGGGCACTTTGTTGGGCAGCATCGTCAGCCTGGCGGCCCCGTTGTCCGAGATCAATGTCTCGCGGCTTCTAGCTCTGGTAGCGGGTGGCGTGGTGATCGTCAGCGCCGTGTCAGAACTGCCCAAAGAAAAGGAAGGCCGATTCTGGTGGTTTGTGCTGGGCGCAGCCTTCTATGCAATTGTGATTCTTTTGATTTAATACCCAATGGGACCTGTGTCCCAAATCAGCTTCCAAAAGAGCCGCCGTTCACTTCGGGCCGCTCCTTGCCCAGCTGTGCCAGTAGCCAATAGCCCAGGTCGTAAAATCGGCCCCGAATCGGACACTTATTCCATTCGTCCAACCCAGACGGAGCCCGGACATGGCCGTAACGGGTATGGCCAGCGTTGCTCCAAAGCGGCTGTTTTCTTGGATGTCCCTCTTATGAATGCCATTCACGATGGTCTCGCCGCCATAATTCCTGCCTGCAGATAGAGCCGCCCATAGTCCGGGACGAAAAGTGTATATCACATGGAACTGGACCGCAAAGAGCGGCTTCTGAGCAAGCGTGTTTCCGTTAAAATAGGCGCTGTTCGTGGTGAAAAACCAGGCATTGAGAAACGTCTCAAAAATCCACTTTCCTGTCTTGAACGACCCGCCGAATGTCGGTTTGAACACCCAGCGGTGGGTGCCAAGATTGACCAGCTTTGTTTTGTCATACTGCCCGAGCGGCACGGATATTCCCAGGTTCAAGCCCAAGAGGAATCTTTCGCGGTACTGCATGAATTGCCGCAGGAGAAGAGGCCGGTTGCCCAAGATGTTAACCGAGAGCGCCAACACCGGATCGCCGAAACCGGTCCGTGTCGCGCTTGCGGGCACGCCGTTGACCAGGCCTTCCCAGGTGCCCGTGCCCACTGGTGCGGCGACGTCGAACTTCGCCGCTCTTCCGAAGAGCTTGAAGGTTGTCGAGTAGCCCAGGACAAGAGTATTCACCTTGGCCTTAACATCCTGGAGCGGCAGAGAGGAATCGAGAAGATAATTCCCATGAGAGTAAGCATAGCCGAAAGCCAAGGTATGTAAGCGCGCCGGCACAGGCGACTGGAGCCGCGGCGTCAAATCCTGAGGGGAGCAGGTTTGAGTTGCGGCAAAAAATATCGAGGCCAGGATGAGAATAGCCAGTAAGAATTTTTGCATAGATATCATTGCCGGCCTAATCTTATTATGATGCCTCTCTCCCGGATGTCAATGGGACTTTGGTCTAATGAGCGGATCGACAATGCCGGGATTGGACTAAGGTCCAATTGACGGCCTGGACGTATTTTATTTAAATGTTGAGCATATTCGAAAGCATTTCACAGGTTTGACTATAAAATAGTTCTTTTATAGACTAGATTGGCTTTAGCGCGGAAAACCAGAAATATGTGCCGTTCAGCTTGGTCCTTTGTTGTAATGGTGAATCTTATCATCTTGGCCCCTTTTTCTGCGGGAGCCGAAAAGACCGACAGCATCGTCCTCCGGAACGGTAACAGAATCACGGGAGAGATTAAGAGCCTGGAAAATGGATTGCTCTCTTATAAAACCGATGATATGGGGACTCTGTCTGTCCAGTGGGAAAAAATTACCAAGATCTCCAGCAAAAATTCTTTTGTCCTGGAAGATGTCAAGGGTGCAAGGTATTATGGTGTCATCCCGGAGGCTCCAGAGCCGGGGAAGTTGGTCGTCCAAACACGATTCGGCCCGGTCACTCTGGACATAGCCGAAGTCGTCCGGATCTCTGAGTATGAACAACTGTTTTTTCAGCGCTTAAAAGGATATCTGGATTTGGGCTTTTCTTTGCAAAAGGCCAACACGAACACACAGTTGAACCTGGCCACAGAGATCTCCTATCTGTCTCGTAAGTGGAAGCTCACTATGAACGCAAGTTCCTATCTCTCGGCCCAAGAGCAGGTCAAAACCACGACCAAAAATTCTCTTAACCTTGGCGCCGCGAGGCTTTTCAAGAATAGGTGGAATGCGGTTTTCCTTGTTCAAGGTCAGCAGAACACGGAGCTGAACCTGGCTCTGCGGGTTTTGGGAGCCGCGGGCGTAGGACGGTATTTTGTTCAGACCAATAGGCAGATTCTGAATGTGGCCGTCGGTGTCGATGTCACCAGAGAAAAATACTATGATTCGACATCAAGTGAGACAAACATAGAAGCCCTCCTGAGCATGAGCTACGAGGGCTTCAAATATGTGAGTCCGAAATTGGAGTTTTCCGCGTACCTCTTTGTCTTCCCGAGCCTGACGGCAGCAGGCCGCATCCGGATCACTTTCCAGAGCAATCTCCGCTATGAACTCCTCCACAATTTCTATGTGACCCTGGGATTGACCGATTATTATGACAGCAAGCCAGGAGTAGAGGCCACAGCAAAGAATGATTACGGCGTCACTCTTTCGATAAGCTGGTCTGTCACCTAACACCGGCTCGGACATATAATTCCAGAACAAAAAAAGTGCTTGACAAAGCTTTTCTGGATATGCTAAGTTCACTTAGTCTATTGACTAAGTCGACTATTAAGTTGCTTAAAATGGGGATATTTTGGCGAAACCAATGGAGGAGAGAAAAATGCGCTTAGGAAATCGAATGGTTGGATGCCTGTGTCTCGGACTCTTGATTTGCACGGGTTTGACGGCCGCGCAGGACAAAAAAGAGCAGCCTCCCGTGACGGCGAGCAGCCGCTTTCAGTTGAGCGGATACACTCAGATGGGCTATGTTTATACGGACCCCGCGATCAACACGTTCTTAATCCGCCGGGCCAGGCTTTCCTTTTCCGGCGAGATCATCAAGAATCTCCGTTTCAGGATACAAGCGGATGCCGCTAAGAGTCCTGTCCTGATCGATGCCTACTTTGATTATAATCTTAAACCCTATTTAGTCTTTCAAGTTGGTCAGTTCTACATTCCCTTCGGCCTGGAGAGCTGCACCTCAGACTCTGTGCTGGACACCGTCCTCCGCGCCCAGGTTTCGGATTTCCTCGCGCCCGGTCGGGATATCCAAGCCCAGGGCCGGGATATCGGGATCCAGGCCTCCGGGAACTATTCCATTTTCGAATATTACACCGGGATCTTTAATGGCGCTGGCATCAACAAAGCCGACACCAATAAGAATAAGGACTATGTCGCAAAATTATTACTCCATCCCGCGAAATTTCTGGCGCTGGGAGGCTCCTTCTATGGCGGCCAATACAGCGCCAGGGAAGGGGATCCTGCCGTTACTCGGGACAGGGCCGGATTCCAAGCTACCCTGGCTATCGGCCAATTTTTCTTGACAAGCGAATATATCTGGGGCAAAGATGACCAAATTTCCAAGTCCGGTTGGTATGTCAAGGGCTTGTACAATATCCTCCCCAAAAAACTCCAGGGTATTGTGAGATGGGACAGCTATGATCCGGGTACGGCAATCGCTGCAAACCGGAGCGACCGCCTAACGCTGGGGGCAAACTGGCTTTTCACGGATAAAACCAAGGTGTTGATCAACTATCAGCACGACTGGCTCGTGGGGACGGAGGTGAGAACCTGGTCGTTCCTGGCCCAATTCCAGATCGGGTTTTAGGAGCTTTTAGACCAGAATCCGATTGAACACGCCTAACTTGAGGGGTCGTGGCGGATTCTGTATTTTAGTATTATAATAATATAAAATATCATTCTATTGAGTTTCCAAGGAGGTCATCCGATGAAAAAAACGCTTTACGCCGTTCTCCTGGCAGTGTGTCTTTTGGTTTATATTCCCCGGGCAATCAAGGCCAGCGGGCTCCCGGAAAAGAACTCTGAAGTAGAAAAGGTCCAGGATGCCATTCTTGTCTGCCAGGATCTCATGGGGCATCCCGAGGAAGGGATCCCCAAAGCTCTTTTGCGCAACGCCCAGGCCATCGCGATTATCCCCGGCGTTCTCAAGGCCGCCTATATCGTCGGCGGGCAGCATGGAAAAGGTGTTCTTGTAGTTCGCCATGAGAACGGCACCTGGAGTTATCCCGTTTTCGTCACCCTGACCGGAGGAAGCATCGGGTTTCAGGTCGGTGTCGAAAAGGCGGACATCATCCTGGTCTTCAAAGACAAAAAAAGCGTCAGGACAATCGCCAAAGGCAAGTTTACCCTGGGAGCCGACGCCTCCATTGCCGCAGGACCCGTCGGTGCCGGAACGAGCGCCAGCACAGATATAAAATTTGAAGCCGAGGTCTATTCTTATTCCAAGGCCAAGGGCTTCTTTGCCGGCGTTTCTATTAAGGGAGCTTCTCTCAGTATTAACAAAGATGCGGACGCGAAGTTCTACAGGAGTTTCGACCTGACAACCGAGGATATTCTGGACAAGACGGATATCGAAGCTCCCCAGGTTGCCAAGGAGCTCAGAGAAACCATCACGAAATACGCTAAATAGTTTTGGGGAACTCCAGGGTCCTGAAATTTCTTGGAAGCATTTCCAATTCCTTGATTTTTTTTCATCCCCTGAGTATGATTTTGGCCATGAACGATCGTCCTGGCCGACTCGCCGAAAAACGCGCTGTCAAAATAACAAGATTCTCTTTGATGATGTCCCCTCTATTCCTGGTTCTCCTGGTATTTCCAGCCGCTCGCATAAAACCTGCCAAGATAACGAAAATAGGCGAGCCCATAATGTTGAGCGGAGTAAAATTAACCCCCTTCTTGAATGACAATGATATTCTCGGGAGCGTTGATGTCGAGGGAACCAGAATTGTCATCACCCTCCAATTCCATGAGAAAAACATCACCGACAGGCCCTATTATGATTTTCGCCTGGATCCCGACCCCGAGAAGTCGGGCATCAGCCTCCAGGCCGGGTCGGTCAAGCTCGGTCCAAAGGCCCTGAGGAAATCATTCGAAGACATGGCGCCCCTGACGCTGGATCAGCTTCCCCAGGCGAGCACGGGATACAGGTTTTTGATGTTCATGGGCCCCCCTCTGTTTTCCATTTCGTTTCTTTTTGATGTCCCCGAAGACTCACTGGCTGAAGCGAAGGTTTTTTCGGCAAGGTTCAAGATCGGCCCGAAAGAGCACGCGATCCTGGTTTCCCTCGAAAAATAGAAGACATTTAAGCATCTCTACATTGAGATTGATTAGAGTCAACACAAACGGAGAGTGACGTCCATGAATAATTCAGCAAAAATCGTCTGCTTTTTTTTCATCGTTTTTATGCTTGCCGCTTCGGGTTCAGGCCAGAGCAAGACAGAATATTCTTTTATCCTGAAGGAGGGCTGGCTGATACAGTCCTCGGAGAAAGTTGTAGCCAAAGGGGAGGACATTTCCAGCGCGGGCTTTCCCACCGCCAACTGGCACCCCGCTCTGGTCCCGGGCACGGTCTTGGGTTCGTTCGTTCGCGATAAGGTGTATCGAGATATCTTTGTCGGGAAAAACTTTGAATCGATCCCGGCCGAGCCGTTCAAGGGCTCCTGGTGGTATCGCACCGAGTTCATCCCCGCAGACGACCCCGGCCACAACTTTTTCCGGCTCGAATTCGACGGCATCAATTATCGCGCCAACATCTGGCTCAACGGAGTCCCCGTGGCCGGCGCCGACAAGGTCGCCGGGGCTTTTCGAAGGTTCGAGTTCGACGTGACCGGCCTGGTGAAACCCGGAGCAAAAAACGTGCTGGCCGTTGAAGTTTTTCCACCCCAGCCGGGCGACTTAACCGTTGGCTTCGTCGACTGGAATCCCCAGCCTCCGGACAAAAATATGGGGATATTCAGGGAAGTCAGGGTGATGAGGACTGGCGCTGTCTCTCTCCACTTTCCTTTTGTCAAGACCAAAGTGGACCTCGATACTTTAAAAGAAGCCAGGCTCGAAATATCCGCCGAGGTCCGGAACAACTCTCAGAACAAGGTTGCAGGCGTTCTGGAAGGGCAATTGGAAACCATCGTCTTCTCCAAGCCGGTTGCGCTCGGGCCGGGCGAGACAAAAACGGTCGTATTTTCGCCGGCCGACACGGCCGAGCTCGTCATCGCCAACCCCCGCTTGTGGTGGACGCATGATTTCGGCAGCCCGGAACTCTACGATCTTCGGCTCTCTTTCAAGACGGAAAAAGCTGTTTCCGACAGCCGGAACGTCAGGTTCGGGATCCGCGAAGTCTCCGACTATTTCAACGCGCAGGGCTACAGGGGCTACAAGCTGAACGGGAAGAAGATCCTTATCCGGGGCGGCGGCTGGGTGGATGACCTGCTCCTCGATAACCAGCACAAGAAGGTCGAAGCGGAAGTTAAGTATGCCAGGCACATGAACCTCAATACGCTGCGCCTCGAAGGTTTCTGGGGGACGAGCGAGGACCTGTACAATCTCTGCGATGAGAGCGGGATTTTGCTGATGGCCGGATGGAGCTGCCAATGGGAATGGGAGAACTATTTCGGGAAGCCGGTCGACCCAGATTTCGGCGGCATCATATCGCCGGAAGATATCAAGCTGGCCGCGCAATCCTGGCACGACCAGGTCAAGTGGCTGCGCAATCACCCCAGCATTTTTGTCTGGCTCGAGGGAAGCGACCTTCTGCCGCTGCCGGACTTGGAAAAGGAGTACATCAAGATTCTTGCCGCCGAGGACCCGACCCGGCCGAGCCTGATTTCGGCGAAGGGACAGGTCAGCTCCTTGACGGGAAAGTCGGGCGTCAAGATGAACGGCCCCTATGATTATGTCACTCCCAACTATTGGTACGTGGACACGAAAAACGGAGGCGCCTTCGGATTCAACACGGAGACGGGTCCTGGTCCCCAGGTGCCGCCTCTCGAAAGCGTCAGAAAGATGATCCCGGCCAAGGACCTCTGGCCGGTCAATGACGTCTGGTATTATCATTGCGCCAGAAACGAGTTCAGTAAGCTGGACCGGTACAACGAAGCCATGAACATGCGCCTCGGCGCTCCGCAGAGCGTCGAAGAATACTGCCTCAAAGCCCAGTTCCTGAACTATGAGGGCATGCGGGCCATGTTCGAGGCCTTCGGGGCGAACAAATTCACGGCCACGGGGATTATCCAGTGGATGTATAACTCGGCCTGGCCCAAGCTCTGGTGGCAGCTGTACGACTATTATCTCATGCCGAACGGCGCCTTTTACGGGGCCAGAAAAGCCTCTGAGCCCGCCCACATCCTCTACAATTACGGAACCCGTGAGATCGTCCTTGTCAACCAAAGCCTCAAGGAACTCGACGAGTTGCGGGCCGCGATCAAAGTCTATAATTTCGATTTAACCGATAAGTTCTCTAAAGAATTGGCCGTGTCCCTGTCTCCCAACGATACCCAGACGGTTTTCACTCTGCCCGACCTCGACGGATTGAGCACGACTTATTTTGTGGACCTCAGGCTCTTCGACAAGGACGGCGCGCCGCTCAGCAGCAATTTTTATTGCCTCTCGACCAGGCCCGACGTCCTCGACGAGGCCAAGACCGAATGGTTTGTAACCCCCGCCAAGAGCTTTGCCGACCTCACTGCGCTCAACACCCTTCCTCCAGTCCAGCTTAAAGCCAGTCAGCGCTTCACGAAAGAAGGCGGGCGGGAAGTCGTCACGGTCGAACTGGAAAACCCTACGGCCCATCTGGCCTTCATGGTCGACGTCAGGCTCCTCAAGGACAAAAGCGGTGAATCGGTGCTGCCGGTCTTCTGGGAGGACAATTATTTCTCGCTTTTGCCGGGAGAAAAAAGAACCCTTCGCGGGACGTTCGCCGCTGAGGATTTGGGAGGAGAAAAGCCCGTCCTCAAGATCACCGGCTGGAATGTCAGGTAGGGCGAATTCCATGAAGCGCAACTATTTCATCGTCCTCCTGATTCTTCTGATCTTTTTTGTAATCTCTTTCTTGACCAACATCATCGGCCCTCTTGTCCCGGATATTATCCGCAGCTTCAACCTCAGCCTCACTCTCGTTGCCCTTCTGCCTTTTGCCTTTTTCATCGCCTACGGGGTCATGTCGATCCCGAGCGGGATGCTCGTGGAGAGGCTCAAGGAAAAGCCGGTCATGGTTGCGGCATTCTGCGTGGCTTTTTTGGGCGCGCTCCTGTTCTCGCTTGTGCCCTCCTATCGGGTGGCTATCCTCTCGCTCTTCCTGATCGGGGTCGGAATGGCCGCGCTCCAGGTGGCGATCAACCCGCTGCTCAGGGTCGCCGGCGGAGAGGAGCATTTCGCCTTCAACTCGGTCTTGGCCCAAACCATTTTCGGCGGCGCCTCGTTCCTGAGCCCGTATGTTTACACCTATTTCGTGACCAACCTTAAGGATATGAGCGGCCCGAAAAACTTCCTGATTAACCTCATGGCCAAGCTGGTCCCAGCCGAACTTCCCTGGATTTCAGTTTACTGGGTGTTTGCCGCAGTGACCCTGGTCATGGTCTTCGTGATTCTTTTGGCCCGGTTCCCGGTCGTCGTCAGGAAGGACGATGAGAAGGCCGGGGCCTGGGCGACGCATAAAACGCTCTTCAAAAAAAAGACCGTTATCCTCTATTTCTTCGGCATCATGGCCTATGTCGGCACAGAACAGGGCGTGGCCAACTGGATCTCCCAGTTCCTGTACGTCTATCACAAGCTTGACCCGCAGAGCGTGGGCGCACGGACGGTGTCGTGGTTCTGGGGGATGATGACCATCGGCTGCCTCTTGGGGCTGGTGCTTCTCAAGCTCATCGACAGCCGTAAAATCTTGATTGTGTTCGCCCTGGCAGCCATTCTGTTCCTGTCTCTGGGATTCTTCGGGTCCGCCCAGGTCGCCAGGATCGCTTTTCCCCTGGTCGGATTCGCCGCCTCGGTGATGTGGTCGATCATTTTCTCGCTGGCCCTGAATTCGGTCGAAAGCCACCACGGGTCGTTCTCCGGGATTTTGTGCACCGGGATCATCGGCGGCGCCCTCGTGCCTCTCATCATCGGCCGGCTGGGAGACAGCTTCGGGCTGAGGACGGGGATGTTCTTCCTGTATTTCACGCTCGGCTACATTCTGAGCATCGGGTTCTGGGCCAGGCCGCTGATCACCAATGAGACCATCTTCCAGAGGAAGAAAAAGCTGGCTGCGGCGGGCTGAACAAAAGGATAAGATCCGATGTCTATTCTAGGGATCGATTTGGGAGGGACGAATGTCCGGGCCGGAATCGTCAAGGATAACCGGCTTGTTAAAGTTGCTGCTTCAGCCATAGACGGCCAGGGCTCTCAAAAGGAGATCCTCGAGCAGGTCTTCGGCGTCATCGATCCCCTGGTCCACAGGGGACTCAAGGGAATCGGGGTGGGCGTCCCGAGCGTCGTCGACCTCAAAAGAGGGATTATCTATGATGTGGTCAACATTCCCTCCTGGAAAAAAGTGCCGCTCAAAGACTTCCTGGAAAAACGGTACCGCCTTCCGGTTTATATCAACAATGACGCCAATTGTTTCGCCGTGGGCGAGAAATATTTCGGCCAGGCCAGAAAATACGACAATGCCGTCGGGTTGATCGTCGGGACGGGATTGGGAGCCGGGGTCATCATCAACGGGAAGCTTTACAGCGGGGCCAACTGCGGGGCGGGGGAGTTCGGCATGATCTCCTATCTCGACCATAATCATGAGTATTATGCCAGCGGCCAGTTCTTCAAGAATGTTTACAAGACCTCGGGAAGGGAGCTTTCCGAGCGGGCCAGGGCAGGGGATCCGGAGGCGCTCCGCATCTTCGCCGAATTCGGCCGGCATCTCGGGGAGGCGATAAAGACGATTCTCTACGCCGTCGACCCGGATATCATCGTCCTAGGAGGTTCGGTCAGCCAGTCCTACAGATTTTTCAAGCGGGCCATGTGGAAATCCATCAGGACTTTTATATACACGCTCGTGCTCAAGAACATCAGAATCGGAGTCACCCGGGTCAGGAATATCGCCATTCTGGGCGCCGCTGCTCTTTATTATGATGCCATCCGGAAATAAAACGTTTGAAAAGGAGGGCAGGTGAAGTCTAGAGTCGTTTTCTTGCTATTTTTCTTTCTGTCTCTCGCAACAGTCGGTTTTGTCCAGGAACAAGCAGAAAGGCCGCTGCCGCCTGTTCTGGAGAATCCAGGCAAGGTCGCCTTCGCCGGGGTCAGGTCGTCCAATTACGGGATCAAACCTTTTCCGGCGCCTCCCGCATGGGAGATGGCCATAAAGACGATGACGGGTTATTTCGAGGGCTCGGCTCCCTGCGCCATCTGGATCGTCGGCGAGCTCAGCCGTCCCAAGGACTGCCATCTTTTTTTCCCGGGCGACGGCAAGGAATATCCTCAAATCCAGTTTGATCCCATGGACAAGCACGAGGCTTTTCTCAACGCTTTTGACAAAGCCGGGATTAAGGTCTTCTTGCAGGTGGAGCCGGCCAACGCCGACATGAACACCTTGATCGACCTCGTGCTCAGCAGGTACAAACACCACCCCTGTGTCATCGGTTTCGGCGTGGACGTCGAATGGCACCGGGAAGCGGATAATCCGCAGTGGGGAGTCAGGGTCGATGACGCCATGGCCCAACAATGGGAAGCGAAGGTCAAATCATACAATCCGAAATACCGGCTCTTCCTGAAGCATTGGGACAACCGCTGGATGCCGCCCAAATACCGCGGGGAGATTGTCTTTGTGGACGACAGCCAGGAGCTCAAGGACCTCGATGCCATGGTGACAGAATTCGTTTATGACTGGGCCATCGTCTTTTATCCGAATACGGTCATGTTCCAAATTGGCTATCGCACAGACATGCCCTGGTGGAGCAAGTTGAATAATCCTCCCAAGACCATCGGAGACGCCCTCCGGACAAGAATAAAGCAAGATCTCGGAATCATCTGGGTCGATTTCAGCTTGAGGGAAGTCCTGCCGACAGGGGAAGAAAAGAAGCCGTGATGAAACAGAAGACAATAGCGCGATGGATAGCCGTCGGATTCTTGGCGCTGGCTGTGTTGAGCGCAGCGCCGGGAAAGGCCGGTCAGGGGAAGACGAAGGACCTTCTTATCGGGGTCAAGATCTATGACCACAAAGGAGATTTGAAATCCTTGTTCGCCCAGTGGTGCCGTCTCGGGATCAACACGGTTTTCGCGAGCCCCGTGCTCGAGTCCAACCAGGAATTCAGGAGCCTGGCGAAAAAAAGCGGCGTGGCCACGTTCATCATCGTTCCCATCTTTTTCAATTCCGAGGAATTGGACAAGCGGTCCGACCTCTACGCCGTCACAGCTCAGGGCGAAAAGGCCAGCGAGGAGTGGGTGAAGTTCGTCTGCCCCACGCGCCAGGACTACCGCAGCAAAATGATCGACTATGTGAAGAGCCTTGTGCGCGATTGCGACCCCGACGGGATCAGCCTGGATTTCATCCGCTATTTTGTCTTCTGGGAAAAAGTCTATCCCGACCGGACTCTCGGCTCCCTGCCTCAGACATGTTTCGATGCGAGCTGCTTTGGGGCGTTCGAGAAAGCAACGGGCCTGAAAATCCCTCCGGACCTCTCCGAAACCAGCAAAAAAGCGCAGTGGATTATTGCCAATCACCTTGAAGAATGGACAAAATTTAAATGCGCTGTGATCGCCGGCATGATCAAAGATCTGGCTGAGGCGGCAAGACAGGTCAAGCCGGACGTCAAAATCAATGTCCACACTGTCCCGTGGAGGAGGGAGGATTTCGGCGGGGCGATGAGAATCATCGCTGCCCAGGACCTGGCCCTGATCGCTTCCCTGGCCGATTATCTCTCGCCCATGTGTTATCACCACATGCTCCTGAGGCCGCCTGCCTGGATTCATTCCGTTGTCGCTGACGTTTCCGATTGGACCAAAGGGCAAGTCGTGCCCAGCATTCAAGTTGACAAGGCTTATATCGAGGCGGATCTTTCGGCCTCCGAATTTAAAGCTGCTTTGGCCGAGGCGTTGAAGCCACCCTCAAGGGGAGTCGTCTTCTGGAACTGGGACACCCTGGAAAAATCTCCGGAAAAGAAGGACGCGGTTGAAGCTGCTTTGAAACCGAGGGATTGACTTATTTTTTGTTGTTATTTTTTTTCATTTTGTTATTATAGATCACTTGGCATTCAGGCAGCCCCGTTGTTTGCCTGTCGCAGCTTGAGAGAAATTTGAGAACATGAAAAAACCGCTGGGTTCTATTGGCGCGAAGAGCAAAACATTGTCGAAGCTTTTCCGGACGAAACCCCTCGACGAGTGCATCGAAGACGCCGAGAAGCCTGAATACCAGTTGAAACGGGTCCTGGGACCGTTCCAATTGATCCTTTTCGGCATCGGCGCCATTATTGGGGCCGGTATTTTCGCCACCATCGGCACGGCCTCTGCCGGGGATATCTTCCGGCCGGGCGCCGGGCCCGCCCTGATGGTGTCCTTCGTCATCACCGCCATCGTCTGCAGTTTCACCGCCCTGTGTTATGCCGAGTTCACCTCGATTGTGCCCATCTCCGGGTCCGCCTACACCTATTCCTATGCCACGCTTGGCGAGATCGTAGCCTGGATCATCGGCTGGGACTTGATCATTGAATACGCTGTGGGCAACATCGCAGTGGCCATCTCTTGGGCCAACTACTTCAAGACCTTTCTCAAGGGGTTCGGCATTTTCGTCCCCGATTGGCTGTCCATGGACTACCGCACAGCGGGTAAAATCGTCGATGCCGACGGCGTTAAGGTCGTATTTCGCGATGCCCCGCATATCTTTGGCGTTCCCATCATCTTCAACCTACTAGCTGTGGGCATCGTTACCGTCATCACGATCGTTCTTGTCTGGGGCATCAGGGAGAGCGCCAGGTTCAACGCTATCATGGTGGGCATCAAGATTATCGTCCTGACCTTTTTCATTATCATCGGTTTTTTCTGGGTCAAGCCCGCCAACTGGACGCCTTTTGCGCCCAATGGCTGGGCGGGTATCAGCGCCGGGGCAGCGATCGTCTTTTTCGCCTACATCGGGTTTGACGCCGTATCCACCGTGGCCGAGGAGACAAAGAATCCGAAGCGCGACCTGCCCATCGGCATCATCGGGTCGCTCATCATCTGCACCATTTTTTATATCGTCGTTTCGGCGGTCTTCACCGGCCTCATCTCCTACCCTGACCTCAAGATGAAATTGGCCACCGAGCAGGCTGAGCCCCTCACCATGGCCCTGCAGCATGCCGCCCCGAACCTCGGCTGGGCGGTGGGCATCGTGGCCTTTGGATCCGTTATCGCCCATACTGCCGTACTTCTCATCTTTCAGCTGGGCCAGCCGCGAATATTCTTCAGCATGGCGCGTGACGGACTTCTCCCCAAGACGTTCAGCAAAGTGCACAAGCGCTTCCGGACGCCCCATGTGGCCACCATCCTGACGGGCGTTTTTGTGGCGTCTTTCGCGGCGGTAGCCAGTATCGACGAGATGGTGGACCTTACCAACATCGGCACGCTGTTTGCTTTCCTCCTGGTCTGCGCCGGGATCATTGTCCTGCGAAAAAGGGAACCCGATCGGCCGCGGCCTTTCCGCGTTCCCAGCGGATGGCTGTGGAGCGGCATCCTTTTTGCCGCCCTGGCCGTGGCTCTCTATTTCATCCCCATCGCCCTGACTACAAAAATCATCATCCTGGCTGTGGCCGCCGTTGCCTTTTCCATCTTTCGAAACTATCTCTTTCCCACGCTGGGTATCCTGTCATGTCTCTACTTGATCTATTACCTCCCGCCCACGTCCTGGCTGAGGTTTGCTGCCTGGCTTAACTTCGGGTTCTTGATCTATGTTGCTTTTGGTGCCATTCACAGCCGGATGATGGGCCGTGAAACGCAGAGGCGGGACGCCAATCACCTGGCCTACACCGCCCGACTTGGCGCGGTGCTCCTGGTCATCGGCGACGCCATGCTCTTTTTCACGCGGGGATTTGACGTTTTCCGAATGACCCATAAGAGCATCACGGGCCTCTCCGGATGGCCCCTTTTTACGGCCGCTCTCCATAAGACGTTTCAGGCCGGGTCCTGGGTGGAAAAATCCTGGTTCCTCATCATCCCCCTCGTTCTCAATACCTTTATCCTCTGTCCTCTCATTATCCGGCGCTCCTCCCAGGCGAATAGCCTCCGGGAAACGGACAAGCGATCGCGCGGCAGCTCCATGATCGCCACAGTTGTTGCCATTCTGAGCATCATTTATCTGGTCATCGTTTTCTTCTGAGAGATTTTCGCCCCGGAGATTAGAAAAAATTGATTGATTATCGTTTTCTCTTTGAATATATTCTGGCCTATGGAGGGCACAGGCTTAACATCGAATCACCTGGATAAAAAACATGCCGGGCTTCCCCGCGTCCTGGGATTTTGGGACATCCTGGCCATTGTTATCGGAGGGGTAATCGGCTCCGGGATTTTCCTCTCCCCCTCGGAAATCGCCCAGGTTCTTCCCTCGCCGGTCCTCATGATCGGGGTCTGGGTCGTCGGCGGCCTGTTCAGCCTCTTCGGAGCCGTATCTTTCGCCGAGCTCGGCGCGGCCATGCCCGAAGCGGGCGGGATCTATATCTACCTGAGAGAAGCCTACGGCCCGCTGCTCTCGTTCCTTTTCGGCTGGACGCTCTTTTTGGTTATCGATTCCGGAGCGATCGCCACCCTGGCCGTCGCCTTCTCTTACAATATGCTTCCGCGATTCGCCGATATGACGCCCCTCGTCAAAAAACTTGTGGCCGGGGGCTTTGTCGCCTTCCTGGGAATCGTCAACTATATCGGCGTGCGTTGGGGCGCCCGGCTTCAGAACCTGCTGACCGTCATTAAGACGGGCGCCATCGGAATCGTCGTCGTGGCGGTCTTCTTTTTCACCAAGGGACACGGCAACGTCCACAACTTTGTCGAGCCCAAGCCCGGCCCCTTAAACCTCGGCCTGCTCAGCGCCTTCGGTATCGGATTGATAGCGTCCCTCTGGGCCTACAAGGGCTGGGAGGCCGCAACTTACAGCGCCGGCGAGACGAAAAACCCCCAGCGGAACCTGCCGCTCGGCATCGTTGTCGGCACGGCCGCGGTGATGGTCCTTTATATCATAGCAAACTTCGCATATCTCTACGTCTTGCCGGTCGATAAGATCGCTTCCTCTGAAGGCCGTGTTGCCCTCGACGCCATGGACATCGTGACCGGGCCGTTCGGGGCCTCCCTGATCGCCTTCCTGATCCTGTTCTCGATCCTGGGCGCGGCCAGCCAGAACATGCTCACCTCGCCCCGGGTTTATTTCGCCATGGCCCGCGATGGCTTGTTCTTCAAGAAAATCGCCGAGATCCATCCCAAGTTCCTTACGCCTCATGTCTCGATCGTCGCCATCACTCTCTGGAGCATTCTCTTGACCCTGACAGGGACCTTCAAGCAGCTGTTCACTTATGTCATCTTCGGCGAGTGGCTCTTCTTCGGCTTGACAGTGGCCTCGGTCATCGTCCTGAGGAAAAAGAGGCCCAATCTCGCGCGGCCTTATAAGACCTGGGGCTATCCTGTCACGCCAATCATCTTCGTTCTGGCCGCCCTTTTTGTCGCCGTAAGCTCGCTTTACAGTGCTTTCTGGAATGCGCTCGGAGGGCTGGGGATCATTTGCCTCGGCATCCCCGCGTATCTTTATTGGAAAGGCAAACAAGGGAAAAACAAACCTCAAACTTGACAAAGGATTAGACTTATGAAACTTCGATTGTTACCTAGGGAAGAAAAATTCTATGAGCTTTTCAAGCTGGATGCGGAAAATGTCAAGAAAGGCGTCGAGGCCCTTAAGGACTTGGTCGATCATTATGAAGACATCGACCAAAAATTTCAGAAGATCAAATCGATCGAGCACCAAGGGGACGAAATTACTCACGAGATCATCACCAAATTGAGAGGAACGTTCATTACACCCTTGGAGCGGGAAGATATCCATGAGCTGGCCAGCGGGCTGGACGATGTCCTGGATTGCATCGAGGGAGTGGCCAGCCGTCTGTATTTTTTCAAGATCGTCCGGCCAACACCGGAAATCAAGGAACTTGTGGGCATCATCAATTCGGCCGTCGAGCAGATCTACGAGGCCGTCCTCCACCTGGGAAAGCTGGGGCGTATGCATTCCTTCTGCCGGGAGGTCAACAGCCTCGAGTACAAGGCCGATCTGATCGGCCAGAAAGCGATCGCCGACCTCTTTGAAGATACGAAAAAGGTTGAGGAACTCAAGGATTTGATCAAGCTCAAGGAGATCTACGGCCGCCTTGAAACAGCGGCAGACCGCTGCGAAGATGTGGCCAACGTGCTCGAAGGCATCATGGTCAAGTCCTCCTGATTTTCATGCCGAACCTGAGTTTTGTCTTCGTCGTCTTCATCATCTTCGTCGCTTTGGCCTTTGATTTTACCAATGGCCTGCATGATGCGGCCAATTCCATCGCCACGATCGTCTCCACCCGGGTCTTGAGCCCCCGGCAGGCCGTTATCTGGGCGGCTTTCTTCAATTTTGTCGCTTTCCTTATTTTCGGGACGGCTGTGGCGGCGACAATCGGCAAGGGCATGATTGATATCACTGCGGTCACGCCCACAGTCATTTTTGCCGGCCTCATCGGGGCTATTGGCTGGAATCTTTTTACCTGGTATATGGGGCTCCCCACGAGCTCCTCACACGCCCTCATCGGTGGCTACGCCGGAGCCGCCGTTGTCAAAGCCGGGTTCGGAGTCATCATTCCTCACGGCTGGGCGAAAACCCTGATCTTTATCGTCCTCGCTCCTTTGATCGGCCTCATTTTAGGTTATGTTTTAATTATCATCGCCAGCTGGATCGTCCACAAAAAAAATCCTGCTTCGATCGATCATTGGTCGCGCCGCCTGCAGCTCGTCTCGGCCGGTCTTTACAGTCTGGGCCACGGCGCAAATGATGCCCAAAAAACGATGGGGATTATTTCCAGCCTTATTTTTTCAGCCGGGTGGGTTAAAACGTTCCATATTCCATTGTGGGTGGTCTTAAGCGCCCATGCGGCCATCGCTCTCGGAACGCTCACAGGGGGCTGGAGGATCGTCAAGACCATGGGCCAGAAAATCACCAAGTTGAGGCCGATCGACGGGTTCTGTGCCGAGACCGCCAGCGCCATCAGCATTTTTTGGGCGACCCATTTTGGTGTGCCGGTCAGCACCACTCATGTCATTACAGGAGCCATTTCCGGAGTCGGAGCATCCCGGCGGCTTTCGGCTGTTCGCTGGGGCGTTACCCTGAGGATCGTCTGGGCCTGGTTCTTTACGATTCCCGGAGCTGCAGCCGTCGCTGCTTCGACCTACTTTATCATCAGCCTTGCGACCCAAATTTTTTGATCAGAAGATATAATCCCGAGGAGGGTCTTCATGGCCAAGTTTGAAGGAGTGAAATGGGCGCCTCGGCAGATGGGCTACCGGCTGGCGGAAAAGCAGTTCGTCCTCCAGGAAGCCGACGCCAAAGTCTATGCCGTTTCCCGCTCCCTCCATTACGGGCTGTTCCTTGCCTTCGAGGGCATCCGGTTTTTCTCGAAACGGAATCCCGGTGGTGAGCTGGAAGTCATTTTTCTCAACTGGCACAGCAATCTCGAGCGGTTCCAGAAAGGCATCGCCTTCAATTTGAGTGCTGACCAGCAGGAGCTTGTCCCGACCGTAGAAGAGCTGGAAAACATTTTCATCCATCTTTATCTCAGAGACGCCTCCATGCGCGAATTTCTGGGAGAAATGGTCGAGCAGGGGAGCCAGGGATATCTCCGGCCGTTCACCGTGGATGAAGAACAATCGATCGGGGTGACTTTTCCCGCTCAACCGTCGGTCCGGGCCATGGCCTGCCGCTATGACCGCTATCTCGGCGAGCCTTTCTGCGGGGTCGTCGTGCCTCACCTGGTCCGTGTCGTCGGGGTCAACAAGACGGGCTGCCTCAAACTGGGCGTCAATTACTTGATGAGCGTGAAAGCCGTTGACGAGGCCTCTAAAATCTGTCCCGAGGCTGCATCTGCCCTCTTTCTAGACGACAACCCCGGCGCTCGAATAGAGGACCGCCAGATCACCGAATGGGACTCGTCCTGCTGTCTCTTCGGCCTGCGTGACGGCACGGTTATCAAGATTCCCGAAAGCCCGCTCATCCTTCCTTCGGTGACCATCCAGGGTATTGTGGCGATCCTGAGAGACATGGGAGTGACTGTCGAGGAACGGCCTTTCATTTACGGGGAACTCATCGAAAAGGCGAAAAAGAAAGAGCTTGTCGTCGCCTGCAGCGTGGGAACGGCGGGAATCCTGAACAGGTGCCAGAAACTTGTCCTGGTGGATGATAAAGGCAAGCCTTCCGTTACCCACCATCCTGATGAAGCTCATCCGCTCTATCAGAAACTCGGAGAAGCGAGGGAATATTACTGGGATATTTATAAGGAAAAAGTGAAAATCCCGGCCGGGCTGAGACTGTTCAAGTACGTCCTCTAAAAATATTATCTTGAGCGGGCCTCAAAGGCGAGGCCATCAACCCTTTGTTTTTTGAATGATCGCACCTGTCTTCCGGTCGCGGAGGATCTGCTTGATCCTTCCGTCGGGCATCCGTTCTTCTTTGATCAAGGCGTATTTCTCACCGGCGCGCCGCTTTGCCGGAGCGGACTTTTCCTTTTTTGGGGACGCCTCCCATCTTTCGAGCTTGACCGGCTCCCAGCGCCCGGTCTTGGCCGATTTGTAGCAGGCATCAATGATGGCATTGACGATATAGCCGTCAAGGAATGTCTCCATGGGTTCGCGGCCATCGTCAAGTGCGTCAAGCATGTCTCTGAACATGTGGACATACCCGAGCTCATGGACTTCATCTCCGACGGGAAAGAGCCAGCCTTTTTCGCTTTCTGCTTTTTCCGCGACGTAGCCTCCGCGGCCGGCCGCCGTAAACATCTCGTAGCCAGTTCTCAAGAAGTGGTTGAGCCAGATGGTCCCTTCTGTGCCGGCGACTTCGTCGCGCAAGTCCATGCCGCCGCGGAAGGTCCAGCTGACCTCGAACTGCCCGATGGCCCGGTTCTCGAAGCGGATGAGGCCGATGCCGGAGTCTTCGGCCGGGATCGGATGGACCAGAGTGTCCGCCGCGCACATCACCTCAACGGGCCTGATATCCTTGCCGATAAAGTTCCGGATGATCTCGATGCAGTGGCAGCCCAGGTCCACGATGGCGCCGCCCCCGGCGATTTTCTTGTCCCAGAACCAGGCACTGTGCGGGCCGGAATGGGTTTCGCGGGACCGGACCCAGAGAACTTTCCCCACTGCCCCTTTTTTAACAGAGGCGAGGGATTTGAGCGTTTTGGGAGTGTAGACCAGGTCTTCGAGATAGCCCGCGAAAACGCCGGCCTTTTCCACGGCCTCGAGAATCTCCAGAGCTTCCGCGGCGCTGCGCGCCAGCGGCTTGGTGCAGAGCACGGCTTTCCCGGCGGCAGCGGAGAGCAGGACGGCCTTTTTATGGAGGTTGTTGGGCAGGCCGACGACAACAAGGTCGGTATCCGGGTCCTCGACGGCTTTTTTCAGGCTGCTTGTCCACCGGGGGATGTCCCACTTATGGGCAAATGCCTTGGCTTCTTCGTCGGTCAGAGCGCAAATTGTGCGGATGCGGTCGCGGCCCCGCTGTCCCTGGATTGTCATGGTATAAAATGTGCCGATGAGTCCGGCCCCGAGCATGGTGACATTATGATACTTTTTCATGATTCCTCCCCAAGAGGATGGACTGTCGCCGCTTCTCGGGCGCGATGCGTTCGGGTGCCTTCCCGCCTTATTGTTGAGGCGCTTCTTTCCTGGCCTGCCGCCTCAGCCTTTTTTCTTCCTGCTTCTTCTGGCGCAAAAGCTCCTTCTGTCTTTTCGCGCTTTTAAAAGCCCTGTTGTTCTTGCCCAAAGATTCTCCTTCTCATTTTTTGGGGCTATCATATCACAAAGTGGATCAAACCTAAAGGCTCGACGCCCGCAATTCTTCCCTGAGGATGTCGTAGAACTTATTTTTTGCGGCCCGTTCGATCCAAGGACGATGGCCGCAGTTTTCTAAAAGAATGAACCTGAAGTTCTTTATGACTCTGGACAGCGGGATCCTGACACCGTCGGCGGGATGGGGGTCGTAGTCTCCATGGATGGCGACGACGGGGCAGCGGATGTGTTGACCGAGGGCGAGAAGTTTTCCGCTGCTTCTCAGTTGCTGGGCATCTTCCCAGACTCTCTCAAAGATACTGTAGCGGCATTCTATGACGTCGCTCTTGTCAGGAAGAGGATCACAGGCATCGGCTGTGGCGATGAAATCCCCGAACCGGGCAAGGATTTCGTCCTTATTCGTGCCCTTGGGGTCGTCGAGAATTTTCATAAGAGAATAGACCTTCCTTCTTTCTTCCTCTTTCAGGCGGCTCAAACGGGTTCTCATGATATTCGCGGCGTATTTGTCTTCGAAAACACCGCTGCTGACAAGGATGAGCTTTTTGACCAGGGAGGGATTCCCGGCGGCAAAAATGAAGCTCAAGAAGGCCCCCCAGGAGAATCCGATCAATCGGACCGGAAGGTCGGCACTCTTTTCCAGGACAATTTTGAGTTCTTGGAGTTGCCCTTGGAGAGTTGATCGTGTTTGAAGGGGCTCTAATGCGCCGTGAGTTTTAGCGAGCTCCCTGGCTACGGGCGCCAGTTCTCCCGCAGCCCCCGGCCCGCCATGGATGAGGGCGACGTCGAAAGGTGCATTCCCGTATATCCTCAGGTTTTTTGCACCCCGCTTATTTGGCAAAGACATAGGCAAAGGGGATGGCGATCAAATCTCCGATGATAAAGCTGGCAAAGATGATGACAAACATGATCCCATGGAAAGGAAGAGGGCCTATCAGCCAAAGAGGGACGATTACGCCGATAAGCCAGATCGATTTGTAGACAAGCTCCACTAGCAGAAGAGGTGCGAACTTTAGCGGAGACCGCAGGCCCAGTATAGAGAGAAGGGCGAGGGCTAAGAAAACACTGCCGCCGATGCCTGACATGATCGGATCTTGGGGCGGCATTCGGAATAGAGAGATCATTAGGCTGGGCAGGAGAATGACCCCCAATCCCGCTCCGCCTGCCCAATTATCGTATAGATATACATAAACTTCAGCCAACCCCAACGGACACGCATTTGTTTTGACATGAATTTCCTCCTTGCTGGACGTATTTTTATTTAGATGCTTCGACGGAAGCTATGACCAGAACATACCACCCGCCGTTATGGCCTGTCAACACAAACTGTGGGGACGCTCCCCGAGGTGCCAGGTCTGTCCAAGGAGTGTCCCCTTAGGGAACGTCCCCAAAGGGTTTTGACTTACCCTCGCAGCCATGATAAAAAGGGATAAATGACTCGGACCCGTTTCGACCTGGCAGTCATTGGCGGCGGTGAAGCCGGCATCGCGGCGGCGGTCCAGGCCGCGGAGATGAAGGCTAAGACCTGCCTCATCGAAAAAAGCCCGCTCCTCGGCGGGGCCTGCGTTGCCACCGGAACGCTCCCCAGCAAGACTTTCTCCATCTCGGCGGGGATGCTGGATTTGGCCCAGAGATTGGGAAGTTTCGGAGTCAGCGTCGAAGGCACTGCCACCCTGGATTTTAAAGAAGTCCTGGCTAGCAGGCAACGGCTCGCGCGCTGTGATCAGGGGCTCATTCAGACCCACCTGAGGTCGCATCGGGTGGAGGTCGTCAAGGGAAAAGCCTTTTTTCGCGCCAAGGACCTGATTGCCGTTGAAACGGACAGCCCCGACATCCTTGAGATCGAGGCGCCGCGAATCATCATAGCAACAGGATCCGAGCCAACTCAAATTCCCGGGCTCCCGACAGACGGGAAAACAGTTCTAACCACGGACGACCTTGTTAAAGTCACCGAACTCCCCTCGGAGATGGTGATCTTGGGCGCGGGCGTTATCGGGTGCGAATATGCGTTTATCTTCCGGACTTTCGGAGTCGAGGTCACGCTGATCGAGAAATTGAATCACGCTCTGACGGGTCAGGACAAAGATATCGTCCTCATTATCGAGAGAGAGCTCAAGCGGAAGGGCGTCCGCTTCCTGCCCGGGACAACCCTGGCGGGGCGGTCAGTAACTCCGGAGGGCCGTTTTCTGTTCTCCACGGACAGAGGCGACGAGTTGACGGCGGGAATAGTCATCGTTTGCACGGGCCGCAGGCCCAGCACCAGAGGATTAAATTTGGAGGAGATTGGCGTCAAGATGGGGGCAAGGGCGGAAATTCTCGTCGACGGCCGCCTTGAGACGACAGTTCCGGGAATCTTCGCATCCGGCGACGTAATCGGCCGGAGGATGCAATCTTCTACCGCCATCCTGGAAGGGGCTGTGGCGGTGGAGAATGCCCTGGGAGGGAACCGGGAACTGGACGAGCGCTTCATCCCGGCCGGAATCTATACGATGCCCGAGATCGGGACCGCGGGGCTTACAGAGGAGGAAGCGGCGATCCAAGGCATTCCTGTCATTATCGGCAAATGCAATTATTCGCGGCTGGTCAAGGCCTGCAGCCTTTATGCTCACGCTCCGGGGCTCATCAAGCTGGTCTTCGAGCGGGAATCCCGGCGCCTCCTGGGCGCTCATATCATCGGGGCGGAGGCCGCGGAAATCATCCACCTGATCGCTGTAGCCCTGAGACTGGGTGCGCGAGCCGAGGACTTGGCCTATTCTATTTACCACCACCCCAGCATCTCCGAAGGCTTCCGCGAGGCCGCCAAAGATGCCCTCGGCCAATGGCGATGATAAATGCGCTTTTTCGCCGTATGCTGATGAGCCCGATGAATCTACGAAAAATGGCTGTCCTGCTGCTCGCTCTCCTGGTCATTTATTTTCCAGGATGGTGCGCACGGTCGGCTGTTTCTCGACAGTCGGAGGCACAACAAACCGAGGAGAAAGAGGATTCGAGCTCCAAAAAAACCAGCGGTCTACATGTTCTCCCCATCATTGATTACTCGCCCGAGACCAGCTGGGGATTCGGCGTAGCCGGTATATCTTATTTCCAGTTGTCCAAAGGCAAAGTGTTGGAGCGTCCCTCGAACATCGTCATGAAGGCCACCTACACGCTGAATAAGCAGTTTTCACTGGAAGTCAACCCCGACCTTTATTTCCGAGACGGATATCATGCGCTGGTCTTTTTCAATTATTCCGACTATCCCAGCAAACTTTGGGGCATTGGAAATGATACTCCGGCTTCCTTGGAGGAGGATTATACGTCGAGGTATTGGAAATTTACCGCCCAGCCTTTGAAAAGAGTCTACCGGTCTCTCAACCTGGGGTTTCAATATCACTACAGTGATACGGCCGTCATCGAAGTTCAGGAAGGAGGGGAGCTGGCTGCCGGAACGGTCCCGGGGAGCAGCGGAGGAGCCGTCTCAGGGCTCGGGTTTCTGATGAATTGGGACAGCCGGGACAGCATCTTTTTCCCGACAAAAGGCAGCTTTCACCAGTTTTCGGTGACGAGCTACGGCCAGGCGCTGGGCAGCGATTTTTCCTTCAGCCTATTTAGTTTAGACGCGCGGAAATATTTCACCCTCTCTGCGTCCCAGGTCCTTGGGCTCGCGGCCCGGGTTGCTTTCGAGACCGGGAATCCGCCTTTTTGGGCAATGTCCTTGCTCGGCGGAGACAGTATCATGAGAGGCTATTATTTGGGCCGCTACCGGGACAAGAACATGATCTCGTGGCAGGTTGAATACCGCTGGACGCCGGCGGTTTGGAGGCTGGGAGTTGTCGCGTTTCTCGGTTTTGGTGACGTCGCCGACAAAGTTGCGAATTTTAAGCTTGATGAATTTAAGTATTCCTTGGGATTCGGGCTGCGCTATGTTTTAAACAAGGACCAGCACCTCAACATCCGCTTGGACTTCGGTTTCGGCAAAGGGAATTCCGGAGTCTACCTTACGGGCGGAGAAGCCTTTTAAGGATCAGAACACAACTTTTTTCCGGCGGAACTTGAGCTTCATCGTCAGGACCCTGTCCGTGGAGAAGATGCGCGCTGCGATGACAATGAGGACGATGAAGAAGACAAGCATGTAGAGGATGCCCCCGAAAACTTCCCTGTAATTTTCCAGGAACAGGTTCTGTGTTGTCAAAAACGGATGCGAAAAGGGAATGGCCCAAACCAGGATCCGAGCCGGGAGGGATATCGTCTGGGGGTCGGAGAAGAAGGAAAGGAAGTATGGGATCATGACGAGGAAGATCAGGGGCATGATCAGGCTTTGGGCGCTCCGGAAATCTTCTGCCAGGACGCCGAGGATCGTGGCCATGGCCAGAGCGCAAAGGATGGCCAGAAAAAGCGATACGCCGAGGATGATGTAGTTGCTCGTCGTCATGGCCAGGCCGAGCTTTTGAACGACGTTGCTCAGGCCGGATGTTGTTGCCTGGGCAAAGCCTCTCCCCATCAACCCGCCAAAGGCGAAGCGGTACCCGAACATGTAAATAACGGCGGATATCAGTCCGACAACGCCCGAGGCGACCATCTTGGCGGAGACGATCGATGTCCGGCTGATCGGGACGGTCAGCAGCGTCTCGAGGGTCTTGTTCTGTTTCTCCATGGCAATGGCGGAGATAACCAACTGGGAGGCGTAAATAATGATCATCATTAGAATGATGGGCAGGAAGACGGACTGACCGGAGACGAACCCCGCGACTCTTTCCGCCGATCCCTCGGCCATCCTGTTTTTGACGATGACGAAGTCTTTGCTCCCGATGGGTTTCTTCATCCGCTCGGGGCTGATGTCCGGGATTTTCTTTTTCAAGAAATCGTTGGAGAGGTAGTTGTTGATGGCCGAGATGACGGAATTGAGGATGGCTGTGCTCCTGCTCCCGACGAGCGAGAAGCTCCTCAGGAAGGAGTAAGACTCGACCTCCTTGAACTCGAGCGACTCGACGGACTGCCCGAACCCTTCGGGGATGACCAGCAGCAGGTTGACATCGGTTCCCTTGGCCCACTCGATCGCTTTCTCCTTGTTTTTGTCCTTGGCCATCTCCACCCGAAAATTAGCCCCCTGGAGAGCCCCGATCAATTGCTCGGAGAACGGCGACTCGTCTAGGTTCAGGACCGCGATTTTCTGCACCCGCATGGCCTTTTTCACTTCGCTTTTAAGCATCTGGCCGATGAAGTAAAAGAGAAAAATGGTAAAGAGAAGGGAGATGAACAACTGCAGGGTGATGAGTTCTTTCATCTCCTTGCCCAGAAGGTTCATGAATTTCTTCATGGGAGTGCGCTCCTGAACACTTCTTCGAGATTCTTGGCCTGATATTTTTGCTTCAATTCCCCGGAGGTTCCTGAATCCAGAATCCTTCCCTTGTCGATCAGGCCGACGCGGTCAGAGAGGAACTCGATCTCGAGCATGTTGTGGGAGGAGAGGAGGACGGAAATGCCCTCCCTGGAGAATCTCTTGACGATCTCGCGGACCTCGAGGGCGTTGATCACGTCGAGTCCGGAGGTGGGCTCATCGAGGATGGCCAAGTCGGGCCTGGTCATGAGCGCCCGCGCCAGCAAGAGCTTCCTGGTCATTCCTTTCGAATATGTACCGGCTTTTTCGTTGAGGCGCGTTCCCAGGTCGGCGATATTCCTGGCCCGGCCGATGAATTCTTCAGTCTCCTTCTCCGAGTTGGAATAGAAGTTGGCCATGAATTTCAGATAGTCGATGCCCTTAAGGTTCTTATAGGCGCCCGCCTCCTCGGGGAGATAGCTGATTCTCTGACGGAACTTTTCCGGCTCTTTCTTGAGGTCAAACCCGAGGAAGCTCACCCTCCCGCCGGAAGGAGAAAGGAGAGTGGCGACGATGCGCAGGGCCGTAGTTTTTCCGGCGCCGTTCGGGCCGATCAGGGCGAAGATCTCGCCCTTCTGGACGTTGAAACTGATTCCCTTGAGGGCTTCCAGGTTTCCGAAAGATTTTTTCAAGCCTTCAACTTCAAGGACGGCATTCATTCAAACCTCCTGGAGGTAATACG
>Ga0209253_10000896_pt1 | contig 25984 bp, 22 predicted proteins | sample FrelakmetBRP12BR_FD_187145 | JGI IMG/M metagenome (GOLD analysis project Ga0209253, IMG submission 187145) | Freshwater lake sediment microbial communities from the University of Notre Dame, USA, for methane emissions studies - BRP12 BR (SPAdes)... | ecosystem: Environmental > Aquatic >...
CGTCATTGTCGATCACTTCGCCCAGCGGCTCGTTGTGGCAGGCGCCCAGGCAGCCGGTGCGCTGCACGGCCGCCGGCACCTGCCGCCGATCGACGTAGGCGTTGACCGCGTTGACGACCGCCTCCGAACCCGCCGCCAAACCGCATGTGGATGTGCCGATGCGTACGACTGTGCTCATGGCGTTCCCCTATACCCCTGGCCGCTCTTGAGCCACCAGCTCGGAGAGGATTTCCCACGAGAGGTCGGGGGTCATCCGGCCGTAGGTCTGGTCGTTGATCACCATCACCGGTGCCAGACTGCACGCACCCATGCAAGCCACTGTCTGAAGCGTGAACAGCCCATCGGCCGTGGTCTCGTCCTCGCGGATCCCCAGCTTCTCGCTCAGGTGCTCGAGCATGGTCGACGAGCGGTTCACGTGACACGCGGTGCCCTTGCACACCCGCACCTGGATGCGGCCGGGAGCGGTCAACTTGAACACATTGTAGAAGGTCGAGATCCCGTAGACCTGGCTGAGAGGGAAGCCGAGTTCGCGCGAGGCGTACTGCAGGTGCTTGGCCGGCAGGTAGCTGTAGCGCGCCTGGATCTCCTCGAGCACCGTGATCAGCGCGTCGCGCTGCCCGCGGAAGCGGTCGAGGATCTCCATCAGGTCGGCGGGCGCCGGCTCGGCCAGCAGGTCACCCTGATAGTTGAAGCGGCGGATGGGATTGGCGGAGACGCGTCGGTGCATGGCCTCGCTGTCCTCCCCTTTGGCGCGCGCAAGCCGAGGAGCTCCCTACCGTCGGTAGGGAGGAATCGGCTTGGCACCCCTTCGTACAGAGACTATAGCACGGCCCGCAAGCCCCTCTAGCGACATCTGTCACGCGAACGGTCGCCCTCCCGCCGCTCCTTGCTCCGGAGGGGTTTCCGGGCCCTCGATTCCCCCTACCATCGGTAGGGAGAGAACCCGGGCGCAATGGTTCGCCGGACCCCGCAGCAGACGGGCGAGTTGCTACGCCGAACGCCTGTGGCTACAATCCGAGGCATGGCACTGGAACCCGGATCGCTCCTTCACGAACGCTACCGGATCGAAGGCATGCTCGGCAAGGGCGGGATGGGCGCCGTGTATGTCGCCCATGACCAGACCCTGCAACTGCGCGTGGCGGTCAAGGAAAACCTGAACGTCTCCCCCGACTCCGAACGCCAGTTCCATCGCGAAGCCTCGCTGCTGGCCAGCCTGCGCCACCCGAACCTGCCGCGGGTCACCGATCACTTTATCCTCCAGGGCCGTCAGTACCTGGTGATGGATTTCATCGAGGGTGAGGACCTGCACTCGCGCTCGCAACGCCAGCCGTCGAAGGTCGATGAAGTGCTCCGCTGGGCCGACGCGCTGTGTGACGCGCTGACCTACCTGCACACGCGCCAGCCTGCGATCATCCACCGCGACATCAAGCCGGCCAATGTCAAGCTTCAGCCGGACGGAACACCGGTCCTGGTCGACTTCGGCCTGGCCAAGGTCTTCGACCAGTCCCAGACCTCCACCGGTGCGCGCGGCCTGACGCCGGGGTATTCGCCGCCCGAGCAGTATGGCGGGGCGCGCACCGATGCCCGCAGTGACCAGTACGCGCTGGCTGCGACCCTCTACGCCCTGCTGACCGGCCGTCCGCCGACGGACAGCATCGAGCGCATGCTCGACAAGGTCGAGCTGCGCTCGGCCCGTGCCCTGAACCCTGGCGTCCCGCCGCATGTCGACACGGCCCTCGCCCGGGCGTTGTCGATCGAACAGGCGGCGCGCTTTCCCGACGTCAGCACCTTCCGCGAGTCGCTGCACGGCCGGTTGGACGCAGGCACGGTGCGCGCCGCTCCCGCCACGGTGCGCGCCGCTCCCGCCACGGTCATCGCCCGCCCGCGTCGGGCGTTCCCGTGGATCCCGGTCATCGCCGGCGCGGTGGTCATGCTGGCGCTGATCGGCGGCGGGGGTGTATTGCTCATCGGAGGGTCGCTTCTCGGCTTCGGGCGCTCGCCCACTGCCACACCCGAGCCGCCGGTGGTGGCCGTCCTACCCACGGCGACCGAAGCCTTGCCGCCTACTGCCTCGCCTCTCCCCCCTGCCTCGCCAACCCCCGCCGCCACGGACACGCCGGCGGCATCACCCACGTCCCCCGTCCCGCTGCTGGGCGGCGGCGGCGCCATCGCATTCGTCAGCGACCGGGAGGACGGGCGGACGCTGCAGATCTGGGCGATGAATCCGGACGGCAGCCAGCCGCGCCAACTGACCTTCGGGCCGGGCGATAAGGCCCAACCGCGCTGGTCTCCCGACGGGCAGCGTCTCCTGTTCGTGGCGCCCGGCGGGACCGACACGTTCGGCAACAAGCTCGGGTCCGACATCTGGGGCATGAACCTCGACGGCACCGGCATCATCGACCTGACCGCCTCCTCCGGTGACGAAACCGACCCAGCCTGGGCGCCGGACGGCCTGCGCATCGCCTTTGCATCGACGCGCAGCAATAACCTGCGCCAGGTCTTTGTCGCCGACCTGGCCTGCGCGCCGGCCCCCGGCTCCTGCACGCTGGGCAAGCCGCGCAACTACAGCTACTCTCCCGAGTTCAACGCCGTCGAGTACGCGCCGGCCTGGTCCCCGGACGGGGCCCGCCTTGCTGTCGTGGCGTCGATCAACGGCGCCCCCGGCCGTGTTTACTTCCACCCCGGCGCCCTGGAGGCCGAGGGTATTGCCCCGACGCCGTCCGCCTTCGACCGCAGCGATACCATCATCGGCGCCGATCACCTCGACTGGTCATCCGACGGAGTCTTCCTCGCCTTCACCTGGAAGCAGCCAGGCTCCAACGAGATCTACATCGTCCCCGCCGGGGACCCCAAGCGCTGGCAGAAACTGACCAACTCGGCGGGCAACAAGGAGCCGGCCTTCTCCCCCGACGGGAACTTCATTGTGTTCACTTCCACCCGCGACCAGAATCCGGAGATCTACCTGATGCCGGTGGGCGGCGGGAATGAGGCCAACTTGACTCGGTCATCCACCAGCCGGGATATGCAGCCCGATTGGCAACCGCGCGGCAGCTAGCCATTGGCTGTCAGCCGCCGCCTCTCAGCCGAGGGCAGCATCGACGTGGCTTCCAGATGCTTGCGTCTTCAGGAAGACCAATCACCGGTGTCAGCAACTGACGGCCGTCCCCGGTAGGCGATGGCTGGTTCCTGGTTCCTGGCTGCTGATTGCTGACCGCCTTCCCCATGCGCCCCCCTTCCTTCCTCACCATCGACGTCGGCACCGGCACTCAGGATGTCTACCTGCTACGCGCCGGCATTTCTCCCGAGAATGGTTTCAAGCTGGTCATGCCGTCGGCGACGATGATTCTCCGCCGGCAGATCCAGCAGGCCACCCGGCGCGGCGAGGCCATCCTGCTGGAAGGCGTGACTATGGGGGGCGGTCCTTGCGCCTGGGCCGCTGAGGATCATGTGCGCGCCGGCGGCCTGTTGTACGCCACGCCTGCCGCGGCCCGAACGTTCAACGATGACCTCGACCAGGTCCAGCGCGAGATGGGCGTGCGCCTGGTCTCCGAAGACGAAGCCGGCCGGCTGCGCAACGTGACCCGTATCCCGCTGCGCGACGTGGACCCCGATGCCTTGCGCGTCAGCTTCGCCGCATTCGGCGTTGAGCTGCAGCCGTCGGCGGTCGGCCTGGCCGTTTTCGACCACGGCGCCGCGCCTGCCGGCACCTCCGACCGCCAGTTCCGCTTCGACTACTTGGCGGAGCGCATCCGCCGGGAAAACCGCTTGTCCGCCTTCGCCTACCCGGCGGCGGAGATTCCATCCAGCCTCACCCGGATGCAGGCTGTTGCCCACTCCGCCGCCGCCTTCGACGCCCCTCTGGTCGTCATGGACACCGCGCCGGCAGCCGTCCTCGGCGCACTGCTGGACTCGGGCATCGAACCGGAGGCACGCCGGATGGTGGTGAACATCGGCAACTTCCACGCGCTTGCGTTTCGCCTGGGGCCGGGGGGAATCGAAGGCGTGTTCGAGCACCACACCGGCCTTCTCGACCGACCGCGGCTGGAAGCCTATCTTCGAGCGTTCGCCGCCGGTGATCTCACGCACCAGACCGTCTTCGACGACATGGGTCACGGGGCCCTGATCATCGAGCCGACTCCCCTACCCCTGGTTTCGGGCGGTTCTTCGCTGGTGGCAACCGGTCCCCGCCGGGCGATGCTCGAGGCATCCGATCTGCGGCCCACGTTCGCGGCCCCGTTCGGGGACATGATGCTGGCCGGCTGTTTTGGGCTGCTCCAGGCGATGGGTGACCACCTGGCGGAGTTGGCCTCCATGCTGCGGGAGTCCCTCGGGGGCCAGCCATCCAACCGCGCCCCGTGGGACGTCGAGGGCTGAGGCCCTGCCGGCCTAACTTCCATGCCGGGGAAGCCTGCAGCCCTGGTCGCAGGCCCGCGTTGCCCGAACAGGGGAGCAGGACTACACTCCGACGACCGTCCCGCCTGTCACAACGGCTGCCGGATGGCCGTTCCAAAGCCAGATGCACACGTTACCGCCCCAAGGAGGAACCCATGCGTGCACGTGGTCAATCCCGCCTCAGCCTGATCGTCTCCCTGCTGGCGCTGGCCGGTCTCGCCTGTAGCTTCCAGAGGCAGGCCGCGCCCACGGCCGACCCGAACATCGTGGCGTTGGCCGTGCAGCAGACGCTGCAAGCGTCCGGCCAGGGCCCGAGCGGCCCGCCTCCGGCCACGATCCCGGCGGCGACCGAAGCTGCCCCTCCGCCAACGGACACTCCCGTCGTGCCGACTCCCACCGTGATGCATGTCGTCTTCCCCGCAAGCCCGGGCGGGACCACGAGCTGGATGACCGATCGCTCGTCCGCCGCGCTGGCCGGCGAGCGGCGCTCGATCGCCGATAACCTGGACATCAACCTGCTCGAGCGCCCCTTCACTGCCAACGTGATGGATTATCGAGGCTACCTCGACATCAACCGCGGCGAGCTAAGCATCGGTGCACCGTGGATCTACGTAACCTTCTACCTCGAGCAGGCGCCGCCGGTTGGAACGCCGGCCTTCTATGGCGTCGAGGTGGATATCGACATCGATGGCCGAGGGGACTGGCTGATCATCGGCGCCGCGCCGCCCTCCACCGACTGGACGACGAACGGGGTGCGCGTGCTGCGCGACACCAACAACGATGTCGGCAGCGCCCATCCGATGACCGCGGACGCTCCGTCGGGCGGCAACGGCTACGACGAGCTGGTCTTCGATCAGGGCCTGGGGGCCGATCCCGACGCAGCCTGGATCCGGCTGGCGCCTGGCGGCGCGACGAAGGTACAGGTCGCATTCAAGTCCGTGGTCATCGGCTCACCCAATACTTGGACGTGGGGCGTGTGGGCCGATGAAGGCGTCAACAAGCCCGAGTGGCTCGACTACAACGACCACTTCACCGCCGCCGAAGCCGGATCGCCCACCTCAGGCTCGAGCAACTATCCGATCAAGGCCCTGGCGGCGGTCGACAACAGCTGCCGCTGGGCGGTTGGGTTCACACCCGTAGGCACCGAACCCGGGATCTGCCCGGTGCCTCCCACGCCGACGCCTCAGCCGAACGGCTCGATCGCCGGCTACGTGTTCCGAGACTACAACTTCAACGGCACCCGCAACGCCGGCGAGGCAGGCCTCGGCGGGTGGACGGTGAACCTCGGAAGTGGCGCCTGCCCTTCTTCAGGATTGGCTTCGACCACCTCGGCAGGCAATGGCTCATACTCGTTCTCGGGCCTCGGCCCCGGAACCTACTGCGTCACGGGTCCCTCCGCGCCAACGCACTGGGGCACGGCATCGGCGAACCCGCGGGGTGTCACGCTGGGGTTCGACGAACACAAGACCGGCATCGATTTCGGGTACTGGGAGGTCCCATCCTAGGAGCCATCCGACTCGGCCGTGTCACCGCAGATTGGTGGCCCGGCTCCGTGTCTTGACCTTGGTCTGCGACTCGCGCGCCGGCCTGCGAAAGGACCTCGCAGGCCGGCGCTTGTGCTTGCCTGAGGCAGACGCGAAGAGGCGGCTACTCCCTGATGACGACGCTGACCGGTTCGCTACTACCAGCGTTCCCGGCACGGTCCGTGGCGGTCACCGTGAGGGTGTGCTCGCCCGCGCTCGGTGCCCAACGCAGCGAATAGGGCGCCGATTCGGTGGACCCGATGCGCTTGCCGTCCACGAAGAATTCGACCAGCGGGATGCCAAGATCGTCATCCACCTGAGCCTCAATCACCAGGAATCCATCCGGCGGCATGCCCTGCACGCCCGCTTCCGGCAGCACGAGCCGCACTCTCGGCGGTGCATTGTCCACCGTCACCTGCACCGCGTCCGTCATCACCTGTCCTTCACCGTAGACCACCACAAGTTGCACGGAGTACAGCCCGTCCAGCCCCTGGGTATCCCACACGGCGAGCGTCCCCGACGCCACCGGCGTCCGGCTGTCACTCCCAATCTGCACCCAGCGGGTCGGATTGAGCCCCTGCCCATACTGGAGGCGGAAGTACTCGAAATCCTTCGGGTTGGCCTTCCCGCGCAGGGTCACCACGCCGCGCACCAACCCGAACATCTCTGGTTGAGTGATATCCGTTGCGGCGGATCCCGGCTCTCCCGCCAGGAACGTGTCGTACTCGCTCGGGGGCTTCTCAATCCCAGACGCCTGCGCCCAAGCGGCGGCCGACGGTGGCGGGACCAGGTAGACCCGTTCCTCCACCTGGTCGATGGGCGTGAACAAAGTCGCCAGCTTGCCGGTCTCGCGATTCACGCGCAGAGGCTGGTACAGCGTGTCGTACGAGGTCGGCTCGGTGCCATCGATGAAGACCTCGCGAACGATCCGCGGACAATACTGCGTTGGCAACAGCCCGGACGGGTCGCATACCTGGATCTCGCGCACGCCGGGCGGCATCGTCCAGCCGCTCGGCGCCAGATCCCGTGTGGCGTACTGGAGCAGCGCGTGCCAGATGGGGGCGGCGCCGTTCAGCCGGTTCATGCCGATGGGTGCTTCCACATGGCTGCTTCCCAGCCAGACCCCAACCGCGCGCTCGGGCGTGTAGCCGATCGCCCAGGTGGCTCGGCCATCCGGACGTGCATCCACAACCACCCCGGCCGGACGGCCCAATTCCAGTACATCCGTTGCACCGTATTCAGCCCTTCGCTCGGTCTCATCCGACAGCACATCGTTCAGCAGATAGGCCAGCGGCACGCTGACCAGCGCGCGCGTATGCGGCGAGGCCGCATGTAGGATCTCCCCTCCCGCGCCCTCGATCCGCAGGATGGTGATGGGCGCCAGCCCACCGGAGCCGTCGGGCTGGACCGGATCCTGTGCCTCGCCCACCCATCGGCCTTCATGGGCCAGGATTGTGTAGGCGTTCGTGCCGGCCTCCAGCGAGATCCTAGCTGCGGCTGCGTTGGCCTTGGCACCGGCATCGGACAACGCCGCGTCCGGCAGATCGAACCCCATTCCGAGGGCGATCCGCAGGACATTCTCGCTCCCGGTCAGGGCGAACGTATGCTCCGCCGCCGCCGCCAATCCCGCGGCCAGGGCCGTGCGCATGCGCACCGGTCCGCGGAAGAGACCGATCGGCTCTCCGGTCTTGTCGGTCGGCAGATCCAGGACCATCGTCCCCGGGCCGTAGCCTCGCGAGAAGGCTGCCAGGTAGGTGACCGGGTACAGGATCGAGCCGGCCGGATGCATGTCCCCCACCCTGCCAACGACGCTCAGGACCTCGCCGGTCCCGGGATCGATGACCATTGCCGCCACCCCATCGAGGTTGTGGTTGGTACCAGCATCGCTCGGGCGAAGGGCCGGGAGCAAGCCGGCCGCCAGGCATGGCGATCCGTCCGCGGCCTTGACGACAAGGTTCGGGTCGCCGCCCTGCAGTCGCTGGAGATGCGTGGCCGCCACACACTCCGTCTGCAATTGGAGATCATGGTCTTCGGCAGTAATGATCGTCAACCCGCCCCAGCGGGAGAAGCTCCCGCCCCACGACTCGTGGAGCCGGTCCCAGGCGTATCGACCGTAGTCTGACCCTGCGCCCGAGGCCTGGTCCGAAGGGGGCCGCACGGCGACAGGTTCGCGACGCGCCTGTGATTGTTGCTCGGACGTGATGTAGCCACCGCGCAGCATGGCTCCAAGGACCTCGTCCCGTAGCGCCGTCGCCTGCGTCAGGGCCTCAAACGGGTTGGTCGTGGGGTGCAGCGGGATGCCGGCCAGCATGGCTGCCTCGGCCAACGACAGATCGCCGGCGTGCTTCCCGAAATAGGTCAGGGCTGCGGCGTCGATGCCGAAGGCCAGATTCCCGTAGTCGGCGGTGTTCAGGTACCACTCGAGGAGCTGGTCCTTGGCGAAGCGGCGCGCCAGGTCGGCTGCCAGGATCGCGGTCCGCACCCGGCGGACCGCCTCCGGTTTCCGGGCATCGTCCAGAGGGAGCAGCGTGTGCTCGACCAGCTGCTCGACGAGCGACGGGGCGGACGGACGGCCGAGGATTGCCCCGAGGGCGCCGCGCCAGTCATACTCAGGGCGGGTCCAGTACGTCGGAGCCTGGAAGGCGAGCGTTGCCTGGGCAAAGAGCGGCAGACGGTCCTTGGACTCGGCATCGATGTCCAGCCAGCGGTGCTCCGCGGCCGCGGGGTTGAGCGCCTCGAAGATCAGCACCTGGCCCGACCGATCGTACACGCGCGAAGCCCGGAAGGCCGGCGCTACGGATGGTCCATACTGGGCAGAGTACCCTTCGACTGTCGGAAGTCCGTCGGTTGCCTCCGTGAACAGATAGGCACCGGCCACCGAGAGCAGGCCCACGGCAATCCCCAGCGCTCCCAGAAGGCCAACCGCCAGAGTGCGTGGCCACGACGGCCCGTTTGCGCGGGCCCGCCTGCGCCTAAGAACAAGGGGGCTGGTGTGCATGGGGGGATTCTACCTTCGGGCCGCCTCCGCCGGCGGCCTGCAACTTCCATGCCGCGAACCACTGCGTGGTGGCGCGCCTCAACGCAACGGCCCGAGGCTGGCCTTGGGCCGTACCATCCCTAGCCTACGCTTCCGCCCGCCGGGAAGCACAGACGGCGGTCGTCAGTCCTGGGATGCCGGTCGGTTCCCCAGGATGGACTCAATCCGCTCCAGTACCTCGGATGTGAGCTTCGCCGGGACCCCGATCGCCTTGACGTTGTCATGCACGTGCTCGACGCGCGTGGCGCCGGTGATCACACTCGACACCTGCGGCAGGCGCAGCAACCACCCGATCGCCAACTGCGGCATCGTCACGCCGAGCTCCGACGCGACGTCGGCCAGACGCCGCGCCGTGGCAACATCGGCGTCGTTGAGGATGCCGCGCAGCCAGGTGTAGCGCTCCATCGACAGACGCGCGCCTTCGGGGGCGCCGAGGTTGTACTTGCCGCTCAACAAACCCGAACGCAGCGGGCTCCACGTCACCATGCCGAAGCCGAGATCATCGGCCAGAGGCGCTAGCTCATCCTCCACGACACGCCGAACCAGCATGTTGTAGTGCGGCTGCTCCACGGCCGGCGGAAACCAGCCGCCCTGCCGGGCTATCCCGTGAACGCGGGCGACCTGGCCGCCGCGCCACTCCGACGTGCCCCAGTACAGCACCTTCCCCTGGTGCACCAGATCATCCATCGCCCGAACGATCTCCTCCAGCTGGGTCTCGGGGTCGTAGCGATGGCAGAAGTACAGGTCCAGGTACTCCACACCCATGCGCTTGAGCGAGGCATGGCACGACTCGATCACGTGCTTGCGCGACAGGCCTTTGCCGTTCGGCCCGTCCATGGTTTGCCAGAAGACCTTGCTGGAGAGGACGAGCGACTCGCGCGGCAGATCGCGGATAGCCTGCCCCATGACGATCTCCGCCCGGCCGCGTGCATAGATGTCGGCGTTGTCGAAGAAGTTGACCCCGTGATCGTAGGCCGCATGCAGGATCTTGGACGCCGTCGCGTCGTCGATCTGCTCCCCGAAGGTCACCCACGCTCCGAGCGACACCTCGCTGAGCCTCAATCCAGATTGACCCATCCGCCGGTAGTTCACTGCCCGCCTCCAACACACGTGGGACCTTCGGCGGTCCCACGCACACACACCCACGAACTCAAGCAGTACCATCGGATTATACCCTCCAGGCCTTCCGAGAATGCTATAGTGACGTTGACTCGGTCTCCTGCCGGAGGGGTCCGGCCGTGTACTAGACCTCACCGCCGCAGGCCTGCGGCGGCCAGGCCTTGGGAGAAGCCTCCCGCCATGCTCCCTTCCCGTCCAAGCCCACCGCCTGGCAGCGCTTCGTTCCGAATGCCGGCGAGTGTCCGATCCGACCCATGGAGGTGCAGAATGACCCGATCGCATGCACTGACGGCGGCTATTGCCCTGCTGATGGCAGGGTCTTTGGCGTGCACGACTGCCACGCAACTGCTCGGCGCTCAGCCCGAGGGCGGCGTGGCACCCGGTGAGGCGGAGGCTCCGGGTGTAGTTCCAACCATGGATACGGGCGCGGGGGTTGAACCCACTGGGGCACCCGTCCAACGCCTTGAGGTCCATGCAACGCCCACGCCGTTCCATGTGACCTCCGAGGATGACCCCCGCTCCATCCTTGACCTTACCGAGCCGGACTACGTCGACTACTTTGATGACCCAGTCAAGTGGTTCGACTACGACACACCCGGCCGGGCGGCGTATGGTGTCACCGATGGCAAGTTGTGGGGTCTCGACTACGAGCCCGAGAAGCTCTACAGCTGGTGGTCGTACACCGACAAGCTGTCCGACCTGGTCTATGCCGAGGTCAGCGCCACCAACGGCGACTGCGTGGGCAAGGATGCCGTCGGCTTCGTGATCCACTCTGATCCTGAGAAGGCCGCTGGCGGCTACGCCCTCGAGGTGTCGTGTGACGGCGCCTGGCGCGTCCTGAAACACCGGATCGGCGAGGGGCCGAAGGAGCTCGTCAAGTGGACCGTCTCCGATGTGATCCAGACCGGCAAGGACGCCGTGAACCGTCTGGGGATCTGGTACCATTTCGGGACGATGTACATCTTTGTCAACGGCGTGATGGTCGGCGAGGCCTACAACTCGCATGCGGACTTCCCGGGCGGTGCGTTCGCCTTGTATGTCAAGGCGTCGCAGACGTATAATCTCAAGGCGTGGTTCGACGATCTCGCTTTCTGGGAGCTTCCATTCGGGTTATGACACGCCCAATCCCGATCAGTCTGTTGGCCGTCTGCGTGCTCCTCGCCGGCTGCAACCGGCCGGCGCAGGAGCCGCCTACCAACGTGCTGGCCACTCAGGTGGCGGCGACGCTGACGGCCGCGCCAACGCTGCCCGCCAGCATCACCCCGCCGCCCTCCCCGACCGGTGTGCCCAGCGCCACGCTGGCCGTATCGCCGACGGCCACACCGACCGAGACGCCGACGCCCGGAGGCAGCCCGTCGCCCACGGCGCCGCCGCTGGCGCCCGACGACCCACGAACCGGCCTCAACCTGTCCGTGCCGGAGTATCAAGACAACTTCACGGTCGCCTACAAGTGGGTGGGGCCCAATGATCCGGGATCGGCGACCAACGTGATGGAGTCCGAGCATCTGATCGCCACCGATCACAAGGCGGATGGCTACATCTGGTGGAGCACTACGGACCAACAGGCGGGGGAGGTCTACGCGGAGGTAACCGCAGTTGTCGGCGCGTGCTCCGGGAAGGACGCCGCCGGGCTGTCCGTGCGCGTCAATGGCACGAGCTTCGACCAGGCGTACGCCCTCGAGTTCTCCTGTGACGGCTCCTTCCGACTCCGCAGGTTTGTCTCTGCGGCGGCCCCAGTCGCGGTGATCGACTGGACCGCATCGCCCGAGATCACCAAGGGTCCCAACGCCACCAACCGCATGGGGTTGCTGGCCAAGGGGTCGAAGCTGTATGTGTTCGCTAACAGCAAGCTGGTGGGCCAGGCCGAAGACGCGACGTACGCCTCCGGCACATTCGGTCTGTACTCCAGCGCCGTGACCTCGACCAGTGTCAGTGTGACCTTCGACGACTTCGCCGCCTGGTACCCGTAGTCCCAAGCAGCCCCATCGCCCGCTCCTACCCGCAGGCACCCCGGGGTGCCTGCGGGCCTTTGTCGCCCCCGTCATCCTTCGGTAAGATACGTAGGATCCCTGGCCGGACCTCATGCGACTGGCATCATCCCTCTCCCGCTCGGCCGTTCTGATCGGTGCTCTTGCCCTCACCGGCTGCGCCGCGCCCGCCCCACTCCCCCCGGACGCCACCGCCACGTCGGTCCCCTCGCCGGCTGCAACCGACGCCTTCCCGACGTTTTCCCCCACGGCCACCGTGACGCCAGCCCCTCGCGCAACGGCCGCCCCCGGCCTCCGCCAGGAGATGGGTCCGCTCGTGTTCACAGCGGAGTTCACGTCCGACGCCGGCTGGAGACTGGGGAGCGATTCCTCGGGCGGCGCCAGCCTGTCGGGCGGATCGCTCGTCCTGGCTGTCAGCCAGCCGAACGCCTCGCGCTTCGTGCTCGTCCCCGCCCCGCCTCTGGGCGATTTCCTCCTTCAGGCGAGCGTGCACGCCGGGTTGTGCACCGGGGCGGACGAGGTCGGCGTCCTGTTCCGAGTCAGTCCCCAGGAAGACCACTACCGCTTCACGCTGGACTGCCAGGGTGACGTTCGGCTCACGCGGATCCTGGGCGCCGGAGCGGTGGTCCTGGCCGGGCCGGTGAACGCCCCCAGTGCCATCCCCGGCTCACCGGCCGAGAATCAGATTGCCGTCCTGGCGCGCGGCGAGGCCTTTGCATTCTTCGTCAACGGCGACGAGGTTCTCCGGGCGCGCGATCCCTTCCTCGTTTCCGGCCAGTGCGGGTTCTTCGTCCGCTCAGCCGGCCAGGGCCAGACCACCGCCGCCCTTACCGCGTTCACGCTACGCGATCCCCGCCCGTCGGCCTCGCCGACCGTCCCGCCTGCCTCAGGGTGACTCATGCCAGAGAAGCGCCCCGTCCGCAACCGGCTCAACGACCTGTCGCCGCGCGAGTGGCTCAAGTTCCAGAAGTCCTGGTTCGTCCACGACCCTCCGCGGCGCAAGAAGGATGTCCTTCGCCATCCGGGCAAATTCCCGGAGACGCTGGCGCAGGAGTTCGTCTCGTTCTTCTCCAAATCCGGCGAGCGGGTTCTGGATCCAATGGTTGGCACCGGGTCGACGGTCGTCGCCTGTCTGCGCGCGGGCCGGCATTCCATCGGCATCGAGCTCAATCCGGAATACGCCGCCCTGGCCCACGCTGTCGTGGCGCAGGAACGGCAGGCCCTCGGCGCTGCGGCGGCGAACTTGCAGGCTGAGATCCTCACCGCCGACGCTTCGAACCTTGCCGGGCTCGGGCTGCCGGTCTTCGACTACGTACTGACCTCGCCGCCCTACTGGGATATGCTGCATGCCCGCGGCGCCGAGACCCAGCGCCGGCGTCGAGCCGAACCCCAACTGGATGTCACCTACTCCAGGGACCCGGCCGACCTGGGGAACGTTTCGGACTACCCCGAGTTCCTCAACCGGCTGGTATCCGTCTACGCCGGCCTGCAAGCCCATCTTCGCCCGGGCGCCTACCTGACGATCATCGTCAAGAACGTCAAGAAGGGAGGGCGGATCTATCCGCTGGCCTGGGATCTGGCGCATGCCCTCGGCCAGGTCTACACTCTCAAGGACGAGCGCATTTGGTGCCAGGACGACATCCGCCTGGCCCCCTACGGTCTGGGCAACGCCTGGGTGAGCAACACCCACCACCATTACTGCCTGCAGTTCCGCCACGAACCGTGAGTTGCGGGCGGGGTTCGCCGGTTGCGCGCCTGACTCAACCCGGGTATCCTATCGGCCAAACCCCAACGCCGCCGGCGCATCGTTCGAAACCTACCGCCGCTCGCCCCGGCCGGACCCGGCCCCGGCGGCGCCTCGGCCTGCAGGCATCCGGGAAGCAGCATGTATCTGGCGATTGAAGGCGTCATCGGCGTCGGCAAGACCACCCTGGCCCGGCTGCTCCAGCCGGTCTTCTCGGCCGAATTGCTCCTGGAAGCCTTCGAAGAGAACCCGTTCCTCTCGGACTTCTACGGGGACCGGGAGCGCTTTGCGTTCCAGACGCAGATCTTCTTCCTGCTCAGCCGCTATCACCAGCAGCACGAGGTGGTTCCCGATGTCCTGGAGCGCGGCAACCTGATCGCCGACTACACCTTCGAGAAGGATGCGCTCTTCGCCGAGCTCAACCTGCGGGGGGACGAGCTGGAGACCTACCGCCGGCTCCACGAAGCGCTGGCCGAGCGCGTCGTTCGGCCCGACCTGATCGTCTACCTGCGCGTGGACACGAACGTCGCCATGGGGCGCATCGCCATGCGAGATCGCGCCTACGAGCGCAGCATGGACCGCACGTACATCGACGACCTCAACCGGGCTTACGAGGCGTTCTTCTCCCTGCCGCGCCTATCCCCGGTGTTGGCCATCGACACCAATCCCATCGACATCGTGCATCGCCCGGAGCACCTGCGCGACATTGCCAACCGAATCCGCACGGCCCTGGGCATCGCCCCCTATCAGCCCGAACTCCCATTCGAAGGAGGCCGGCCCGTTTGATCATCACCCGGCCGAAGCTGATTGACATCGCCCGGCGCGAGGCGGAGACCCGGGCCGCCAGCGGCGACGTCATGTCCGCCTACCTCGTGGGCAGCGTGGCCAACGGGGAACCGCTCCTCGGCGGAACAGCCGACATCGACCTCGTCCTGATCCACGCCGAGGATCCCCCGTCGCCCCGCGAGATGGTGCCGCTGTCAGCCGAGATCCATTTGGACATCGTCCACCATCCCCGGCACCTGTATGCGCAGCCGCGTGGTCTGCGCGTCGACCCATGGCTCGGCCCGGCCATCAGCGGGCCGGTGTTCCTGTATGATCCACAGCACTTCTTCGAATGGGCGCAGGCCGGCGCCAGGGGGCAGTTCTTCCGCGCCGACCATGCATTGGCGCGCGCCCGCGCCCTGCTCGAGTCCGCACGGGCTCGTCTTCCCCACCCGGCACCTGAGCACCCGGGCCTGGACCGATTGCTCGAGGCTGCCCTCGACGGCGCCAACGCCGCTGCATCGCTCGCCGGCACCCCGGCGGCCGGGCGCCGCTTGCTGCTGAACATTGAGCGCCAAAGCCAGTCCCTCGGTCGGCCTGAAGTGGCCGACGGCCTGATGCGCCTGTTTGGCGTCGAGGGCGGTGACAGCCGGGCGGCGCCGTCCTGGCTCGGTGCCTGGGCCCGCGCCTTCGACCACGCCTGCCCGCTGACCACCGACCCGCGGCTGGCCGCCTGCCGCCGCGCGTACCACCTATCCGGCTACCAGGCCTTGATCGAAGCCGGACGCCCTGAGGCGGTCGTCATCCCGCTGCTGCGGATCTGGGATCGCACGCTGCGCGTCCTCGAGGCTTACGGCCAGGCCGAGGACCACCGCCTCGCCTGGGACGACGCCCGGCGCCGACTGGGCCTCGATCCCGCCTCGCTGCCGGCGCGCCTGCTGGAGCTTGAGACCTACCTGGACGCCATCGAGACCCTGATTGACGGCTGGGCCGCCCGGAACGGGGCCTGACCAGAGTAAGGAGAGAGCCGATGAAGAAGTTCGTCGCCGTCGCCGGCAACATCGGGGTTGGCAAGTCCACCCTGGTCCAGCTGCTCTCCACCCGCCTGTCGTGGGAGCCGTTCTTCGAGCCGGTCGGCGAGAACCCCTACCTGGCCGACTTCTACGATGACATGCGGGCCTGGTCTTTCCACTCCCAGGTCTTCTTCCTCACCCGGCGGCTGCGGTCGCATCGCCAACTGATCGATCACCCGACGTCAGCGATCCAGGATCGCAGCGTGTACGAGGATGCCGAGATCTTCGCCCGCAACCTCTTCCTGCAGGGCAACATGGCGGAGCGCGACTACCAGTGCTACTGGGAGCTGTATCAGGTGCTGTCCCAGTTCCTTCCCCCTCCGGACCTGGTGGTCTACCTGCGGGCCCGGACGGATACCCTGCGCCAGCGCATCGCCCTGCGCGGCCGGGACTACGAGCAGCAGATTCAACCCGAGTACCTCGAGCAGCTCAACGCCCTCTACCAGGCCTGGATTGACAATTTCACGCTGTGCCCGGTGCTGACGGTGCCGTCCGACGACCTGGACTACGTGGCTCACAGCAGCCACCTGGATCTGATTGTGACCAAGATCCGCGACAAGCTCGAGGGCAAGGAGGAAGTCGTCTTCGAGGCGGACGAGGTTGCCCGCGTCAACGGCCGCACCTGAGCCTCTTCGCCGCCCGGCTGACCCCGCACGGCGGCCCACAGGGTTCCCGGAGGAAGCTCCCCGCTGGTCCTGCGCAGCCGCCGGTTCCCCCGCCAGCGTCCACGCCAACCGACACACCGGCACTTGATTCGGGGTGTTGAATCCTGTAGAGTCCCTTTAACATAGCCATTCGGGCGCCGTCGCAGAGCGTAGGGGAGATAGCCCGATGGACGTCATCAAAGTCGCGGCCGAGTCCCGCACCTCCGCCGTCGCTGGTGCCATCGCCGGCGTCGTTCGGGAGCACAAGCGGGCCGAGGTCCAGGCCATTGGCGCGGGGGCTGTGAACCAGGCGGTCAAAGCCACAGCCATAGCCCGGGGCTACCTGCACGAAGATGGTCTGGACGTGATCTGCATCCCTGAGTTCACAACCGTCGAGATCGAGGGCAAGGAACGCACAGCCGTCCGCCTGATTGTTGAACCCCGGTAGCCCCCATAGGAGCTCGTAGAGACGAAGGAGCCTTGCATTCGCAAAGCTCCATGGCGATTCGGGCCCGCCTGCTCATCGGCGCCGGGTCGTCTCTCAGCGCCCCGGCAGCCGGGGCAGGTCCAGCATCAGGTTCTCCAAGGTGAGTTGGATGTTGGCGTTGCGGTCGATACGCTCGAGTGTCGTCCGAATGGCCAGCACGCCTGCCGCCAGGGCCTCGCGCGGGAGTGCACTCGCCAGGCGCTCCAAGTCCGCTTGCCGGTCCGGGTTCGCCAGGTGCGCCTGGGTGCCGTGCGACAGCAGCAGCGCGTCCCGCCACAGCGTCAGCCACGTTGTAAGCATGTCTTCGACCCGGTGCCGAACGGCTTCCAGTTCCTCCGTCCTCTTGCGCTTTCTCGCCCAGGCCTCTGCGGCGGCGAACCGCTCGCCACGCGTGGCGCTCAAGAGGCTGCCCATCTCGTCCAGCGCCGTCGTTCGCCGTGCCAACTGCTCCGCATCGCCCGCTAGAGACCGTGCCAGCCCAGGCTTGCCTGCGGAAAGTGCTGCCAGCAGCCGGGCGCGCTCAGGCGCCTCGCCCTCCGCCCGCAGTGCCTGCTCGATCGAGTCCGGATTCAGCGGTCGCAGGTTGAGGACCTCACAGCGCGAGACCAGAGTCGGAAGCAGACCGGCCGTGGTGCGCGCCGTCACCAGCAAGACCACCTTCTCCGCCGGCTCCTCCAGCGTCTTCAGCAGCGCGTTCTGCGCCGATTCGCTCGCCAGCTCGAAATCCACGAGCAGCGCAATCCGGAAGCGGGACTCATGCGGGGTCAGGGCCAGCCGCCGCTGCAGCTCACGCACGGCATCGATCTTGATCTCGCTGTCATCCGGCTGCAAGCGCACAACACTCAGGTCAGGATGCGTCTCGGCTTTCAGCCCCACACACGCCCGGCAGCGGCCACAAGCTTCGCCGGCCGCCGGTGGCTGGGAGCAATTCAACGCCATGGCAAACGCCAGGGCCAGCGTACGCTTCCCGACCTGCTCGGGGCCGGCAAACAGGTAGGCATGCCGCACGCTTCCGGCAGCGATGTGCTGCTTGAGAAGCTCGGCAGCCCAGGAGTGCCCGAGGATGTCCCAGGTCATGAGCGGATTGTAGCCCATCCAGTCCTCCCCGTTCCCCTTCGCACCAGACCGTGCCTCAATCCGCCGCATGGTATTCTTGGGATGCAGCCCTGCCTGAGACTCAAGCATGCCGTCCGCCCTCGAATCGCCTTCAACCGCCTCCGCCCGGCCTTCCTTCATCATCCGGGACATTCCCGTCCACGGCGACGTGATCCTGGCGCCGATGGACGGGTTCTCCGACCTTCCCTTCCGCTCCCTGTGCCGCCGCTTCGGCTCGGCCGTCAGCTATACGCCTTTCGTCAATGCCATGGAGATCTTGGCCGCGGTCCCGCGCAGCCTGCGCCTGCTCGACTTCTTGGACGAAGAGCGCCCGGTGGTCTTCCAGTTGTTCGACAGCAATGAGGCCAGGCTGCTACAGGCTGCCCTGACCGTCCTCGAGCGCCGGCCCGACGTGCTCGATATCAACATGGGCTGCTCCGTGCGCTGCGTCTCCGGGCGCGGCGCTGGCGCCGGATTGCTGCGCGACCCGCGCAAGGTCGGCCGGATCATCGCCAGCCTGACCCGCTCGCTTCCCGTTCCGATCACGGCCAAGATCCGGCTGGGCTGGGATGCCGGGTCGCGCAATTACCTGGACGTCGCTCACGCCATCGCCGAGAACGGCGGAGCGCTGATCGCCGTTCACGCCCGCACCCGGGAGCAGGGTTACACCGGACGCGCGGACTGGGATGCGATCGCCGCAGTGAAGGCGGCCGTGTCGATCCCGGTGATCGGCAACGGCGACGTCCAACGCCCGGAGGACATCCAGCGCTTGCAGCGACACACCGGTTGTGACGGCGTGATGATCGGCCGCGCCGCCATCGGCAACCCGTGGATCTTCCAGCGCCGCGACCGCCGGGATGTCCCGCGCGAGGAAATCGTAGCCACCATCCGCCGGCACGTGCACGGTATGCTCGAGACCTACGGACCGCGTGACGGTGTGATCCTGTTTCGCAAACACCTGACGCGCTACCTGCCGCCCCTGAATCCGGCCGCCGACCTGCGTGCGGCACTCCTGGCCTGCGTTGAGGCGGGGGCTCTGGATGAGCTCCTGCATCAGCTCGAAGTTCAGTCCGAGCCGGTTCCTGCAGTTTGACGCGCGGTGTGGTCTCACGCTAGAGTCAGGCGCCGGCTTAACCGGTCGGCTACCCAGGATCGCTCATGCCCACACTCCTCGACCATCCGATGCTCCTCCGCACCCGCCGCAATCATGCCCTGGAGCATGCGACGATCCATCTGTTGAGCGCCCGCCTGCCGCGCCCGGTGCTCGTCGGGCGCTCCGACGCGCGCGGGTTCTACCTGCTGGGTGACGTCTCGACCGATGTGCTCGACCAGGCCGTGCAGGAAGCGCTGGCGCGTTTGCGGGCGGGCGAAGCGCGCCTGGCCATCCACCCCAACTGCGGCACGAACCTGCTGACCGGAGCCGCCCTGGCCGGGTCGGCCTCTTTCCTGGTGGCCGGGCTGACGCGCCGACGCCGGTGGAGCGACTGGCTCGACCAGTGGCCGCTGGCCCTCGTGGCCGCCTCGCTCGGGCTGATCCTTGCCCAGCCGCTCGGCACCGCGCTCCAGCGCCGCATCACCACCGAGGCTCGGCCGGGCGGCCTGCAGGTGGTGGCGGTGCGGCGGATTCGCAACCGCACCCCCGCCCTGCACCGCGTGTTGACGGACAGCTAGATGGCGACTCCCAAGCCCACGGTCTACCTGCTGCACGGCGATGATGCCCTCGCCCAGGAGGAGTTCATTGGCCGCATGCTGAAGAAGCAGGGCGAGGCGCCGAACGCGGCCTTGAGCGTCCAGCGATTCTCCACCGATGGGACGGACCTGTCCGAGGTCGCTCAAACATGTGCCGCTCTGCCGTTCCTGGCCGAGCGCCGGCTCGTCATCCTGGAGAAGCCCGGCCGCTGGTGCGACGACGCCGAGGGCTGGCCGCGGTTCAGGGACCTGCTCGACACGCTCCCCACCTCCACCGCGCTGGTGCTGGTGGAGCCCGGGACGCTCAAAGACAAGTCACCGCTTCTGCGGTGGGCCGAGGCGCATGCATCGTCGGCGTGGGTGCGTGCCTTCGCCGCGCCGCACGGCAAGTCGTTTGAGGATTGGCTCGTGGTCCGCGCGCAGGCCAAGGGCGGCACGATCGACGCCCCTGCCGCACAGCTGCTGGCCGAACTGGTCGGCGAAGACGCCGAACGGGCGGACCAGGAGCTCGCCAAGCTGGTGAACTACGTGGATGCCGCCCGCCCGATTCGTCTGGGTGATGTGGAGCAGCTCACGCCGTTCCACGGACAGACGGATGTCTTCGCCATGGTCGACGCGCTGGGGAAGCGCGACGCCCACACCGCCCTCACCCGCCTGCAGCGGCTGCTGGAGGATGAGGATCCCCACTATGCCTTCAGCATGATGATCCGCCAGTTCCGGCTGCTGCTACGCGCGCGCGAGGCGATCGACATGGGCGCCAACCCCCAGCAGACGCTGGGCGTGCATCCCTATGTCGCCGGCAAGGTCACCGAGCAAGCGCGCAACTTCAGCCTGAGCGACCTGGAGCGCATCTACCATCGCTTGATGGAGATCGACCTGGCCGACAAGACCAGTTCGATCCAGCTCGACGCCGCCCTCGTCGGGCTGATCGCCGCAGTCGCCGGCTGAGCGCTGGCGGCGGTCAGCCGCTTCCCTCATCCACCCCCAGCCACAGATGCCCGCGCAGGATGGAGCTGCTCAGGCGGAGGTCGACGCCGTCCACGCGCGTCACCTTCGGATCGCTCATCATGGATGGGTGGACGAAACACACGTTCGGTGTCCGGCCGTACTTGTCGCGGTAGTAGCGGGCCGCCGCCTGGACCCGCGGGGCCACATCCTTCACACCCTCTCCATCGAACCACAGCATGCCGATGTTCATTCCGCACCATCCTTCGTTCCCTTTGCCGGAGGGCGTGTGGCCACGGGGGTTGCCTGCCTGCCGGCCGCGGTCACATTCACCTCGGCCGTGCGGCTGCGCCGGTGTACTCTGCCAGCGAGACGCCTGATGCATGGCGGGGCGAGGCAACTATCCCACCTTCTCCCGGTTCCTCCCGTGGTAGAACGTATGTTCTATCAGTATAGACGACCCTCGACATCACGTCAAGCCCGCTCAACTTGCTGCGTCGCGGGCTCGGGCTGCCTGTCCAATGGCGTGACGATCGTCTGCCCCTGGCCACTTCCGCGCGGGCGGCTCACTCCTTGGGGGAGTGTCTGCACCGCTGTGCTACAATGACCCTGCCGATGCCTGACCCCGGCATGATCCGCCCTCGACCCTCCCCCATAGCCGGCACGTGGTACCCCGGGTCCCCCGAGGCTCTGGCCCGCTCGGTCGATGCCCATTTGGCGAGCGCCAAAGCCGAGCGACCGCCCGGCGAGGTTGTGGCGCTGGTCGTGCCCCACGCCGGGCACCGCTATTCCGGCGACGTGGCGGCGGAGGCCTTCCATCTGTTGCAGGGCGCCGCCGTGGAGACCGTGGCGATCGTCTCGCCGATGCACCAGCCCTACCCAGGCCGCATCCTGACCACCGCACACCCAGCGTATGAGACCCCGCTTGGCCGCGTGGAGGTCGATGTCGAGCTGCTCTCGGCTGTCGAGGCGAATCTCCCCCGCGGCCTCCGCCTGGAGCGGGTCGCCAATGACGCCGAGCACTCGCTCGAAATCGAGCTTCCCTTCCTTCAGCGCGTCCTGGCGGGCCCGTTCTGCCTGGTGCCCTTGATGCTTCGCGACCAGTCGGCCGGAACAGCCGAGGCCCTTGGGCATGCGCTGGCCCAAGCCTTGCGCGGCCGCTCGAGCCTGCTGGTGGCCAGCTCCGACCTGTCCCACTTCTACTCGGACGCCATCGCCCGGCAGTTGGACGCTTTCCTCCTCTCCCGCCTGGAGGCCTTCGACGCCCGCGGCGTGATCGAGGCCGAAGACCAGGGCAAGGGCTTCGCCTGCGGCCGGGCGGCGATCGCCGCCGTGCTGTGGGCCGCGCAGGAGCTGGGCGCGTCGCGCGTGCATGTCCTCGGCTACGCCAACTCCGGCGACGTAACCGGCGATACCAGTTCCGTCGTCGGCTACGGCGCGGCTGCCGCCGTGCGGGCGCCGCATGCCTGAGTCAGCCTTCACCTCGTCCCGCGGGCTGCTCACCCCCGCCATGCGCAATGCCCGCTGATCTTGTGAGAGACGCCCTCGGCCTGCTTGCCGTCCTGGCGCTCATCCTGCTCAACGGCTTCCTTGTCGCGGCCGAGTTCGCCATCGTGCGCATCCGCCGCACACGCGTCGAAGAGATGGTCACGCGCGGCGACCGGCCCGCCCGTTGGGTTCAGCGTGCACTGCAGGATACCGGGCGGTTCATTGCCACCACCCAGCTTGGCATCACCATGGCCGGGCTGGCGCTGGGCTGGCTCGCTCAGCCCGTCGTTGCCCGGTTGTTCGAGCCCCTGCTCCTTCTCCTCCCGGCACGCTGGCAGACCGGGGTCGCCTACGGCGTCGCCGCCGCTCTGGCTTTCGGGCTGACTACATTCCTACTGGTGGTCTTGGGCGAACTCACTCCGAAGGCGATCGCGCTGCAGGATCCCGAACGAACAGCCCGCCTGGTCGCTCGCCCCATCCTGGCCGCCGCCTCTGTCCTGCGCCCCCTCACCTGGCTGCTCAACTCCACCGGGCAGGCGGCCGCCCGCGCGCTGGGTGTCCGCTCCGCCTCCGAGAAGGAACTGGCTCACTCGGTCGAGGAGTTGAAGATGCTCGTCTCGGCCAGCGCCGACAGCGGCGTCGTCCAGGGTGACGAAGAGGAGATGGTCCACGCCGTCCTGGACTTTGGGGACACGCTCGTGCGCCAAGTGATGCTGCCGCGCACCGAGGTCGTCGCGGTTCCTGCCGAAGCCAACCCGGAGGACATCCTCGACGCCATCGCCGGCCGCCCGGTAAGCAAGCTTCCGGTTTTCGAGGGCAGCCTGGATCACGTCATCGGCGTCGTCCACCTGCAGGATGTGCTCGCGGCTTCCCGCCGGTCCCGCCCATCCAGCCAGACGGCTCGCGACCTGATGCGCGAGACGATGTTTGTCCCGGATACCGTGCGCATCAGCGATCTCCTCCGCCGCTTCCGCGCTCGGCGCCAGCACCTGGCGATCGTGTTGGATGAATACGGGGGCACGGCTGGGCTGGTCACACTCGAGGATCTCCTGGAGGAGATTGTCGGCGAGGTTCGTGATCCGTTTGACCCTGATGCGGAAATCCAGCCGCTCCAGGACGGCACCGTGCTGATCGACGGCCTCACCCCGATGGAAGAGGTCAACGAGCGCTATCAGCTGGCGCTCGCCGACCCACATTACGACACGATCGCCGGCTACATCCTGGGCCGCCTGGGCCGGATGGCGCGCGTCGGTGACAGTGTGTCCGCCGGGACCGTGCGTCTGAGGGTCGAGTCGATGGACGGGCTGCGCATCGCCCGTGTGTCGCTGCGCCCGGCCGAAGCAGCTCCGCCGCCCGGGGACCACCCCGCCCCATGACCCAGTACGTCGAGGTCGTCGTCAACCTCCCGCCCGTGCGCGGGGCGTTTCACTATCGCCTTCCGGCGGAGCTCGATGGCCGTGTCGGCCCGGGACATCTGGTGATCGTCCCATTCGGCCCACGCCGTGTACACGGCGTGGTCACGCGACCGGTCGCGGAACCCGAAGTCCCCGAGACCCGCCCGGTCGAGTGCCTGATCGACAGCGAGCCCGTCCTTCGGCCGGAGCAGCTCGACCTGGCCGGGTGGATGGCAGATGAGACGCTGGCGCCCTTGATCGATTGCCTGATGCTGATGCTGCCTCCCGGCCTCGCCCAACAGGCGGATCAGCGCTACACGCTGGCCGATCCCTCCGTCGCGCCGAAGACACCCCCCGAGAAGCGGATCCTTGACCTGCTTTCGGCGCGCGGCCCCCTGCGCGGGCGCCAGCTGGCCTACCACATGCCCCGGCAGAACTGGCGTGGTGCGGTCAAGGCGCTCGAGGCCCGCGGCGCGCTGCAGCACCAATCCGTCCTCGACGCGCCAACGGTTCGACCGCGGCGTATCCGGACGGTCACGCTGGCCGCCTCACCCCAGGCTGCCGTTGAACGGCTTGGGCGCAGCCCGGAGACCGATAGCCGGCGCCGGGCTGTGCTCGACCTGCTCGCCCGAGAGCCGGGCAACCTGAAGGCCGACTGGGTGTACGCCGAGACGAGTGCCACCAGCGCCGACCTGCGCTTCCTCGAGGAGCACGATCTCGTCATCCTGGGCGAGACCGAAGTGTGGCGCGATCCGCTGGCGGAGACGGACTTCGTCCCCGCCGAGCCCCCTGAGCTCACGACCGACCAGGCGATGGCCTGGAAGCAGATCCTCCCGGCCTTCGACACGGCCGCCGAGTCCCCACGCCCCTTCCTCCTGCACGGCGTGACGGGCTCCGGCAAGACCGAGATCTACCTTCGCGCCGTCGAGCAGGCCTTACGCCTGGGCAAGACAGCAATCGTCCTGGTCCCAGAGATCGCCCTCACACCTCTCACCGTCGCCCGCGTCGCCGCGCGCTTCCCCGGCCAGGTCGGGCTGCTCCACTCGCGCCTCACGCAGGGTGAGCGCTACGACACCTGGCGCCGCTGCCGCGCCGGACAACTCCCGATCATCATCGGGCCGCGCAGCGCCCTGTTCGTCCCGCTGCCCAACCTTGGGCTGATCGTGCTCGACGAGGAGCACGACGAGTCCTACAAGGAACAGGGTCAGGAGCCACGCTACCATGCCCGGGCGGTGGCCATCGCCTACGCGCACCGCCTGAAGGCCGTCTGTATTCTGGGCAGCGCCACGCCGGACCTCGAGACCTTCCACCAGGCCGAGCGCGGGCGCATCGTTCGCCTGCGGTTGCCCCAGCGCATCCTCGGTCACCGGCGCCGATTGCAGCAGCAGTCCCAACGCCTGGGTGTGCCGTCCCACTATCGCGCCCTGGAGAGTGAGGCCGAGGCAGCCGATCTGCCGCCGGTACGCATCGTCGACATGCGTCAGGAACTCAAGGCGGGCAACGCATCCCTCTTCAGCCGGCCCCTGCAGCAGGCGCTGCGGGAAACGCTGGACGCCCGGGAACAGGCCATCCTGTTCCTCAACCGGCGCGGCGAAGCGACGTTCGTCTTCTGCCGAGATTGCGGCTGGGTGGCGCGCTGTCCGCGCTGTGCCATCCCGCTCACCCACCATCCGGGGCAGGAGGCACTGATCTGTCATCGGTGCGGCTACCAGCGCAAAGCCCCGGCGGCGTGCCCGGAGTGTGGAGGCCGCCGGGTACGGTACTTCGGCGCCGGGACACAACGCGTCCAGGAGGAGCTGGCTTCCGGCTTCCCCTCCGCCCGGGCACTGCGCTGGGACTACGATTCCACACGTGCCCGGGGCGCCCACGAAGTCCTCCTGGCGCACTTCGCCGCCCACCGCGCCGATGTGCTCATCGGCACCCAGATGATCGCCAAGGGGCTCGACCTGCCCCTGGTGACGCTGGTGGGCGTGGTCTCGGCCGATACCGGGTTGAATTTGCCCGATTTCCGTGCGGCAGAGCGGACGTTCCAGGTGCTGACCCAGGTGGCCGGCCGCGCAGGCCGGAGCTTGCTCGGCGGGCGGGTGATCCTGCAGACCTATCACCCGGATCACCCCGCCATCCTCGCCGCATCACATCACGACTACGAGGCGTTCTACCGCCAGGAACTGGAGCAGCGTCGACAGCTTGACTACCCGCCATTCCAGCGCCTCACCCGCCTGGTCTACCGGCACGCAGACGGCGGGCGCGCCGAGCGGGAGGCGGAGCGCCTTGGGCGCCTCGTCCGCCGGGCGCTCGAGGATCGCGGGAACCCTTCCGATCTGATCGGGCCGGCGCCGTGTTTCTTCGAGCAGGTGCGCGGGGACTACCGTTGGCAGCTTGTCCTGCGCGCCGCCCAACCTAAGCCTCTCATCCCGGCGGACCTGCCGCAGGGCTGGGCCATCGACGTCGACCCTGTAACGCTGCTCTGACCGGTCCCGCGCATTCCTCCTCAGGCGGTTGCAGACCGACGGGGCCATCCCGGCCTCAACGGTCCCGATCTGAACAGCACGCGATTTGGATTGCGTGACCCCCGAAGGCGCGTCGAGCGGCCCCCGGGGG
>Ga0209253_10000897_pt1 | contig 25982 bp, 26 predicted proteins | sample FrelakmetBRP12BR_FD_187145 | JGI IMG/M metagenome (GOLD analysis project Ga0209253, IMG submission 187145) | Freshwater lake sediment microbial communities from the University of Notre Dame, USA, for methane emissions studies - BRP12 BR (SPAdes)... | ecosystem: Environmental > Aquatic >...
CACGTGACTTCTCTATAGGAAAACGTTTCAAAAAACACTCCCTCGTGCAAGTTTGAGTGTACCCGCAGCAGCCCCAGAAGTTGCAGCGAATTGTCTGGATTCAGCACAGAAAAAATGACTTCGCGCCAGGCTTTCGGTAGAGTAGTAAGCACTTCCTTTTCCGCATCTTAGACATTTCGGACTCGTTGAAGCCATTACTTATCTTGCTTCAATAGTCATCCCGGGTAATATGTCTGCCTAGCCTTTGGTGACGCACACCAATCAAGTACTACAAGAGAACTGTGTGCAAGAATTCTCATCTACCGCAAGTGTGATCTCTTTCAAGCGCAGCCACATACCGGTCCCATACCTTGTTCGTCATGGCCATATCTTCTTCTTTGGTCGGTGGATGAGCGATTTTGTATCTCACATTGAATCTCATGTCCAGCCTCGTCTTTCCGGGTCCAAGTCTCGTCAGTCTATAGTCACCGATCTCGTCTTCTTGTTGGCCAACCAGATCTAGATGCCAAGCATTTGGAGGCCTCAAAGTCACAATACGAACAGCGCTAACACTTTTGCGACCCTGCTTGTGAGTCGACATATAGATCACCCGCAGCCTCGTCTTCTGCAGAATGATCCTTTTCACGTTTGACCCCCAGATCTTGTTGTCATCTCCTCTAAAATCAGTGCACCAGTCGTATACGAACCTAAGAGGAGCATTGATCACTTTCGGAACACGAAAAGTGCGACTTCTGATCAACGAACGATTGCCTCCCCAAGAATCTAATACTCAAGGATTCGTCTATTTATCAAGTACATTTCAATGTATTCGTCTAAGCAAGATTCCCCACATAACTCCAACAAGAAGTATGCTTAACACCACGGCCAGCTCGAGTCCTTCACTGGTTACAGGAAACAACCCCGCTAGTTGACTGGTCTTGATGAGATAGCCATTCCAAGAGAGCCATGTAAGGAGTCTTGGAACTCTCTCTCCAAACAGGACATAATAGAGATAATCTTCGATGCCTGAATGCATAAAGATCATTGATTCAACAAAGCCTGCAAGTGAGAACCTCCAGCTTCCACCTCCGAGCCAGTATGCCAAGCCTATGCAAGCGAAAACAATCGTGGCCAGGACTTGAAAGAAAACGTGATGGAAGATCCAAATCTGTTCGATGGCCTCCAAGGGCTTGAAAACCATCTCAACAGTCACTCTATCCGCGTATACGAAACCCAGAAAGGCTGACAACAAGCAGACTTGAAAAAGAACAAAACTTCTGAGTCCATTTGGCAATCTGCGATTGAGGTTCTCCATAAACGCCACTCGGAACAAGAAGTATACTACATCTTAAAAGAAATATTCCGCGCCTCGACATATCTGGAATCAACTCATTGTCGAGGATGCAAGAATTAGGTGAGCTCGACATTGTGCAGCTCGCTTTTCATCTTTATTATGTGGTTTTGCCGAACACCTTGCGCAAACGAATCTAATGAGGCGAGACTGCTTGGATAGCCAATCGAGCTTCACATATGAAAAAGAAGTACTCACCCGTTATGGCTTGACCATGGTCACTACTGACATGGGCGGTCGGGACTTGATCAAGATATTGGAAGGAAACGTAGAGCTCACACAATGGTTGCCCGCCTCATTCTTCGCGGGATGGGTTCAAGGTTTCGCGTATGCAATGAAGAAGCAGCAAACCCGCAAGGATCAAACTTGAATCTGAGTCCCAGAATCAAGTGGTTGCGTTAGACGCCGTATGCACGTGCAAATATGAATGATGTGCGCCGTAGACAAACCCCAAGATATCGCTTTCTTTCGAATTCTCAATACGCCGTTCTAGGCTATTCTGGGAACTCGACTGCAAACCTTGACACGAACTTCCAGATGTTTAGATTCGAGTAGATATCCGATAGAACTATCTTAGCTTTGGCTGGATTGATACTGCAAAATACTTTTACGACATGTGGACACAACTTCTTGTCTGAGATTGATTCAGACCATAGCGGACAACGATGAACGATAGCCCGTTCTTCAATATCAATGTCAACCGTGGTGTCTTCGACATATGCAGCTATTCTTACCTTGCTGTCTTCGCGCAGAGAGAATTCTCCATCAGGCATGGACCTGCCAGCATCCAGGATATCTTGACTTGAGAGTCCCAGCAGTTGCTGTTCCAGTTTCTTTTCGCCAACAGGGCCCGTCCAAGCTTCAAGCGTTCCAGATTCAACTGACGTCTTTGTCCTGGACAGGCTCAGTCTGTGTCGTGCGGCATTTCCATGCGGGGTCACTATTCCCATTATCTGTAGCATCTGGAGACAGTTCTCTGGCGCATAGCCGTGAAAGTGATTGTTGAAGTAACCGAGGACCTTCGACGCCTTTCCAGATGCCTCCTTTACTTTTGGAACCCAATCCTGGAGCTCTTCTTCTGAATACTTGTAGTTGAACCAAGGCTTGGTTCCTCGTCCATGCCAGCGTATATACGCGATGTTGGACGTGACATGAACCTCCGGGCTAAGGAGCGGTTCATCAACTATGGTGTAAGTATGCTGATACTTCTCCAAGAGTCGAAACGTGTCACTGTTCAACCATGATTTGTGTCTGAATTCAACTGCAAAGTTCGGAGATCTAGGTAGAATCGACAGAAAGGACTCTAACCTGCCCGGGTTGGATTTCAGGAATGGAGGTAGTTGAACGAGTATGCAAACAAGCTTTCCAGCATCTGAAAGTGGCTTCATAATTTCAAGAAATTGCTTGATGTCGACTTCAATTCCTTTCGAAACGTCAAGCGCTTTCTTGTGTGTGATCGTCTGGGGTAGTTTAGCTGAGAATGCAAAATTCGGCGGAGTGTGCCTTGTCCAACCAAGAACATTTTGTTCCTTCGGGAGTGCGTAGAATGTGGAATCGATCTCGACTGTGGAGAAGATGGAGGCATATTGCTTCAGTTTGGCTTGATTCTGAGGGTAGAAGATCCCCTCCCACTCCGCGTAGCTCCAACCACATGTTCCCAGCAGAATCTGAGACAAGACTATCTTCACTTCCTTCCAGAATGGTTGACTCCTTCATGGGTTGAGGGATGTTGGCATCAACTTGTCGCTAGCGGAACACAGGTTGAAATATGCGGTTTAGAAGTTCCAGCCTTTCCTGCTAACGTGTTCTTCAAGTATCTTCCTACAGAGGTCAGCCTCCTCGTTCCACCCTTCCGCCTGCTCTTGCTTTTCCAAGGGCACTGGAACCTCACCCAACACGGTGGCACATACTCCACATACAACCTCGCCGTCCAAAGCAATTATGATCCTGCCCTGGTCCTCGTTTCCACAGTCACACTTCCAGATCTTTCTAGCACGTTTCAACGCGCTTTCCTTCACTACACGTTTCGAGCTTTTTCACTTATTATGATAACGATTCCAAACCTCATTCATGTCCCTTTTAGAAGGTGATTCATCCAGAGGTATGTTTAATTCCATTGTCAACTTCAATAAGGCGGGTTAATGGCGGAGGTGAACATTGAATGACAGAAATGCCACAGCAAGGACCTATTTCAGCAGATCGGGGCTCTTTTAGGCCCAGAACTCCAATCCCACCGGACACGATACTGATCGGAAAGAAGCCAGTGATGGCCTATGCAACAGCCGTAATGATGCACTTCAGCAGTGGAGCAAAGGTACTAACAATCAAGGCTCGAGGCAGAGCTATCAGCACAGCGGTCGACGTGATCGAAGTTGTTCGCAGGAGATTCTTTGAAGGCAAATTGACCGTAAGCAGCGTGATCATAGGAACAGAAGTGATCGGCGAGGGAGGAGACACAAGGAACGTTTCGACCATCGAGATAAAGGTCCAGAAACCATAGAACAGGCGCAGCAAGAAACGCGCGCCAAATCCCTTTTTCATAATCCCCCTTTTTTAGGGTCAGTTTGTCTCTGTGTAAGGCTCTCATAACCAGTCGCACATCAACACTGAGATGCATCGCTCATCTTCCTCAATCAGACTGCGAAAATCCCTGAGACTGTGAGAGAATAAGTATAAAGTGGGGGGCTCTAGTCGATGGTTGGCAGGAAGTACTTACCTACGGCAAACTCCAGTTTCAAACTCGTATCTGAATATGATCCAAAAGGCGATCAACCAAACGCTATTGAGAAACTGTCAAAGGGAGTACGAGATGGGCTGGAAAAGCAGGTTCTAAAAGGCGCCACTGGAACGGGCAAGACGTATGTCATAGCTCACGTCATAGAAAAAATAAACAAACCGACCCTCGTAATTTCACATAACAAAACCCTCGCAGCTCAGCTTTATGGCGAGTTCAAGACTTTTTTTCCGGAAAACGCTGTGGAATATTTCGTAAGCTATTATGACTACTATCAGCCGGAAGCGTATATTCCTCAGACCGACACCTACATCGCCAAAGATGTCTCAATAAATGAGGAGATAGATCGGCTGAGGCATTCAGCTACTCAATCGCTTCTAACCAGAGATGACATCGTAGTTGTTGCCAGCGTATCATGCCTATACGGGATAGGCTCACCAATCGAATACTTGAAAGCAGCGTTCAAGCTGACTAAAGGTGAACGTGTATCAAGAAATGCAATACTAAGAAAACTGGTGGATATGCTCTATGAGAGGAATGATGTAGCTCTAGCAAGAGGGAAATTCAGAGCGCGAGGAAACATCATAGAAATCTGTCAGGTGAACCAGGATACTCCAGTGCGAATCGTTCTCCAGGGAGACAACATTGCAGATATAGTGAATCTTGATCCCGTCACAGGCCAGATAGTTGGCCACAAGGATTCTACTTTACTGTTTCCTGCAAGACATTTCGTGACCCCTCCAGAGAAGTTGAATGGAATTCTTGACGCCATAGACTCCGAGCTGGAGGATAGGCTGGATCAACTTAGAATCGAAGACAAGTTGCTTGAGGCACAGAGACTGGAGCAGAGATCAAGATACGATATGGAAATGATCCGGAACATCGGTTACTGCAGCGGAATCGAAAACTATTCTCGACATTTTGATGGGAGAAGACAGGGTGAACCCCCAAGCACTTTAATCGACTACTTCCCCGAGGGCTTCCTGACAATTATCGACGAGTCACATGTTACGATTCCGCAGATTCAGGGTATGTTCGGCGGTGATCTCTCAAGAAAGAATATGTTGATAGATTACGGTTTCAGACTCCCGTCAGCCCGAGACAATCGGCCATTGACTTTCGACGAATTCAGCAAGAAGACTGGGAAAACCATTTACATGTCGGCAACTCCGGGGCCCTATGAATTCACGCATAGCCAGCAAGTTGTGGAACAAATTATTAGGCCAACAGGACTTGTGGATCCGGAGATCGTCGTCAAGCCAGTCAAAGGTCAGATTAACGATCTCATGGTTGAAATCAAGAAACGTTCTGAACGAAATGAGAAGACACTCATAACCACGCTCACCAAGAAGATGGCTGAAAGCATATCAGAATACCTTCAGGATCAAGGACTCAAGGTTCACTACCTCCACTCTGAAATAGATACTTTGGACAGAGTTGGGATCCTCAGAGACTTGCGGGTAGGCGTATACGACGCTATTGTAGGGATCAATCTCCTAAGGGAAGGGCTCGATCTACCTGAGGTATCATTGGTAGCCATCTTGGATGCTGATAGTGAAGGCTTCTTGAGATCGGATACATCGTTGATCCAGACGATGGGTAGAGCAGCCAGGAACGTTTCGGGTCAGGTCATCATGTATGCTGACAGGTTTACCGATTCTATGGCAAGAGCGATAGATGAGACCAGCAGACGACGAAAGATTCAGCTAGAATACAACCGCGAGCACGGGATTGTTCCCGAAACGATTCGAAAAGAAGTACGCGAAATACTAGCCGAACTCAGGCCTCAACGAGCCGACGCCCTGAGGTCACGTGTGAGGATTGACGCCAAGAAAATGTCTAAGCTGGAACTTCATACAGTAGTCGCAAGTCTAGAGGAAGAGATGCTTGATTTAGCCGCTAAGCTGGAATTCGAGAAGGCAGCTGAGATCAGAGACACGATAAGAACTCTGAAAGGAGCTCACAAGTGATGCCAGAGGAGCTGATCGTAAAAGGGGCAAGAGAAAACAACCTCAAGAACATCACAGTCAAGATCCCCAAACACAAACTGGTGGTCATAACAGGGCTAAGCGGATCGGGCAAATCTTCACTTGCATTTGACACTATCTATGCTGAGGGTCAGCGTCGCTACATAGAATCATTATCCGCCTACGCACGTCAATTCCTCGGTCAACTAAACAAACCAGACGTCGACTATATCGAAGGACTGTCCCCTGCAATAGCTATTGAGCAGAGATCGGCAGCCTCAAACCCGCGGTCCACGATTGCCACAACAACTGAGACCCATGACTATCTTAGGCTCCTATTTGCCAGGATTGGTGTTCCCTACTGCTACAAATGTGGCAGAATAATCGAGAAACAGACGGTTGAACAAATCGTAGACGGAATTCTCGAACGTGAGAAAGGCTCGCAGATTAATATCCTCGCCCCTGTTGTTCGAGGAAAGAAAGGCGAATACAAGACAATTCTACCCAATTACCATCGAATGGGGTTCTTGTACGCGGTGGTTGACGGAAAGCGTGTGGAGACTGAAAGTGCAGTCTCTCTGGAGCGATACAAGAAACATACGATCGAGATTGTGATTGATGAACTTCAGGTCCTGGAACAGGAAAAAGAAAGGATTGCGGAATCAACACAGACCGCATTGAATCTCGCTGAAGGAATTGTGAGAGTAGAATCTGGAAAGAAGAGCTGTCTCTTCAGTGAGAAACTCTCATGTCCAGTTTGTGGAGTGAACATTGAAGAACTTGAGCCTCGAGATTTTTCGTTCAACAGTCCCTATGGCGCGTGCAAAGAATGCACGGGGCTTGGAGTGAAGATACTCATAGATCCGGACCTCGTCATCCCAGACAGAGACAAATCGATTCGAGAAGGCGCGATTGAACCATTCTTTGGGCCGATCGATGGTTGGGTGTTATCCAACTTCAAGCCTCTAGCGAAGAGGCATGACTTCGATTTTGACACCCCAATTAAGGATCTGAGTCGAGACCAGCTCGACTATCTTCTTCACGGAAGTCGAAATGAACCGTACGGTTACCATTGGGAAGGTATCATAAATATTATTGAAAGGAGGTATCGAGAAACCAAGTCCGAAAGCATGAAGGAGTACTACAGCAAGTTCACAAGCGAGATTATCTGTCCAAGCTGTCACGGCGACCGTTTGAAACCAGAATCCTTGTCCGTTAAGGTGCAAGACAAGAATATCGCGGATGTTTCGAAGATGTCGATCCTTGAAGCGCAACGATTCTTTGAATCATTAACGCTCTCAACCAAGGAAATGCAGATAGCGAGTCAACTACTGAGGGAAATCAGGGGCCGACTAGGATTTCTTCTTCATGTAGGGCTAGGCTACTTGACTTTAGACAGAAGAACAAGCACATTATCTGGAGGAGAGACTCAACGGACGCAGCTCGCGACCCAGATTGGATCGAGACTAACAGGGGTTCTATACGTTCTAGATGAACCAAGTATCGGTCTACATCCAAGGGACAACAGAAAATTGCTGGAGATCCTTCACAGACTCAGAGACCTAGGAAACACGATTCTTGTGGTGGAACATGATGAGGAAACAATCAAACAATCCGACTACATCATCGACCTAGGTCCGGGGGCAGGCGTAGACGGTGGAAAACTGGTCGCCACCGGAACACCGGAAGAAATCATGAAGAATCCGAACTCGATCACTGGAAGATACCTTTCTCATCAACTGACCATTCCCATACCATCCACTAGAAGAAAGAACAATGGGAAATGGCTAGAGATCAAGGGAGCAAGCGAAAACAACCTAAAAGACATCGACATATCAATTCCACTGGGCACTTTCACCTGCATCACAGGAGTCTCGGGTTCCGGAAAGAGTACACTCCTCAACGACATACTATATCGAGCCTTGGCACAGGCATTCTATCATTCAAAACTGAAACCAGGCCGCTTCAAGAAGCTGGTGGGCCTAGAAAACATCGACAAAGTCGTCATAATAGACCAGTCACCCATTGGAAGAACCCCTCGAAGCAATCCAGCCACATACGTCGGGGCCTTCACTCATGTCAGAGACCTTTTCGCCAAGCTTCCTGAATCAAGAGTTCGCGGATACAAGATCGGAAGATTCAGCTTCAACGTGAAAGGCGGAAGATGCGAAGCCTGTCAAGGCGCAGGCACAATCAAAATGGAGATGCACTTTCTCCCAGACGTGTACGTTCCCTGCGACATCTGCAAAGGAAAGAGGTATGGGCGTGAGACCCTCGAGATCACATATGCGGGAAAATCAATAACAGACATACTTTCCATGACGATTGATGAAGCTCTACAGTTCTTCCATAACATTCCCTCTATTAGAAGAAAGCTTCAGACCGTCGCTGATGTCGGCCTCGGATACATTACCCTGGGACAGAGCGCAACCACACTCTCTGGAGGGGAAGCGCAGAGAGTCAAGCTGAGCACCGAACTATGTAAGGTGAGCACGGGAAGGACACTGTACATTCTAGACGAGCCGACAACAGGTCTCCACTACGCAGACGTTCACAAGCTGCTCGACGTGATTCACCGGTTAGTAGACCTCGGAAACACCATCCTGGTCATAGAACACAACCTAGAGGTCATCAAAACCGCCGACTACATTATCGATCTTGGACCAGAGGGTGGCGAAGAGGGAGGATACATAGTTGCAGTTGGATCTCCGGAAGAGATTGCCCAAGTGGAAGGATCCTACACTGGGCAATACCTGAAGAAGATGCTCGAACAAGATCGAATAGAGAAAGGCGAATGGAATAAAGTAGTGCCTTCTACATGAGGGCGACCATACTGCAGAAAACACTGAGATCACAGATAGAGCAATTGCCTAACAAAACAGGCGTCTACATCTTCAAAGGAGACAAGGTGATCCTCTACGTTGGGAAAGCAGCAGACATCAAGAAGAGAGTACTAAACCATTTTCAAGCCGCGAGAACAGATCAAAGGCAGAAGAGAATCATCGAATCAGCTAAGAAAGTAGACTATATCGTAACCAATACTGAAACGGAAGCACTAATCGAGGAAAACATCCTAATCAAGGCATACAAGCCGAGACATAACGTTCGCCTAAGCGACGACAAAACGTATCCATACATAAAAATCGACAACAAACAAGATTTTCCACGCCTGAGTATTGCCCGAAGAGCAGTCGAGTCCGGTGCAAAATATTTTGGGCCCTACGGAGATGTGGGTGCAATGCGCAACTCGCTCAAAGCGATCACCAGAATCTTCCCCGTCAGAACATGCAATAAAGCGATGGACGGATCAGTGATAAGACCATGCGTGTACTATCATATTGGTCGATGCAGCGCTCCATGCACTGGAAGAGTCTCAAAAGAAGAATATGTCTCCACTGTGAATGGTCTAATGCTCTTTCTTGAAGGAAAGATGAATGGTGTAATTCAGAATCTAAGATCTGAAATGTCCGCCGCATCATTGAAGCAAGAATATGAAAACGCGGCGATACTGCGGGATAGGATCAGCGATCTGGAAAAAACAGTGCAAGCGGTTCGAGTCGTGTTACCGTCCAACGAAAACCTAGATGCGATCTCTCTGTTTCGAGCAAAAGATGCTGTATGCGTACAGGTAGTACAAGTCAGAGAAGGAAAGATACTAACGTCAGAGAACTTCAATTTGAAAGCGGCTGAAGATGCGACAAACGAAGAAACACTAGAATCATTCCTTAAACAGTACTATTTGCGGAGAACATATACTCCTGACAAGCTCATCTTGAACAAGCAAATTCAGGATTCAGCCATAGCGGATTGGTTGTCAGCAAAGAGTGGCAAGAGAACAGTTGTCGAGAAACCCTCAAATAGAAAACTAAAAGCGATTCTAGACCTTGCGTTAGAGAACGCTCGAACCCATTTGGAGCAAATGGATCTCGCGCGAAACAAAGCCACTAATGCTCTCCTTCAATTGAAGAACATCTTGGAGCTTAAGAGATTGCCCAAGATAATTGAGTGTTTTGACATTTCAAACCTCGGTGAACGAGAAGCTGTTGGATCGAAGATTGCTTTCTTTGATGGAATCCCGAACAAGAAAGAGTACCGCATGTATAAGGTCAGATCCGTTCTTGGTCAGGATGACCCAGCGATGATAGGTGAAATCGTAAAAAGGCGGTTCACTCGACTTCTGGAAGAGAAGGGGACTCCTCGTGATTTGATAGTGGTAGATGGGGGGACTGCACAAGTAAGGGCGGCGAAGAGACAGCTAGATGGCCTGGCCATCACTACACCAGTAATCGGTCTTGCGAAGAGGCTCGAACAGATAGTTCTTTCCGATGGGCGCATCATAGAGTCTGATAGAAGGTCACCGTCAAGCCTGATGCTCCAACACATTCGTGATGAAGCCCACAGATTCGCAATAACCTATCATCGAAAACGAAGGGACAATACACACCAGAAAAGACGTACACAGTAGCGATCCCGTGAGGAACCAGATGATATCCGTGCTAGTGGCCGTACTGCGCTACCACTTAAATAAGAGATCCAGTACAGTCACGTTCTAAGAGAGTCTATGGCGCATGACGGAAAATATTGAGAGCAAAAACACGTCCAAGTTGGAGATCAGCAAACCTGATGATTTCAAGTTCCGCGTTGCGTACGATGTCTATTCTAGCGCCTGGGACGACAACCCCTCTGAAACAATCCGACTAAAGCTGAACGAGCTAATATCTCTCCTTTCAAACGACAATAACTACTACTCGGACTTCTATGGCCAGATTTCTCAATACCGAAAAGATACTAGATCCCACGCACCGGGTAGGGTAAGAATTGAGACTCAGAGAAAGAGAGACTGGCAGAGAAGCGACAAGAAAGACTCGAGAAACCGTCGCCACAAATGAGTTCCAGTGCAGCTCAGCAAATACGGGTTATCGAGATCTTGTATGACCAGAAATGCTCGATGTAACGGCAATTTTCTATCGAGATAGATTCGTAAATTACAGAATATCGTGTCAGATTTGAGGAGAAAGCAATCCCACAAACGTGGCTATCCAATTGGGGTTCTAGTAGGTTTCGACGAGAGACAGGCCGCTATCTGGCAAATATTCAGCAATATGGTCAAACCATTTCGCATCATTCAACTTGGAAATGATAGAAAGGCTACCTACAACTTTCACGAATCTATTGTAAATACGCTTAGACCAATTATCAGAGAAGGCGTAAGAACCGTAGTGGTATCTGCTCCTGCAAAAACCAACCACTCAAAAGACTTTCTCAGACACGTCAAGATACATCATTCATGGCTCACTCAAGAGAATGGACCTTGCTCAGCAACATTCGGTGAACTCATCGGCGCTGCAAGCACATTTGATCAAGTGTCGGCCATTGTTAAGACTCAAAAATTCTTCAACATGGTATCCGACATCAGATCGCAAGATGCCAATCGCATAATAGACGATCTGGAAAAGCACATCAACAGACTTGATGCGACCCCCACAGTTCTATGTTCTCTTGAAGAGATTGAAGAACTTGTCAAAGGATGGAGTGGACGCAGTAATCCAATGCCAGAATACGTCGTGTTAACGGACAAGTACCTAGAAGATTCCAAGGAGAAGAATAGGGTCAACAGGCTGCTCCAAATCTCAAAGAACAAGAACATTATGACAAGGATAGTGAGCGCAGAGACAGAAGCGGGGATACGAATCAATCAGTTCGGAGGCTTAATCTGCCTCACAAAAACTGTGTGAACGCGACCGATTGAAATGCGTTGAGGAATGATTTGCTTCCTCTGCTCACTGGTAAGTTGAAGACTGCCCATTCGAGAACAAACAATTCCAGCCCGAGACAGGCCAGAGAGCGTATAAGCAACCACGACAGTAGGGCAGGGAGATGTTGCAGGATGAATCGAACAGCATATCGCATCAGGAAGAGACAGAAGAACAAGAACAAGCAGAGAAAGAAGGCCAAGTCCAGCAGGAAACCCAGTTGCCCGGCTTTAGCAAGGTCTTAGCATAGACCTCCTATCTCCATCGCTGGGCAATACTAAGTTGCAGACATGAGTCACCAATTCCTTTCCACATCTTGATGGTAGCAGAATGCTCTGATCCTTGACGCAAACCCAATCTGATTTGACACTCGTAGAGTAGTTCTAGGGGCTTTTTCTTCAGATGCGAACCAAAACAAGATGAGCCTTTGAGACACAATACCAACCAAAGAATCTGTTGAGTTGACAATTGTGAGATGTATCAAGTGTCAAAGATCTATCCCAAACGGCTCAGTATGGTGTCCATACTGCGGATCAGTGCAAGGACATCTTCTGGACGGTCCGGCTCTTCAATATCGCAGCAGTTTTCTGCGTTAGATCTATGCAGAATGTTTTGTGACCTGTGAGAGAGGACGTATGGTTTAATTCCTTCGTACAGTCCGTTTGATGCTCTCGGACAAATTCAGTCCCAACATTCAGTTGGAAGCTTCGTCGATAGGAGTATTCAGTCTTGGTAAAGTTCTGTCCAAACTGTGGAAGCTACATTTCCAAAGGCAAGAAGCATTGCCCAAGATGCAAATTCGACACTTCAAGAATGTCGGAATGCAAACCCATCCCAGAGCTAACAGCGAAGGATGTGTTTGATAGTTTTCCAACCAAATCTTTCAGGTCACATCAAGAAGAAATCATAATCAATGCCGTCGAAGCATTCCAGACTGGAAAGAAAGTCGTCATTCTGGCTGCTCCAACTGGGTTCGGCAAGTCATACGTCAACGTCGCCTTCGCTTCACTAGTCAGATCATTCTACGCAACTCCACAACTCGCTTTGATCGATCAGATCATGAATGACAGCCACCTACGATCAAGATTTGTAGAAATCAAGGGACGACAGAATTATCGATGCTATCACCAATCTCACCGAAGTGTATACGTTGGGAAATGTGTCACCGAAGAGTACGCTTGCCCAGAACGGTTTCAACTCTGCCCGTACTGGATACAGAAACTGAAGGCCCTCAACGCCCGCAGTGTTCTTCTGAGTTTCGCGTATCTTGCAGGGGAAAGTCAGACAGAGGGTTTGACGGATACGTATCTTGGAACTCGCAGTCTCCTTATCCTTGACGAAGCACATAACATCGAGGAGCACTGCCTCAACCAAGTCTCCCTGCGCGTCTCTCCATACACGATCCCCGCAGACATCTACAATAGATCTCTTCCACAACTCCGCCAAATTGAAACAGAGATCCAACTCAAAGAGTTCCTAGAACTCTTGGAACAACAACTCAGAAAGATTCTGGAAAAGTCCAGAAGCATAGTTGAAACCACTGGCCTTTCGGCTGGGGAGGCCACGGACAAAGAGAATATTGAACGATACCTGGCCAACTACAAAATCTATGAATCATCAAAAAGTGAATGGATGTGGCAGCTGCAGAACGACCAACTGATCCTTCAACCGGTCTTCGCAAGAGAATTCATGAAAGAACTTGTTTGGAAACGAGGCGAATACTATATCGTTTCTTCAGCAACAATTCTTGACCCCAAGGAATACGTAGAGCTAACAGGACTGACGAGTCTACTGAAGGAGGATGAGATCTGTTTCCTCCAAGCTCCAAGCACGTTCCCCGTTGAGAACCGCCCAATAATAGACGTAACCGTGGGGCCCCTTTCAAGAGAGGGATGGGAAAACAACCGGCAGAGTGCTCTCCATGTTGTGGAGGAGATACTTAGAAAGGAGAAGGGAAGTGTGGCAATACACTGCCACAGTTATCACCACCAGCACTGGCTCGTCGAAAACATCTCTGATGATTTGAGGCCTAGACTCATTGTTCATACGAGTAGAAACCGCGAGGAAAAACTTGAGGAATGGAAGCATTCCCGTGGAAGAGTATTTGTTTCGGTCGCTTTCAGCGAAGGTCAAGACTGGAAGTATGACGTGTGCAGCGCCCAGATTCTTTTGAAGGTGCCTTTCCCCGATCTCAGCGACAAACGAGTGAAAAGAAGACTGGAGCTGGGATACCGCCAATGGTACAACAACCAAGCAATGCTAGACGTCATTCAAGCCTACGGTCGCGCAGTGAGGGCAGAAGATGATAAAGCCAGATTCTACGTGGTCGATGGAAGCTTCACGAGGCTCCTCAAGAACTGTTGGTGTTTTGTGCCTGATTGGTTCAAGGATGCACTCCCCCGTTTCAACGATTCATTCAGGCCTGGTGCTCCAGTCATGAATTCTTAATATCCTAAACGCGAGCTGAACCGCAGGGCCAATGGTAAACGCGAAGATCAGCGTCCCGAACCATAATGGTCCTCCGAGCAACCATCCTATCGCAACTGTGATTACTTCAAGAATCGTGCGTGACCGACGCAAGCTAGTTTTGCCCATACGTGAAAGGGCGAACATCAGACTGTCTCGCGGACCCGCTCCTGCATCTACCCCGACGTATATCGCTGTGCCGAATCCCATGATCAGAGTGCCGAGCATGAGATACCCAATTTGAAGCCATAGGACGGTAGGAACCGCTGGGACAACCGGTCTTAGTATGTCAACCCACACTCCAATAGATAGCATATTCATAATCGTTCCCCAACCCAATGGTTCCCTAAGAACAACGTCTGCAAGCGTGACCACGATCGCGACGCCGATAGTTGCCTCTCCCAGCGAGATTGGAAAATGATTCGTAAGCGCCATATGCAGAACATCCCAGGGACCTAGACCTAGGTTTGCTTGAACCATCATGTTGATTGACACTCCGAAAAGCAGGAATCCAATCTGGATCACGAAGAAATCGTGTGTGAAACGTCTCCAACCCCTCCAATGGAGCTTGAAAACGTCTCTGGTCGCTAGTTTTACCAATGGAACGGCTTACACCCGCGAATGACCTTTTCTGAAAGATCTTGGATACTCTCACTGGATCCTCCGACTTTTGGAACGCCCAATCTGCACGCTATTTATCTTCGTTGACCCAGGTTAGTCTGCCCTTCTTACCTCGATTTTTTCGCCACTTTTGACTTTGGTCAGGGTTTCTGCATCAGCAGTGACCTTGCCAAAAACATTTACAGGGCTAGCGGCGCGCGGTTGATTCCCTTTGCTGGCAGGGGTGGCTCCAAAGAATATACAGAAACAGCTTCCTGGAGGCCAGTAAGCCAAATCGCCTATCTCTACTACTTCCTGACTATTTTCCTCTCGTACCTTCACCGATACGCCAAAGTATATCTCCGCCCCCCATCTGTTCGCCGTGCCCATTATCGGTAATGCCTTCCAGATGGCTTCAGCAGTTCTTGGATTCTTTTCTGTGACAATTTCAGCGGGGATATCTCCCGCAGACTCCGTTCTAATCCTGATCCTCATACTCATCTCCAATCGATCTCGCTTTTCGAGAGGTAGAGCGTACATAAATTACTTGTTGATGTCTGAGAATAGAAAGAGCTAAACGGCATTGTGACAGTGCATCGTTTTTGATTTGGCAATGAGCAAACACAGCTTACGAAACAATACTAGAGTTGTGTCGTTTGATGTAGATGGAACTCTCGTTGACGGAAAGTTCACCACACTAGTTTGGGAAGAGACCATTCCAAGACTCTACTCGCACAAAGAGAATGTTGACCTAGAGACTGCGAAGAAATACGTGTGGGGAGAGTACTCCAAAATTGGACAAGAGAGACTGGAATGGTATGACATACGATATTGGCTGCAACATTTCGGGCTAAATCATGATTGGAGGGAGCTTTTGGAAAGGCACAGAGATGACGTGCACCTCTACCCTGAAGTTCCTTCTGTATTGCGGAAGTTGAAGGATCACTACGTTTTGGTCATCGTCACAAACGGCGCAAAGGAATTTGCTGATATCCAGACAAGAGGTATTCGAAGTTACTTCACAAGCGTTTTCTCAGCCACGACCGACTTTGGAGTATTGAAGCACTCTACACATCTTTACGAGAAGATTTGCGATAAACTGGGGATAAGCCCCCGCGAGTTGACTCATGTAGGTGATCACCGCAAGTTTGACTACTTGGTTCCAAGAAAGCTTGGAGTGAACGCTTTCTTGCTTGACAGAACAAGAAAGTCGTCGAGTTCACACATCGTTAAAGACCTTGAAGACTTCTGCAATCAAGTGGACAAAAAAGCAAGTCACGGTACGGCAAGTGATGCCTAGCCACGTCCTAGCAGCGTTCCTTCCCTGTCAATCCTTCCCCGGCGAATGCGCGTAGTAGAAATGGGTACTCGGTCCTGAGCCAAAACCATGTCAATTGTAACAATCTCAAGGGGCTGTAAGCCCTTACTTCTTCTCATCTTATTGATTTGATTGGAATACAATTCGCTTCTTCTACTCACGATCAAAGCTTCTATCTCACCGTCATCAACCGACGGTCCGTAACGGTCTCTGAGAGGAACTATTTCCGCCTTGGACAAAAGACTTCTATCGTTTAGGAACTTTCTCAACTCACTTTCTCTGGTCGCATAATCCTCAACCTTGTGAGGTTTATGCAGCCTCTTCACGAAACTATCTTCTGTAAGTCCGATTACTACTCTATCCCCGACCTTGAATGCGGTCTCCAGAAGTTGCCGATGCCCTTTGTGAAGCAAGTCAAACGTGCCCCCAACCGCTGCCACCTTGAAATTCAGGTCACGATGACGCTCCACTTTTAGACACCGGTCTAGCGCTAAACGAATTACTAATACAAATAAGTTTTCTTCTACTTAGATTGAGCCTCGCTAGGATCTGTTCAAGTGGATCTTGAGATGATCTCGGTCCAGAGGAAACCATGATGACAGAGTTGAGACTAATCATTAGCCAGACTGGGTGAGAATGATCCCCAACACCACAAGAATTCCTCCAACCACCATGAAGTACGTAATCGCTTCTCCCAGAAGTACATACGAAAAAACTGCAGTTGGAATCGGAATGGCATACAGTGAGACTGCCAGTTTGGTTACCTCAACCCCCTTCAATAGGTGGTTCCAAAGCAGGTAGGCTACGGTTGAACTTGGAATCGCTAGGTACAAGATGCTAAGCCAGGTAGACCACGATAGACTCGTTATCGGCGCGGTAGACATTTCTACTATGGCGAATGGCAGAAGACAGATTGTGCCGATTACGAAGGTTACCGAAGTGATTGTGGATGCTGAGAATAGGTGTAGAGCTTTTTTGGTCAGAATTGAATAAAGCGCCCAGCAGACTGCCGCCCCGACCATAAGCAAAGCCCCTGTACTTTGAACCGGCGCTGAATCGGTGGGAGAGCCACCATTCGTTGCAAGAACTATGACCCCCATGAAGGCCAAAGAAACCCCGATGAGTTTCTTGGCAGCCATGCGCTCCTTGAGAAGTATTCCAGAGAGAATAGTGGCAAAGATCACATTGAGATTTATCAAGATAGACCCCGTAGTAGCCGTAACGAATTTCAGCGAGTAGAATTGTAGTACGTACAGAAGAGTGACTCCAGTTAGTCCGAGTGCCAGGAACAGTAGTGAATTAGTTCTCCAATTGAATCCCGTTTGCATCCGTCTCTTCCGTGCAAAAAGTGTGTAGGCTACCAGCGGCGGAGATGCAATGGCGAACCTCGCCAACGCAAGTACTGACGGAGCCAGTTCTCTCAAGCCAAGTCTGATGAAAATGAAAGAACCTGACCAAATCAGAACGACCAGAATCATGCAGAGAAACGAAATGATCTCTCTTTTCTCAGACATGCCTATCCCAGTAATGGCCGGTACCAAATAACAACTGCGGGTCCCTTTGAAACATTCGAAACGAGATATATTCGACAAATATGTTGTGAAGGATCAATATTGGGATACGAGAAAACGACTCTAGAGCACAGTCATTTCGACAACTTCTTGTCGGGAAGAGCTAGACCAAGCAGGTTCTCTACGCATATCAGTTGATCTCTTGGGGGTCGAAATTTGATTCTCCTTCTCGTTCCGTTTTCTGTCACCGTCACAAATTCAAGAATGGATCCCAAAACAGTGTGACTGACCCTTGCCGAGACAATGCGATCATATGGTATTTCAAAGCTGGAAGAATGGGTTCGCAGAACTTCCTGAATCGTCTTGTTACTGTAGCTTTGTCTTCTCTCCTCTTCAAGTCTTCTTGACCACGCGCGGAGCTCTTGGCTCCGGATAATCGATCCTATCAGAAGCTCTTCGAATCTTCTTGTTTCATATGCACCGATTAGATCTGAGGGATGGAGGACGACTGCAGCCACCACGCTGCTTTCCGTGAAGAACAGGTCGTAGTGAGTGTCGTACGTCTGCCCCGTCACACCCTCTACGACACCCACGATTCTCTTTGAAGAGTCCATGGCTCTGGAAATGCTTCGTCTTGATAAGTGTCTTCCTCTCCAAGAAACGCGTTCACCTGGAATGTGGAAGTGTCTACATCCGTCAAAACATCGTTCTAGTTGATGCTTAACTGAAGACTAAACAGAGAACAATGGAGCCCGCCTATCTGAAAAGCGATCTGATACCTCTATAGGAAGTTCGTCTTGCTCTTTCTTCGCCATTCCAGTATCGTTAGTCGGTTATCACTGTCGTCTATCAATCTTCGATCCTCGCTAAGTATTCATACGTAGCTACTCTTAGACAACAGAGATGACAGAAAGTAACGAATCCCAGGTGTCAACCCAGAAAGTCATGGGATTTGTATCATTTCAGCATGTCTGCGACTTGAAGCAATGAGTTGAGAACGCGATGAGGTTGACACGTACTTTCGGCATGAACCTGGTAGTAAGAGTCGTCGAAGTTGGTATCGACATTGCGAAGTAGTATTGTGCTCATACCAAGTGTCTGTGCTCCTTCAACATCATATCTTGGATCGTCACCAACGAAGATCGCGTCGGTGGGTTGCACTGAGACATCTGACAAAAACCTCTGGAATATTTTCGGATGAGGCTTTCTCCATCCCACGTCGTCAGAAATCACTATGCTATCAAACAACTGCGTAAGATTGTTCCTTTCAAGGATGCTTCGAACGGCAGGTGCATACGTGAAGTTTGTTATTAGACCGATTCTGCAGGTTCTCCTAATATCGGACAAAATTGGCACAACATACGATGGAACCTGCACTTTTTTGACGTAGGGTCGGAAGTATGCGTTGGCGGCCCTACGCACTATGTCATCTTCCTGACTCAAACTGAACCCAAGTGAATTAAGCGCTTCAGATATCCATACTCGATTGTTGACTTCTCGGAATGTTCTCTTACGGATCTCCATGTACTTCAGTGCGGTCTGGTTGTAAGCGTCCAGGAACTTGTCTGGAATCTTCAGGTTGTTTCTCTTCAGTTCCAAGCACATTTCGATGATGCAGTCATCTTCATGTGTCTGAGCGCGGCACAACGTTCCAACTAGATCGAAGCCAACGGCCTTCATTGACGTCTGTCCAACAAGCGAACGTTCATGAACGATTTAAACTGTAACATATAATCAAGTAATAGTGAGAATGAAGGAGTTTCGTATGTGGCGGGCTGTTCTGTTACTTGATTCAAACGCGAGGTACAAGGAACGGATTGATGTTTTGCGTGGTCTGTTGTCTGAACTGAAGAACAAAAGGCAGTTCGATACGTCCATCGTTGAGTCTTCAAAAATAAGCCCGGATGAGGCGTCGAGATTTGCTGACGAAATCAGATGTACTTCGCCACAGATGCGCGGGAGGATAGTGACCTCAAGAAGCCACGTTCTTCCACTTTCAGGGAAGAAGAACTTGAACCTAATGAATACACCCGTACTGGTCCTCTATCGTGATCAGAAGCCTGTGACTGTGTATCCACATCTGATAGGCACTTTTCATAAAGAGATTGAGGATGGTCTTCGGGAAATCGCAGAGTATGGTCCTTTCGGAGCGTTCGAGTCCCGTGGTCTGCTGGAAGACCCGATTGTCAAGATCTTGGCTGATGACCCGAGCCTTCTTGGAAGTAAAGTCAAGACTGTTGCCATCGAGTTGGCGACGAGCACTGGGAAGATAGATCTTCTCATGAAAGATGACCGAGACATCATTGTTGTTGAAGTCGAGACTCGTGCCGGAGATTTTGCGGTGGCGCAGGTGTGTAGATTGGCAGCAGGCTACTGCAAAGACAATCGTCTGCCTCTGGAAAAGGCAAGAAGGATTCTGGTTTGCAGGTCGTTTGAGAAGAATGTTGTAGAGACTGCGCGGGCTGCGGATGTGCAACTTTACAAAATTACCCTAACCAGACAAGATTGATTCTGAGGCTAGCGTTTGTGTGCTGACCCTCTCATCTCTTCGATTCTCCCGAATCCGTTGCGCTTCATGTATGAAGTCATCCCATGGTTGATCTCCCGAAACACAGACAGGTCCCTGTACATCAGTGCAGTTCCAATCTGAATCGCCGTAGCACCCGCTAGGATGAATTCAACGGCATCCTTCCAAGACGTGATCCCTCCACACCCGATAATTGGAATTCTCAAGGACTCATATAGCTCGTAGACGCATCGTAGTGCAACAGGCTTGATCACTGGTCCTGATAGACCTCCTCTGCCAGCCCCCAACACGGGCATTCTTGTCTCTGCGTCAATTGCCATGCCGCGCAGAGTATTTACAGCCGTCACTCCATCAGCCCCAGATCTTTCAGCGGCCTTACCGATTTCTACGATATCCGTCACATTTGGAGAAAGTTTCACGATCACTGGATGATCCACCTTTGCCTTCACTGCTTCGGTGACTTCTGCGACCATTCTCTTGCTCTGTCCAATTTCAAATCCAACGTCAGCAACATTCGGGCATGAGACGTTAAGTTCCACGGCTAGGGCCCCCGCCGAGGATGCACTTTGCGCGGCCGTCGCATATTCTTCCGGGCTAAAACCGTAAACACTTGCAAATGTGGGGATGCCTGACTTGGCCAACTTTCCGATCTCAGTGCTCATCTGTTCGATTCCGGGATTCGGCAATCCCATAGCGTTCAGGAGGCCGGATTCCACTTCCACCACGTTTGGAGCAGGATGCCCCTTCCTAGCCTTCACTCCCATAGATTTGGTGATCACTGCTCCCGCTCCAGAATCGACCACCCGCTTCATTGTCTCAGCTGAAATGCCAAGCACGCCTGCGGCTAGGATCAGAGGGTTTCTGAGCTCGATGCTACACAGTTGAACCGTTGTGTCCGGTTTCATAGGTCTCTAGGGCAAAACGTTAATTCCGATAGCCAAATAACGCTAGCGGTGCAGTTCATTTAGCGGACTGCAACTCTAACTTTGGAGCTTTGATCAATGAAAATATATGTCGTAGATACACCGTTCGGCTTGTTTGCTGCAAACAAAGCTGGAAAAATTGTCGACCAGTGCATATTTGGATCGACCCCATCTGAAGCATCATCATCCATAAGAGAAATTGACGATGGATCTATCCCTTCCAAAGCCGACGACTTCTTCATGAGGCTGAAGAAGGATAATCACAGACCGATTGTACTTGACAATGAGGCTCTCGCGAAGGCCGTGGAAAAGAAGCTCGATCTGCAGACGGAACTCGAGAAACCCTGCGCTACCAGCGACAAGTTCAGAGAACAACTCGAGTCAGTAGCTGTTGGATTGAGACTCGTTAAGGACAAGGATGAATTCAACCGATTTGTCCGTGGCGTAAGTCTTCAAATGGCCAGGGAAGCTGTCGCAGTATCTGCTGCCAAACGCGACCAACATGCCATTCAGACTGCTCGATCACTCGAAGATCTCGACAAGACTCTAAACTTGTTCGCCGGCAGAGTACGAGAATGGTACGGTCTACATTTTCCCGAAATGGATAGATTGATCGAAAGCAATGACACCTACGTAAGATTGGTAGCCAACCTAGGAAAAAGAAGCAACTTCAACGAAGAAGCCGTGGTGAGAGAAGGTCTCCCCAAAGACAAAACAGGGTCATTGATCGAAGCCGCAAGCAGGTCCATGGGCGCCGATATAGAAGAAGAAGACTTGGCTTGGCTGCGAGTATTCTGCAACAAGACTCTCGATCTCTTCAAACTCCGAGAACAAGCTGAGAAATATCTTGAAGGGATAATGAAAGAGACCGCTCCAAACATGAGTTTTCTAATGGGTGCAACCCTTTCAGCAAAGCTGATCTCGCTTGCGGGAGGTCTCGATCGTCTGGCGATGATGCCTGCAAGTACCCTACAAGTTCTGGGAGCCGAGAAAGCGTTGTTTCGATCATTGAAAACTGGAGCACGACCTCCAAAACATGGAATAATCTTCCAGTACGCATCGATCCATCAGGCCCCGCGCTGGCAGAGAGGCAAGATCGCCAGAGCACTTTCTGGAAAGCTTTCCATCGCAGCGAGAATAGATGCATTCAAGGGAGAATTCAGAGGAGAAATCCTGAAGAACGAACTCGAAAAAAGAGTTAACGAGATCAGAGAGAAATACGGTAATCCTCCTATGAAGCATGCAGATCAGCAGATCAGCAGAGAGAGACCAAGCATGCATAGCAGGCGCGAGAGATGGCATCGTGCAGCTCGACGTTAGCCCTCACGACAAGTTTCCTGGAGTATTCTGGGTAACAACAAGCACAGGAACAGGAAAACTTGCGACCAGAAACCTGACCCCTGGAAGGTCAGTTTATGGAGAGAGACTGGTCAATTTTCAAGGCATAGAATACAGACTGTGGGATCCGTATCGCAGCAAGCTCGCTGCCTCTATTCTGAAGCATCTAAGAAAGAATCCGATTGAACCTGCGCAGAACATATTGTATCTGGGATCCGCGTCGGGAACCACAGCCAGTCATGTAAGCGACATTGTAGGAGAGGATGGCAAGGTCTACTGCGTGGAGTTCTCTTCAAGGTCTATGCGAGAGTTCGTGGGCAATCTATGTGACCACCGCGACAACCTTTATCCTATTCTTGCTGATGCAAGGTTTCCAGAAAGATATCCCAAGGTTGTAGGCGCAGTCGATCTTGTGTATTGTGATATCGCTCAAGTGGAACAGGCAAAGATCTTGGCTGACAACGCCGACAAATACCTTAGACCCGATGGGTGGATAATGATCGCCGTGAAATCAAGGAGCGTTGATGTCACAAGGTCGCCTTCGGATGTCTTTAAGGGAGAAGCACAAGTGCTGGAAGATCGTGGCTTCAAGGTGGTAGAGTTGGTCAGATTAGAGCCCTACGAGAAAGATCATGCCATGGTGGTCGCTCACAGACAACTAGATGAAGCGAAACTCCTGGAATCGTGAAGTCTAGAGTTTGCTTTGCAGACTATCTTGTATCAATTTGTCTATGGTCTTCCAAGACATTCTTACGATGGGAGGAAAATCTCCATGTTCCTTGAACCATCTTCGCAGGTAGTCCATTGTAACAGGATCCGTGACATAGCCTGACCCAAACTCTCCATACTCATTCTTCAAATTCTCTATCAATTCGTCTCTCCGAACCTTTGCCAGTATGCTCGCTGCTGAAACAACTGGGTAGTTCCTGTCTGCATGATGTTCCGATATGATATTGACTTTGAAAGGAATCATTTCTGAGATTGTATTTCCATATCTTTCTGGCAGTACATCTGAAGCGTCGACGTACGCAACATCTGGCCTCAGTTGAATGATGACTTTTGCCATACACTTCGCTTCAAGAAGATTCAGTCTCTCGAGTCTTCGACCTTTGTGAACTACTCCGTCTATCTCTAAAGGGGCAACATCAACATGAGCATAGTTGGACACAACCTCCTTGATTCGGCTCGCGAGAGTAACTCTCGACCGTGGTGACAGAAGCTTCGAATCCTTCACCCCCATAGGCTTTAATTGCCTGAGCTTCTCTTTGGGTGCGGCCACCCCGGCGATGACCATCGGTCCAATAACAGGTCCACGACCAGCATCGTCGACCCCAGCAACGAGCAATGATGCCAACACTTCCAATCCTCGATTTTCCTAGAGACCTTTGATTCTGTCAAAGCTTTCTATTCTGTCTCATCCCGTTATTGTCAACTTCACCCTAGTCTTAGGCATAACCCTCACATATTCATTGACTTTCGGCACCATGGATAACTTTTCATATGAGTTCTGTGAGAGGTTGCGGAAGCATCGTAGTGATGTGACTTATTCGCGTTGATGATACTACTCAGTGAATTGGGGATAGCATTGGTATGAACTCAAGAAGAATCATAGCCGCAGTCCTGCTAGTGATCATAGTCATAATGATAATCTACCCATCGCTTTCTGTCGGCACTGTGTCGGTAAGATTCGACAGTAAGGGGACAGGATCAGCTGAGCATTTGTACATAACTCTCAGTATGATTCAATTTCATGAAGCAGGCTTTGACAATCAGACGGGGTGGACCGGTGCGCTGAACAAAACAGTCACGCTAGATTTAATTGACCAGAAAAATCTTGCCGAATCGAGTTTGGAGATGATGGTTCGCACAGGTCACTACGACAAGGTGGCTATCCACCTAAGTTCGGCCTCGCTCGTGCTTGGATCGAACAAGACAGATCTGGCGCTATCGTCAGAAAGATATGTTGTCGAAGTCCCATTGGTACTTAAGTTGGCTGAAGAGGCACAAATGACCCTTCAATTGAGTTACACCATCTCAGCGATTCAGGCAACGGGAATATTCGATACCGTAATAGAAGCCACGAACGCGTGACTCTCAGCTGAGGTTGCCAAGATCTAGAAATGAGTGGCATTAGAAACCTTATTCCAGGTGAGAATGTTGTGTGTGATAGGTAAGAAGAAGATTATTGAACTCGTGGATAGATTCAAGTGTATCTATCCATTCAATTTGGATCTACTTGATGGCGACGGTTACGTTCTAACAGTGAAAGATGAGAAGACTCTACATTATCTTGAGCATCAGAACCTCATCTCACACGAGGTTGTCTTTGTTCCACCAGACTATGTGGCTCATCTAACGGCGAAGAGTAAATACGGCCGCATGGGCTTGTCTTTCTTGAACGCTGCAAAGATTCACAGTGGATTCGTAGGGAGATTAGCGTTAGAGCTCGTTAACCTAAGCAATAATCGTCAGCCCATCACAATAAAGAGGGGAGATCCTCTAATGCACATGGAGTTCATCACGAGAGAGGGTGAGCCTTCGCCATACGCAGGTGAATACATGTTCCAATACATGACTGACGAAGAGACTTCGCTATACGCGAACGTTTTGTCAAAGAACTTTGGAAGCGTCTTCCCAACTGATCTTTTGCAGAAGATGAATTCCCGGCGAATGAAAATCTAGGGTTGCGCCAATGGCGGACTGGTCGTTCCCGGTGAACACGGCCACTATGATTCTATTTGGACCACGTAGGGTACATGCCAAACAGCGTCCATGGATACGCTTTGACGTCCTCAAGTCGCGGTTTCTGCCAATCATATTCAGAGTGCAGTGTTAGAAAATGGTTCGCGACGAAGTCCGTGTCGCAGGGCTTCCCCCAGTGTGCCCAGAACCTCCCGGCTGCGGCCAGCTCGCTGTCCGTTACTTTTCCATCAAATGAACCGCCAGGGTAGTATGGTCCCCATTCCCATTCAGGCCATCCTCTTTTGTCTTGTTCTATGTGACCACAAAGTGAATTTCTTCCTGCAACGTCATTATTTAGGTAAGAATCGTAGTGATCTGCAAGATACTTCTTTGCAACTTCCACATCCAGTTTTTCGCTCGACTGCATGAGTTGCTTCCATCTCTCGCGTCTCGCCGTGCAAGAAGTAGACTTATCGCTGTAGTCCAGAACGGTTTCCGAACGAACCTTCTCACTTCCCGCAACATTGCTTCCTGCGAAAAACCCGTTGAATGTTCGGTCGAGTGTATGGTTTAGGGTTCCCAGCTCGAGGCACGCTATCTCCCCAGTCTTGATGTCCCCGATGAGCCAGTCGTTTCCATATCCACCGTTGTTTTCCTTTACCATAATCTTCACCCATTCATCGATGTTTTCCGCGTACTGGATGGCTTTCCTCGCTCGCATGAAATATGGGAGCCCTTCCGGGTTGAAAGTTGTCAGCCCAGTTATTGTGGTCTCAGCTACAACCATTCCCGCACTAATGTACCAGTCAGTTCCACTTGCAATTGTTCCTGGG
>Ga0209253_10000898_pt1 | contig 25979 bp, 25 predicted proteins | sample FrelakmetBRP12BR_FD_187145 | JGI IMG/M metagenome (GOLD analysis project Ga0209253, IMG submission 187145) | Freshwater lake sediment microbial communities from the University of Notre Dame, USA, for methane emissions studies - BRP12 BR (SPAdes)... | ecosystem: Environmental > Aquatic >...
GCTCCATCGCGTCGAGGTCGTCGAGCGCCGCGCCGGCGGCTAGCTCGCGGTAGGTTCGGTGATCCATGGTGTCTCGCGGGGGTCCGTCTCGGAGATGCTGGGGCCCAGGATGTCGCGCAGCTTGAGGAGGGCCGTCCGGATCCGGGTCTTCGCGGTGCCGAGCGGGATGTCGAGCTTCTCGGCGACCTCGACGTGGGTCAGGCCGGCGAAGAAGGCCAGCTCGAGGGCGGTGCGCTGGGCCTCGGGGAGCTGGGTGATCGCCGCCCGGACCGTGTCGCGGCGGAGGCGCAGCCAGGCTTCGCGGTCGACGTCGTCGTCGGCCTCGCGGAGCTCGAGGTCCACGTCGGCGGTGTGCTTGCGGACGTTGGCCTCTTTGCGGACGAGGTCGATCGCCTTGTGGCGGGCGAGGGCGAAGAGCCAGGACGAGAGGGCGCCGCGGCTCGGGTCGAAGCGACCGGCGTCCTTCCAGACCGCGACGAAGACCTCCTGCACGACCTCCTGGGCGAAGCGGTCGGCACCCGTGACCTGGTAGGCCAGCGAGTACAGGGGTCCGGAGTAGCGGGCGTAGAGCGCCTCGATCGCCCGCTCGTCCTTCTCGCGGATGCGGAGGAGGAGGGCGGCCTCCTCGGCACGGCGTTCGTCGATCGGGGGGGAGAGGGACTCGTCAGACAACCGCGACTCCGTCCTGGCCGCTGCCGGGGCGTGGCTGGCTGCGCCCCCGGGTCGTGCCGCGGCCATGCTCGGCCGGCTCGGCCGAGTATACCAACGGGCGGGCGCGCCCCCGGTCGCGGGTGTCGCGGCACGGAGAGGGGGAAGGGCGACGATGTCCACGCCACCTTGTTCGGCCGACGGAGGCCCGCGGATGGCGGGGCGCGCAGTCAGGCAGAGTGGTCGTCCGGCCCGGCCGGGCGCCCATCGGCGGGGACGCCCGACAGGAGGTCGCGCCGCGCCCGGAAGCGGTCCAGGACGCGGTAGAAGTTGCGCCGCGCCAGGCGGTCGCGGTCGGCATCGGAGAGGGTCGTCCAGCCGCGGTGGGCGTGGCGGACGAGCGGCAGGTCCAGGCGTCGGGCGCCGCGCGGGGGGGCGCCGTCGTCGGCGCCGGCGCGCAGGACCAGGCTCCACCAGATGTCGAGGTGACGGTAGAAGGCGAACTTCTCGTCGAGCGGCCCCAGGGCGACGTAGTCGGCGCGGCGGAAGCCGAGCCAGTACAGCTCGACGGCGTCGACGGCCGGCCCGGGCCCCTCGGCGAATCGCCGGAGGTCGGCCGACACGAGGCCGAACGCCCCGGCGACCGCGACGGCGGGGTCGGCGAGGGCCTCCGCGAGGGGGCCCAGCGCGTCGCCGACCGGCTCGACAGACGTGTCGGCGAGGACGACGACGTCCCCCCGGGCTCGCCGCAGGCCCACGTTGAGGGCGGCGGCGTGCCCCAGCCGGTCACTGGTCCAGAGGACCTCGGGCGCCGCTCCCGCGATCGGGGCGCGGTCGAGGGCGCCCGGCGCGAGGCGCTCCGCCTGCTCCGGCGACGGGTCGTTGGCGACGACGACCACCTGCGTCCCTGCCGGCGCGTGCGAGCGAAGGCCGGCGAGCACCCTCCCGAGGTCGACCGGCCACTCGTCGGCGACGAGCTCGACGGTGAAGCGGGCGGTGGGCGGCTCGCCGAGGACGGAGGGCACCGCCGCGGCGGCCCCGTAGCGGACGCCCCCGTCCTCCTCGACGGTCGGCGGGACTGCCGGCTGGAGGGCGAAGCCGGTGCCGCGGTCGATCACCTTCCAGCCACCGGCCTCGATCTCGGCGCGCAGGGCGTCGGCGCGGGGCCAGTCGCGCGCGGCGCGCGCCTCGGCGCGGGCGCGGGCGGCAGCGAGGATCGCGACGGGGGGCTCGGGCGGGGGCTGCCTCACCGGCCGAGTGTAGCCGGGATGGCCGCCGCGGCACCGGCCGGCGCCTGCCGCGCTGGGGCAGTATCGTGGGGCGCGAGGACGCCGCCCCCGCTGGCCGGGAGTCGGCCGCGACCCGCCTCGTCCCCGGAGGAGCCCATCGCCGCGATGCCCACCCGCTACTGGCACCCGTTCGCCGACATGCACAAGGTCCAGGACCACGAGGTGGTGCTGGTCCGGGGCGAGGGAGCGTGGATCGAGGACGCCGACGGGCGCCGCTACCTGGACGCGACGGCCGGCCTCTGGTACTGCAACGTCGGCCACGGCCGGACCGAGATCGCCGAGGCGGCCGCGGCCCAGCTGTCGAGCCTGGCGTCCTATTCGAACTTCGGCGCTCTTGCGACCGCGCCGACCCTGGAGCTGGCCGATCGCCTGGCCGCTCTCGCGCCGATGGAGGGCGCGTCTGTCTTCTTCGGCTCCGGTGGCTCCGACGGGGTCGACACCGCGGCCAAGCTCGCCCGGCGCTACTGGGACGCCCTCGGCCACACGGAGAAGAGGATCGTCGTCAGCCGGGAGCACGCCTACCACGGCATGCACGCCTTCGGGACGGGCCTGGCCGGGATCCCGCTCAACCGCGAGGGCTACGGCGGCCCGATCGTCGGCGACACGATCCAGGTCTCGGCCCACGACGTCGAGGAGCTGGAACGGCTCTTTCGGGCCCGTGGCAAGGAGATCGCCGCCTTCATCGGCGAGCCGGTGATCGGTGCCGGCGGCGTCATCCCGCCCGAGGACGGCTACTGGGAGGCGGTGACGCGCCTCTGCGACGCCCACGGCGTGCTGCTGGTGGCGGACGAGGTCATCACGGCGTTCGGGCGCCTCGGCACCATGTTCGGGAGCGAGCGCTACGAGATCGCGCCGGACATGATCTGCTTCGCCAAGGGCGTCACCTCCGGCTACCTGCCGCTCGGCGGGGTGCTCGTCGGGCGCCGCGTCGCCGAGCCGTTCTGGGACGGCCCGGCGGGCCCGATCTTCCGCCACGGCTACACCTACTCGGGGCATGCCACGGCCTGCGCGGTGGGCCTCGCCAACCTCGACATCCTGGAGCGAGAGGACCTGCTCGGCCGGGTGCGAGCGCTGGAGCCGGTCCTCGGCCGCGAGATCGCCCGCCTCGACGAGGCGCCGCTCGTCGGCGAGACGCGGGTCGTCGGCCTGACGGCGGCCGTGGAGCTGGACGGGGACGTGCTGGCCGCGGACCCGGGCGCGCCGGAGGTCGTGGCGGGGGCGCTCCGCCGGCACGGGATCCTGACCCGCGTCCTGCGCGGCGTCGCCCTCCAGGTATCGCCACCCCTCGTCATCACCGAGGATGAGATCCGGGGCATGGTCGACGGCTTCGAGGTTGCCCTGGCCGAGGTGGCGGCAGGCTGATGGACGAGACACGCGCGCTCCCCGAGCAGCTGAGGTCGATCGAAGGCCTGCAGGCGGCATTCCGCGCCCGCGACTACATCGCCGACCGGAGCCTCGCGACCTCGGTCTTCCTCGCCCTCGCGCTCGCTCGCCCGCTCCTCGTCGAGGGCGAGGCCGGCGTCGGCAAGACGCAGCTGGCAAAGACGCTCGCCGAGACGCTCGACACGCGCCTCATTCGCCTCCAGTGCTACGAGGGCCTCGACGTCACGACGGCCGTCTACGAGTGGAACTACGCCCGCCAGATGCTGGAGATCCGGCTGCTGGAGGCGCGCGGCGAGATCGAGCGGGCGACCGCCCACGACATCTTCGGCCCGGACTTCCTCCTCAAGCGCCCGCTCCTCCAGGCGTTGGAAGCGTCCGAGGACGGTGCCGCCCCGGTCCTCCTCATCGACGAGATCGACCGCGCCGACGAGGAGTTCGAGGCGTACCTCCTCGAGATCCTCTCGGACTTCCAGGTGACGATCCCCGAGATCGGCACCGTGCGGGCGGCCGTGCCGCCGCGGGTGATCCTGACCTCGAACCGGACGCGCGAGGTCCACGATGCGCTCAAGCGGCGCTGCCTCTACCACTGGATCGACTACCCCAGCGCGGCGAAGGAGATGGAGATCGTCCTGGCCCGCGTGCCGGCGACCCCGGAGCGCCTGGCCAGCCAGGTCGTCGCCTTCGTCGGCCGGCTGCGGGCGACCGACCTGACGAAGGTGCCCGGGGTCGCCGAGACGCTCGACTGGGCGGCCGCGCTCCTCGCCCTCGGCGCCCGCGAGCTGGCGCCCGATCTCGTCGACGAGACGCTCGGCGTCCTCCTGAAGTACGAGGAGGACGTCCGCCGGGTCCGCGGCGCGACCGTCGCGACCTACGTCGACGGGCTCGCCGCAGCAGGGCTCTGAGCGGCAGGCAGCGGCTGCCCACGGGCCGCGAGCCTCCGGCGGGCACGCGCCCGCAGCTGGTCTCCTCGCCGGACCGGCACGCCCGGCCGCGTGCCGCCCCGGCTCCAGGCGCCCTTCGACCCGTGCACGCGATGGATCGACTCGACGACCAGCGGCCGTGGCGGCGGACGGGCGCGCGCGGCACGGTGGATCGCCGCTTGTCCCGGTGTACGATCCCGGCCACCGTCCGGCACCCGAGGGACAATGACCGGAACCCGCATCCCGGCGCCCGATCCGCTCGCCGACTTCGACGGCACCGTCTTCCTCAAGAACGCCGTCCTCTTCACCCGTGCCCTGCGCAGCGCCGGCGTCAGGACCGACCTCGGTGGCGCCCTCGACTTCGCCCGCGCCCTCACCCTCGTGGACGTCGGCGAGCGGACCCAGGTCCACGCTGCCGGCCAGGCGATCTTCTGCCGGCGCCACGCCGACCTCCCCGTCTTTGACGCCGTCTTCGACCAGTTCTGGCGCCGCCACGTCGCGCGGATCGCGCCGGCCGCGCCGTCCGCCGGGGCGCCGCCGCAGCAGAAGAGGCCGGAGCAGGGTGCGGTCGCCCCGGAGTCCAGCGCCGAGCGCCAGGGCCGCCGCACCGGCCGGCCCGAGCAGGCCGAGCCGTCCGACGAGGACGAGGGCGAGCAGGAGATCGGGGAGGGGAGGGTGGTCAGCCCCCGGGCGTTCTCGACCGCCGAGGCGTTCTCCCACCGGGAGTTCGACCGGATGACGACGGCCGAGCTGCGCGATGCCGGGCGGCTCATCGACCTCCTTCGTCCTCGCCTGGAGACCCGCCTCACGCGCCGCTACGAGCACCACCCGCACGGGCGCCGGCTCGCGCCGCGGGCGATGTATCGGCGCAACCTGGCGACCGGCGGCGACCTCGTCGACTGGGTCTGGCGGCGCCGCGTCCGGCGGCCCCGCACGATCGTCGTCCTGTGCGACGTCTCGGGATCCATGGAGCGTCACGCCCGGCTCCTGCTGCGCTTCGTCCAGGCGCTCACCCGGGCGTCGGGCGTGCGCACCGAGTCGTTCGTGTTCGGGACGCGGCTCACCCGGATCACCCACGAGCTGCGCGGGCGCGACCCGGACCTCGCGATCCACCGGGTCAGCGAGGCCGTGACGGACTGGTCGGGCGGGACGCGGATCGGTGAGTCGCTGCGCACCTTCAACCTGCGCTGGGCGCGGCGGGTCCTGCGGACGTCGGGGGTCGTCATCGTCGTCTCGGACGGCTGGGACCGCGGCGACCCGACGCTGGTGGGCGAGGAGACGGCGCGGCTCCAGCGCAACTGCCACCGCCTGATCTGGCTCAACCCGCTGGCCGGCGTCGACGGGTACGAGCCACTCGCGGCCGGGATGGCGGCCGCCTACCCCTGGATCGACGACTTCCTGCCGATCCACAACCTGGCCTCGCTGGAGCGCCTCGGCGAGGTGCTTGGCGGGCTCGGCCTGGGGGCGGCCGGGCGGCCGCCGCGGGTCGGCGTGCCGAACGTGTACCGTGTCGAGGCGACGGGGAGCGGCCGGCGGGCGATCACCGCCGTCGCGCCGCGGGTCTTCGGGCTGCCGTCGCGGGCGGGTGCCGGCGCGACCGCCGACCCGTCGACAGCACGACCCCTCGGGTCGTGAGGCGCCTCGCGGGGGGAGGAGGACGGGCATGAGGGAGCTGCTCGACCAGGTGCGCGCCTGGCAGGCAGAGGGGATTGAGCTCGGCCGGGCCGTCGTCGTCCGCACCTTCGGCTCCGCCCCACGCCCCGAGGGGGCGAGCCTGGTCGTGACCTCGGACGGCCGGCTCGCGGGGAGCGTGTCGGGCGGTTGCGTGGAGGGCGCCGCCGCCGAGGAGATCCAGAGGGCCCGGACCGATGGCGTCAGCCGCGTCGTCCGCTACGGCATCACCGACGCCCAGGCCTGGGACGTCGGCCTGGCCTGCGGCGGGACGATCGACGTGCTGGTCGAGCCATTCCTGCGGCCCGAGGTCCTCGAGGCGGTCACCGGGCGCGGCGGCGCGGTGGTCGCCATCCCGCTTCCACCCGATGCCCCGGGCCCGGCCGCCGGACCACACGCCACGGGAGCCGGCGAGGCACCGTCGGACTCCGTCGTGGTCGCCCTCGACGAGACGCTGGCCGGCTCCACCGGCTCGGCGGAGGTCGACGGGGCGCTCGCGCGGGCCGCCCGCGACCTGCTGTCCCGGGGCGTCTCCGCGATCGTCGAGGCCGGCGGCCGGCAGTACTTCCTGGAGGTCCATGCGCCACCGCCGCGCCTCGTCGTGGTGGGGGCCGTGCAGGTGGCGATGTCGCTGGTGCGGCTGGCCCGCGAGCTTGGCTACACCACGGTCGTGGTGGACGCGCGGGCCGCCTTCGCGACGCGGGAGCGGTTCCCCGACGTCGACGCGCTCGTGGTCGGCTGGCCGGACGAAGTGGCCGAGCAGATCGACCTGGCCCCCTCCGACGCGGTCGCCATCCTGTCCCATGACGTGAAGCTCGACGAGCCGGCGATCGTCGAGGCGCTGCGGCGGGGTTGCCGGTACGTGGGCGCCATCGGGTCGCGGAAGACGCAGGCCGCACGACGGGCACGGCTCCTGGCGGCCGGGGTGGGGGAGGCCGACCTCGATCGCCTGCGCGGCCCGATCGGGCTCGACCTCGGCGGCCGGACGCCGGCCGAGACGGCGCTGGCGATCATGGCCGAGATCGTTGCGGCGCGGTACGCGGGCTCGGGCGTCCCGCTGCGGACCCTGGCGAAGCGGTAAGCGAAGCGGCGCAAGCGGAGAGGGGGATGACATGAACGGACACGACGCCAGCTGGGAGCCGCGGGCCATGGAGGCGGCGGCAGCCGACGTCCTGCGGCAGGCCGCCGAGCTGGCCATCGAGTACCGGACAGGCGTGCCGCAGCGTCGAGTCGGTGCGCGGCCCGGGCTGACGGTCCACGAGCTGCGAGCCCGATTGGGCGGGCCACTTCCGGAGAGCGGCGAGGATCCGGGCCAGCTGGTCCGGGGGCTGGTCCGCGACATCGACGACGGCCTGGTCGCGATGACGTCGCCGCGGTACTTCGGTTTCGTCATCGGTGGCTCGCTGCCGGCGGCGCACGCCGTCGACTGGCTGGTCTCGACGTGGGACCAGAACGTCGGGCTGTTCCTGGGAACGCCCGGGGCATCCGTCGTGGAGGAGGTGGCAGCCGCCTGGCTGCTCGACATTCTCGGCCTGCCGTCGGGCTCGTCCGTGGGCTTCACCACGGGCGCCACGATGGCCAACTTCACGGCTGTGGCGGCCGCTCGTCACGCGCTCCTTCGCGAGGCCGGCTGGGACGTGGAGGAGGACGGGCTCACGGGAGCGCCGCCGATCCACGTCGTGGTGGGGGAGCGAGTCCACGCCTCGATGGTGATGGCGCTGCGCCTCGCCGGCCTCGGCCGGCGAAGGGCGCACCGGGTGGCGGTGAACGACCAGGGAGCGATGCTGCCCGGCGACCTGCGCCGCGTCGTACATGATCTCCCGCCCGGACCCGTGTTTGTAGCGGCCCAGGCCGGCGAGGTCAACACGGGCGCATTCGATCCCCTCGCAGTGGTCGCGGAGGTCGTGCGCGAACGGCCATCCGCGTGGATCCACGTGGATGGCGCCTTCGGGCTGTGGGCGGCCGCGTCGCCGATTCTGCACCACCTCGTGCTCGGTCACGACCTCGCCGACTCGTGGGGCACCGACGCGCACAAGTGGCTGAACGTGCCGTACGACGCCGGGATCGTCTTCGTCCGCGACCCGGCCGCCCACCGCGCGGCAATGAGCGTGGCGGCGGCCTACCTGCCGCAGGCGCCCGGATCGGAGCGCGACCCGTTCGACTACGTGCCGGAGTTGAGTCGCCGCGCGCGAGGCTTCGTCGTTTATGCCGCCCTTCGGTCGCTCGGCCGGGATGGCGTCCGCGCCATGGTCGAGGCGAGCTGCGCGATTGCCCGCCGGATGGCGGATGCGCTGGCCCGGGATGCCCGCGTCGAGCTTCTCAACGAAGTCGTCCTCAACCAGGTGCTCGTCCGGTTCTCCGGCACGGACGACGTCACGGCGGAGGTCATCCGCCGGGTCCAGGAGGAAGGGACGGCATGGGCCGGCGGCACGACCTGGCGGGGAAGGCTCGCGATGCGGATCTCCGTCTCGAACTGGGCGACGACGCCCGACGACGCCGATCGATCCGTCGAGGCGATCCTGGCGGCGCTGGCGGCCACCGGGGCGGGCCGTCGGTGACGGAGCGTCGCTCGGCGATCGGCCGGTCGGGCATCGCCGGCATCGTCCTCGCCGCGGGGACTGGGTCGCGGTTCGGCGGCGGCAAGGTTCGCGCGCCGCTCGACGGGCGGCCGCTCGTGGCCCACGTGCTCGCGTCCGCTCGCGCCGCCGGGGTCGGGCGCCTCGTGCTCGTCCTCGGGCGGGACGCCCCTGCCGTGCGCGAGGCCCTCCTCGAGCACGACCCGGCAGCCCTCGGTGGCGTGCTCGTGGCCGTCAACCCCGCGCCCGAGCGAGGGCTCGCGTCATCGCTGCGGATCGGCCTGGCCGCCGCCGTCGCCGCGCCGGCCCCGGCTGCCGTCCTCGTCCTCCTGGGAGATCAACCGCGGGTCCGCCCCGACGTCGCCGCCGCGCTCCTGGCCGCGGCCGCCGCCGCCCCGGGCGATGCCCTCGCCGTCGCCCCGGCCTACGCTGCCGACGACGCGCCGAACCCGGTCCTCCTGCTCCCGCCGGCGTGGTCGCGCACCGCCGAGCTCGCCGGCGACCGCGGCCTGGGGCCCCTGCTGGCCGCGCGCCCAGACCTGGTCGTGCGCGTGCCCGTGGCCGGCGACAATCCCGACGTCGACACCCCCGCCGACCTCGCCGCCCTCGAAGGGAGCCGCTCGTGACCGACGCCGATCCCGCCGCCGCGACCACTGCCGACCCGGGCTCGGCGGCGCTCGCCGCGTGGGCCGTCCGCGTCCGCGCGCACCACGAGCAGAGCGCCCGGGTCCGCGAGACCGCCGAGGCCGCCGACTTCTACGCGCCGGTCTCGCGGGTCTTCGTCGCCGATCCCCGACGGACCGACGACGAGGTCCTCGACCATCTCCTGGCGCTGGCGCGCCCCGGCGAGACGTGGCTGGACATCGGGGCCGGGGCCGGCCGCTACGCGCTCCCGCTCGCGCTCCGGGTGCACCAGGTGATCGCCCTCGACCCGTCGCCGGGGATGCTCGCCGCCCTGCGCGAGCAGGCCGCAGAGCAAGGGATCGCCAACGTGCAGACGATCGAGGCCCGCTGGCCGGTCGATCCCGCGACCGGGCCGCCCCCGACCGCCGACGGCGCCCTCATCGCCAACGTGGGGTACGACATCGAGGCGATCGGGCCCTTCCTCGAGGCGATGGAGGCCGCCGCCGGACGCCTCTGCGTCGCGATCCTCGCCGACGGGTCGCCCGCGGCGGCGGCCCACCCCTTCTGGCCGCCGATCCACGGCGAGGAGCGCGTGGAGCTCCCGGCGCTCGACGCATTCCTCGGGCTCCTTCGGGCTCGCGGCCGCGAGCCCCGCGACGTGCGCCTGCCCCGCCCCGGGCGCGGCTTCCCGACGCGCGAGGACCTCCTCCGCTGGCTGCGGAACCAGCTCTTCCTCGAGCCCGGGAGCGTGAAGGACGCGATCCTGGCTCGCGAGCTGGACCGGCGAATCCGGGCGAACCCGGACGGGTCGGTCGGGCTGGCGGGCCCGGTTCCCACGACGACCGGCGTCGTGGCCTGGGTCCCGCGGCCGGCCGGGCGCCGGAGCCCCGGGTGAAGCTCGCCGGCAGCCTCGAGATCGCGGCCGCCCGCGACGAGGTCTGGGCGTTCCTGGTCGATCCCGACCGGGTCGGCGGCTGTCTGCCGGGGGTCGAGTCGATCGAGAAGCTGGCGGACGGCCGGTTCCGGGCGCGAGCGCGCGTCGGCTCGGGCCTCTTCTCGACGAAGGCCGAGATCATGGGTCAGTACACCCGGCTGGAGCCGCCCGACGAGGCGACGCTGGTCGCGCGCGGCTCCGGGCTCGGCAGCACGGGCGAGGCGACGGCGCGACTGGCTCTCCGGGACGGCGAGGCCGGCGGCACCATCGTCGAGTGGACGGCCGAGGTGACGCTGGCCGGGATCGCCGCCGCCTTCGAGGGCCGGCTCTCCGATGGGACGGCCGACCGGGCCGTCGGCGAGGTCCTCGACTGCATGCGGGCGAAGCTCGAGGCCTGACACCCGGCGTCCGGCCGGGCGGGCTGCCGGTGCCCGGCCCCGGCGGCTCCGGGTGCCCCGGGCTCCGTCGACTCCGGGTGCCCCGGGCTCTGGCGACTCCGGCGGTCCCGGCGGCCCCGGCGTGCGACACTCCATGCATGGAGCTCGTGACCCGGGCCATCGGCCCCCTCCAGACGAACGTCCACCTGGTGGCGGACGCGCGCACGCGCCAGGCGATCGCGATCGACGCCGCCATTCCGGGACTGCCCTGGATCACCGGGGAGCTGGAGGCGCGCGGCTGGCGGCTGGCCCTCATCGTCTCGACGCACGGCCACTGGGACCACGCGGGCGAGAATGCTGCGCTCCAGGCGTGGTCGCGGGAGGCCGCCGCATCCGTCCCGTCCGCCGTCGCCTCCGCGCGGGCCGGCACGGCGCCCGACGCGACGTTGGACGCCCACGCCCCCGAGCACGGCCTGGCGGTGATCGCTCCCGACGGCCGCGCCCGCCGTTCCGACCCGTCGAGTGGCGCCGAGATCGCTGCGCACCCGGCGGACTGGTACCGCCTGATCGACCCCGAGCCGCTCTTCGCGCCCTTCCCGATCCCGCCCTGCATCCCGGCGGCCGAGCTCGCGGAGGGCGGCGTCATCCGCTTCGGGGACGTCCGGCTCGACGTCCTCCACACGCCGGGCCACACGGAGGGCTCGGTCTGCCTCGTCTCGCACGAGGCGGGCGTCCTCTTCTCGGGCGACACCCTCTTCGCCGGCGGCTGGGGGAGGGTGGACCTCCCCGGCGGCGACCCCGCGGCGATGGTCGAGTCGCTCCGCCGCCTGGCGACCCTCCCCGATGCCCTCAGTGTCCTGCCGGGCCACGGCCCCGCCACGACGATCGCGCGCGAGAAGCCGTGGCTGGCGCTCCAGGCCCGGGAGGGCCGGCTGCCGCTCTGAGACGGCGCAGAACCCGGCCGGCGCTCAGCGGCCCCATTCGCCGCGCTTGGCCTTCGAGCGGGCGGCGCCCGCCTTGCCGATCGCGGCCCAGCGCCTCTTCTCGGCGCGGCGGGCCCCGGCGTCCATCTCGAGGGCCCGGTAGCGCTCCTCGCGGGCGAGCTTCTGCCAGCCGGCGAAGCGGTCGGCCCCGAGGGCGCCCTCCGCTACCGCCGCCCGGACGGCGCAGCCGGGCTCGGATTGGTGCCGGCAGTCCGAGAAGCGGCACGACTCCGCCGCCGCGGCCACGTCTGCGAACGCCAGGTCCAGGCCGGTCCCGTCGTCCCAGAGCCCGAGCTCGCGGAGACCCGGCGTGTCGAGCAGGAGGCCCTCGCCGTCCGGCAGCGCGACGAGCTGCCGCCCGACGGTCGTGTGCCGGCCCCGGGCGTCGTCCTCGCGGATCTCGCGGACGAGGAGCCGCTCCTCGCCGAGCAGCGCGTTGGCGAGCGTGCTCTTGCCGACGCCCGACGAGCCGACCAGGGCGACGGTCCGCCCGGCGCCCAGGAAGGCGCGGATGGTGTCGAGGCCGGCGCCGCTGATCGCGCTCGTGGCCACGACCGGCACCCCGGCCGCGACCTCCTCGAGCTGGGCTTCGGCCACGGCCACCTCGACCGGGTCGCGGGCGAGGTCGACCTTGGTGAGGACCAGGACCGGCCGGGCGCCGGACTCCCAGGCGGCCGTCAGGAAGCGCTCCACGCGGCGCGCGTTCAGGTCGCGGTTCATCGACGTCGCAACGAGAATGACGTCGACGTTCGCCGCCAGCACCTGGACCGGCGCCCCGTAGTCGGCCGGGGCCTTGCGCCGCAGCTGGGTGCGGCGCGGCAGGACGACGTGGACGGAGGCCGCCCCCTCCCCGGGCCGGGCGTCCACCGCAACCCAGTCACCCACGACCGGCAGCTCGGCCGGGCCGGCCTCGTGGCGCAGTCGCCCGGTGATGCCGGCCCCGAGGACCGGCCCGCCGTCGCCGGTGAGCACGTCCCAGGCGCCGCGATGCGCGGCGACGACCCGTGCCGGGACGAGCCCGGCGGTCGGTGACTCGGACCCGGCTGCCACCGGCGCGAACGCCGCCTGCCAGCCGGCGTCCCAGCCGAGCCCGGCGAGGCCGGCGGCCCCCGACGGAGCCCCCGCGGCGCTCATCGTCCCGCCCCGGGTTCGTCGTCGAGCGGGCGCCGCCACTCGACCTCCCGGAAGACCGCCCGGAAGCCCATCGTCTCGTAGAGCCGGAGGGCGCCGGTTTCGTTCATCGCGTCCACGCCGAGCGCGGCCTCGGTCATCCCCCGGCCACTCAGCGCGTGCAGCGCCCGGCAGATCAGCGCCGAGGCAACGCCCTTCCCGCGCCAGGCGGCCCGCGTCGAGATGTTCTCGCACCAGCCCCGCCGCACGCGAAGGCGGCTGTTCTCCTCCTCGTTGATGAAGGGCCGGACCATGCCGACGATCTCGTCGCCGGCCCAGGCCACCTGCCAGAGGTCGGTGTCGCGGTTGAAGGGGTCGGCGAGAAACTCCTGCCAGCGCACCTCGGAGCCGTCCTCGATGGCGGCCCCCCAGTGTCCGGCGAAGGCCTCGACCTCCGCCTCGAAGATCGCCCGGAGGTGGCCCGGCTTCACCGGCCGGACTTCGACGCCCGCCGGGAGCACGCGGTCGGGGATGTCGTCGAGGGTCGGCCGCAGCATCTCGTAGCCGAAGCGAACGATCGCGAAGCCACGGGCCTCGAGCACGGCTTTCGCCTCGTCGTCCTCGCCGAACGTGGCGACGACGACGACGTTGCGGCGGCCGCCGGGCGGCAGCGCCGCCGCATTGTCCCGGTGGCGCGAGAGGGCCCACTCGAGGAGCGCGCCGAACGTGCCGTCCGGCGCCTCGGGCGTCGAGAAGATCGCGGTCCCGAACGCCCGGTCGCCGCGGTGCTCGTCGCGCCACTCCACGCGGACGTAGGCCACGGGGTGACCGTCGACCTCGCCGATCCGGAGGTCGTTCGCCAGGTCGCTGTGCTCGAGGTGGTCGTAGTAGGCGCGCAGCCCCTCGGCGGTCAGCACGGCGAGGCTGCCGGCGGCGAGGCGCGTGGCGTTGTTGATGTCGTTGAGGGTGGCCGCCTCCTCCGGCCAGCGGACCGGCCGGAGGAAGAGCCCCGGAGCCGGGGTCGGTGTGGCCGCGACGGGGAGGCCAGCCGATGTCGTCTCGGCTGCGCGCGCGTTGATCGCCGTCATCACCCGACTCGCTTGAGCTTGCCGGTGCGCTTCGCGTACCGCTCGGCGCGCCCGAAGAGCCAGAGGCCGGCCGGGATGAGCACGACGCCCATGATCGCCAGCGGCCAGATGTCGTACCAGACGTCCGCGAGCGTCGCCCCGTCGAGGAGGCCGGCGCGGACGCCGTCGAGGATGTAGGTCGCCGGCGAGAGCTTCGCCAGCACCTGCATCCAGGCCGGCAGGACGTCGACCGAGTAGTAGACCCCGCTCACCACGAGGAGGCAGGACTGGATGACGAAGGTCATCTGGGCCCCACGCTCCACGTACAGGAGGGGCAGGATCGCCGCCATGACGCCGATCCCGACGATGGAGAACGAGCCGACGACCATGATCCCGGCCGCCGTCACGAAGCTCGCCTGGGCGAGATCGAGCTCGAAGAAGAGCGTCAGCACGACGAGGACGACCGTCGTGTGGATCAGCCCGTAGATGATGGCGTAGGCCGTCGAGCCCAGCAGCTGCGAGGCGCGCCGGACCGGCGCCATCATCGTGTACTCGAGGGTCCCCTCCCAGCGCTCCCAGCTGATCGTCTCCGCGATGAAGGAGAAGACGGTCGAGAGGTAGTTCCAGAAGATCGCCCCGATCACGAGGCTGAAGGTGAGCCGCTCGTCGGCCTGCTCGGCCCCGATGAACGAGATGGCGAGGGCGCCCGCGATCGCGTAGACGAGGAACGCGAGCTCCCAGCCCCAGTAGCGGCGGCTGAGGTTGAAGTTCCGCTCGATGAAGGCCATCGACGCGCCGAGCTCGCGCGCCGCGGTTCCCATCGGGCGGTGGAGGGTGGTCACGGGTCGGTGTCTCCGGGTGGGGTGGGGGAGGCCGGCCGGCCCCGCATCAGCGGGAGCCGGCCGGCTGGAGCCGCTCCGAGGCCGGGTCGGCGGCGATGCGCGCGCCGATGCGGACGATGGAGCGGCCGATCGCCCGGCGGATCCGGCGCTCGTCGGCGCGCGACGCCCGGCGGGCGATGCGTGCCTCCTGCGCCTCGGCCGCGAGCCGGGCGGCGCGGTCCGCCTGGACCGCCATCTTGAAGCGGGTGAGGTTCATCTCCCGCACCTCCCTTCGCTGGGCGGGGGGATGGATCGGGTGGCGCCGGGCGCGGCCGGCAGGGGCGTGCAGGTCGAGCCTGGTCATTCGTCGTCCTCCGGGGCCGGCTCCTCGACGTCCTCGTCGAGCGAGCGGCCGGTGTAGGTCAGGAACACGTTGTCGAGCGTTGGCGGGAGGCCCGTCTCGCGGGCGACCCGGCGCTTGAGGCCGTCCGGGGTGTCCTCGGCGACGAGGCGCCCCTGGTCGAGGATCCCGATCCGGTCACAGAGCCGGTCGGCCTCGGCCATGTCGTGGGTCGTCAGCAGGATCGTCGCGTCGTGGGCCGCCCGGACCTCCTCGATGAAGGACTGGACCTCGAGCTTCGAACGGGGGTCGAGCCCCGTCGTCGGCTCGTCGAGCAGGAGGAGCGTCGGCGAGGTCAGCAGGGCCCGCGCGATGGCGACCTTCTGCTGCATCCCCCGGCTCATCTGCTCGATCGGGCTGCCCATCCGCTTCTCGGCGATGCCGAGCCGGGCGAGGATCCGGACCGCCTCCGCCCGGGCCTCGCCGGCGTGGAGGCCGTAGAGGCGGGCGGCGAAGGCCAGGTTCTCGTACGGCGAGAGCTTCTTGAAGAAGGCGGCGTCGACGCTCACCCGGTTGATGAGGCGCTTGACCGCCATCTCGTCCCGCTCCACGTCGTGGCCGAAGATCTCCGCGCGACCCCGATCGAGGGTCAGGAGGGTGGACACGAGGCGGATGAGGGTGCTCTTGCCGCTCCCGTTGGCGCCGAGGATCCCGTAGATCTCGCCCCGCTCAACGGTCAGCGAGACGTTGTCCACGGCCGCCACCGGTTTCTTCTTCCGGCCCACCACGAACGTCTTGGAGACGTGCTCCAGGTGCAGGGCGGGAGGCCCGACGGGCCGCGCGGGTGCGGGCTCGGCGTTACCGACCGGGACCGGGGCGATCATCTCGTCGCGTGCCGAGACGGGCCGCCGGAGCGCGATCTTCGGTTCGGTGAGAGTGCTGCTCACGGTTGTCTCCGTTCGTCTCGGTGGCGGCGATCCCGGTGGAGAGGGGCCCGCTCGCGGCCTTCGATCGTCCGGAGACGAGAAGAGCCGCGGGCCCGACGTCATTCCTGCGTCGTGGGCCCGCGGCTCCGGGTCGCCGCCCCGCGGTTGCGGGGCAAAGAGAAAGCCGCTGGGCCCTGATCTGGCCCGCGGCTCCGGTTCCTTGCCTGGCGGCGCTGCCGCCGCGTGACTAGGCCGAGCTGGGCACAGATCGCCCGCAGAGCGCGCCGACAGGGGCGGCGCAGGGCCGCTCCGGGGCGCTCATGAGGAAGATCCGGTTGCTCATTCGGTGACTCACGCTCCGTTCTCGTGGACGCGGGGCTGCCGCGCCGCCGCGGACCTTACTCCTGCCCCGGACGGCCTGTCAAGCCCGAGGGCGGGGATGTCCACGCGCCCGGGTGTATCAAATGCGCGGGCGGGCAGGGCCCGGGGACGATCTCCATCGGGGCAGACCGGCCGGGCGGCCTCCGTCGCGGGGAGCGGGCCGCCCGCCGGTCCCGGTCGGCTCCTACTTCTGCTTCTCCGCCATCTGTCGGTCGACCTCGCGCTCGATGGCGTTGTTGCGGCGCCGGCGGACGAACCACCAGCCGACGACGACCGGCCAGATCAGGGCCCCCACGGCGCCGAGGATCGCGGCCACCGCGTAGGCGGGGATGGGGTCCATGAAGTCGGTGGCGTCCCAGACCAGGAGGAACCCGAACGTGACGAGCCCTCCGATCGTGACCGCGATGAGCCGCTGGATCATTGACTCGCCCTCCTTGCCCGGCTACCTCCCGGAACGCGCGCAGTATCGCGCACGGCGTGTCGCCGCGAAAGGCGGTCGTGCACGATTGACGGCCCCCGGGGCCCCGCGTAGTCTCGATCACCCGTCCGCCTCGCCGCCCCGGAGTCCCCGTGCCGTCCGAACCATCCTCGCCGACGCTTCCCGGCCTCGTCCGGGCGCGCCTGCTCGACGCTCCCTCGGCCGCCCTGGCCTGGCTGCTGCTGGAACGTGGCGTCCCCGTGCTCGTGACGGGCGACTGGGCACTCGCGACGCCACTCCTCGACGCGCTCGTCGCGGCGCTCCCGACCGGCCGCCGTCCCGCTCCCACCGGTGCCACGGCGCCCGACCGGCTCGTGCGCGTCGCTGGGACGCTGGAGCGGGGCACGACGACTGGCATCCTCCGCGCGGCCCTCGCCGCCACGACCGGGCGGAGCGGGCTCGCCGCGCTGGTCGAGGCGCCGGACATGGCCGGCGTGCTGGACGTGCTGGCCCACCAGGGCCTGACCGACGACGAGGCCTCCTTCCTCGGCGTCGTGCTCGTCGTGGAGCGGCGCGACGAGACCGGGGGTGAGCCCCGTCTCACGGCCGCCCACTACCTCCGGCCGCTGGTCCGCGATGCGGGCGGTCACGAGCGACGCCAGCGCCCCGCGATCCTGGCGACATGGGAGCCGCGCGGCGATCGCTGGGAGGACTTCGCGTGGGGGATCGGGCCGGACCTGGCGGAGCGCTGCCGGATGCGCGCGGGGGACTTCGAGGTCGAGCGCGCCCGCCGGGCGGCCCTGCTGGCCGACCTCGTCGCCCGCGGCGATCTCGATGGCGAGGCTCTGCAGGCGGCGGCGGGCCGGCTCGCGCTCGACGCGCCGGTGGTCGGCGGCTGACGGGCCCGTCCAGCGATCCCTGGCCACGCAGCGCGGGGCAAGTGGGCTAGGCTCGCAGGCGGAGATCCCGGCCCGACTCGCCGGGCACAACGCCCGCCCTCCACCGGAGACGCCCGATGCCCGACCCCGCCTCGCCCGTCCGGGCGCTCCCGCTCGGGGAGCCGTCGCTCCGCCCGCTCTCGCCCGAGGGCCTGGCCCGGATGCACGCCGCCAGCGTGCGCATCCTCGAGGAGACCGGCGTCGCCGTCGGGTCGGTGACGGTCCGGGACCGGCTGGCGACCGCCGGCGCCCGCGTCGATGGCATCCGTGTGCGGCTGCCGGCCGCGCTCGTCGAGGCGGCCCTCGGCGCGGCGCCGCGCTCCTACACGCTGGCAGCTCGCGAACCGGCCTGGGACCTGCCCCTCGACGGCGCCCACGGCTACCTGTCGGTCGACGGCAGCGCCGCCGAGATCCTCGACCCGGAGACGGGCGCCCGGCGCGCCTCGACGGAGGCCGACCTGGCGCAGGTCACGCGCCTCGCCGACGCGCTCCCGGAGATCTCGTTCCTGTGGCAGGGCGTGGAGGCCGGCGATCGACCGGTCCCGGTGCGCCCGCTCCACGAGCTGCGGACCCAGCTGGCGAACAGCGGCAAGCACGTCCAGCTCATGACCGCGGTCACGCCGCTTGCCGCCCGCGGCGCCGTGGAGATGGCGCGTGCCGTCGTCGGCGGCGCCGACGCGCTTCGCTCCCGGCCCATCCTCTCGTCGTTCCAGGTGAGCCTGAGTCCGCTCACGTTCGAGGGCGACGCCCTCGAGGCCGCGCTCGTCTACGCCGCGGCGGGCGTCCCGGCAGGCTTCGTGGTGATGGCGATCGGCTGTGCCACGGCGCCGGCGACGCCGGCCGGCGTGCTCGCCCAGAGCAACGCCGAGGTCCTCGCGGGCATGACGATCGTCGAGACGCTGGCACCCGGCGCGCCCACCTTCTACGGCGCCTGCTCGACGACGATGGACCTGCGCACCGGCCTCACCACCTGCGGCGGCCCGGAGGACCTGCTCTACCAGGCGGCCTTCGCCCAGCTCGCCCGCCACTACCGGCTGCCGGTCAGCGTCGGAACGTTCGCGCCCGGCGCCAAGTCGGCCGACTGGCAGGCGGGTCTCGAGAACGGCCTCTCCGGCCTCGTCAGCCTCCTGGCCGGGGCCGACATGCTGTCGGGAGCAGGGCTGCTCTACGCCGCCCGCGTCTTCGCCCTCGACGAGATGGTCCTCGACGCGGAGATCTTCGGCCTCGTCCGCCACCTCGCCGGCGGGATCACGGTCGACGACACGACGCTCGCGGTCGACGTGATCGGCGAGGTGGGCCCGGGCGGCAACTTCCTGGCGGAGGACCACACGATCGACCACATGCGCGGCCTCTGGCAGCCGCGCCTGTTCGACCGGGGCACCTGGGAGGACTGGGAGGCCGGCGGCCGGCAGACACCGCGCGATCGAGCCCGCGAACGGGCGCGCTCGCTGCTGGCGACCCACGTTCCGCCGCCGCTCGCGGACGGGCTGGGGAAGGAGCTCGACGCGATCGTGGCGGCCTTCTCGCGGGAGGCGGGGGTGGGCTGACGTGTCCGCCGGCAGCGGGTCCTCCCGATCCCGTGCTCAGGGCGTCACGCGGGAGGTCGAGCTCTACGCGCCGGTCAAGGCCTTCCTCGAGGCGGAGGGGTACGACGTGAAGGGCGAGATCGCCGGGTGCGACCTCGTGGCCGTCCGGGCCGACGAACCACCCGTCGTCGTCGAGCTCAAGCTCGCGTTCACGCTGGGCCTCGTGCTCCAGGGCGTGGACCGGCTCGCGATCGCCGACACCGTGTACCTCGCCGTCCCGGCCGCCGCGGCACGGCGGCGGGGGATCCGTCCGCTGTGCCGGCGCCTCGGCCTCGGGCTTCTCGCCGTACACGCTCCGCGTCCCCGCGTCGAGGTCCTCGTCGACCCCGGACCCTACCGCCCGCACCACGACCGCCGCCGCTCGGCGCGGGTGCTGGGGGAGCATCGCCGGCGACGCGGCGACCCGACGCCCGGCGGCGGCGCCCGCGTGCCGATCATGACCGCCTACCGACAGGAGGCGCTCCGGCTCGCGGGCGCCCTGCGCGATGGTCCGGCGACGGTTGCGGCGCTTCGAGTCGCCGCCGAGGCCCCGAACGCGCAGCAGATCCTTTCCCGCGACGTCTACGGGTGGTTCGAGCGCGTGAGACGAGGTTCGTACCGCCTGCGCGACGAGGGACTGGCGGCGCTGAGCGTGTTCGCGAGCGAGGACTCGTAGGCCGTCCCGTCGGCCCGCGGGCGACGGGCCGCCCGGACAGGGAGGGCGAGGAACCGCGCGTCGTACCATTGGGGGGCCGCAGGCCGCCGGGCTCCGTGCGCCGGCCGGGACCTGCACGCCGACATCGCCCCTTGCGCGGCGCGGGCCCTCGCCCCGCCGCCCGCCACCGACAGGAGACCCGCGCCCATGGCCACCGTCGCCGCATCCGTTCCCGAGCTGATCGCCCTGCTCGACGGGACTGCCCGCATCGAGGGCGATCGCGTGATCGTCACCGACGAGGCCGTCTTCCGGGCGCGCACCATCGAGGACCTGGCCTGGACGCAGACGTTCTCCGAGGATGCCGCGACGGTCGAGGCCGCCCGCTGGATCATCTGGGAGGCGAGCCAGGCGCTGGGAGCCCGGTCGGCCAGCATCCAGGACCTCTACGTCGCCCGGGCCCGCGGCGAGGTGAGCGGCTTCACCGTCCCCGCGATCAACGTCCGCATGGACACCTTCGACACCGTCAAGAAGATCTTCGAGACGGCGAAGGCGAAGGCGGTCGGCCCCGTCATCCTCGAGCTCGCCCGCTCCGAGCAGACGTACACCTGGCAGCGCGTCTTCGAGTACGCCCCGAACTGCCTCGCCGGCGCGATCGCGGCCGGCTGGGTCGGCCCGGTCTTCATCCAGGGCGACCACTACCAGTTCAATGCCAAGAAGCACGCCGCCGATCCCGAGGCGGTGACCGAGGAGATCCGCAACGCCTGCCGGGATGCGGTCGCTGCCGGCTACCTCAACATCGACGTCGACAGCTCCACCCTCGTGGATCTCTCGAAGGAGACCGTGGACGAGCAGCAGCGGGTGAACTACACGCGGGCGGCCGAGATCACGGCCCTGATCCGCGAGCTCGAGCCCGAGGGCGTGACGATCTCCGTCGGCGGCGAGATCGGCGAGGTCGGCAAGCAGAACTCCAACGAGGCCGAGCTGCGCGCCTACCTCGACGGCTTCCGCCGCGAGCTCGATGCCCGCGCGCCCGGTGCCGTCGGGGTGAGCAAGGTGAGCGTCCAGACCGGCACCAGCCACGGCGGCGTGCCGCTGCCGGACGGCGGCGTCGCCGAGGTCAAGCTCGACTTCGAGGTCCTCCGCGTGCTCGGCGAGGTCGCCCGCACGTACGGCGCCGCCGGCGCCGTCCAGCACGGGGCGAGCACCCTCCCCGACCATCTCTTCCATACCTTCCCCACCGTCGAGACGGCCGAGATCCACCTCGCGACGGGCTTCCAGAACGCCGTCTACGAGCATCCAGCCTTCCCGGCCGAGCTCCATGCCGAGATCGAGGCGTGGTGCCACGCCAACGCCTCCGACGAGCGCAGGGAAGGGATGACGGACAACCAGTTCGTCTACACCACGCGGAAGAAGGCGATCGGGCCCTTCAAGCGGCGGATCTGGAGCCTCCCCACGAAGGGCGAGATCCTGGCCAGCCAGGCCGTGAAGCTCGCCTTCCTCTTCGACCAGCTGAAGGTGACCGGGACGGCGGATCTGCTCGCCCGGTACGTGGCCAACGGCCCGGAGTGGCATCGCCCCACCCCCCAGGCGCTGGCGACGGCGCTCGCGACCGGGGCGTCGCGCTGAGCATGGCCGACGGGACTGCCTTCGGCCCGGCCTGGAGCGCCGGGTTCCGGCGGGCGAGCGAGAGCGACCTCACCGCGTGGCTCTCGCTCGCCCTCGAGATGTGCGACGAGGCCGACCGCCTCGCCCTGCGCTGGTACCGCCGCGAGGTCCCGACGGTCCGCAAGCCTGACCGCACGTTCGTCACGGAGGCCGACCGGGCGATCGAGCGCCTCCTGCGCGATCGAATCCGCAACCTCTACCCGGAGCATGGCCTGGTCGGCGAGGAGTACGGCGACCAGGAGGCCGCGGCCGGCGTCCGCTGGTACATCGACCCGATCGACGGGACCCACAACTTCATCCGGGGCGTGCCGCTGTTCGGGACGCTGATCGCGGTGGAGGCGGAGGGCGAGCTGCAGGTCGGCGTGATGTCGGCGGCCGCCATGGGCGAGCGCTGGTACGCGGCCCGCGGGACGGGAGCCTGGCACATCGACCGGGAGGGCAACCGGCGACGGATCCGGGCCAGCGAGGTGACCGCCCTCGAGGACGCCCAGATCATCTACGGCAGCTTCCGGGAGACCGTCCGGTCCGGCCTCATGCCGGGCCTCGAGGGCCTCGTGGACGCCTGCTGGCGCGAGCGCGGCTTCGGCGACTTCTGGGGCTATGCGCTCGTCGCGGAGGGCGCCGCGGAGGTGATGCTGGAGACCGGGATGCACAGCTGGGACGTGGCGGCGCCCCTGGTGATCATCGAGGAGGCCGGCGGGCGCGTGACCGACGTCGAGGGCGCGCGGCGCGTCGACGCGGCGTCGTTCGTGGGCAGCAACGGCCACCTCCACGACGAGATCCTGGCCCGCCTCCGCGGGTGACGGACGAGATCAGGCGAGGTCGAGGCGGACGAGCCAGCGCGGCAGCCCCGCGCTGTGGGCGTCCGTGAGGATCACCCGTCGGAAGCCGGCCGCCTCGAACATCGCGGTGAAGCCGGTGAACCCGAACGTCGAGGAGACACGGGCTCCGGCGGGGTCGATCGGGTAGGCTTCGACGACGGGGGCGCCCTGCGAGCGAGCGTAGTCGACGGCGCCCCGCAGGAGCGCTCGTGCGACGCCCCGCCGACGATACCCGGGTCGGACCACGAAGCAGCCGATCGACCAGGCCGGTGCGTCGTCGACCTGCGGGATCGTCCGCGAGCCGACGAGACGCGGCATCGCCGCCCGGGGACCCAGCCCGCACCAGCCGACCGGGATCCCCCCGTGGTAGGCGATGACGCCGGGCGCGAACGATCCCGCCCGGACCTGGGATTCCAGCCGGGCACGGTTGTCGCGGGGCGCGCCGTCACCCCGCCGCGAGCCCCGCCAGGCCTGGCACCAGCAGCCGCGCTCGTCGCTCCCCCCGAGGAGCGTGACGACATCCGGCCAGCGCTCGGCGGTGGCCGGATGGACCTCGACGGCCTCGAGCGGGATCGGGGCGGGGCGCCCGGCCATCAGGCGCCCGCGGCGGCGACGCTCTCCTCGAGGATGCCCAGGGCCAGGTCGACCTCGGCCGCCGTCGTGACGAGGGGCGGGATGATCCGGGTCACGTTGGCGTAGGCGCCAGCGCTGAGCACGATCAGTCGCCGCTCCAGGGCCCCGGCGATGACCCGCTTCGCCAGGTCCGGGTCCGGGACCCGTCCGTCGCCCTCGCCGGGTCTGACGAGCTCCATGGCGACCATGCAGCCGAGGCCGCGGACGTCGCCGACCGCCGGATGCCGGGCCTGGATCGCCCGGAGGCCGGCCAGGAACTGGGCACCGCGCTCGCGCGCGTTCCCCACCAGCCCTTCCTGCTCGATCACGTCGAGCGTCGCGTTGGCGGCCGCGCAGGCCACGACGTTGCCGCCGTACGTCCCGCCGTGGGCGCCCGGCCGCCAGGCCGAGACGAGCTCCGGCCGGGCGACGATCCCGGACAGCGGCAGTCCCGAGGCGATCCCCTTGGCGAAGACGAGGATGTCCGGCTCGACATCCCAGTGGCGGACGGCGAACAGCTCGCCCGTCCGGCCTATCCCCGTCTGGACCTCGTCCGCGACCAGGAGGATCCCGTGGGCCCGGGTGATCTCGCGAAGCCGGGGCAGGAACCCCGGCGGCGGGACGATGTAGCCGCCCTCGCCGAGGACCGGCTCGACGAGGATCGCCGCCACGTGCTCCGGGTAGGTCAGCGTGCGCAGAGTCAGGTCGAGCTGGGCCTCCCAGTCGCAGGTGCAGCCGGCGTCGGGCGCGTGCGGCCCGCCGGGAGCCCGGTAGCAGTAGGGGAAGGCGGTGCTGTATACGGAGCCCGGCAGCGGCTCGAAGTCGCCGCGGTAGACGTTCTTGGCCGTCGTGAGGGCCATCGTCTGGGCCGTCCGGCCGTGGTAGCCACCCCGGAAGACGAGGATCACCGGCCGCTTCGTCGCCGCGCGGGCCAGCTTGACGGCCGCCTCGACTGCCTCCGCGCCCGAGTTGGAGAGGAACCCCTGCCAGGGCCCGCCCGGGAGCAGTGTCCGCAGGCGATCGTAGAGGCGCAGCCCGGCCTCGTGGTAGACGATGTTCTGCTGGCCGTGGAGGAGCTTCGCCGCCTGGGCCTGGACGGCGGCGACGACGCGGGGATGGGCGTGGCCGGTGTTGGTGACGCCGATCCCCGAGCTGTAGTCGAGGTACCGCTCGCCGTCGACCGTGACGAGCCAGCTTCCCTCGCCGTGGTCGACGACGATGTCCGTCACGCGGCTCCAGACGGCGGGGACGACGGATCGCTCCGGGAACGCCGTCCCGGCGGAGGGCGAGGAGGCGGCCGTGTCGACCATGGGGTGCTCCTTCGGACGGTCGGCGGCGTGTTGACCCCCAGGATCCGCGTCTCGTCGGCGCCGAGGGCGACGAAACGGTGGGGGAGCGACGAGCGGAACGTGAGGGCGTGGTCAGGGCCCAGCTCGTGGTGCTCGCGCTCGTCGAGCCAGACGGCGACCCGGCCCTCCTCTGGGGAGCTCGCGGAAGAACGGCGCGCTGGCGCCCGGGGACGGGGCGGCAGCCCGCCGGGCCCGGTGCCGCGCCTCCTCTCGCGCGTGCACCGACTCTACTGCGCTGCAGTAGCCAGCGGGATCGTACGGTCACGCCGAAAGCTGTGTCAACCGGCCTTCTTCGTCACGACGATGGTCGGGCGGTGCGGGTTTCGTCCGATGGCCAACCCAGCTGCGCGGATTCCGCATGCGCAGCTCGGATGGCGCCTTCTCCCGCGGCCTGCGCCCGGCTGCGACCCGGCGCGTCCAGCCGGTCGCCGCGCTACGATGCGACTCCCGGGCGCGAGGCCCGGGCTTGCAGCGTCCCGCACCGGAAGGACCCGACCGCCAGATGAGCACGCTCACCGAGGGCGCCGTCTTCGACGCCCTCCGCACCGTCCAGGAGCCCGAGCTGGGCCGCGACATCGTGACCCTCAACATGGTCAAGGGGATCGTGATCGAAGGGTCGCGGGTGGCATTCACGATCGAGCTCACGACGCCCGCCTGCCCGCTCAAGGACGAGATCGAGCGCAGCACCCGGGCCGCCCTCGCCGTGATCGGCGTCTCCGATGTCGAGATCACGTGGGGCGCCATGGTCCGGCGGGCCGCGCCCTCTTCGGGCCCCCAGCTCCTCGAGGGAGTGAAGAACATCATCGCCGTGGCGTCGGGCAAGGGCGGCGTCGGGAAGAGCACCATCAGCGCGAACCTGGCGGTGGCGCTCGCCCAGGCGGGGGCGGCGGTGGGGCTGCTCGACGCCGACATCACGGGGCCCAACATCCCGCTCATGATGGGGATCGGAGGCGCCCCGAAGGCCAGTGCCGACAACCGGATCCTGCCGCTGGAGCGATATGGGGTGAAGGTGATCTCGATCGCCTTCTTCGTCCCCGACGGCCAGCCGATCGTCTGGCGAGGACCCCTCGTCGGCGGCGCGATCCAGCAGTTCCTCCGGGACGTCGCCTGGGGTGAGCTCGACTACCTCGTGGTGGACCTGCCGCCGGGGACCTCGGACGCGCAGCTGACCCTGGCCCAGGCCGTGCCCATCTCCGGGTCCGTCCTGGTGACGACGCCGCAGCAGGTCGCGATCTCGGACGTGGAGAAGGCGCTCGCCATGTTCCAGCGCATGAGCGTCCCCGTCATCGGCGTCGTGGAGAACATGAGCTCCTTCGTCTGCCCCCACTGCGGCGAGGCGACGGAGATCTTCGGCCGGGGCGGCGCCGAGCGCTTTGCCAGGGAGCACGACGTGGAGTTCCTCGGCGGGATCCCCCTCGACGTGACCGTCCGCCAGGGAGGCGACGCCGGGATCCCCGCCGTGGCCCAGCGCGAGCCGGGCCCCGCGGCCCGGGCGATGACCGACCTCGCGAAGACGGTCGCCGCCAGGATGAGCGTCCGGGCGGCGCGCCAGCAGCCGGTCCTGACGATCAGCTGAGGGTGCGCCCCGACGGTTCCCGCGGGGGGTGATCGTGGCGGTATGATCACCCGCAACGCATCCCGCGAAGGAGCCCGACCCTGAGCGCGCAGCCACCGTTCGACGCGTCCCGCCCGACCGAGCCATCGGTTCCCGTGCCACCCCTCGATCCGGCGGACGCCGCCGCAGCCGAGGCCGCCGCCGCGGCTGCGGCCGAGGAGGACGCCGCGGCCGAGCTCGCGGCCGATGCCGGCGTCGTTGCCGATGCCGCGACCGCCGGTGAGCCCGCGACCGTTGTTGAGCCCGCCGCAGCCGGTGAGCCCGCCGCAGCCGGCGACCCCGCCCCCGCCG
>Ga0209253_10000899_pt1 | contig 25973 bp, 26 predicted proteins | sample FrelakmetBRP12BR_FD_187145 | JGI IMG/M metagenome (GOLD analysis project Ga0209253, IMG submission 187145) | Freshwater lake sediment microbial communities from the University of Notre Dame, USA, for methane emissions studies - BRP12 BR (SPAdes)... | ecosystem: Environmental > Aquatic >...
AAGATAGCGAATTTCACCTTCATGATTCATGCCCATTTCAATCACTGCAGCCGCATGCTGTGCACGAATTTTCAGCAATGTCAGTGGCATGCCAATATCGTTATTCAGATTGCCTTGCGTTGCTAATACGCTTTTATATGTCACAGCCAAAATCGAGGCAATCATTTCTTTTACCGTGGTTTTACCATTGCTGCCGGTTACCGCAACCAGCGGTAATTTAAATTTCTGGCGCCAATGTTTTGACATTTGCCCTAGTGCCAAACGTGTATCGAACACGACCACAGCCGGGTTTGCTTGTGTACTTTCATCTGAGACTAGCGCTGCCGCAGCGCCTTGTTTAATGGCCTCAATAGCGAATGCGTTACCATCAAAATGTTCGCCTTTGATGCCAACAAATAATTGATTTTTTGCAATATGGCGACTGTCGGAACCAACACTCTCGCATAACACATCATCGCCTATCATTCGCCCATTCACAGCTTTTGCGATTTCTGAAAGCATCATCATAGCGATGCCCTTTCATAGATCTTGAGCACTTCTTTGGCTTGTTCAACATCACTAAAATGATATTTTTTGCCTGCTATTTCTTGATAATCTTCGTGGCCTTTACCTGCAATTAACACGATATCGCCCGGTTTTGCAGAAAATATGCCGACTGATATTGCTTTGGCGCGATCTGCTTCTATCGCAAAATTACCATGCATGCCTCCAACAATATCTTGAATTATTTTTTCAGGCGCTTCATCACGCGGATTGTCCGAAGTCACCACAGTTGCACTGGCTATTGTGCTTGCTATTATTCCCATTAGCTCACGCTTACCAGGATCGCGATTACCCCCACACCCAAATATGCATATTAATTTAGCGTTTTCCCCGGCTTGCTCTTTTAGAGTCGTCAAGACTTTTTCAAGTGCATCTGGTGTATGTGCATAATCGACAACTACTAAAGGAAGATCTCCACCGCCTAACGTTTGCATACGCCCTGCGGCAGATTGAATATGCGAAATCGCCTCTACAGCATCATTTAAACTTACTTTTGATGCCAGCAAAGTAGCCAATACTGCCAAAACGTTATACACATTAAAGCGGCCAATCAAATTGACTTTTACAGGGACATTACCGTACGGAGTGATGGCGTAAAACACAAAATGTGTACTTTCAAAATGCAATTCTGTCGCCCTAACCATTCCGCGATCGATGCCATAACTTATTACTGGCGTACCAATATCAGCTAGTGCCTCTTCAATTTCCAGGCCGAATTCATCATCGCTATTTAACACTGCGTATTTCAAATGATTTTCTATAAATAAGCGACGTTTTGCATTGGCATAATCTTCAAACGAGCCATGATAATCCAAATGATCACGCGTTAAATTACTCAACACAGCCACGTCGAAATGCACACCTCGCACGCGCCCCTGATCCAAGCCATGCGAAGACACTTCCATCACCACTGTTTTAACATCTTGCTTAACGTAATCTGCCAACATTTCTTGCAGTAAAACTGCGTCCGGCGTAGTATTTGAGGTTGGACTAAGCTGATTTGGCAAGCCGTTACCCAAAGTACCTATCACCGCAGTCTTGTTATTTAAGTGGTTGAAACATTGACTCAACCATTGTGAAATTGAAGTTTTACCGTTGGTACCAGTCACACCTATCATCCACAGCTTTTCAGAAGGTTGCCCATAAAACTGGCTCGCAATGCTGCCTGCTTGTAAGCGAAGTTGTTTTATCGGCTTATTTTCAACTTCCCACTCGGCATTCCATTCAAAACCTTCAGAATCCCACAACACAGCACTGGCACCATTCTCAATAGCATCGATAATATAATTTCGGCCGTCAGATGCGATGCCTGGGTAAGCCAAAAACATGCTGCCAGGCCGCACTTTTCGACTGTCTGAGGTGATGTTTTTTACCGATGTTTTAATGGAGTGTTTGCTCATACCACCTCTTTTACATCTTCACTTGAATCAGGCGGAATTACTACATTAGTGTTCGGTGAATCTTGAGGTACAGCAAGCATACGCAAGGCATCAGCCATCACAGCACTAAATACAGGAGCAGCAGAGGCGCCACCGTAATACTGATCTTTCTCTATACTGGGCTCGTCTATCATCACCGCCATAATCAGTCGCGGATTAGAGGCTGGTGCTATTCCTACAAATGAGGCCACATATTTGTCAGCCTCATAACCTGCAGGCCCGAGTTTGTGTGCGGTACCAGTTTTACCGGCAATACGATAGCCTGCCACTTGCGCCTTAAGTGCGGTACCGCCGGGTTGCACCACCAGCTCTAACATGTCTTTCACATCATTTGCCACTTGCCCAGAAAATACCTGATGCCCTACAGGTGTTTCTGTCAATTTCATCAGTGAAACTGGTTTTAACTCGCCTTCATTGGCAAACACTGTGTAAGCGCGTGCGAGCTGTAGCAAGGTTACGCTGATACCATGTCCAAATGACATTGTTGCTTGCTCAATTGGACGCCATGACTTGTAGTTTCTTAAGATGCCCGAAGCTTCGCCTGGAAAACCAATATGTGTTTTCGTGCCAAAGCCAAGTTGATTAAACGTGCTCCAAAGCTCTTCTCTTTTTAAGCTTAGCGCCATTCTGGCTGCACCCACATTAGATGATTTTTGAATTACTTGCGCCACCGTTAAAATGCCATGCATATGAGAGTCATGAATGGTATTGGGCCCAATGGTCATCGAACCTGGTGCAGTTTGAATTTTAGTGTCTGGTTTAAAATCGCCAAACTGCATGGCTGCAGAGGCCGTCACAGGCTTCATGGTTGAGCCTGGCTCAAAAGTATCGGTAATCGCACGATTGCGTGTTTTCCCTTTTATATTCACTGGGTTGTTCGGGTTATACGTTGGCAAATTCACCATCGCTAACACTTCGCCCGTCTTAGCGTCCAATATCACTACTGCACCCGCTTTGGCCTTGTGATCATCCACTGCTTTTGACAACTCTCTAAAGGCCAAATATTGCAATCTACGATCAATACTCAACACCAAATCATGACCATCTTGCGGCACTTTGACAGCTTGCAAATCTTCAACAATATGACCTTGTCTATCCTGAATCACACGCCGACTGCCTGCTTTGCCAGAAAGCACAGCGTTTTGCGCCAGTTCAAACCCTTCTTGGCCATTATCATCAATGCCGGTAAAACCTACCAAATGCGCAGTCACATCGCCTGCTGGATAAAAGCGTTTGTATTCACGCTGCAAAAATATCCCAGGAATTTCCAGACTCATGACTTTTGCTGCAAGCTCGGGTGAAATGCGACGTTTTAAATAAGCAAATTCCCGCTCTCTATTAGCAATTTTTTTGTCAATATCCTTTGTTTTAATGGCCAGAAGTTTGGCCAATGCAATTTTCTGCGTATTATTAATCTCTACATCTGGTGGACTTGCCCATACCGACTCAACCGGGCTGCTGATAGCTAAAAGCTCGCCATTTCTATCAGTTATTTTGCCGCGATGCGCTTGCAATACCAACGAGCGGCTATAACGTGCGTCACCTTTTTGCTGTAAAAATTCCTTATGTAAACTTTGCAAATAAATGCCACGCATAAACAAACCTACAAACAGCGTTAATACGCCAATTAGCAGCACACGGCGGCGCCATGCTGGCAATTTAACGATGTGATGCTGTGCTTGGTTATATGCCATTGTTAGCGAGTCATCTCATCAAGCGAAATCACTTGGATCCGTTTTGCATCGGGCACTTGCATATTCAGTTTTTTGGTGGCCAACTCTTCAATGCGTGAATGCATCGCCCATGTACTTTGCTCCAGCTGTAATTGCCCATACTCGGTTTCATATTTTTTGGCCAATTCTTCTTGCTGTTCAAGCTCAAAATACAATTTGCGCGCCTTGTGTTGTGAGGTGACCACACCCAAAGCCACGGCGATTAAAGTAAAAAATAAAATAAGATTTAAGCGCGTCATGTTGTTGCCGTTCTTTCTGCAACCCGCATCACAGCACTTCTACTGCGCACATTCAGTTTGATTTCACCAGCACTTGGTTTGATTGCTTTACCGATCGAAACCAATCTTGCTTGCGGCAAATCTTTGGCTTTGATAGGAAAATTAGCAGGCAAACCATCGCGATTTTCTTCGCTTTGAATAAACCGCTTCACAATCCTATCTTCCAGCGAATGAAAACTAATCACCACCAGCCTGCCACCAGCTGGAAGTAAATTCAGGCACTGCGGCAGAATCAGCGACAGCTCCTCAAGCTCCTGATTGACGAAAATCCGTAAAGCTTGAAAGGTGCGCGTTGCAGGGTTCTGCCCCGGTTCGACCTTTGGGATTGCACTTGCCACGACCTTGGCAAGCTGTCCTGTAGTGGTGATGGCGCGCCCGTCTGCGCGCTCTTTAATAATCGCCCTTGCAACCTGCTTAGCAAACCGTTCTTCACCATAATGTTTTATCACCTCTCCTAATTGTTGCTCTGAAATTGTAGACAACAGTTCTGCAACTGTTTTGCCACGCGTTTGATCCATGCGCATGTCGAGTGGGCCATCGTGCCTAAAGCTAAAACCACGTTCTCCTTCATCGATTTGCGGCGACGAAATGCCCAAATCCAGCAAAATGCCATCTACATGCGTTAAATTGTTTTGTTTTGCTAATTGATTGATTTCTGAAAAATGTCGATGCTCTATTTTGAATCTTGCATCCTGAATGGTTTTTCCTTCTTCCAACGCTGCCAAATCTCTATCCATTGCGAATAAACGACCTGTTTTACCTAGCCTGGATAATATTTTCCTGCTATGCCCGCCGCGCCCAAAAGTGCCGTCAATATAGATTCCGCTTGGATTGATATTCAAAGCATCAACTGCCTCATCGAGCAATACGGTATTATGCGACTGGGGCTGTAAAGAAACTGAGGACATTATTACTGGTGACACTGAGGCTGTTGCGGGCGCTGGAGACGCGCCCATCATCATAGTGAAAAACCTTCTAGTTCTGCGGGCATCTCAATGCCGTTGCTGTTCATTACATTTTCAAGTTGCTTGCGCCAAGCATCCATATTCCACATTTCAAAATGACTGCCTTGGCCCACCAGCATCACATCTTTTTCTAAATTAGCGAACTCGCGCAAGGCCTGAGACACCAACATGCGGCCTGCTGCGTCAATCGCAATATCTTCCGCATAACCCACCAGTAAACGTTGCAAGCTGGACGATTGCTTATCAAAACTCGAAAGCGCCATCATTTTGGCCTGGATCGGCTCCCACGCTGGTTGTGGGTATAACAACAAACAGCCATGCGGGTGTGCGGTCAAAACCACATTACCAGCAGATTGCGTTAATAGCGCATCGCGATGCTTGGCTGGTACTGCCAGCCTGCCTTTTACATCCATACTTAAATTTGTTGCACCGCGAAACATGTTTAATTAAAAGCCTTATAATTTGTATTGTTTATTTGGGGTTTTCTATTCAAAAAGTGAGGAATCACTAACCACCCTTAGCAAAAGTTAGCCATTCCCCACAAAAACCCACTTTTCCCCACAAATCGAACTATAGATAAAAAAAAAGTGCATTGCAAGCACTTTTTAAGGTTTTTTCTTTATAAGACAAAGACTTAGCGCATTTTTGTAAAAAAACAAACCTGTTAATAATCAATATGTTATAAAATTAAGTGAATGTGAAATATTAGTATTACTGATTATGTGATTGAATTGCATGAAAGGTAAAAATGGAAATAAAAAGAAGCTAGCCGATAAGCCGGGTTCTGTCGTGCATTGCTGCACGTAACAGTCATTCATCTAGGCGCACAATTGCTCGTGCGCTCAAGCAACCTACCCGCTGGCAGCGCGAGCAACGCCTATTGCCAGCCTATTTGGTCTTGCTGCAGATGGAGGTTACCGCGTTTCACATCCGCGTTCGAAAACGCATACTCGTCTCTGTGGCCCTATTCCGCGCCTCACGGCGTACGGCCGTTAGCCGTCATCCTGCTCTATGCAGCCCGGACTTTCCTCCCCCAATTGCTTAGCGGCGACTGTCTGGCTAGCTTCCTATTCATTCTAACACACTAATAAAGCAAATGCCTGACGCCCTACAAGCCAATATCCATGAGGCTTCCACGGCATCAATTTTTTAGTTTAAGGCTTCACTACCAAACCATTTTTAACCGATTTAACACCTTTTACACTCGCAGCGATGCGTTCAGCACGGTTTTTTGTAGCTTCATCATCCACAAACCCACTTAATATCACAATGCTATCTTTGGTCTCTACACTCACTTTAAAGCTTCTAAAGTTCTTTTCGAGCAAGTAATTGGTTTTAACTTTTGAGGTAATTGCGCTGTCAGCGGCCACCCGCTTGGCAATTTTTTGCTGCTCTGCCGATTTATAAGTCGCATATTCATCCTCACTTAAGCTACCATTGTGGTTTTTATCCGCCTTGCTAAATCCGCCATCTTCGAACAGTTTATCTTTTTGTACCTCTGAAGCACTTAATTTGTCATTACTGTCTGTATCCAGAAATTTAAAGTCGCGTTGATAGCTGCTTTGATTTATTTCGTCTGTTAGCGTCGCAAACGCTGGTGCGCTTAACATGCTGATTAGTAATGTAAAAAATATATATTTAAAGTGTCGCACCTGCGCACCTCCAAAAAATTAAAATCGAAATTAAACAAGTTTCCAATGCACTTGTTGCCCAGCTCTTAGTGGAACTAGACTTTCATTTCCCATCGATAGTTCATTCGGCACAGTCCAACTGATTTTTTCTAGAGTGATTTTTTCGCTGTTTCGTGGCAAACCATAAAAATCTGCACCATAAAAACTGGCGAAAGCTTCGAGCTTATCCAAAGCATTCGCCGCTTCAAAGGCTTCCGCATAGAGCTCCAAAGCAGTATGCGCAGTATAGATTCCTGCACAGCCACAAGCGGCTTCTTTGGTGTGTTTGGCATGCGGCGCGCTATCAGTGCCTAAGAAAAATTTAGCGTTACCAGAAGTCGCAGCTTTCACCAACGCCAGTCTATGCGTTTCACGTTTTAAAATCGGCAAGCAATAATGATGCGGCTGAATGCCACCCTTAAACATATCATTGCGATTCAATAACAAATGATGCGCCGTAATGGTCGCGGCGACATTATTTGGCGCACTTGTGACGAAATCTGCCGCATCTTTGGTGGTGATATGCTCAAACACCACTTTTAAAGCAGGAAAGCGCTTGATCAAAGGCGTCATATGGCAATCGATAAATACTCTCTCGCGATCAAAAACATCCACATCGCTATCCGTCACTTCCGCGTGCACTAACAGCGGCAAGCCCTCATCCTGCATAGCTTCTAGGGCGGCGTTGCATTTAAGTAAATCGCTCACGCCGGAATCAGAATTGGTCGTCGCGCCTGCCGGGTAAAGCTTCACGCCATGCACAAATCCGCTGGCTTTTGCTTTTTTGATTTCATCCGCGCTTGTGTTGTCGGTTAAATACAAGGTCATCAGCGGCTCAAATAGCACACCTTTTGGCAATGCTTCCAAAATGCGTCGCCGATAGGCCGCAGCCAACTCAGTCGTCGTCACTGGTGGACGCAAATTTGGCATCACGATCGCACGCGCAAATTGCCGCGCGGTATCTGGCAGCACAGCCTTAAGCGCCGCACCATCGCGCAAATGTAAATGCCAGTCATCTGGACAAGTAATGCTAATTTTAGTTGTCATTTTTTAATTTCTTGCTTTAACTTTAGGGCAAATTCATACAAATCGTTTTTTTTCAAATGCGTAATTTCAGTCGCCAGAGCCACTGCCTGTTTTAATGGTAAATCCGCCAGCAAGCATTTTAATACACGTTGCGTCTCAATGCTGATTTCTTGTGTCTCTACCACTGGCGCAGCTTCTATCAGCAATACAAATTCGCCACGTTGTTGATTTACATCGGCCTGCAACCAAGTGCCGGCGCGGCTTACAGGGCAGGTATAAATCGTCTCAAAAGTCTTCGTGAGCTCGCGTGCAAAGGTAATGCGGCGCTCGTCGCCCAAAACTTTCGCTAAATCCTCCACGCACTCCACAATGCGGTGCGGCGCTTCGTAAAACACTAAAGTCACGATTTGCGATTTTAAACTTTCCAGCACTTTACGTCGCGCAGCACTACTGGCTGGCAAAAACCCATGAAAATAAAATCCGTTCTGCGTGATGCCACTGGCGGACAAAGCTGCAATGACAGCGCTAACGCCAGGAATCGGCACTACCTTTACTCCGGCCTTTCGCACCAAATCGACAACAATTGCCCCTGGGTCGCTAATACCAGGCGTGCCGGCATCCGTCACTAATGCAATATTTTCACCATTTCTTAGCTGCGATAATAATTTTTCAGCCGATTGATGCTCGTTATGCTCATGCACGGCAATGAGTTTCTTGCTGATGCCAAAATGCGATAATAAGCCAGAAGTATGGCGCGTATCCTCGGCCGCAATTGCATCGACACTTTTCAAAACTTCCAGCGCGCGCAGCGTGATATCGCCTAGATTGCCGATTGGCGTGGCAACCACATATAATGTACCTACTTGCTTCATACCGAGATTTTAAGCCAAAGTCATCAACTATACCTAACCATATCCTATGAAAATGAATCAAAACAACGCAGGACTTGAGGCTGAAAAATTAGCTGCAACTTTTTTAGCGAACAATGGCCTTAAACTTGTAACGCAAAATTATCATTGCAGATTCGGCGAAATAGATTTAATTATGCAAGATGTTAAAACCCTTGTATTTGTTGAGGTTAGGCTGAGAAGTAATAGCCAGTTTGGTAGTGCCGCCAGCAGCATAACGCCGCAAAAGCCGCAAAAATTAATTCTGACCGCACAACATTATTTGCAACAACATGTTAAAAATCAAAGCGAAACCGCCTGCCGATTTGATGCCATTTTAATGACTAAAGCTGATTTAAATCACATAGATTGGATACGTAATGCATTTGAAACATAATTGGCGTATTATTCGCAAAAATTAATGCTTACAAATTATAATTCTGATATTTTCAAAGCCCTCAATTTCAAGGAGTCTTCAATGCGCCATTCACTCACACATATAGCCGTTCAAGTAATTCTATGTGCTGTCGTTATTACTCAAGTAACCGCGTGTTTTCCGGTTGTGGCTGGCGGCGCGGCTGCAGGTGGCGCGATTGCTGCCGATAGACGCACTTCTGGCATTTATGTAGAGGATGAAAATATTGAGCTAAAAGCGGTTAAGTATGTGGAAACCAATTTAGGTGAAAACGCGCATATAAACATAACCAGTTATAACACCAATGTATTGCTGACTGGCGAAGCGCCTGATGATGCAGCCAAAGCGAAGGCTGAGGCTTATGTAAAGAGCATTGAACATGTGCGTGCGGTAACTAATGAGATTGTGGTTGGGCCAAAATCCTCACTCAGCTCGCGCAGCAACGACACTTATTTAACATCTAAAGTCAAAACACAATTTGTGACAGAGAATAAATTTCAGGCCAATTATGTAAAAGTAGTGACTGAAAACAGTGTGGTGTACTTATTAGGCATAGTGAATAAAACCGAGGCTGACGCGGCTGTGGAAATCGCCCGCAATACAGATGGCGTAAGCAAAGTGGTTAAAGTGTTTGAATATTTAAACTAAACTGAATCAACTTAAAGAATATAGAAATGAAGAAAAAGATGACTGAAAAACCTGTAGAAATTACTATCGAAGGCCTGACACGTGCCGGCAAACCATTCCGTCCGAGCGACTGGGTGGACCGTATGTGCAGTACGTTTGCGACATTTGGCGAAAACCGCAAATTACGCTATTCACCCTATCTTAGGCCTGAAGTCGTAAATGGCGTACGCAGTTTAACGGTAAACATGCGGTTAAAAGATACGAACCCAGAAGGTTTTGAACAATTGATGCATTTTGCCGATGAAAACCAGTTGAATATTATAGATGCCGAAGGTAATAGCATCGCGGTGCCGCTTGACAGCTAACCAATTGAATTAATTAGTTTTTTTATTTATTTCGCTTATTTTTTGGTTTCGCTGGCAATAATGCCTTCAAGATATTGCTTGGTGACTTTACCGTGTTTGGTTTTGACCAGTTCACCACGTGGATTGTAAATAAAAGTGGTTGGCAGCACGTCAGACTGACCAATTTGGCTTGCCGTCTGGTCATCTCCAAGCACAATCGGATACGACATTAACATGTCGTCCACATAATCTGCCACTTCTTTTGCATTTTGATAATCAAACGCAACGCCAATCACCATCACATCCTTATTTTTGCGGCTATCATACAAAGCAACGAAGTCCGGCACTTCTTCTAAACAGGGCGGGCACCAAGTAGCCCAATAATTAACGATAACCCATTTGCCTTTATATTGTGACAGTGTATGCTTTTTGCCAGTCGTATCTATTACCGTAAAGTTTTTTGCTGATAAACTGCTCGCGGCAAAGGCTACAGAATGTACATTAACTAGAATCAACATTAAAAATGCTAATAAAAATGATTTTTTACGCAACATAAGTCTTTATAATCCAATATATCTCATCAAAAATAAGCAAAAAAGTGACAAATTTAAAATTAGGCACTAATATAAAGCATTCCAGCTGGAGTTCGTATGCCAATCAGTCTTAAGCTACCAAGTTTAGATGATAACCCAATTTTATTAGCGGAGACTCGCCCGAATAAAATTAACGAATTCATCCAAAAACTCCCATTTAGCGATCCCATTAGCGCAGCAACCGACTTAATAGATGAGTTGCAGATTTTGAACAGCCAAAAAGTGGCTTATGCCAACCGTCTTAACGCACTGGAGCAGTATCGTCCAAGCGTTATTCAAATCTACCAAGATTTAATCCCCCATTTTAGCAATGCCAGCTTGCCTATTACGAAAAATGAACAAGCTTTTGCGGATGCCGCCGTGCAGTTATGGCAAGAGTTAGCCTTTGGCTATAAATTTGCATTGATCGATTTACAAAATAAAATCTTAAACATAAGTAGCAGCAAATCCACTGCGCAGGTTGTACAACGGGCTATTCATGCACTTAAAGAAATCGCCTTAGTACATCACCTTTGTTACCGCTCACCACCAGCTAACTTGTGGGCAGAGTTACATCAATTATATTTCTGCGCACTACAACAATCAGCAGAGAAACTTGCCGTTGTTGAACAGCTTGCTGCCAATAACGCAAGTTCAGTCAATTTGGTCTACACGCAAGTGTTATTGATGGCATTGGCTGACCCGCAACATCTTGCAAATTCAGACATATTAAAAACCGATGCCTATTTGTCTAATGTTGCTTCCCAGGCAGAATTAAGGCCATTAGGGTTGATAGAAAACCCTGTGGGTGTATTCTTGATTGCACTGGATGGCGACAAACCGCCTATTCCGTTTGCAAAAAATCATACCGTGCCTGATGATGCTACAGACATTCTGTTGATTACTCTTAATTTAGCGCGACAAATTCATCAGCATATCAAATCATTGCAAGAACACGCGATACCAAATGATGGCGCCATGCCAATAAATGCGATAGAAAGTCATTATGAAGACTTACTCACACGTCTGATTAAAAACTTTGGTAAAGCACAGCAGCGCATATTTTCTAGAACAAAAAAAAGTGATGGCGTAGAATTGGGAATTGGGTTAATTGCAGCACATCATTTAATTAATGATGGCGGCAATAGCTTTGCCAGTAGCCCAAACACGGCCAGCATTATTAAGCCTTCTCGCTGGCAAGTTTTAAATGTAAGTGCTGGTGGTTATGCCATGCGCAAATTCAACTCTTCACAAGCATCTGCGCGCGTAGGCGACGTCGTCGCAATGAAAAACAGCAAAAATAAGTTGTGGGAACTGGCGGTACTGCGTTGGGCTAATATAAACGAGTTGAACCAATTGGATGTTGGCCTAGAACTTATTTCGCCTAGCGCCACTGCCATTACTGCAAAACTCGACATCAACAACCTAGAAGGCGAAGCACTCCTATTGCCAGAACTAACAGCACTCAAGCAAGCTGCCAGTATTATTACTGCGCGTGGATTTTGCAAAATAGGCGATACACTGCATTTTAATATGCATGACAAACCTAGCAAATTAGTCATCAATAAATTGGTTGAGCGCACGGCTAGATTTGAGCGATTTCAATACAGCTTGATATAACGCGAGCGATGTTGTTATACTTACGTTTGATTAAAAAGCAATTTCCGTATCTAAACTCCGGCCGACTAAGATAATAACTATAACTTGACTTTAGCGACTGAGCTTTTGCAAACATCTAGTAATTCATAAAATATCAAAAATTGAGGTCACAATGAGCGAACATATAACCCATTTAAGCGACGCTGCTTTCGAGCAGGAAGTATTGCAATCACAACTGCCAGTTTTAGTGGATTACTGGGCAGAGTGGTGCGGTCCATGCAAAATGATTGCACCTATTTTAGATGATATTGCTAAAGAATATGCGGGCCGATTGAAAGTGGCAAAACTTAACATCGATGACAACCAACAAACCCCCCCAAAATATGGCATTCGTGGCATTCCAACGTTAATGTTGTTTAAAAATGGCAATGTAGAAGCCACTAAAGTAGGCGCTTTATCCAAATCTCAATTGACAGCGTTTATTGATAGCAATATCTAACTTTAACCGGGCTGACTTCTTAACCCAGAAGTCAGCTTCTATAAAACCTTTATTTTTCTGTAGTATCCCCTTTATTAAGCACCCTTCTAGCGAGTTCTCACATGCATCTATCCGACCTTAAACACCTCCCCGTGACCGAATTAGTCGAAATGGCGATTGCCGACGAAATCGAAAACGCCAGCCGCATGCGCAAGCAAGATTTGATTTTTGCCATTCTTAAACATAAAGCTAAAAAGGGCGATAGCATTTTTGGTGATGGTACGCTGGAAGTTCTGCAAGACGGCTTTGGCTTCTTGCGCTCGCCTGATACTTCGTACCTTGCGGGCACAGATGATATTTATGTATCACCATCGCAAATCAGACGCTTTAATTTGCACACAGGCGATTCCATTCAAGGTGAAATTCGCACACCAAAAGATGGCGAACGCTACTTTGCACTGGTAAAAGTAGATATGGTGAATGGAGAAGCGCCAGAGAACACCAAGCATAAAATTTTATTTGAAAACCTAACGCCCCTTTTTCCAACCATTCCACTTACGTTAGAGCGCGATATTCGCGGTGAAGAAAACATCACCAGCCGCGTCATTGATATGATTGCACCGATTGGTAAAGGCCAGCGCGGCTTATTAGTTGCCAGTCCGAAAAGTGGCAAAACAGTGATGATGCAAAACATCGCGCATGCAATTACTGCGAATCATCCAGATGTCATTTTAATTGTGCTTTTGATCGATGAGCGCCCAGAAGAAGTAACTGAAATGACGCGCTCAGTAAAAGGCGAAGTGGTTGCATCCACTTTCGACGAACCAGCAACGCGCCATGTGCAAGTGGCCGAAATGGTACTAGAAAAAGCCAAACGTTTGGTCGAGCACAAAAAAGATGTAGTGATTTTATTAGACTCAATAACTAGACTTGCACGCGCTTACAACACGGTGATTCCATCTTCTGGCAAAGTACTTACAGGTGGCGTGGATGCAAATGCACTACAAAAACCAAAACGTTTTTTTGGTGCTGCGCGAAATATTGAAGAAGGCGGCTCATTAACCATCATCGCCACAGCCCTTGTAGATACTGGCTCGCGTATGGATGATGTAATTTATGAAGAGTTTAAAGGCACCGGCAATATGGAGATTCATCTCGACCGCCGCATGGCCGAAAAACGTCTCTACCCTGCCATTAACGTCAATAAATCTGGTACGCGTAAAGAAGAATTGCTCATCGAAAAAGATGTGCTGCAAAAAATATGGGTGCTACGCAAATTGCTATACCCAATGGACGATTTGGAAGCAATGGAATTCTTACTGGACAAAATCAAGGCAACCAAAAATAATGCTGACTTTTTTGACAGCATGCGCCGCGGCTAAATCTAGTTCAGCGCCGCTCATAACTAATCTGCGGCGGCTTTTCTGGTGTGAATTTATATTGAACAACACTCAATTTCAGGTTCTGTCCTGGTTGTAATATCGCTAATGAGCTTACCAAGCACAGCTTGCCTGTTGTTTATCATTGGTATAATTTAGTCCGGTAAGCTATAAAACATATATCGCGACCGGCGTTATGCGCATCTCCAATAAACATCCGATACTCTTCTAATTAAACCTAATTTAAGTTGGCAAGATATTTGCCGTTAACTTATTTATATCACTTTAAAAACATAACAACCGTTGTAAATAAAACTAAAAAAGGAAATAAAATGAATATTACCGATAGAAATGCATGTATGGAGGCATTTCAAATTCTGTGCGACGAAGTGCATGATAATAAAAATATGAATTTATATGAATGCCAGTACTGGGTTTTTGAACGCGGCTATAGGGCGGCCGTTCAAGAATTGATGGAAATCGCAGAAACTGGCGTACAAGCTAAAAAATTTGTTTCTCCAAAGTTGCAACATCTTGCTGAGAAATTAATTTGCGTTACCGATTGCGTATAAAAAACATGAATTATTCGCGATGAATATCAGTAAGTTATTGCTATATTAACCAAATTAATTCATAATGCGCGGCTTACTGCAACTGCTTAAATTTAGAGAGAAAAGCATGAAAGCTGAAATTCATCCGAACTACCCAGAAATCAACGTTACATGTAGCTGTGGCAACAAGTTTAAAACGCGCTCTACACACGGTCGCGATATGAATATTGAGGTTTGCTCCCTTTGCCATCCTTTTTATACAGGCAAACAAAAAATATTGGACACGGCTGGCCGTGTTGAGAAATTCAAACAAAAATACGGCATGTAAGTTTATATACTTCGGTCTATTTTTTTGACAAAAGAGGCAGCATCGCTGCCTTTTTTAATTTTTACTCCCACACAATGCTAAACTTCTAATTATTTAATATTTTCGACACAAATGCGTTTCGATCTCGACCACGACTGGCAAGGCAATATGTCAACTCCCCGCGCAAAAATGGGTGAGCGTGCTAAAACACATTTGCTTCTTGTGTTATGTGCAATTTGGTTGTGCATGGGTTTAATCGGTCACGCGCCTTGGAAACCTTTTGAGTCGCACACCATTAGCACTGTCAAAACCATCCTAGATACAGATAATTTTCTCGCACCGAATTCCGCCAGCAACAATCAGATACTTAATCCTCCGCTCTTTTATTTAAGCGCTGCGATTGTTGCTAAAATTCTCAGTCCAATTTTATCAATGCATGATGCCGCCCGCATTGCAACTGGCATATGGATGATGATTACTCTGATGATGATAGGCATGATAGGTCGCGAATTATGGGGGAAAGGCTTTGGCCGGCAAACCACATTCGTATTTATCGGCTCTCTAGGCTTGGTGTTGAGTGCACATACATTAATGCCTGCCGTCAGCGCATTAACGGGTATTGCTACCAGCTTTTATGCGCTTTCTCTTGCCAAAAGACGGCCTTACAGAGCCAGCGCTTTATTGGCCGCTGGAATGAGTGTGAGTTTTTTATCTACAGGCTTGCAACCTCTAGCGATTATTTTAGCGACGTGTTTTGTATTGCCGAGCCTATTTAGTTTCTGGCGCAGCCCAAGCTTTGCCAGCGTATTTGGTTTGTCCCTTTTATTTGCCAGCCCTTTTTTATTGGGCTGGCCTATTTTATGCCACTATTTTTACCCGGATATTTTTTACCAATGGCGGTTGCTATCTTTAGAGCAATTCAGTCATAGTGAGCACCTTTACTTTTTAAAAACATTATTGTGGTACGCATGGCCAGCATTGCCTATTGCTGCATGGGGTCTATGGCGTTATCGCACACAATTATCAAACAAACCAAAATTCCAGCTCATCATTACTTTCTTTGTGATTGCTTGGGCAATAATCGGACTAGGGGAGGACAGAGAAGTTTTTTCTTTGCCTTTGCTCCTTCCGCTGACAGCGCTAGCCGGTGGCAGTATCGAAACACTGAAGCGCGGTACAGTGGGTGCTTTAAACTGGTTTGGGCTCATTCTATTTGGCCTAATGTCCGGGCTGATTTGGCTAGGCTGGCTGGCAATGCTCACCGGAAACCCTGCCAAGATTAAAGCACGTTTGACGTTCTTATCTGGCATGCAACACATTAATTTCAGTATGATCGCATTTGTGATTGCATTTGCAGTCACATTAATCTGGCTATTTGCGATTTTACGCTCACAACATTCAAACCGCTCCAGCGCGACCAATTGGGCTGTTGGAATGACCTGCGTGTGGACTTTACTGATGACCTTATGGCTACCGATGATTGATTCTGCACGTAGTTATCAAAATGTATTCGGTAGCTTAAAACGCGCACTCCCTGCAAGATTTGCCTGCGTAACCAGCAACCACCTGGGCGAAGCCCAACAAGACTTATTGCATTATTATGCAAATTTAAAAACGCAAAGTTTTGATACCGAAGGGGCCCTCAACTGCGATCTATATTTAATTCAAGACGATAAGAACAAAGAGAAAGTTGAGCCAGGATCTGACTGGAAATTAATCTGGAGCGGCAAGCGTGTAAGTGAAAGGCGCGAAAGTTTTAGGTTATATCAGCGCATTAACTAGCGAACAACATTTTTCCACCTGCAAATACCAGTACGGCAGCCAGTAACTTTCTAATTGTTGGGTTCGCCAGTCGTTTACTTCCAAACTCTGCGCCTATCCAACCGCCTATTAACGCAGCTATTGTCCAATAACCTAATCCGGAAGGTAAGATTGGTGATTTAGTCAGCACACCGAACAAACCAGAAATCGAATTAACCAAAATGAACGCAGCCGCTACACCAGAAATCACTTTGGTTTTTGCCCAACTAAAAAACAATAATATAGGGCTTAAAAAAATGCCGCCTCCAACACCAGTGATACCTGCGAGAAAACCCAAACCTGCTCCCAAGCTTAATAGCACAGGCTTTGCAACGGGTTTAACTTCAATATCATCGCTTTTATTCGCCTTATTAAAAATCGTCCAAGCGGCATAAAACAAGCAAAGTCCAACAATCGATTTATAAATATGGTTGGGTAAAGACACTTGCCCACCTATAAAGGCGGCAGGAATTGACGTAAGCGCGATTGGCCAGAATAATTGCCAATTGAAAGCATTTACTTTATAGAATTTATAGAGCGCGATTGATGCCACTAACACATTCAGACACAAAGCTGCGGGCCGCATGGATGCAGGCACCATATCAACTAAGGCAAATACCGCGAGATAGGCAGACGCACCACCATGTCCGACCGATGAAAAAAGCAATGCCGCTAAAAAAATAAGCGGTATAAGTAAGATAACTTCAGACACTATAGCTAAATGCTGATATAGGATGAAATAGCCGAGATTACATTATTGTGCAAGCCTGCGCCCTGTTTTTCTCTTACATGCGTGGCTATTTGCTGACGCATATCCTTTGTCCAAAAACGATTTAGATGATTAGCAATGTCTTTTTGTGCTTGTGCTTGATTTGGCTCAGCCTCAAAAAAATCGCCAATCTGATTGGCCATTTTGATTAATTGTTCTGTTTGCATGTTTTTAATTCGATAAGTTTTGTTTTAATAAATTTTAAAGTTTTATTCTATAATCGTGCGTATAAATCACAAATTGATTATCTCGCAAAAATCCCACCAACGTCACCCCATAAGCCTCTGCAATACGCACTGCGAGGCCCGTAGGTGCTGAAATCGCCACAAGAATGAGATAACCAGCCATAGCCACTTTTTGCACCATTTCATAGCTAGCACGACTGGATGTCAGCACAAAACCAGCTTCATGCGAAGGTTGCTTCGCCAATGCCCCTATCAATTTATCCATAGCATTATGTCGCCCTACATCTTCGCGTACCAATTGCACTTCGCCATTCGCATTCACCCAAGCACATGCGTGCGTCGCGCCAGTCGCCTGCTGCAGTGCTTGCTTGGCTTGCATGTTGTGAAACGCAGCTTGAATACTTGCTGCTTTAATTGTTTCAGAAAACTCTCTAGAGGCCTCATGGATATTGGCTTGCCAGACATCATTCTCATTAATACCAGGCAGTTTAAGTGCTTGATCCAAACTTTCTGCGCCACATAAACCGCAACCTGTTCTTCCAGCTAAATTACGACGCCGTTCTTTCAATTTTACAAAGCACTCACTAGCAACGTCCAAATGCAATTCAATGCCTTGTTTTTGCACTACTATTTCAATACCATAAAGCTCGCACTTGTCTTGCAGAATGCCTTCGCTCAATGAAAATCCCAGCGCAAAATCTTCCAAATCCAACGGAGTTGCCAACATCACAACGTGTGAGACGCCGTTATAAATCAATGCAATCGGCGTTTCTTCGGCAAGTTTATCTTTGGCAACGCTCGATTCCCCATTCCACCAACGCGTTACATTGACTTCGGTAAGCCCCGCATCTGCGACAATAAACTTTGTTTTAGCCAATGTTAAGCGGATTGCTGTGCTTTTTTGCTCAACTTATTATTGGCAAAAGCGATTTGTGCTTCACTGAAAGTTTTGTAATGTTTTTGCCAATCAGAAAGCTGGCTCACTCGCGTCACCTGTACCGCAGTCACTTTAAATTCAGGACAATTGGTCGCCCAATCCGAATTATCCGTCGTAATCACATTAGCGCCAGATTCAGGGTGGTGAAAAGTCGTATAAATCACGCCCGGCTGCACTCTTTCAGTTAAAGTTGCGCGCAGCACAGTTTCACCTGCGCGGCTGGTAACGCCGACCCAATCGCCCTCTTTAATACCACGCTCTTCAGCATCATGCGGATGAATCTCAATCACATCCTCGGCATGCCAAGCCACGTTTTGGGTGCGGCGCGTCTGTGCGCCAACATTGTATTGGCTCAAAATGCGGCCAGTTGTAAGTATCAACGGATATTTCGCATTTACTTTTTCGGTAGTCGGTACATATTGAGTGACAAAGAATTTACCTTTGCCACGCACAAATTCGTTTACGTGCATGGTTGGGGTACCGATTGGATTATCATCATCACAAGGCCACTGGATACTGCCCAATTCATCTAATTTTTTGAAGCTTACGCCTTTAAATGTGGGTGTGAGCGCTGCGATTTCATCCATGATTTCGCTGGCGTGGCTGTAACGCATTTCGTAACCTAATGCATTGGAAAGCTTAGCCGTAATCTCCCAGTCTTCATAACCATTTTTCGGGCTCATCACACGTCGCACCGGTGAAATACGACGTTCCGCATTGGTAAATGTGCCATTCTTTTCAAGGAAAGAAGCACCGGGAAAGAACACATGCGCATACATCGCAGTTTCATTCAGGAACAAATCTTGCACTATCACGCATTCCATACTTTTCAGTGCGTGTGTCACATGCTGCGTATTCGGGTCAGATTGTGCGATATCCTCACCCACACAATACAGCGCCTTAAATCTGCCTTCTGCTGCAAGATCCAACATATTCGGGATGCGCAAGCCAGGCTCGTTACTCAATGGCCTGCCCCAAGCCGCTTCAAATAGCGCACGCGTCGCATCTTCAGATACATGCCTATAACCAGGGAACTCATGTGGCATAGAACCCATATCACATGAGCCTTGCACATTGTTTTGTCCGCGCAATGGGTTTACACCTACGCCTTCGCGGCCGAGATTGCCGGTGGCCATAGCAAGATTAGCGATACCCATTACCGTAGTTGAGCCTTGGCTGTGCTCTGTCACACCCAAACCATAATAAATCGCACCATTGCCGCCGGTGGCAAATAATCGTGCTGCAGCTCGCACTTTATCCGCCTTAACACCAAGTACAGACTCTAATGCTTCCGGAGAGTTTTCCGGTTTCGCCACAAAATCACGCCATGCCACATATGAATCCCACTCGCAGCGTTCTTTGACGAAACCTTCTTTAATCAGGCCTTCTGTTACTACAACATGCGCCAATGCGGAAATGAGGGCAACATTAGTGCCTGGACGCAAATTCAGATGATAATCGGCACGAATATGAGGTGAGTTTTCCACCAAATCAATCGCCCGTGGGTCAGCAATAATTAACTTTGCACCTTCGCGAAGGCGACGTTTCATCAGTGAGGCAAACACAGGATGGCCATCAGTCGGATTCGCCCCAATCACCATTATCACGTCAGATTTCATCACAGAATCAAACGTTTGCGTGCCTGCTGATTCACCTAAAGTTTGTTTCAAACCATAACCGGTCGGACTGTGGCAGACTCGGGCGCAAGTATCTACATTGTTGGTGCCAAATACCGCACGCACTAGTTTCTGCGTCACGTAAACCTCTTCATTGGTACAGCGCGATGAAGTAATGCCTCCAAGTGCATCCTTGCCATATTTTGCATCAATGCGTTTAATTTCACTGGCGGCATAGTTAATTGCCTCATCCCAGCTGACTTCTTGCCAAGGATCCTGAATACTCTTACGAATCATCGGTGTCGTGATGCGATCCTTATGTGTCGCATAGCCCCAGGCAAAGCGTCCTTTTACGCACGAATGTCCGTGGTTTGCACCGCCTTCTTTAGTCGGCGTCATGCGCACAACTTCTTCGCCTTTCATTTCTGCATCAAAACTACAGCCGACACCACAATATGCACATGTAGTCGTAATGCTATGCTCCGGCACCCCCGCATCAATCACCGTTTTTTCTATGAGCGTTGCAGTTGGGCAAGCCTGTACGCAAGCGCCACATGACACACATTCTGATTCCAGGAAGTCTTTATTGCCCGCAGAAACCTTGCTACCAAAGCCGCGTCCCTCAATGGTTAATGCAAAGGTGCCTTGCGTTTCTTCGCAAGCACGCACACAACGGGAGCAAACAATACATTTGCTAGGGTCAAAAGTGAAATATGGGTTGCTTTCGTCTTTGGCAGATTTGAGGTGGTTCTCACCTTCGTAGCCATAACGCACCTCGCGTAAACCAACCGCACCCGCCATATCTTGTAGCTCGCAATCGCCATTAGTCGCGCAAGTCAGGCAATCCAGCGGATGGTCTGAAATATAAAGCTCCATCACGCCTCGGCGAATATCCGCAAGTTTTGGCGTTTGTGTATGTACCTTGATGCCTTCCACGCAAGATGTAGTACATGAAGCTGGATACCCTCGACGACCTTCGATTTCCACCAAACACAAACGGCATGAGCCAAACGGTTCCAAGCTATCAGTTGCGCACAATTTAGGCACCGTCACGCCTGTGAGCTGCGCAGCGTGCATAATGGATGTGCCTTCAGGTACTGTCACATCGACGCCGTCAATGGTTAGAGTTACTTGCTTTTCTGCGACACTTTTTGGCGTACCGTAATCTATATTTGCCTTGTATTTAATATCATCCATGACTATATCCTTGTTCCTTGGTCTCCTGCCGTTTAGGCAGCCACCTTCTTATTCTGTAAACCGAAGTCTCTTGGTTTAAAATCTTCGGCAAAATGATTCAACGCACTTAACACAGGATAAGGCGTCATACCTCCTAATGCACATAGCGAGCCATTTAGCATGGTGTCACTTAAATCGCGCACTAACTGGGTATTCTTCACTTGATCTTTACCCATCATAATTTTGTCGATGACCTCTGCACCACGTACAGAACCGATGCGGCATGGTGTACATTTGCCGCAACTTTCAATCGCGCAAAACTCAAATGCATAACGCGCCATTTTCGCCATATCCACCGTATCGTCGAATGCAACAATGCCTCCATGGCCTAAGACCGCCCAAATCTTAGTAAATTCCTCATAATCCAGCGGCGTATCAAACTGACTTTCGGGTAAATAAGCGCCTAGCGGACCACCTACTTGCACCGCACGAATTGGCCTACCTGAAGCAGACCCACCGCCAAAATCATATAACAGTTCACGCAGGGTCGCACCGAATGCCAGTTCGACTAATCCGGTTTGTTTCAAATTTCCTGCAAGCTGAATCGGCAATGTGCCACGTGAACGTCCCATGCCATAGTCAGAATAGTATTGCGCGCCTTTGTCGAGGATGATCGGCACAGTAGCCAGAGAAATCACATTATTCACTACCGTAGGCTTGCCAAACAAACCTTCAATTGCCGGCAGAGGCGGTTTAAAGCGCACCAGGCCACGCTTGCCTTCTAAGCTTTCTAATAAAGAAGTTTCTTCACCGCAAACATACGCACCCGCTGCGCGGCGCACTTCCAGGTTGAAAGTATGACTTGAACCACAAATCTTCTCACCCAAATAACCTGCTTTTTCTGCCTTAGCAATTGCCTCATTTAGTGTTTTTAAAGCATGCGGATATTCGGAGCGAAGATAGATGTAACCCTGCGTTGCCCCTACTGCGATGCCAGCAATAGTCATGCCTTCAATCAGCACAAATGGGTCATCTTCCATGATCATGCGGTCAGAATAGGTGCCTGAATCGCCTTCATCCGCATTACAAACGATATATTTTTGCTTAGCAGGGGCGTTGAGCACGGTGTTCCATTTGATACCGGTAGGAAAAGCCGCGCCGCCACGACCCCGCAAACCAGAATCCGTCACTGACTTTACAATCTCTGCGCCACTCATTTTCAGGGCATTATCTAAACCTTTATATCCGTCATGTGCAAGGTAATCTTCTAATGAAACTGGGTCGGTGATACCCACTCGCGCAAAGGTAAGACGTTGCTGCTTTTTAAGCCAAGCCAATTCTTCTGTTAAACCCAGATTGAGTGGATGTGCACCGCCATGTAGAAAGTCTGCATCAAACAAACCGGACACATCTTTGGGCTGTACTGGCGCATAAGCTACGCGACCTTTATCCGTTACTACTTCTACAAGCGGTTCAAGCCAGAACAAGCCACGAGAACCGTTACGCACCAATTCAATCTCTATTCCGCGTTTTTGCGCTTCAGCCATAATAGCTTTGGCAGTGCGATCAGCACCCAGTGAAAGTGCGCTGGAATCGCGAGGAACATACACCTTAACCATTCCTCACCTCGCTAATCAATTCTGCTACTTTCTTTGCATCCATGCGGCCATAAACTTCCTCATCCAACATCACCGCAGGTGAGCATGCGCAATTGCCAAGGCAATACACTGGCTCCAGCGTAATAGAGCCATCTTTCGTGGTTTGGTGATAGTCTACTCCCAGGGTAGATTTGATGTGTGCTTCCAACTTCTCCGAACCCATCGCCTGGCAAGATTCCGCACGGCAAACTTGCAAAACATGCTTGCCTGCAGGATGGCGGCGGAAATGGTGATAAAAAGTGACGACGCCATGCACTTCAGCTACTGACAATGCTAGCGCTTTAGAGATTGGCACGTAAACTTCTTCTGAAATCCAACCAATGTCGTCCTGAATGGCATGCAACAAGGGCAGCAGCGCACCTGGCATAGTTTTATGCGCTGCAATATGCGCCTCTATTTTTGTTAGTTGTTGTACGGATAATGCAGTTGCCACAAACGTCTCCAGCAATAATTTAACTAAAATATCAACTCGAGCATATTATACCTAATTACACGCTTGTTAAAGCCCAAAAAGGGCTTAGAATATAGGCTTATTCAATATCTTTAACCATTTTAAAAACATGGATTTACCCAGCCTGATTGACCAATTTGGACGTAAAGTCGATTACATCCGCCTCTCGATTACCGACCGCTGCGATTTCCGTTGTGAATACTGTATGGCTGAAGACATGACGTTTTTACCGCGCGACGAAGTGCTTAGCTTGGAAGAATGCGCACGACTAGTAAAAGCATTTGTGGTTTTGGGCGTAACCAAAGTGCGTATCACAGGTGGCGAACCACTGGTACGTAAAAACGCACTCTGGTTGTTTGATGAAGTTGGCAAGCTAGAAGGTCTAAAAGAGTTAGTGCTCACTACCAACGGAAGTCAATTGGAAAAACATGCGGTAGCGTTGAAACAAGCCGGTGTAAAACGCATCAATATTTCTATCGATAGCCTAAAAGCCGAACGATTTAAAAAAATCACCCGCACTGGCGAATTAAGCAAAGTTTTAACAGGCCTGCAAGCCAGTATCCATGCGGGTTTTGAAGGAATTAAAATCAACACTGTTTTAATGCGTGGTTGTAATGATGACGAGGCAACAGACTTAGTGCAATTTGCAATCGATAATAAAATCGACATCAGTTTTATTGAAGAGATGCCGCTGGGTGAAGTCAATCATGCACGCGAAAGCACTTTTGTGAGCAATTCAGATACGCTAAAACTGCTGCAAAGTAAGTATTCACTGCTGCCCAGCGCCGAGACGACTGGTGGCCCAGCGCGTTACTGGCGTGTGACAGGCACACAAACTAAAGTCGGCTTCATTTCGCCGCATAGTCACAATTTCTGTGAAAGCTGCAACCGTGTGCGTATTACCTGCAAAGGCGAGTTATATCTATGTTTAGGGCAAGAAGACAAAATCGATTTAATGCCACTATTGCGTGCAAACCCTAATAACGATACACCTTTAATCGAGGCGATTTTAAACAGCATGGCTATTAAGCCAAAAGGCCATGACTTCGATTTGCGCAGGGCAAACCCTGCAGTCATCAGGTTTATGTCGCACACGGGTGGTTAATGACCATCTCTGCAATCATCCTTGCTGGCGGTCGCGCCACGCGCATGAATGGTGCCGATAAAGGATTGGTGCTCTTGCGAAATAAGCCACTCATTCGCCATGTGATTGAGCGATTAAAGCCGCAGGCGGATGAAATATTCATCAATGCCAACCGTGAAATTACACAATACCAAAAATTTAATTTTCCTGTGTTGCAAGATGAAGATAATAAATTTATCGGACCGCTGGCAGGTTTTGAATTGGGCTTAAAACACGCCAAACACGATTACGTGTTAACTGTTCCGTGCGATTCGCCCTTATTGCCTCTGGATTTAGCTGAAAGACTTTTAAAAGGCATGCTGGAAAGCCGCACTGATATTTCCATTGCAAGCAGCGGTGGCGACACGCACCCGGTGTTTTGCCTAATGAAAAAAAGTGTGTTGCCCAGCCTCACAGATTATTTGGCCAACGGTGAGCACAAAGTGAGCGCCTGGCAAAAAAGCCAAAAGTATGCGGAAGTCGATTTTAGTGATAATCCCGATGCGTTTATAAATTTGAATACGTTTGAAGACTTGGCTGCGTTAGAATTAAAGCTATGAAGAAACTTACATTAAACGAGATTGCTGCTAACCCTTCTTGCATGGATGATTACGATCCAAATGCCATGTCCGTAGCACAAGCCCGACAATTTATTAAACAATTTTTAATTCCTGTAACAGAAACTGAAGTTCTGCCACTAATGCAAAGCTTAGGACGCGTATTAGCTGCAGATATTGTGTCACCCAGCAATGTGCCAAACTACAACAACAGCGCTATGGATGGCTTTGCATTTAAGTTTAGCGATAATTTAAAATCACTTAAAGTAATCGGCACCGCTTTTGCTGGCAAACCCTTTGAGGGAAAAGTAAGCGCTGGCGAATGCGTAAAAATTATGACTGGTGCGGTAATTCCTGTAGGCGCGGATACGGTTGTGATGCAAGAACGAATAGCGATAAAAAGTGACCGCATTACATTGCTAGATAACCCAAAACTAGGCGCAAATGTACGCTTGGCTGGTGAAGACTTAAAAATTGGTCAAGCCGTATTGCCCAAAGGCCATAAAATAAAGCCTGCTGACTTGGGCTTAATTGCTTCGCTAGGCATTGGTGAAGCACCAATTTACCGCAAATTAAAAGTCGCGTTTTTTAGCACTGGCGATGAGCTGGAAAGTGTTGGCAAGCCGCTTGCGGAAGGCCAAATTTACGACAGCAATCGCTATACCTTATTTGGTATGCTTAGTAGGTTAGGTGTACAGGTCAGCGATTTAGGCATTGTGCCGGATGAACCCAAATTACTCGAAAATACACTACTGCAGGCCGCACATAATAACGATGCGGTGATTACCAGCGGCGGCGTTTCTGTAGGCGAGGCGGATTTTATGAAGGCGCTTTTAGCCAAGCATGGCCAAGTGCTGTTTTGGAAAATCAATATGAAGCCTGGACGTC
>Ga0209253_10000900_pt1 | contig 25972 bp, 18 predicted proteins | sample FrelakmetBRP12BR_FD_187145 | JGI IMG/M metagenome (GOLD analysis project Ga0209253, IMG submission 187145) | Freshwater lake sediment microbial communities from the University of Notre Dame, USA, for methane emissions studies - BRP12 BR (SPAdes)... | ecosystem: Environmental > Aquatic >...
GCGGACGCGGACGCGTTGAAGGCGAAGGGGCAGATCAACCGGCTCGAGAACATCTCCGTGCGCAACGTCGAGATCACCGAGGCGTGGCAGGAGTCGGGGTACGATTTCGTGACCGTGCTCTTCCAGGCGAACCTGCTCGACTACACCACGGACGAGGCGGGGAAGGTCCTCTCGGGGAGCGATACCGTCCCCGTCAAGTTCGAGGAGTTCTGGACGTTCACACGGCCGGTCGGCCCGGGGGCGTGGCGCCTCTCCGCGATCCAGCAGACTTCGTAGCAACGGCATCCCCCATCCGCAGGCAAGGCGGGTGGGGGAGGACATTCCCGCCTCGCTTTCCTGACGGAATTCCCGCTTTTGAGACGTCGTTTCTTAATTGTGATCCCTCTGGGCTTGTGAACCCGCGATTCCTCTCTATTGCAATCTTTATGGAAATAGCGAAGCCAGCACTTTATTGTTGTTGAAAATCGATGGATTGCACGGTACCCTCTCGCAAGAAAAATCAACGAATATCCGGTGGAACGGGAATTGCTGCCATGTCCCGGAACGAGTTTTGTTTCCCCCGATCATCCCACCGTACGAGGAGGAGAGCGATGCAAAGGAAGATGGGATCGTGTTTTATCGTTGCCCTGGCCTTCATGCTGGCGACGGCGTGGGCGGGGTCGGCCCTCGGCGAGACGGGGATCCCGGTCACGAGCGACCTGGTCCTCAAAATGTGCGCGAATTGCCACAAGAACAACGGGGGGCTGGTCTCCCGGATCTCCTACCTCCGGCAGGTGCCGGAAGCGTGGGAGGAGACGTTGTGGCGCCACAAACGGACCCACGGCCTTTCCATCACCAAGGAGGAGAAGGAAGCGCTCCTTCTCTACTTCTCCGACAAGCAGGGGCTGGCCCCCGCCGAGGTGGCGCCGTACGCCTACACCCTCGAGAAGCGGGACACCAAGGAGAAGGTCGACAGCCAGTTGATCATCGACGTGTGCGTCCGGTGCCACAGCTACGCGAAGACCGCCCTCCAGCGCCGCACCCCGGAAGAGTGGCCGAAGCTCGCCAACATGCACTCGGGGATCCTCCCGATGTGGCCCTACCAGCTCCAGGACGTCATCGACTGGGACGACACGCTGGCCGCCTGCGTGAAGGAGCTGCAGAAGCGGTTCCCGCTGGAGACTCCGGAATGGAAGCAGTGGAGCGCGTCGCGCCCGAAGGCGGGCGAGGGGAAGTGGGTCGTCGCCGGGTACCAGGCCGGGAAAGGGGCGTACGGCGGAGAGATTGCGCTTACGAAGACGGGGGATGCTTTCTACTCATATACCGGAACAATGGAGTTCGAGAGCGGAGAGAAGCAGCCGATCGAGGGGAAGGCGACCCTCTACGGCGGCTACGCGTGGCGGGCGTCCGGGACCCTGGCCGGGAAGCCGATCCGTGAAGTCTTCCACATCTCGATGGATGGTTCGACCTTCACGGGGGTCCGGTTCGACGACCCGCACTTCGAGCTTCGCGGCGTTGAATCCCGCGCCTTCGCCGGGAGCTCCCCGCGGATCCTCTCCGTGATGCCGAAGGCGCTCAAGGCCGGGACGAAGGGGGCCACCGTGACGGTCGTCGGGACCGGCCTCTCGAAAGAGGTGAGCCTGGGCGAGGGCGTGACCGTGAAGAAGGTCGTTTCCGCATCGCCGACGAAGGTGGTGGTCGCTGTGGACGTCGCCGACAAGGCGGCGACCGGGCACCGGAACGCGAACGCCGGAGGCGCCGCGGGCGACAATGTCTTCGCGGTCTACTCGGGCGTCGACTATATCAAGGTGGTGCCGTCCCCCGCGATGTCTCGCACCGGGGGGCTGGGGTACGCCATCAAGCAGCTCGTCCAGTTCGACGCCCTGTCGTACAGCAAGGGCGCCGACGGCGCGGCGGGCACCGCGGACGACATCGAGATCGGACGCGTACCGGCCACGTGGAATGTCGTGGAGCTCGCCGCCACCAACGATGACCACGACGTGGACTTCGTCGGGAAGATCGACCGGAACGGGCTCTTCACTCCCGGGGACGAAGGCCCCAACCCGAAGCGTTTCATGCAGGAAAACAACCTGGGGGACGTCTGGGTGACCGCCTCCTACGCAGCGCCCGGGGGCGGCACGCTGTCCGCCCGCGCCTATCTGCTCGCCACCATCCCTCTGTACGTTCAGAGGCCGGTGCAGTAAGGGGCGCACGGACGCCATGGCAAACATCGCGCGTACGTCCGGCGCGGGTCCGGCTCTCCTCCCGCACCAACGCTTCACGGCGGAAGGGGAGGCGTACGTATACGCCGCCGAAACCGGCGGGCTGTTCCGTATGGACGGCGGGATGAGGGAGGCCTTGTCTTCCCTTGCTTCTGCCGAAGCTTCGACCCTTCCTTCGGAGATCCTCTCGGACCTCCGGAGGGCGGGCTTGCTTCCAGCAGAAGGGTTGCGGGAGAAAGCAGGCCGGACCGCGCACCCTCCGCTGCGGCTCCGGACACTCGTACTGATGCTCACAACCTCCTGCAACCTCGCGTGCCGCTACTGCTACGAGGACCGCGAGGAAGGGTGCACCCCTCGGGACGACGGCCCGGGAGGGGGAGGGCCTAGTGCCGCGGCAGGCAGGGATGCCCCGGGTTCTATCGCCGCGGCCGGGGGAGGAGCGCCGCGGGACATGTCTCCGGAGTCGCTCCGCAACGCCATAGCATTTCTTCTCGAACACGACGGCCCGGGAGGGGGAGGGCCTAGTGCCGCGGCAGGCAGGGATGCCCCGGGTTCTATCGCCGCGGCCGCCGGGGCGGACCGGAAGGTGTCCGTGACCTTTTTCGGCGGGGAGCCGCTGCTGCGCTTCCCCCTCATTCGAACGGCCGTCGGGGAGGCCCGGAGGATGGCGAGGGAGCGGGGGAAAGAGATCTCCTTCTCCATCACCACCAACGGCACCCTCCTCACCCGGGAGATCGCCGGTTTCCTGAAGGAGAACGGGATCTCCGTCTGCCTCAGCATCGACGGGCCCCGGGAGATCCACGATCGGAACCGTCCGTACGCGTCGGGGAGAGGATCCTACGAGGACGTGGCGCGGGGGATCGATCTCCTGATGGAAAACAGGGACGGATTCCCCGTCGCGGCGCGCGTGACCCTCGGGCACGGGGCCGTCGACGTGCGGAAGACGTTCGACCACCTGCGGGGCCTCGGTTTCCACGAGGTCGGTTTCGCGCCGGCGAGCGCCGCGGAAGGGAACCCGGCCGCGCTTACCGAGGAAGAGCTCTGCTCGGTGATGGATGGGTTCCGGGACCTTGCGGACGGGTATGTGGACGACGTCCGCGAACGGCGGGTCCCGACGTTCTCGAACATGTCGCAGATCCTCGCGCTGATCCACCGCGGGGACCCGATGCCGTACCCGTGCGGGGCGGGGATCGGGATGCTGGCCATGGACCCGTCGGGGGCCTTCCACCCGTGCCACCGGCTCGTCGGCATCGGGGATTCCTTCGGCGCCCCGGGGGCCGGGTTCTCGGAAGAGGCCCGCGTCCGGTTTCTCGACGGGGCGAGACGCCGCCGCGAATCCGCGTGCGACGCCTGCTGGGCGAAAAACTTCTGCTCGGGGGGGTGCTACCACGACGCGTACCTCCGGCACGGGGACCTCTTCGCCCCTTCCGTGCACTACTGCCGGTGGATCAAGGAGCTGTTCCTGCTGGGTCTTCAAACCTATGTCCGCATACAAAACGAAACGCCGACGTTTCTGGACGTGATGCTCGGCGAAAGGGGGATCGCATGAAGCACCTGAAAGGGGTCAACCGCAAGGCCAGGAAGATCGAGAAAACCGACCAGGGGGCACCGGTCGTGGAGGCGCAGGGAATCGTCCCCTTCATGCACACGTGCACTTCGGTGTTCAATCCCGGCTACGAGAACGACTGGACCGGCTCCACGAAACAGTTGTGTACGCCGATCGAGACGGATCTCTTCGGCACCACCGACATGTACTGCTGGTGGCCGGGGCAGGCGCCGGACACCTACAACAACCCGGACTGGAACGCCGACTGCACCCGGGCGATGAAGGACTGGATGAAGCTCAAGGTCGTCAAGCCGGAGTGGTAGGAAGCGGTGGCGCGACCGATGACGATTGAATAACCCCACGGAGGGAACGAACCGATGAAGAGAACGGTCTTTTTCGCGATGGTGCTGCTCGGGACGGCCCTGCTGCTCGCCTCGGGCACCGCCCCGGCACTCGGCAAGGACATCCTCCTGCAGGGGATGCTCCACAACCAGTTGAACGTCCTCGACGGCGACAAGGACGAGATCGTCGCCACGATCACCACCAAGGGGAAGAAGGTCACCAACTTCACCTGGGACCCCAGGGACCTGGACAAGGTCTACACCATCACCGACTGGGGGCAGCAGATCGAGCAACTCGACCTGAAAGGGAAGAAGGTCGTTCGCACGTTCCGCATGGGATCGGGGGACGTCAAGGTCCGGGCGCTCGACATCGAGCTCAACCCGGCGAACCCGAACCTGTTGTACGCCCTGTCGTTGCGGCAGCGGTGGCTCCCCGACGAGATCGTCGACATGACGCCCGTGGTGATCGTATTCGACCTCGCGACCGATCCTCCGAAGGTCGTGAAGGAGATCGAGATCCCGCGCGGCTGCACGAACATCTTCTTCGGGTACGACGGGAGCGAGTTCTACGTCACGGGACGCGATGTGTTCGTCTACGACCCCATGACCGGGAAGCAGGTGAACTTCCTCGGGATCGGCCACCCGACGACGACCGGCGTCGACCCGCAGATCTCCCTGAACATCTGGCGGCTCCACGACCAGTCCGGGATGGCCCTGATCCTGGTCGGCAGCCAGAACAGCGCGAACAACCTCATGTACCAGGGGTATTACACGATCGACCTTCGGAAGAAGAGCACGGAAGGGTCGATGAAGCTCGTGACCGACATCGGCCCCCTCTACATCCAGTTCTCGGGGGTCGTCTCCCCCGACCGGAAGTATTACTACACCGTTCTCAACACGATCGAGAAGAGGGATTTCGCGACGAACCGGCTGCTGGCCACCGCCGCCGACCTGGACAAAAGCTACTACACGGTCCAGGTCAGCTCCGACGGAAAGAAGCTATACCTGGGCGGCGGCGGCGACACGATCCTGATCTACAGCGCGGAAACGATGAAACTGCTGAAGAGGCTCGACACGCCGGGGGACGCGGTCCTCACGCACTTCCGCGTTCAGAAGCGGTAGGGGGCGCGGCCGCTTGCTCCTGACCCGGCATCACCAGGAAGCGTCTCCGCGCGAGGGTGCGGGGCACGGCGTGGAGGTGGGGCTCTCCTTCCCCTTCCTCGTCGCCCCGCCGCCCGCGGTCCTCCGCGGGGAGGCTTCCCTCGAGGAAGCGTTGGGCGGTGTCGGTTCGGGCGATGCCCACGCCGCGCTCGCGGAGGAGCTCCTCCGGCACCTCCCCGGAGCCGCACCGTCGCGGGTGTACGTCGGCAACGAGACGTGCGAACGGCTCCTGCCGACGCCGCAGGCGATCGGCTCCTGGGTCGCGTCGGCGCGGGAGGGGCGGCTCGCCTTGTCCCTCGTCCTGCCGCCGCTCTCGCGGGACGGCCTCGCGAAGGCGGAGGAGGCGGTCCGGGCGCTGGAAGGGGTGGAAGCGTCCGAGGTCGTCGCGAGCGACTGGGGGACGGTCCACCGCCTGAGGTCCCGCCACCCGGGACTCGCGATCGTCCTGGGACGCCTGACGCACAAGATGCTGCGCGACCCCCGGCTCGCGGAATATTTCGATTCCCCGCAGGCGTCGGCGCCTGCCCGGGCGGCCCTCTGCCGGTCGGGGGAGCTCGCCCCGGGTTTCCGGGCCCTGATGGAGCGGTACGGCATCGGACGCCGGGAAGTCGATCCGTTCCTCCAGCCGCTCGAGATGGACGAGTGGGAGAGCCGGTCCGAGAAGCTATCGGTCCACTTTCCGTACCTCTTCGTCACCATGGGCCGCGCCTGCCTGCTGGGGTCGATGCACGGGGAGCCTGCCGAACGATTCGTCCCCGGCGCTCCTTGCCGGTCGGAGTGCCGGAAGTACGCCGTCGAGTTCCGCCTTCCCGTTCCCGGGGGAAACGGTGCGGTGAAAAATCTCCTGAACCTCGGGAACGCCTATTACCACGCCGTGCCGCCCTCCGTCGCCGGGAGAATCCTGGGGCGGATTTCATCCTCCCGGCAGGTGGACCGGATCGTCGTCACCGTCCCGACCGGCGGCCATGGAGGGCCGAAATGAAGCTCACCGTGCCGGTCAGCAACCCCGAAGAGGTGGAGATGCTCGCCGAGAACGGGGCGGGCGAGTTCTTCTGCGGTTACGTCCCCCAGGAGTGGCTCGATCGGTACGGGGGCGCCTTCTGGCTCAATCGAAGAGGGCCGGTGGTGGGGAACCTTGTTCAACGGGACGACGTCTCCCTCCTGGCGGAGCGTTCCCACGCCTTCGGCATCCCCGTCCACGTGACGTTCAACGCCCCCTACTACACGCCGGAACAGCAGGAGTTCCTCCTCCCCGTGATCGGCCGGCTCGCGCGGGAGTCCGGGATCGACGGCGTCATCGTCTCCGACGTGGGGTTCCTCGTGTCGCTGCGGCGCGCCTTCCCGGGACTCTCCGTCCACGCCAGCTCGGTGATGGCGACGCTCAACCCCGGCATGGTCGATTTCCTCGAGGAGCTGGGGGTCCGGCGGGTGATCTTCCCCCGCAGCCTCGGCGTGGCGGACATCGCGGCCCTTTGCGATGCGGCGGCGGGCCGGCTGGAGACGGAGGCGTTCGTCCTGAACGAAGGGTGCGTGTTCGAGGAAGGGTACTGCATGACCACGCACCGGAGCGTCGGCGCCCTTTGCGTGCAGCTTCCGGGCGTTCCGCACCGTGTCCTTCCCCTCGGAGGAGAGGGCGCGGAATCCCTGGCCGGGGAGGGAGGGGAACGGGCGCGGGAGTTGATGGGCGCGTTCAAGGATTGGGTCTGGTTCCAGAACGGCTGCGGCAACTCCATGAGCCCCGACGGGATCCCGAACGGCCCGTGCGGGCTCTGCGCGCTCTTCGACCTCGCCCGCACGGGGGTGACCTCCCTCAAGATCTCCGGGCGCGGCACCTCCAGCTACCGGAAGCTCGTGAGCCTCCAGATGGTTCGCGGGGTCCTCGATCTGGTGGAGCGGGGGGCCCCCCGGGAAGAAGCGGCGCGCAAAGCCGTGGCGCTCCGGAACACGCCGAAATTCTGCGAGGCGCGCTACATGTGCTACTACCGGGAAGCGGCGTCGTGACAAGGCGGATGGTCTCTTTGTGGAGATTCGTGCGGCCCCAGCGGGGGATTCTCGCCGCGACCTTCGCGCTTTCCCTTCTCGCGACGGCGGCGTCCCTGTACGCCCCGTTCCTGTCGAAGAGGCTCGTGGACGACGTCATCCTCCGCGGGAACTGGGCGGCGCTTCCCCCCCTTCTCCTCACCATGGTTCTTTACGCCGCCGCGGGGATGGTCCTCGGAGGCGTCAGCAGCTATCTCTACACGCGGGGGTCGTCGAAGATCCTCGTCGCCATGCGGGTCGCCCTCTTCGATCATCTGGAGCGCGCCGAGATGCGCTTCTTCGGGCGGACGCGGGTGGGGGAGATCGTCGCGCGGCTCAACAACGACATGGTGGAGGTCCAGGGGATCCTCGTGGACGTCCCGATGGCGTTCGTCACCAGCTCCGTCCGGCTCGTCGTCGCCTCCGCCATCCTCGTCGCCATGTCCTGGTCTCTCTTTCTCGTGAGCAACGTCCTCGTCCCGTTGGGCGTGCTCGGCCTCTGGCTGACCCGCAACGTGATCACGGGAATGAGCCGCGAGCTTCGGGAGAAGAACGCGGCGGTGGGGACCCGGATCATCGACACCTTCACGGGGATTCGCCTGGTGCGGTCCAGCGTCACGGAATACCAGGAACTGCGAAAGTTCGAGGAAGAGAACCTGTCGCTGGTCCGCTCCGTCCTCCGGTTCCAGACGATCTTCTCCCTGTCCCGCGGAATCCCCTCGTTCGTGCTGGGGTGCTCGGCCACGCTCGCCTTCCTCTACGGCGGCTCGATGGTCCGGGACGGCGTGATCTCCGTGGGGACCCTTGTGGCGTTCACCGCCTTCCAGATGCAGGTGATCGCGCCGATCCAGAACCTCCTGGGCCAGTACGCGGCGTTGCGGAAGGGGAGGGCTTCGCTCGAGCGCGTGTTCGAGTTTTTCGACGTCCCCTCGGAGAAGGACCCGGAAGGTGCGGAAGCGTTCGTCTCCCTGAAGGACGGGATCGTCTTTGACGGCGTGGTCTTCGCCTACGGTGGCGAGGCCCGTGTCCTCGACGGCCTGTCGCTGACCCTCCCCGCGGGCAAGACGGTGGCGCTCGTCGGGGAGAGCGGCGTCGGGAAGTCGACCCTCGTGGACCTGCTCCTCCGCTACTACGAGCCGCAAGGGGGGGAGATCCGACTCGACGGGGTCCCCCTGGGACGGTTTCACCGCGCGACGCTCCGGCGGCGGATCGCGCTGGTCTCGACCGAACCGTACCTCTTTCACGGCACCCTCGAGGAGAACCTCCGGTACGGGACGCCCGAAGCCGACCCCGCGCGGGTCGCCGATGCCATCGCCAAGGCCGACCTGACGGAGTTCGTCCGCTCCCTGCCGCGCGGCCTTGCTACCGTCGCCGGAGAGCGGGGCTTGTCCCTTTCGGCGGGGCAGCGGCAGCGGGTGGCCCTTGCCCGGGCGTTCCTCCGCGCCCCGGAGATTCTCATCCTCGACGAGGCGACCTCCTCCCTCGACCTCCTCTCGGAAGATCGCGTCCGGCGGGCGATCGCGGAGATGATGGAGGGGAAGATGACCCTGATCGTGACCCATCGGATCCACGCCGTCCGGGATGCGGATCGGATCGTGGTCCTTTCGGACGGACGGGTCAGTCACCAGGGGACGCATGAGGAACTGATGCAGCAGCGGGGCGCGTACAAATCGTTCCTTCGCGTCTGCGCCGACGGCACGCGGGCTCCGGAGGGGAGCGTCCGTGCGTAGTCGGCGCGCGATCCCCTGGGGCGTCCGCCCTCCCGGTGTGCCCGCGGGGAAAGGGATCCGCGTCGTCGTCGTCGACTCGGGCGTCAACCCGCGGCATTCCCATGTCGGGGGGAGGATCGACGGGGCCGGGATCTACCGCGGCGAGGACGGCGCGGTCCATCGGGGGCCGGACTACGAGGACACGTCCGGCCACGGAACCGCCATCGCCGCGGTGATCCGTCACGTGGCCCCGGAGGCCGATCTCTTCGCCCTCAAGATCTTCAACGGCGCGCTCGTCACGACGCCGGACGTTCTGGAGGGGGCGTTGTCGTACGCTCTCCAGGCGGGGGCACGGGTGGTGAATCTCAGCCTGGGGATGGAGGAGACGCCGAACGCCCCTTCCCTGCGCGCTCTGTGCCGCGACGCGGCCCGGGCGGGGATCATCCTGGTGGCGTCCGCGCGGAACGGGTCGAAGGGGGCGAGCGTACCGGCCTCGTACGATTCGGTCATCGGCGTGAAGGGGGACGGTCGGCTGGGGGAAGATACGCTGATGTACCGCCCGGGTGGAACGTGCGAGTGCCTTGCCTCCCCGTGGCCCCGCTCCCTTCCCGGGCTGCCCCGGGAGAGGAATTTCCGCGGAAACAGCTTTGCCGCCGCGAGGGTTTCGGGCGCGATCGCGTGCCTGCTCGAAGGGTCCCCCCGCGCCGACCTGGACACCTTGAGGGGAACGTTGAGGGAACGGTACGGATGAAAAAAGGGGAGGACCCAATCGAAATTGAGACAGCGTTACATAACCTCGTCTCATTTTAGGGAATCCATCCGGAGGAAAGGGGTGGACGAGAGCGTGCCCGATCGTTTCATAAACAGTATTAATGTTAGAATACATAGACTTATTAATGCATGTTGCGTTTAGTGGTGACCTTGGTGCAATATTGGAACGAAGTTTGCTGATTTTACCCCATGAGAGCTTGCGCCTGAAACGAACTTCCAGGTCACGTTCGGTAGGCCGTCGGTTTTTCCGCATCGGGAAGCAATCTTAACGGTGGAGGGGGAGATGATGAAAAGGGTTCTGGTTGTGATCCTGCTCGTCGCGGCAGCAGCGGTAACGGCATGGGGTGCCTCTCCCGAGGAGGTGGCCCGGCTGGGGAAAGACCTGAACTACGCAGGGGCCGAGAAGGCGGGGAACAAGGAGGGTACGATCCCGGCCTGGGACGGCAAGGACGTCCCGCTGGCGGGGTGGTCGAGCGGGAAGTACCGCGGCGATTTCTGGAAGTACAAGGATGAAAAGCCGCTCTTCTCCATCGACGCCTCCAACGTCGACAAGTACAAGGACTTCTTGAGCCCCGGGCAGGTGCAGATGGTCAAGCAGACCAAGGGGTACCGGATGGACGTGTACCCGCCCCACCGCAACGCCGGGTACCCGGACTGGATCGAGGCGAACACCCGGAAGAACGCAGAGGGCGCCGCCAAACTCGCCAAAGGCGGGGGATCACTGGCGGATGCCATTCTTCCCGGGATCCTGTTTCCGTTCCCGAAGAACGGGGAGGAGGTCCTGTGGAATTTCCTGGGACGCTATAAAGGCGTCGGAGTCGAATTTCCCAGGACCACCACGGCGGTTTCGCCCCGTCCCGGCAGCACGGAGTGGCTGGATCCCTCCGGTCCGCAGCATACGTTCTACCCCTGGGGGAAAAAAGGATCGTTCCATCCGTCGCAGGTGAACAACGTGAACATGTGCATCGACTTCGGGTACGACACCCCGGCGTCGCTCGCCGGGCAGCGGATCTTCATCTGCGACTACACCGACACCCGGGATCGCGAGTCGTTCTTCTACTTCCCCGGGCAGCGCCGGGTCCGCCGGCTGCCGGCGTACGCCAACGACGCTCCGCAGATCGGATTTGAGAACCAGTACCCGATCGACACGGCGTGGGTCTATATGGGGAAGGGCGACCGGTACGACTGGAAGATCATCGGCAAGAAGGAGATGTACGTCCCGTACAACAGCTTCGGGATGTACGACTTCCGGAAAAAGCTGCACGACGTGCTCCAGCTGAAGCACCTGGCCAACGAGAGCCGCCGCTATGAGCTGCACCGGGTATGGGTGGTGGAGGCGACGGTGAAGAAGGGAGTGCGGCACACGATGCCGAGGCGGGTCTTCTACTTCGACGAAGATACCTACCTGGCGCTCATCGGCGACCAGTACGACGCCAACGGAGCGCTGTGGAAAGTGTCGGAAAATTACCCGATTCCCATCTGGGAGCTCGGGGGGACGTTCGCCGATTTCCCGTTCGTAATGTACGACCTGATCACCGGCCGCTATGTGTGCGACCAAAGCTCGATCGGGATCGGAAAAGACGTGCGTTTCCATGCCGACTCCAACGACCCGCGGTTCAAGTCGGATTGGTTCACGGCCGAAAACCTTCGCGCCGTCAGCGAGCGATAAAGGAGCGATGCGAATGCGAACCTTATACAAGAGCTTGTGGCTGCCGGTGTGCATGCTGGTGCTGTGCGCCGGAGCGGCGCATGCGTTCCAGTTCGCGGTCAGCGATTCCGTCAAGGGATCCCTGGATACGCAGGTTACTCTCGGCGCCGGGATGCGGATGGTCGACCAGAACCGCAACCTGATCGGCGACCCCGGGAAGAACAGCGGCGCGAACACCGGCTTTTCCTCCAACGGCGACGACGGCAACCTGAACTACAACAAGTACGACCTCTACGCCATGTACCTGAAGGTCACGCCGGAACTGCTGTTGAAATTCCCGGGGGATTTCAAGTTCATGGCGCGGGCGACGGGGCTGTACGACTTCAAGGCGCCCGATACGGAGCGGACCGATCTCTCGGAAGCGGCGAAAAACCAGGTCGCGCGGGATATCCTGCTGCTGGACCTCTGGGTCAGCAAGGATTTCAACATCGGCTCCCAGCGGGCCCGCGTGCGGGTGGGGAACCAGGTCATCAGCTGGGGGGAGAGCATCTTCGGGATCGGCGGGATCAACGCCACCAACTCGCTGGACTTCGAGAAGCTCTCGAAGCCGGGGACGCAGCTGAAAGAGGCGGTCCTTCCCGCCCCGATCGTCAGCATCGCATCGGGATTGGGCCGCGGGGTCAACGTCGAGGCGTACTACCAGTTCGGCTGGAACCCGAACCGCCTGCCTCCCGTGGGCACCTATTTTTCCGTCGCGGACATCCTGGGGAAGGGCCGGCAACCGCTGTTTATCGACGCCAACCCCAATTCCTCCGGCTTTGTAAACTTCGGCGGCCTGGACCCTGCGGCGGGCGGGACGGCGTTTGACGGAGAAACCGGCACCACCTTCGTGGTCCCCTTCGCGAACGACCAGACCGCGAAGAACAGCGGGCAGTACGGCATCGCGATGCACTACAAGCCGGAAGGCGTCTCCCTGGACCTCGGGTTCTACTTCATGAACTACCACGACAAGATGCCGGTCCTGAGCGTGTTGGCCGTCGGCCAGGCCCAGTGGACGTACCTGGAGGACCGGAAGATGTACGGGGTCAGCGCGAACTTCCCCGTGGGGAACTGGGCGGTCGGCTGGGAGCTGTCGTACCGGCCCAAGGACGCGGTCGCCCTGACCGGCTGTTACAACCCCGGCGGGCCGCTGGATGGCATCAGCAACGGCGTCGTCGGGATCGATTGTCCCATGTATATCGACGAACAGAAGTACCAGATGCACCTGACGGGGATCCTGAGCATGACCCCGGGCGACCACGGCTGGTTCCTGGACCTCCTGAAGGCGGACACCGCCACGTTCACCGGCGAGGCCGTCGGGATCCGCTACCCCGGGGTCAGCCCCAACCAGCGGTACACCCGGAACATCGGCGGGGTCCCGGTGATGCAGGCCCCCGCGGCCGCCTACGGGTTCTGGAAGAACGGGACGATCGACCTCGGGGGGCCCCAGCCCTACGACACCGTCGCCGCGGTGGGGGATGCGAACTCCTTCGGCATCACCGCCGACTTCAACTGGGCGTACGACAACAAGATCCTCAAAGGGTGGACCGTCATCCCGGGAATCACGTATTTCCAGGCGTTGAGCGGCAACACGCCGACGCTCACCGCGAACTACCTGCAAGGCGCGAAATCGATGAACATGTACGTCCTGTTCAACCAGAGTGCGCCGACCCGCTGGCAGGCGGGGATCAATTACACGAACTATTGGGGGACCAACCAGCTGCTGGGCGACAGGGACTTCATCGGTGGGTTCGTCACCCGCAACTTCTGAGGCACGGAACGGGCCGGCGCCTGAATCGAGGCGCCGGCCCGTGGAATCTATCCTCTACAGCGGACGGCGGGAGTCGCCCGAAATCCATGATGGGCGGGGGTAGGGAACCGTGCTGTTGAACCGGCTCGTGGCGAAGGCGGAGGCGTTCTTCTTCGGCCACCGCTGGCAAACGTTGGGGGTGATCGGGGTCTTCACCGCCGTCATGGCGTTCTTTGCGCTCCAGCTCCACATGTCCGCCGGCTTCGAGAAGCAGATGCCGATCGGGCACGAGTACATCCAGACGTTCGATAAATACCGCGGCGACCTGTTCGGTGCCAACCGCCTCAACTTCGTCGTGAAGGCGAGGAAGGGGACGATCTGGAACCAGGAGGCGCTCACCCGCCTCTACGACGTGACGCAGGCCGTCATGTACCTTCCCGGCGTCGACCGGATCGGCGTCCAGTCGTTGTGGACCCCCAACGCCTACGTGAACGAGATCACCGAGGAGGGGTTCCGCGCCGACCAGATCATCGATGCGACGATCACGCCGGAGGCGTTGACTCCGGAGACCGTCTCCCGGATCCAGAAGCTTACCAGCCAGGGCGGGTACGTGGGGACGCTGGTGTCGCACGACCAGACCAGCGCCATGATCACCGCCGAGATCGAGGAGGTCGATCGCGAGGGGAAGAAGCTCGACTACGTCGCCTACAACCGGATCCTGGAGGAGAAGATCCGGAAGAAGTTCGAGGACGGCAAATTCGAGATCCAGATCATCGGGTTCGCCAAACAGATCGGGGACATCGCGGACGGCGCCTCCGGAGTTCTGGAGTTCTGCGCGATCGCCCTGGTGCTGACCGGCCTGGCCGTGTACTGGTACTGCCGCTCGGTCCGGTTCACGATCCTGCCGATCGCCTGCTCCATCACCTCGCTGGTCTGGCAGTTCGGCACGTTGCGGCTGCTCGGGTACGGCCTGGACCCGCTGGCGGTCCTGGTCCCGTTCCTGGTGTTCGCCATCGGCGTCTCGCACGGGGTCCAGCAGATCAACTTCATCGTCCGGGGGCTCGCCCACGGGAAGAGCACCGAGGAGGCGGCGCGGGAGAGCTTCACCGGTCTGCTGATCCCCGGGACGCTGGCCCTCATCACCGCGATCGTATCCTTCATCACCCTGGTGCTGATCCCGATCCCGATGGTGCGCGAGCTGGCGATCACCGCGTCGATCGGGGTGACGTACAAGATCTTCACGAACCTGCTGATGCTCCCGGTCGCGGCGTCGCTGTTCACGTTCACGCAGGAGTACGCCGACGGGGCGATGCTCAAGCGGGAGAAGCGTTCCGGCTGGCTGCACGTGATCGCCAAGGTGGCCGAGCCGAGGAACGCGGTCATCACCCTGATGATCACGGCGGCGATCTTCGGGATGTCGGTGTGGCAGAGCCGGGGAAGGGTGATCGGGACGCTTCTCCCGGGAGCGCCGGAGCTGCGGCCCGACGCCCGGTTCAACCGGGACGCCGTCGCCATCTCGGAAGGGTACGACATGGGACTCGACTGGCTCACGGTGGTCTTCGAGGCCCCCCCCGCTTCGGACCGCAGCGCGGCGATCGGCGCGTTCGTGGACGAGTTCAGCTGGAAGATGTCGACCGTGCCGGGCGTGATGTCGGTCGACTCGTACTCGAACCAGCTCCGCCTCTACAACGAGGGGTACAACGAGGGGAACCCGAAGATGGCGGTCGTGCCGGTCGATCCCGGGAACACCGCGGGGCTGAACGCCGAGATCGCCCGGCTTCGGGGGTACATGAGCAAGGACGCCAGCATGACGGCGGCGCACATGTACCTGACCGACCACAAGGCGGTGACGATCAACCGCGTCATCGAGGCCGTCAAGGAGTTCCGCGGCACCCACCACCTCGAGAACGTGAAAATACGGCTTGCGGCGGGGAACGCGGGGGTGCAGGCGGCGATCAACGACGAGGTGGAGAAGAGCGAGCTCCCGATGATGCTGTACGTGTACGCCGCGATCCTCATCCTCGTCTTCCTCGCCTACCGGGACGTGCGGGCGATGGTGGCGTGCTGCATGCCGCTGGCCGTGGGGACGTTCATCGGGTACTGGTTCATGAAGGCACTGAACATTGGGCTCACGGTGGCCACTCTCCCGGTGATGGTCCTCGCGGTGGGGATCGGGGTGGACTACGCCTTCTACATCTACAACCGGCTGCAGCTTCACCTGGGCCAGGGGTTCACCATCTACGCGGCCATGGAGAAGGCGCTCGCCTTCGAGGCGATGGCGACCATCTTCACGGCGATCACGCTGGCGGCCGGCGTAATCACCTGGTCGTTCTCGCCGCTCAAGTTCCAGGCGGACATGGGGAAGCTCCTCGCGTTCATGTTCCTGGTGAACATGATCATGGCGATGACCGCCCTTCCGGCGCTGGCCGTGGTCCTCGAACGGATCCTCCCGCGGAAGAGCCCCGTGCGGGTATCCGAGCTCCTGAGCCACTCCACCGTGGAATGACGAATGGAACAACGAAGAGGACCGACATGAGGAACATCGTTCGCCGTGCCAGGCGGTTCGGGATGCTGACAGCCGTGGCGCTCACCGTTTTCCTGGCGTGCCCGGCCGACGCCCGGGAGGGGGCCCCTCCCCCCGTCCCGGGCGCGGGGGCCGCACCCGGATCCCTGAAGATCGAGCCGGCGGAGGCCACCACGGCGGCCACCAAGACGATGATCCTCTCCTCGGCCCGGGCGGGGAAGCGGATCGTCGCCGTAGGGAATCACGGCATCGTGCTCCTCTCCGACACCGACGGCGCCGACTTCCGGCAGGCGAAGTCGGTGCCGGTCCGCTCCACCCTGACGGCGGTCACCTTCGTCGACGAAAAAACCGGGTGGGCGGCGGGGCAGTGGGGCGTCGTGCTGCGGACCGACGACGCGGGGGAAAACTGGACGCTGCAGCGACACGACCTGTCGGTGGACCAGCCGCTCTTCTCGGTCTGGTTCCGGGACAGGCAGCGCGGGTACGCGGTCGGGCTCTGGTCCCTGCTGATCGCAACCGTCGACGGGGGGAAAACCTGGACCCAGGTCACGCTCCCGCCCCCCCCCGGAGCGAAAAAAGCGGACCGGAACCTGCTCAAGATCTTCGCGAACCGGATGGGGACCCTTTTCGTGGCGGCGGAGCAGGGGATGATCCTGAAATCGTACGACGGCGAGAACTGGGCGTACGTCGACACGGGGTACAAGGGGTCCTTCTGGACCGGGATCGTCCTGAACAACGGAACCTTGCTGGTGGGTGGACTCCGCGGGACGATCTACCGGAGCACCGACGACGGCAGATCGTGGCGGGAAGCGAAGTCGGGGTTCAAGTCGTCGATCACCGATTTCGCGGAGGCCGGGGGGAAGGTGTACGCGGCGGGGCTGGACGGCGTGTTTCTCGAGAGCGACAACGGCGGAGCCACCTTCACGGGGAGCCAGCGGGAGGACCGTTCCCCCTTCACGGCGATCTCCGTAAACAGCGTCGGGAAGCTCGTGAAGTTCTCGAAACAGGGGGTGGTGAAGGATCCGCCGGACGAACCGTCGAAGTGAGGGCATTCCGGCAGGACCGCGTCGTTTCCGCCATTCACATCAGGGGGTGTTGGCTTGAACGGCATCGACCAGTACAGGGAGATCCGGAAGAACTTCCAGTGGAACGTTCCCGACAACTTCAATTTCGGGCGTGACGTCGTCGACCGGTACGCTTCCGACCGGTCCAAGGTGGCCTTCTTCTACGAGGACGCGCGGGGCGTCGCCTCCAAATACACCTTCTGGGAAGTGAGCCGGATCTCCGACCGGTTCGGGAACGTCCTCAAAGGCCTTGGAGTAAAGGCGGGAGACCCGGTCCTGCTCCTGCTCCAGAACGTCCCGGAGTGGTATTTCTGCATGGCGGCGGGGACCAAGATCGGGGCGATCATGATTCCCTGCTCCGACCAGCTGCGTCCCAAGGATCTCGTCTACCGGGCGCAACACTCCGGCGCGCGGACGATCATCAGCTGGGACGCGAAATGCGGGGAAGTGGACCAGATCCGGAAGGAGTGCCCGGGCCTGGTCAATTTCCTCTGCGTCGGTGAGCGGACACCGGGATGGCTCTCCTTCCAGGACGAATTGGCAAAGGCGTCGCAGGTGCTGACGGTCCGGGAAGGGAACGCCTCGGAACCCGCGCTGGTGTACTACACCTCCGGGACGACCGGGAACCCGAAGGCGGTGATGCACAGCCATTTTTACACGGGCGCCCACTGGGTCACCGGCAAGTACTGGATCGACCTCAGGCCGACCGACCTGTTCTGGTGCATCGCGGGGACCGGCTGGGCGAAGGCCGCCTGGAGCGTCCTGTTCGGGCCGTGGAATTGCGGCGCCACCACCATCCTGTACAACGCGCCGTTCGACGCGAAGAAGGGGCTCGAACTTCTGGAGCGGTACGAGATCACGGTTCTTTGCGCCCCCCCGACGGCGTATCGGGCGTTCGTCAAGGAGGACCTCTCCCGCTACGACCTTTCGAAGCTTCGCCACTGCGTGGGCGCCGGGGAGCCTCTCAACCCCGAGGTCATCAAGACCTGGAGCGAAGCGTACGGCCGTACGATCCACGACGGGTACGGCCAGACGGAGACGATCAACCTGGTGGCGAACTACCCCGGGATTCCCGTAAAGCCCGGTTCGATGGGGCTCCCCACGCCCGGCCACGACGTGGCGGTGATCGACGACAAGGGGAACGAAGTCCCGCCGGGGGAGATCGGGGAGATCGCGGTGAAAGGGCGGCCGCCCTCGATTTTCATCGGGTACTGGAAGGACGAGGAGAAGACGAGGGAATGTTTCCGCGGGGAATGGTACATGACCGGAGACCGCGCCTACCGTGACCAGGACGGCTACTTCTTCTTCGTCGGCCGCGGGGACGACCTCATCATTTCCGCAGGGTACCGCATCGGCCCGTTCGAGGTGGAAAGCGCCCTTCTCGAGCACCCGGCGGTCGTCGAATCCGCGGTGGTTTCCTCCCCCGACGAACTGCGAGGCGAGATCGTGAAGGCGTACGTAGTTTTGCGGAAAGAGTACGAGGCCTCGGATGCCTTGAAGAAGGAGCTGCAGGACCACGTGAAGAAGGTCACGGCGCCGTACAAATACCCGAGGGACATCGTGTTCACGAAGGAGTTGCCCAAGACGTCTTCGGGGAAGATCCGGCGCGTGGAGTTGCGCAACGCCGAGTGGAAGCGGTCCTGACATGGATCGGGGGAAATCGCCGGCGGACCGCCCGGGGGACCTGTTCGACAAGGAGAAACTCTTCGACAAGCCGGAGCCGCTGAAGGGTGTGCGGGTTCTGGAGGTCTGCTCCGTCGTGCTCGGTCCCGCCACGTGCGATTACCTGGCGGAATTCGGCGCGGAGGTGATCAAGTTCGAGGGGCGGAAGGGGGATCAGATGCGGTACGTGACCCCCTATGCCTGGTTCTGGAAGGGGATGTCGCCGGGCCTGGAAATAGAGAACCACAATAAATACTGGGTGGGGATGCACGTAGGGAACCCGAAGGCCAAGGCGCTGTTCCTGGAGCTCGTGAAGAAATCGGACGTGGTCGTCGACAACCTGACGCCCGGGAGAATGGCGGAGTGGGGCCTCGATTACAGGACCCTCCGGGAAGTGAATCCGAAGATCGTCCAGCTGCACGTTTCCGGCTACGGGAGCTGGGGGCCGTGGACGGGGAGAACCTCCTACGACGCGGTGGCCCAAAGCATGGGGGCCCTGGCCTCGATCACGGGCTTCGAGGACCGGGGCCCGATCAAGTCGGGGGTCTGGATCGCCGACTGGATCACCGGCCTCATGTGCGCCAATGCGATCCTCTCCGCCTTGAACTACAGGGAACGGACGGGCGAGGGGCAGTTCATCGATTATCTCCAGGTGGAGAACGTCATCCGGCTGCTCGACTGGACCTGGCTCTATTCGTCCAGGACGGGTGAAGACAGGAAACGGTCGGGGAACCGGGACCTGGCGATCTGCCCGTCGGACCTGTTCGACTGTCTCGACGGGCGGGTGGCGCTCGCGGCCTTCAGCGAAGAGGAGTTTCGCGGCCTGTGCGAGGCGATGGGGCAGATGGACCTGTATGGAACGTATCGCGATCCCCTGGAGCGGTTGCGGGACGGGAACGCCAGGGAGCTGCTCGACCGGATCGCCGTGTGGGCCAGGGGCCGTCGCGTGGAGGAAGTGGAGGCGCTTGGCTGCAGGCACGGCTTCGCCGCGTCCCGGGTCCTGGAAGCGAAGGATGTCTATCATAGCGACCATTCCCGGGAACGTGGCGCCATCCAGGAATACGAGGATCCTCTCTACGGGAACATGGTGCAGCAGTGCTATCCCCCCGTGATGAGCGAGACCCCCGGGAGGTTGAAGTGGAGCTGCCGGCCGTTGGGGTTCGATAACGGATACGTGCTCGGAAAAATAGCGGGACTGCCGGCGGAAGCAGTAAAAGTGCTCGAGGGCGAGGGCGTCATCTTCCGATGGAACCCGGACGTCCCCTCGCAATGTCCGCCTCCCGGTTGGGATGGGAAATCCGGAGTCAAAACTCCCTGACGCGGCAGGAAGATTCCGGGGACGACGCATGGAGGGTCGAAACATGGACGATTCGAACATCGTCGGCCTGTCGGCCAATCGGGAATACGCGAAGTGGGCGCATCGCGAAACGAACCCCGAGGAGGTCGCCCGAAAACCGGAAGCCCTCGACGACACGCTCGTCCTGGATCTGAGCCACGCGAACTTCGCCGGGCTCTTCGCCTCTTCCCTGCTGGCGGAGATGGGGGCGGAAGTCATCCGCGTCGAGCCGCCCGGAGGGGATCTCGCCCGGAAGATGACCCCGTACGGGATGATGATCGGGGACGCGGGGTTGGGCTACATCGTGGAAGGACGGAACAAGCACCACGTCACCCTCGATATCGCCAGGGAGGAGGGGAAGAAGCTTCTTCTGGGCCTTGCGAGGAAAGCCGACGTGCTGATCCACACCTTCAAGCCGGGGCACCTGGAGGCCCTCGGGCTTGGGTACGGTCCCCTTCGTGAAAGCAACCCAGGGCTGATCTTCACCGCCATCCACACGTACGGACAGTTCGGCGGCGATTCGGAAACGTATTCCAACCAGCCGGACTACGACATCGTCGACCAGGCAAGGGGCGTCATCATGTCGGTCACCGGCGAGCCGGACCTCGACCCCGCCGTGCCGGATGCGTACAAGAAGCCGTTGAAGCAGGGGAACTGGATGGGGTGGTACGCCGGCGGCGCCTGGGCGGCGTTCGGGATCCAGACGGCGATGCTCCACAAGCGGAAGACGGGGAAAGGGCAGTTCATCGACGCGTCGCCTCCGGAAGGGCTGATGGCGATCTCCAATTACGTCATGCAATATTTCCACATGTCGGGAGAGCAGATGCCGCGGGCCGGGAATTACGACTACGCCGTTTTCCCGTACACGTATGTGAAATGCAGGGACGGCTTCACCTTCATCTCCGGATTCTCGGACCCGAACTGGTCCGCCTTGTGCGAGATCATGAACCGCCCCGATCTGCGGGAACGGTTCCCGTCCATCCGCGAGCGGCTTACCCCGGAGAACCAGCCCACCATCCAGCACGAGATCGAACAGTTCACGGTGCGGTACACCTCCGAGGAGATCCAGCAGATGATCACGGCGTACAGCAAAAAGCCCGACAAGAAGGGGACGGTGGTCTCGGGGAGGCTCGAAACTTCCGGAGACGTCCTGCAGCGGGAACATTGGGACGTACGGAAGACGTTCGTCCGGGTGAACGACCCGAACTACGGGGAGGTGCTGGTCCAGAATTCTACGTTCAAGTCGATGTCCAAAACCCCGGGGAGGATCAAATGGGTGTGCCGGCCCATCGGGGCCGACAACGAATCCGTTTACCGGAAGCACCTCGGGCTGGATAGGCAGGAGTTGAAGGAATTGAAAGAGAACGGCGTCGTCTGAGGCGGATCGGTTTGGGGGAATCCCCCGATCTTTACCGCATGCACTGGAACACGCCCATGCACCACATGCAACTGCCGCACTGGACGTTCCGTATGTGGCAATCCTGTTCGAACTCCTCGGTCTGGACGTAGTCGCACGGGGCGAGGCTGCAGCTGGAGCAGTACGGGTAGTCGTATTTGATCACGTTTTCGCGGAACGCCCGGAATTCGCGGTCGTTCCATATCTCCAGGATCCCCCTCTCCTCCAGCTTCCCGAACACCTTCGGTTGCACCGACTGCTTCCACCCGTGCGCGAAGCAGGAGTACCGGTGCCAGAGGAAGTAGCACGGGGAGACCGCCCCTTGCCACGAGACGAACGCCCCTCCCTCCTCGACGAAGCTGCACTTTCTCTTTTCCTTCAGGGAGACGCCCGGAAGGCGGAGGTCGAGCCCCTCTTTCCCGGCGACTTCCTCCGCCTCGGCGAAGACGCCGGCGATTTCATCGACGTGCCCCCGGTCGGCCGACAGCAGCTTCTTCATGTCGAGGAAGACGCCCCGGTCCACCGCGTCCGCCTTCATGGCCTCGACGAGCTGGAGGACCTTGGCCTCTTCGGGGGTCTTGGCGTATTTCCAGAGGATGTCGAAGTACCGGTGGATGTCCGAACCTTTCTTTCGGCCCTTTTCCTCCCACTCCCGGAAGATCGCGATCGCCTCGTCGGTGTTCATCCCGAAGGCGGTTTCCTTTCCGTGGTACAGGTCGTAGGGGAGGACGTGCGTGACGATCGCGAACGTCGCGCCCCGGGAGGCCGACCATCGCAGCGCGTCGGGGAGCTCCCGCAGGTTGCCGCGCATGACCACGAACTCCACACCGACCTGCAGATCCGGGCGCCCGCACTGTTTCTTCGCGGCGGCCATCGCCGCGAGCGCCCGCTCGACGCCCTCGATCTCGCCCCCCTCGCGGACCTTGCGGAACGTCTCCGGCGACACCCCGTCGATGGAGAAGCAGATCCGGTCCAGCCCGGCGGATGCAAGGGATACGGCACGCGCGTCGGTGAGAAGGAGCCCGTTCGACTGGAAGCCGACCCACCCCTCCCCGGGCATCCGCTCCCGGGCGGCGCGGATCATCTCCTCGAGCCGCGGGTGGAGAAGCGGTTCCCCGACGCCGTTCAGGATGAACGCTTCAAGCCCCGGGAAGGCGGGGGCAAGGGCCCGGAACAACGGCATCGAAAGGTCGCCCTCGGGTTCGCCGCCGCCGTGGGTTTGCTTCACACACATGGCGCAGCTCATGTTGCAGCGGGTGGTCACCTCGACGAACAGCTTGGACGGGTGTTCCCGCAGGGTGGGCGGAAGAGACATGGCGGTTCAACCACCGACCCTGGACATGTCCAGAGGCGACGGTCCGGACGGTTCTTCGCAGAGCCGATGCTTCCCCGGCTTGGTGCCGACGATTCGTAAAAGGACTTTTTCCAGTTCCGACGGATCGTTTCCCCGGAGGATCGGCTTCAGGTCCGTTTCCGACTCGGAAAACAGGCATCCCCTCGCCATCCCGGAGGCGGTCACCCGGATCCGGTTGCACCCGTCGCAGAAATGTCCGGTGACGGGGGTGATCACGCCGATGGTCCCGGCGGCGCCGGGGATCCGGTACTCTTTCGCGGGTCCCGCCAGTTCCCCACTGTCGATCCCGGCGAAGCCGAACCGCTTCGAAATCCGGTCGAGGATCTCCCGGCCGGGAATCCCCAGGGATTGCCAGCCCGCGTCCGCGCCCGACGGCATGAATTCGATGAACCGCACGGCGTACGGCTTGTCGAGGGTCAGGGCGGCGAAATCGACCACCTCGTGGTCGTTGATCCCCCGCATCACCACCATGTTCAACTTGATCGGGAACCCCGCGGCTTCCGCCGCGGCGATCCCGGAGAGGACGCGGGATACCTCCCCCCCGCGCGTGATCCGGCGGAAATTTTCCGGGACGAGGGAGTCGATGCTGATGTTGAGGCGCTGGACGCCCGCGCTCTTCAGCGGCTCGGCCATTTCTTCCAGAAGGAGCCCGTTGGTGGTGAGGACGAGTTGGCGAAGCCCTGGGATCCCGGCCAGGCGGCGGAGGAAGCCGAGGATCCCTTTCCGGATCAGCGGCTCGCCGCCCGTCACGCGGATCTTTTCGATCCCGAGGGATACGGCCGCCCGCGCGACGAGGAGCAGCTCCTCGTAGCGGAGGATTCCCCCGTGCGGAAGCAGCGGAATCCCGTCCTCCGGCATGCAGTACCTGCACCGCAAGTTGCACCGGTCGGTGACGGAGAGCCGCAGGTAGTTGATCTTCCTGCCGTAGGCGTCGATCATCATCGTGCGTACCATTATGCACCATCCGTACCGGCGATTTCATCTTCGCGTCGAAGAACCGTGCGCCGCGACGGCCCCGTGATTCCACACCGTTCTCCAGGCGGCGAACGAAGTAAAACAGAACGCAGTTTCCTGTTTTCCCGGAACCGGGTCGGATCCGGCCGGAACCGTCTCGCCCGTGTGCAAAAATGAGACGAAGAGGGGACCCGCCGCATCCGTCCGGTATGCCACCGGCGCCGGTGAAGAGTTGAAAATCGAGGAATTTGTCGCCTGCCGTCGGTCCCCTGCCCGGGAGCGCGGCGGCGGCGTTCCTGCCTGACGGGGAAGGCAGATCCCCGGGGAGGCGGCGCACGGTTGCAATGAGCAGCATTATCAGGGATACTGTTAAAAATAAAACAATAGATCCGATCGGCCGGCCCGACCGAGGTCCGAACCGGGCGTACAGGGAACACAAGGGATCCGTTTTCCGCCCGGTGACGGCACAGGTATTGCTGTTTTTTCCCCGGTCAATCGCGTACATTGGCTCCGATTTCCTAACCGGCAGAAAAGGAGAGCGTGCATGGACAAGATTCTGAGGGTCGACATGGGGGCGGAAGGCGGGCCGAAGTTCAGGACCGAACCGGTCGGCGAGTTCGCCGGCCTCGGTGGGCGTGCGATGACCACCGCGATCATCTCCAAGGAGGTCCACCCTCTTTGCCATCCGCTTGGGGCGGAGAACAAGCTCGTCATCGCCCCGGGATCCCTCAGCGGAACGGCGGCGTCCATGAGCGGACGGATCTCGGTGGGGTGCAAGAGCCCCCTCACGGGAGGGATCAAGGAATCGAACGCCGGCGGACAGGCGGCGCAGGTGCTGGCGAGGCTCGGGTACGCCGCGATCGTGCTGGAGGGGAAGCCGGAGGGCGACGACCTCTACAAGATCTTCATCAACAAGGACGGCGTCGAGGTCTCGGTCGACAACAGCCTGAAGAACCTCCCGAACTACCCCCTCATCGAGAAGCTGAAGGGCCAGTACAGCGACCGCGCGGCGTACATGACGATCGGCACCGCGGGGGAGATGAAGCTGCTGGCCGCCTCCATCGCCTGCACCGACCCGGAGAGGCGGCCGACGCGGCACTGCGGGCGCGGCGGAACCGGCGCCGTCATGGGGGCGAAGCGGGTCAAGGCGATCATCCTGGACGATACCGGGTTGAAGATGCGGCCCCCCAAAGACCCGGAGAAGTTCAAGGATGCGAACCGCCGGTTCGTGGAGGGGCTGCGGAAGCACCCCATCACCGGGGAGGGGCTCCCGGCCTACGGCACCAACGTGCTGACGAACGTCCTCAACGAGGCGGGCGGCTACCCCACGAACAATTTCCGGACGGGGCGGTTCGAGGACGCGGCGAAGATCAGCGGGGAGGTGCAGGCGGAGCTCGAGGTGAAGCGGGGAGGACTCGCCACCCACGGCTGCCATCGCGGCTGCGTGATCCAGTGCTCCGGCGTCTTCAACGACAAGGACGGAAAGTACCTGACGAAGCAGCCGGAGTACGAGACGGTCTGGGCGCATGGCGGCAATTGCGGCATCGCCGACCTCGACGTCATCGCCCGGCTCGACTTCCTCGACGACAACTTCGGCGTCGACACCATGGATACGGGCGCGGCCGTCGGCGTCGCCATGGAGGCGGGGCTGATCCCCTTCGGCGACGGGGCGGGGGCGATCCGGCTCGTGGAAGAGATCGGGAAGGGGACGCCGCTGGGGAGGATCCTCGGCTGCGGCGCCGAGGTGACGGGCAAGGTCTTCGGGGTCGAGCGGGTCCCCGTGTGCAAGGGCCAGGCGATGGCGGCGTACGACCCGCGGTCGGTCATGGGGATCGGCGTGACGTACGCCACCAGCACCATGGGCGCCGACCACACGGCGGGATACTCGGTGGGCCCGAACATTCTCAAGTCGGGCGGGGACCTGGACCCTCACAAGGCGGAAGGACAGGTCGAGATGTCCCGGAACCTCCAGATCGCGACGGCGGCGGTCGATTCCACCGGAATGTGCCTCTTCATCGCCTTCCCCCTGCTGGACCAGCCCGAGACCTTCCAGGCCCTGCTGGACATGATCGGCGCCTTCCACGGCATCACCACGACGGGGGACGACGTGACGGCGCTCGGGAAGAGCATCCTCAAGATGGAACGGGACTTCAACACCCGCGCCGGGTTCACGAAGCACCACGACCGGCTGCCGCGCTTCTTCCTCAAGGAGCCGATCCCGCCCCACAACGTCACCTTCCAGGTGACGGACGACGATCTGGACACGGTGTTCAACTGGTAGGGAGGGAGGGGGTCAAGCGGCTTCACATCGCGACGGTGGAGGGGTGATGCGGGTTACCGTGAAGCTGTTCGCGACGTTCCGCAAGGGACGGTTCGACATCGAAGCCCGGATCGTCCCCCCGGGGTCGACGGTGTCGAAGATCATCGAAGACGCGCGTCTGCCCGACAGCGAGATCGGGATCCTCCTGGTCAACGGCCGCCACTCGGACCGGATGCG